>Ga0209648_10002842_pt1 | contig 14412 bp, 12 predicted proteins | sample GraSoi2013_115cm_FD_185830 | JGI IMG/M metagenome (GOLD analysis project Ga0209648, IMG submission 185830) | Grasslands soil microbial communities from the Angelo Coastal Reserve, California, USA - Sample 9_17_2013_115cm (SPAdes) (version 2) | ecosystem: Environmental > Terrestrial > Soil >...
TCGCCGAGCTTCACCCTGACATCGATATGGAAGTCTTGCTGCTCGACGGGCCGATGAATCCCGCCGCGGAAGGGATCGACATCGCCATCACGGCGTTTCCGGCGAGTTTTGACAATGTGGCCGACGAGTTTCTATGGCCGCAGCGTCGAAGTCTCTTCGCGAGCAGACAATATTTGTCGTCGTATCCCCGGCTCGACCACCCGCGCCAGCTCGAGGAGCACCGCTGCTTGGTCTATCAACCCACTGGCCCGAGTTGGCCATTCCTGAGCGGCAACGGCGTAATGACGGTCACCGTTCATCCTCGGATGTCCGCCAACGACATGAGCGTGCTGCTTGGTGCCGCCAAGACGCATCTCGGCATCGCGCTTTTGAGCAACTACGTAGCGCTGCCGGAGATCCGCAGAGGCTCCCTGGTGGTACCGCTGCCCGACTTTCCCGTCCCAGACCTCTGGATCAAGGCGATGGTACCCATCGACCGCTTGAAGATGCCGCGGGTCAATGCACTGCTGCGCTTCATCCGCAGCAAAGGAGGAGGCTCTGATTCCCTGGAAGCGCGATCCGTCCGGTCGGCTGCAAAGTCAGCAAAAAAGTGAATTCCGGCGGACGACCGACCTACCGTGTCACGTCAGCACAGTTCAGATAGGCGCCGCTCCGGAAAGACTGGGTCGAGTAGCATCTACAGACAGCTCAAGCGCCTTCAAGGGCGAACTTTGGTATGGTCGTTCCGATCAGGTTGGACAGTCGCTCCGATCGCATTGCTTCAGCTTGTCGCCTTTCCGGACCGTTCGGCAAATCACAAGCGCTAGATGCCTCTGCGAGCAATGCCGCTCAGTGTCCGCCTTGGGTTCAAAAACTGACTTGAAGGGAAGGTCCGCTTCTGGCGGATAGTGTTGAAAAAGTCCTTTTTGGGTGACGAACGAAATTTCTTAGGACCGCTGATGCGTTTCGCACGCGGCGACGTGAGGGACCGAAGATAAGTTTGATTGCCGATAATCTTGCCGACGTCTATGACCAATTGAAATACCTTCACCCGTTTAGAGAGGGAAACGGCCGTAGCCAAAAGGTGTTCTTCAGCTTGGTCTGCCGCCCGCGCGGACTCCAATTGAACTGGTCGGAAATCCCTTCAAACGAACACAATCTCGCTGCCCAGCAAGCCATGCGCGGAGACATTTCTCTGCTGCGAAAGCATTTTCAATCGATTGTGGCCAAGTCTGCCAGCCCAAGTCTGGCGCTGCATAGGCGCGGCTCCTCAGACTAAGAGTTCGGGGCTCGAATTTTCTGGGTGGCCGAGCAAAGCCAGAATCCTTGCTCCGCGATGACCTGGATCCCGCCCGCAGGCGTGCTCGTAGAACCTCGCCACGACTCCTTGCATTATGGTGTCGACGCCGAACAGGCGGAAGAACTCTGCCGGCTGCAGTTGCTCGATGACCTGGTTCACCTGGGCGAGACTCCAAAAGGACACGTTAGGTTGCAAGGATTTTGGAGCCGGGGTTCTGCGGTGATTTGAGTCAGTTGTAAGGCCTTGAGAGTCAGGGTTAGCCTTTCGCAGTCTGATAAGTGTTAGTCAGCCAATAGGCAGGGACGATTGTGCCTTGAGCTTGCTGCGAAGCGTGAGAACGTCTGCGTAGCGCCGGCGCAAATGGCTCAGCCAACCCTTTTGCGCGTGCATCGCGCTGGCGCCCCAGCCTACGATTCTCGACCGACCGCTTTTGGCGCAAAGCAGACCTTCGGTCGGAGGCCGAAGTCGCCCAGCCAAAACCGAACCAGTTCGATAGGTCCGAACCCTTGGGGATATGCGGCACGTTCCACTGATCCGACGAAGTTTAAGCACTTGCTGTTAGCGCCGACAGTTGGTCGGTATCGAAGCGCGCGCGCAATTCACTGATGGCCTTTGCATCCAAGGCGCCCGTTGCGGTGAGCTTGGCCAGCTCCTCGAAATAGTGCTCGTGCCCCGGCGGGGAGACTGTCATGAGCGCGCGGGCGGGCTTGTCGCTGACATTGGTGATGTTATGCGGGACGCCGGGGGGGATGAACAGGTAGGTCCCCGGCGTAGCCCTGACTACGTCACCGCCGACGTGCCATTCGCAGTCGCCCTCCAGCAGATAGAAGGTCTCTTCCTGCACACGATGAACGTGGCGGCCCGTGGCGAACCCTGCCGGGATTGTCCAGTCGAACATGCTGGTGTACTTCGTATCCTCTCCGGTCACCAAAAAGACCATCGGAAGGCCGCGCAACGTGATTCCCTTGCTCTCGCCAGGCTTGCGGATGACCGGTTCGGCGCTCATGTGACCCTCCATGGCTCGTTGCTGTTCCGCGTGGTAACCAAGGCATAGTGAACCAGCCGTGCCGGCAAGTCGTGAAGCCATTCGGAAAACATTGCAAAAAACCTGCGAAATGTGTCCTGTTCTAGCAATGACTACGATACTTGAATTTGGTCCGTTCCGCCTCGACACCGATGCAGGGATTCTCTTCCACGGCGCCGAGCCGACCCCACTTGGCCAGCGGGCGGTCGCGCTTTTGGCTCTGCTCGCGCGACGGGCCGGCACGCCGGTGTCCAAGGAAGCCTTGATCGAGGCGGCGTGGCCTGCACAGGCGATCGAGGACAGTAATCTGACGGTTCAAATGGCCGCCGTGCGGCGCATCTTGAAGGATCTCACAGGAGACGCGCGCTGGATCGAGACCCTGCCGCGTCGTGGCTATCGCTATGTCGGTCCGGCCGTCGCGGCGCCTCATTCGGATCGCGTAGCCGCCGCGTCCGAAGCGCCAACGCTGACCTTGCCGGACAGGCCGTCGGTCGCAGTGTTGCCGTTTGCGAATCTGAGCGGTGACGCGGAGCAGGATTACTTTGCCGACGGGATGGTGGACGACATCATCACGGGCCTGTCGCGCATCAACTGGCTGTTCGTGATCGCGCGAAATTCGACCTTCATTTACAAAGGCCGCGCGGTGGACGTGAAGGAGGTCGGCCGCGAGCTTGGCGTGCGGTATGTGTTGGAGGGCAGCGTCCGAAAGACCGGCGCCTGGGTGCGCATCACTGGCCAGTTGATCGATGCGTCCACGGGCGTGCATGTGTGGGCCGAGCGCTACGACCGCCGGTCCGAGGACATTTTCGCCCTTCAGGATGAAATCGCACTATCGGTCGTCGGCGCCATTGCGCCGAGCGTACGGCGCGCCGAGATCAAGAGGGTCAAACGCAAGCGGCCCGACAGCCTCGATGCCTATGACCTCGTTCTGCGGGCCCAGCCGGATGTCGATTCCGGCATGCCGGAGCAGGTAACGCAAGCGCTGGCGCTGCTCGAACGCTCGATCGCGCTCGAGCCTGCCTATGCGCTGGCGCATGGTAACGCCGCGATGTGCCACCACTGCCTGTTCCTTCGGGCGGGCTTGCAGGAGGTTAATCGTGCCGCTTCAATCCGCCACGCGCGGTCGGCCGTGATCCACGGACAGGATGACGCGCTGGCCCTCACCCTTGCGGGCTTTTCGATTGGCATGGATGGGCACGATCGCCCCGCCGCATTCACCGCGCTGGAAGCTGCACTCGCCATCAGCCCATCATCTGCGCTGACCTACATTCTCGGCAGCGTCATGCTCGGATGGGGCGGCGAAGCTGACCGTGCCATCGAATGGAGCAAACGAGGCATGCGGCTAAGTCCGTTCGACCCCTGGGCTTTCGCGGCCTTCGACGCGCAAGCCATGGGTCACTTCCATCGCGGCCGATATGACGAAGCCTGCCGCGCCGCTTACCGGTCGGTCCACGCCAATCCTCGACATAGCATTACCTATGTGCAATTGGCTGCGGCGCTCGCCAAGCTCGGGCGGATGGAAGAGGCGAGGGCGGCGGCCGCGCGGGTGCTCGAGCTGCACCCGACGTTCCGCTACAGCCGCCAATTCTCGGGCGTCAACTGTACTCCGGCGCTTGCGTCATCCCTTGGCGACGCGCTGCGAGCCGCAGGCCTGCCGGAGTAACGGTCGGCGCGTGGATTGCCCTCCGATTCCGTTTTAATTGTCGTTCGTACAGAGGTGGCAAAAGTTGGCACTTAGCATAACGGTCACTCTGCTACCGACAGCAGCTTCAGGAAAAGACTGTTTGTTTCGGCTGCTTCGTATCATAAGCCGGCTTGGGACGAGCGGCCGCTTCTGGCGCAAAGCGGACCTTGGCCACCGATGCGCCAAACGAAGCACTTCCGGCATTGCAAAAAAGATCGCAAAAATCGTTTAAGCGATATGACGGCCGCCCACCCACACCTTTGAAATATTCGGTCTCGACGCGGTGTAGACGATCTTCTGCAGCACATTATCGCCGTGATCGAGATCGTCCCAAAGCCGAATGGTGCCACGCGCTGAGGTCGCGTCAATGACGATGGCATCGAATTGGTATCCGGGTGCGAATTTGCCGATCGGCAGATTGAGAGCCACGCCGCCGCCCATCGTGGCCAGGTAAAACGCCTCGCGAAAATCGATGCGCGCATCGACATGATGGCTTCGCTTTTCGCTTGATTGATCGGGCGCAACGCCGGATTCCAGCATCCGTGCCGCGGCGACGGCGCTTCGCATGCCGTCGAACATCGATCCGCTCGGTCCGCCGGAAATGTCCGTACCCAATCCGACATGCAATCCTTTTTCGAGGGCGGCCTTCAGCGGAAAGACGGCATTGGCGAAATAGGCATTCGACAGCGGACAATGCGCGACAGCCGACTGGCGGGCCCGAATTGTCTCCATGTCGGTCGCACTGAGAAAATTGCCGTGTGCCAGAACACTCTGACGCCCGAGCAACCCAAAACCATCGAGGCTCTCGGTGTCCGTTACGCCGTGGCGAGCAAGGACGTAGGCATGTTCCCAGTCACTTTCGGAACAATGAGTCTGGACATGACAACCGCATTGCCTGGCCATCGCGCCGAGGCCTTCAAGCGTCACGTCGGTACAGGACGGAATGAAACGCGGCGTAATGGCCGGCTTCACCAGTGCCTCGGCATTGTCAAGATGGCCATCAATATACCGGATCAGATCCTCCGTGCCGCGAATAGCGGCGTCTGGCGATATGTCGCGGTAATAGTCCGGACATTGATCTGCATTATCCATCGCAACCTTGCCGATCACCGCGCGCTGCCCGCGCTCGAGACAGATATCGGCGAGAATTCGCGTTGCATCCTGATGGATGGTCGCAAAGTACAACACCGTGGTGGTGCCGTCGGCAACGAGATCATCCACCAGCAGGCGATAATTGCGCCGGGCAAGGGCCGTGTCCGCGTAGCGCGCCTCGAGCGGAAAGGTGTACTTATGCAGCCAGACCTCGAGCGGGACATCGAGCGCGCTGCCGAGTTGCGGATATTGCGGTGCGTGCACATGAAGGTCGACAAGGCCGGGCAACAAATACGAGCCTTTCGGCAGGGTCATCAGCGTCCCGGCGGCTCGATGAGCGCTCTTCCGTTCGTCATAGCCGGCTTCGCCCGGACGAAGCACCATGACGATAGCGCCGTCATCGCCGACGACGATCAGAACATCGCGCAGTTCATCGATGCTGCCACGCTGCGGCGCGTGAAAGCCGGAAGCAAGAATTGCGCTGCCGCGCAAATGGTCCATGAGAAAATCCCCTTGAACTGGGCGCTGTGGCGCTCACAGGCTGCGATCGCGCAGCGCAAGCGCTCTTTCACGGAATTTGCCAAATATCTCCGGCACATCGATGCCGAGCGGTTCTCCATGATAATCCTGCCATCAGCAATGATCGTCACAACATCCTCGGCGCCGGCGGAATAGACCAGGGCCGCGGCCTGGCGATGCCATGCGACCGGTCATGCCGCCCTTACGTTGGTTCCGTAGGTGATACCTTTTTCCTTCAGCCAGCGTCGATAGGCGATCGAAGATGCATCGGCGCGGGTCGGGATTTCCGCGCGTGGCTCCAGCGGCAGCAGCAAAGGACGCTGGTTTTCCAGGATGATGCGATCTTGCAGGAAAATCAGCTGCTGGAAGTGAATCAGCTCCGTCAGCGGCGAGACGTCGTCGATCAGGAACATGACCGGATGGGCCCGGCAGCGGTCCGGTTCGAGCGGTTGCACGAACAGGCAGATCACATCCCAACGGTTCACCGCATTCGGGCAGGTTTTGTACAGAATGGTCGCGAACGGGTTGGCGACGCGATACATGTACTGAGTCATGATGCCGCCTGTTGCTGACAACGCGGCTTGTGGCTGGAAGAATTGGCAATTCGTCGCCCACACTTCGTCGACGTCCCGGCGGATCTCGGTCGTGTACTGCATCACCTCGGTATGCGGTTCGGCGCCGAGAATGTCGGTATGGACAAACGGAAAGTGCGCCATATCGAGAAAGTTCTCGACGATGCGCAGCCCGGAGGTTCTGACTGAGATTGCGCCGCAGACGATGACCCGACGGTCGGCCTCGTCGGCTTCCGGGATCGGCAACAGATCGGTCGCCGGGGTTCCCAACGTAGTCCAGAGGTAGCCGTAACGCCGCCGGGCGGGGAGCGGCGTATCGTTTCCCGTTACGGTTACCGTGATTGCACCGATTTCATCGCAGGTGATGGTGAGATCGATGCCGAGCAGGCGGCTGGGCGTGACACGAGCGTGAATGTCCTGCAATGCTTCCAGGCAGTACCATTGATTAAGGGCTGCTTTTTCGGCGGGTCGTGCCACAGGTTCGGCCATGCCCAGTCTCCCTTCGCATATTATGCTGCGCTTTTATATATGCGTTCCATCACGGCTGCATGGCCTGCCATCGCTGCTTGGACGTCGAAAGCGCGGAACTCGCCTTTGCGGATGATTTCCTTGCCGTCGATGAATGAGGAGTCGACCCGGAACGGACCGCACATCACCAGTGCCGCCAACGGGTCTCGCTGCGTGCCGGACAGGCCGAGCTGGTTCAGTCTTACCGCGATGAAGTCGGCGCTCATGCCCGGAGCCAGATAGCCGATATCGTCGCGACCTAGAATGGCGGCGCCGCCGCGTGTGGCCATTTCGAGCGAGTCACGTGCGGAAAGGGCCTTCGTTGTGCCTCCGAAGCCGCCGCGGCCGCCTGGTTTTTCGGACAGGTAGTGATGCGGCGCAACGCGCTGCAGCATCATGGCGAGCCGGGCCTCCATGAACATGTTGGATGTGTCGTTGGAGGCAGAGCCATCGACGCCGAGTCCCACGCGGACGCCGGCATCGAGCATCTCGCGAATCTTGGCGATGCCCTGTCCGCAACGCATGTTGGCTGAGGGGCAGTGCGCAACGCCGGTTCCCGTTGCTGCAAAGCGCTCTATCTCCTCGGTTGTCAGAAAGATTGAATGGGCGAACCAGACGTCGGACCCGAGCCAGCCGACGGATTCGGCGAAATCGACCGGGCGCATTCCGTAAATGTCGTGGCAATAGGTTTCCTCGAACAATTCCTCAGCAAGATGCGAATGCAGGTTGACACCTGGATGCTGGCGCGCAAGCGCTGCGGCTTCGCGCATCAGGTTGGGCGTGACCGAGAAGGGCGAGCAGGGAGCCAAAATGATCCGGTTCATCGCATGCCGGGAATTGTCGTGATAGCGATGGATGAGCCGCTCGGCGTCCTTGAGGATTACGTCCTCCTGCTCGACGCAGCTGTCGGGCGGCAGTCCGCCCTGGCTTTTGCCGCGCGACATCGCTCCCCGCGCCGCATGGAAACGCATCCCGATCTCGCGTGCCGCATCGATGGTGCTGTCCAGGGTGCAATTGTTCGGCAGGATATAAAGATGGTCCGAGCTGGTGGTGCAGCCGGAGTGGATCAACTCGGCCATCGCCACGCTGGCCGAAATCCGGATCGCGTCGTCATCGAGTTCGGCCCAGATCGGATAAAGGGTCTTGAGCCACACCAGCAGTTCGTCGTCCTGCACCATCACCCGGGTCAAGGTCTGGTACATATGATGATGGACGTTGACCATTCCGGGCATCACGACGTGGCCGGACAGGTCGAGCACGTCATCGGCCGGCATCGACGTCAGTTCGGCCGAGGTGCCGACCTTCTCGATGACGTTATCGCGGATAAACAGCGCGCCATTTTTCAGTTCGCGGCGAGCGTCGTCGAAAGTGGCAAGAAGATCGATGTTCTTGACGAGAAGCGTTGTCATTAGCGGACGTCCCGGTAGTAGGGTTCGCCCAGCGACGCGGGCGCGGCCATCAGGCGACGCACGCGGTGCCAGGCCAGCACTGGCACGATGATCAGCGCGATGGTGCCAAGATAGGGCAGCATCGATAGGATGGGTGCTGCGATCGGCCAGTTCCGCGCCTGGCCGACGAAGCCGAGCGAGGTGATGCAGCCGAACAGCAGCGCGGCCAGCACCGCGTTGACCGGCCGGTAGCCAGCGAAGATCACCAGCGCGACCGCGATCCAGCCGCGGCCGGCGACCACGCCCTCCGACCACGATGGCACGAAGGCGAGCGTAAGGTAGGCGCCGGCACCCGCGGCAAGCGAAGAACCGGCGGTAACGTACCAGAACCGAAATTTCTGCACGGGAATGCCGGCCGCGTCCGCGGCGGCCGGATTTTCGCCAACCGCCCGCAGGTTCAATCCGTGACGGGTGCGGAACATGACGAGATGCAGGACCAGCGGCAGCACGATGTAGATCAGATAGACCAGAATGTTCTGTGCGAAGATTGCCCGCCCGATCAGCGGAATGTCGCTGAGATAAGGAATGGCCACGGGCGCAAAGGTGGCCGGCGCAGGCATCCCCGAATAGGCCTTGCCGATGGTTGCCGCTAATCCGGTGCCCATCAGCGTCAGCGCCAAACCGCATAGCACCTGATTGGCGCGCAAAACCACCGTAGCACCGGCGAATATCATACCGACGAAAAATCCGACGCCGAGTGCGCAGACAAAACCGAGCGCCGGACTTGGCGTTGCGATGACGGTGGCGATCGCGGTAATGGCGCCGAGCGCCATCAGACCTTCGACCCCGAGATTGACGACGCCGACGCGCTCGGCGAGCACCTCGCCGAGCGCCGCCAGCGCCAGCACGCCGCCGGCGAGGATCGAAGTCTGCAGCAGTCCGGCGATGATCTCCATAGGTCTCTCAGGCCGTCGGTTCGCTGCGGACAATGCGGTAATGCGCAAGCTCGTCACCAATCGCGGTGAAGAACAGGATCAGGCCCGTGATCGCCAGCACGGTCGAGGTATTGAGTCCCTGGGTCTGCAGGATGATTCCGGAATTGAGGATGACGGCCATCAACGCCGCGCCTGCCATCACCCCGAGCGCCGAGCCGCGCGCAAGCACCGCGACCATGATGCCGAGGTAGCCGAAATTATTGGAGATGCCGCCCTGCAGCCGATGCACGGTCCCTGCGATCTCCAGCATGCCGGCGATGCCCGCGATCGCGCCGGACAGCAGCATCACCGTGATCAGATGCCGGCGGAACGGCATTCCGGCATATTTGGCTGCCTGCGGATTGGACCCGGCGATCCGGACCTCGTAGCCCCAACGCGTGAAGTTCAGTAACCCGGCGACGACGACCGTCAGCAGGATCGCCAACGGGAATCCCCAATGAACCGTGCCCCAAAATTCCGGCACCTCATGGCGGACGCGCGCCGTCGTTCCGAGCGCGTGGCCGCCCGGGTCCAGCCATGGCCCGGTTGCGACATAGTAGGCCAGCAGTACGCCGACGAAATTGAGGAGCAGTGTGGTGATGAGTTCGCTGACATTGGCGTAGGCCTTTGCCAGCGTCGGAATCAGGATCCAAATGACGCCGCCAAGCGCGCCGCCGACGAACATCAGCGGCAAGATCACCACGGTTGGACCAGGGATGAACAGCCCGATGCCTGTGGCGGCGAAGGCGCCTGCATAAAACTGTCCCTCGGCGCCGATATTCCATGCCCCTATCTTGAGAGCGATCGAGACGGCAAGGCCGGTCAGGATCAGCGGCGTCAACAATAGGCCGACATCCTCGAGACCAAAACTGGATCCGAAGGTCGATTTGATTACCTGCGACGCAAGCGTGAGCGGCGCTGCGCCGCTGGCGGCGAGCACGATGCCCGCAGCGGTCAGCGCCAGCACAATCGCCAGTCCGCGCGCTAACAGTGCGACCGCCGGTTGGGGTGAAGGGAGATGCTGGATACGGATCGTCAAACTCAGATACTCGCGGGCTCGAGACGCGGCGCCGCCGCGCGCTGTCCACCCATCAGCATGCCGATCTGTTCGATGCCTGTCGATGCGGTCTCGACGATGCCCATGATCTCGCCGTGGAACATCACGGCGATACGGTCTGACAGGTTAAGCAGCTCCTCGAGTTCTTCCGAGATCAGGATGACGCCGACGCCGGCGTCACGCAACTCGACGAAGTAGCGCATCATCGTGTTGATTGCGCCGACGTCGAGCCCCCGGCTCGGATACGCCGCGACCAGCAGCTTGTCGGCGATACGCATTTCGCGACGCGCGACGAGGCGCTGTTGATTGCCGCCGGAAAGATTGCGCACCGGCATAGTGAAATCCGGAACTGACACCGCCGCAGCTTCCGCGATGCTGCGCGCAAGGGCGATCGCGGCGCGTGGCCGGAACCAGCGCCCGAGGGAGACCGGCGCCCGACCGTACTCGCGGATCACGGCGTTATCGGTAACGCTCAGCGCGGGCGCCAGTCCGCTGTGCAGCCGGTCTTCCGGGATGTGGCCGACGCCGAAGCCGGCGAACTCGCCGGCGTTGGCCGCGCCAACGTCGTGACCGTTCACAAGGATGTTGCCGGAACAGATCGGCCGCATGCCGGTCAGCACCTGGCTCAGCTCTTTCTGGCCGTTTCCAGCCACGCCGGCTATGCCGAGAATTTCGCCGGCACGTATGTCAAGTGACACGCCGTTCAGCGCGACGTTTCCGAGGTCATCCAGTGCACGAACCTCGTCCAGCCTCAATACCGCGTCGGCAGAGATCGGGACGGCGCCGGCACCGCGCCCCCGCAGATCATTGAGCACGATTTCGTGGCCGACCATCAGCTTGGCCAGCATTTTCTGGCTGCAATTGCGCGTCTCTTCCGTGGTGACCTTGCGGCCGCCACGCAACACGCTAATTCGGTCGGAAATCTCAAGCACCTCGTCGAGCTTGTGACTGATGAATATCACGGCGTTTCCTCGCGAAACGAACTCTCTCAGCGCCCTGAACAATTCGCGGGCTTCCGCCGGTGTGAGAACCGCGGTCGGCTCATCGAGGATCAGCACGCGCGCTTGGCGAGCCAGCACGCGGAGAATTTCGACCCTCTGCTGTTCGCCGGTGGAAAGATCCTCGACCTGTGCGGCGGGTTTGACCGCGAGGTTAAGCGAAGCAGCAAGTTCCGCGGTCCGGCTTTCCAGTTTCTCGGGGCTGATTTTCGCAGGCGTCTCCGACCAGCCGAGATGAATGTTTTCAGCGACGGTGAAGGCCTTCACGAGCTTAAAGTGCTGGTGCACCATGCCAATGCCGGCCGCGATAGCCTCGACCGGCGAGGTGAAACTTTGAGCGTAACCATCGATGATGATCTCACCGGCATCCTGCGTGTAGATGCCGGTGAGGATGTTCATCAAGGTCGATTTGCCGGCGCCGTTTTCGCCGAGCAGGGCGTGAATTTCCCCGGCCCATACTTCCAGATCGACGTCCTGGTTGGCGACGACGCCGGGAAAGTATTTGCAGATACCCTTGAGAAGCACGACGGGCGGCGTTCCGCGAGGCCGCGCCGGGCTCGTCTTAGGTATGGCATTCATCTGGCCTCTCGGGTGTTACGCTTGGGGGCGGGATCAGATCCCCTTTACGCCCTCGATCGACCAGTCCCAGTTGTAGAGTTCGGTCTCGGTCATCTTCTTGCCAGCGGGCACCCTCACGTTGCCCTTCGAGTCCTTGATCTCTCCGACGAATGGGCTCCAGCCACCGGCGATCTTTTCGCGCACGGCGTCAGCCTGCTTGCGGACCTCCTCCGGAACGCTCTCGCCCCAGGCATCGCGGTCGATGCCGGCGCCCATGGGCAGGATGGTTTGCGACGGCGTCCATTTGCCTTCCAGACGCAACCGGACCTGATCGACATAGAATTTCTTGAAGTCGATCACGATCGAAGACACATAGGCCTTTGGCCCGAAGCGGCGAATATCGGTATTCCACATCACCGCCTTGGCGCCGCGCTTTTCCGCGACCTGCAGGTAGCCAGCCTCGTCCATGATGCCGAACAGTAAATCGCAGCCATTGTCGAGCAGCGCGCTGCCGGCCTGAGTTGCCGCCTGCGGATCGAACCAGGAGTTGATGGCGATGACCTGCATCGTCGCGTTGGGGTTGACGCTGCGCGCGCCCATCAGAAACGCGTTGGTGCCGGAGAACACGGACGGAACCGGGAACGAGCCGACATAGCCAAGCTTGCCGCTCTTGCTCATCAGACCGGCGGCAACGCCCGTCACGTAGGTCGGATACCAGTGCCCGACATAATAGGTGCTCAGATTGTCGAGCGGGTTGCGGCCATCGCATTCGTAGAACGCGACATCGGGCGAGCGCTTGGCGACATCATACAGGAAGTCGCCGTAGTTCGACGTGGCGAAAACCATGTTCGCGCCCTGGGACACGAATTGGCGGAAGGTGCGGCTCGCGTCGGCGGAATAAGGAATGCTTTCGACGAAAACCGTCTTCAGTTTCGGAAAGGCGGCCTGTACGGCCTTCATTCCCTGGTCATGGCTCCAGGTCCAGCCTTCGTCGGCGACCGGTCCGGTATGGCCGAAGGCGATGACAGCCTTTTCCTCGGGCACCGCCGGGAGCGGACCGGCCGCGCTCGCGGGCCGGATCAGCTTCGGCATCATCAAGCTCGTTCCGGCCGCGGCGCCGAGATTGAGCAAGCCGCGACGAGACAGATTACGCAGGTCGATCATGTTGTGCCCTTCTGACTATTGAAATTGCTCGCGCCCAAACGAGGTGTTCCGTTTCCCGTCCAAAGCTCACTGCGTCAGCGACAAGGAACGCAACAATTGTGCCAAGCTTGTAGGTTGACCAAAACTGTCTCAGAAGCGTGATGTTCGGAATAGAGGATATTTCTGGACGATAACGATGCGCGAAAGGCAACACTTGACGCGTCGTTTTTTGCGCGCCTAAAACTAAAATGCACGGCGTTGAGCGGACAATGTGTAAGCAACGCCTGATCATTTATTGAGCAGAAGGTGCAAATTGCTACCCACTTCCGGTCACTGCTTTAGTCGCAAGGCCGCAGGCGCGACCCTTGCATCTGCGGCGAAATGTTGAGTTGGCAAGGTCTGACTGGCGATCATGTCCGGGCAAGCGCGCTTCGATTTCAAAGGCAGGTTGAAGGCGGACAGCTTCGTTGAGTTCGCACGCCATCGGGCCGCCCGTCTCAGTCTCGCGATCAAGGTCGGGCAGGCGAACGACGATGCCATCACCCTGCAAGTCTGGGGCGCTGCGGAATTGGTCGATGCGTTCGAGATGGCATGTAGCCTGGGTCCATATGATTGCGTCGTTCTGGACGTTGCGCGTCATGACCGCGAATTAGCGGCGTAGCGGGAGTTGAAGATGGAGGGTGGAAATTTGTGGCATCCAGTTGGATTGTCGTATTCGATCGAGGCCGGAACTTCCGCCGGCACACATCTGTTCGGTCAGGAACTGGTGGTGTGGCGTGACAGCAGCGGCCTGGCGCATGTCTGGGAGGATCGTTGCCCGCATCGCGGCATGAAGTTGAGCTTCGGCTTCGTGCGTGGCGATCACATCGCCTGTCTTTATCACGGCTGGCAATATGATCGCGCCGGATATTGCCAGTACATCCCTGCGCATCCCGGTCTTGACGTGCCGAAGACGTTCAAGGTGCCGGTCTATCAGACGCAGGAATGGGGCGGAATGATCTGGACGACGCTGTCTTCGGATCCCGTTCCATTTCCGGCTGAACGCGACCCGACCGTGCCGCTGCGCAGTCTTTATACCGACGGCAGCGTCGAAGCGGCGGTCGGTGCGCTGAAGTCCGTCAGACTGGTGCCGTTTGCCGCGCAGGGCTCGGCCGATACCATCGTCGAACAGGTCGCAGAGACCTTGTACGCGGTATCGTGCGGCGAGGATCGGATTTTGGCCGGCGTTCAGTCGACCTCGGATGTGCGGATCGCGCTGCATCTGGCGATCTGCGGGCCGTCGGAACGATATGAAGGAGCCGGCCAGAGTCATTTTCTGGATTTTGCGCTCCAGGTTCGCCGCGCCATCGAACATCCGCGTCCTGATGGGCCTGCAGTGCCGGGAGTAGCCGCGGAGATGAACTGATGTCGGCGTTGCTTCTCTACAATTACGAGCTCGACGAGAGCTGCTACAAGGTTCGGCTGGCGCTGTGGCTGCTCGGCCTCGAATGGCAGGCGGTCGCCGTGGATGTCTTTCCGGGCAAGGAGCATCTGACGCCGACCTTTCTCGCCATTAACCCCGCCGGGCGGCTGCCTATTCTGCGCGATGGCGACCTCACGCTTCATGGCACCGAAGCC
>Ga0209648_10002843_pt1 | contig 14410 bp, 8 predicted proteins | sample GraSoi2013_115cm_FD_185830 | JGI IMG/M metagenome (GOLD analysis project Ga0209648, IMG submission 185830) | Grasslands soil microbial communities from the Angelo Coastal Reserve, California, USA - Sample 9_17_2013_115cm (SPAdes) (version 2) | ecosystem: Environmental > Terrestrial > Soil >...
GTCGCCCACCGTGCTCAGGAAGTAACCGCTTGCGTCAGTGGCGTAACCGCCGCCCGGGTTGGCGTCCGGGAAGCACGCCGTGGTGCCTTCGTAGTAGTCAATGTCAAAGGGGTGCACTGTGCCGTTTGGCTCGGTGTAGGAAAAGTTGGACCAATGCTGGTTATATTGCTGGTCCAAACTGCACAGCTCTGTTGCCTCACCGCCCAGGATAGACCCGTTCCCAGGTTCGATGATCCAATTCCCCAGCCGGCTTCCGCCTATCTGACTCCAATACTTGTTCCCGCCGATGCTCGTTATTCCCCATACTGCCGAGTCGTAGGTCACGCTGAAACCGAGACCCAACCCCCGACCCGAAGCCGAGACGATCGGGTAGGCATGGTGAACATTCAAGGTCTCCAGGTTAATCGAGTCGAAGTCCCCAACTTGTATGGAGCTGTAGGGAGGAAAACCTGTTCCGTTCTGCTGGGCGAGGAAAGCCGCTGGGAACAGGATGGAAAACATGAAAAACGCGATCGCTGCGAGCCGTGTCATTTGCCCTCCTTCACCGCAACCGCAAAGTCGTCCTCGACTAGTCCAGCGTTGAAGAGGACGGACTGGATAGTGATGGTTTGAGCGGGAGTCCCGTTTAGGGAAGTTTCAATCTTGAATGGATAGGCAAATCCTCTGATGTCGCGATAATCCGAGAACGTAATTTCGACTGGGAGCACCGGACCCGCTCCCCTACGCTCATGAATGGTGTAGAAGACACGGCGTACTAACCCGGACGTCGAATCGAGCCAGATGCCCCTCTTCGACAAGTTCGCGGCAGCCTGTAGGGCGGGCCGATCGGCGAAACTCTCCCAAATCTCGATGTGATGGCAACTGCAGCCATCCAACTCTTCGAGACCGATATACTTCAGCCCCCAAAGGCGATTGTTTGACGCCGCCAGCAGCATGGGTAAAGGAAACATCGAGCTGCGGGCAGTGAGGGCCCGCTCTAGCGATAGCTTCCTTGTTTTGCCTCCCTCGATTTCCACGGCCGCCCCGCGCGAGTAGACCAGCTTGACGCTCTTTGCTGCCGCGGTTATTTCTTCCACAGTTTGGTCAAGCCCGCGTGTCTGAATGCGGATGGTCCCCTCGTCCCGGGCCGTGCCCGCGACTATCACGATGCTTCCAGTGGCTAAGGAGTCGGAGGGAAATTGTGCTCCCATCGCCGCGATCGACTGCTGCAGGAAGGCCACTGCTTGCGGATCGCGTTCAGGAGCCGGTGAGGATGCCTGTTGTGCGGTAGTCCCCCTGGAACTCACACACAAAAGGGACAACAGAAGCAATACCAATGGCTTGTTTGATTGCATTGTTTCCTCCTTGAGGCTACGAAACCAATCCATAGGCTCACTTATCGCGTTGGCACCTTGCCGCGCCGAAAGCTAGGGCCGGTGGTTCAGCCTTTTCTGGAATTTTCTGTTCGGTTTAAAATGAGAGTTCTGGAGGGTTTGTCACAGCTTACCCAAAGATTTTTCGTCTGCCGCCTCTGCCTGTCATCAGCCGCTTGAACGTTGAAGGGCCGCAAAATGTTTAGTTTCAATTACCTGAGCCAAATAGAGTGGACATCCCGTAGTTGAGCGCGAGGTTTGCTTCAAGTCTGCCCGCGCGGTTGATGGCTTCCGACGAAAACAGTTATGCTTTCCCGGACAACATGCCAGAGGAAGAACTAAACTCGCCTGCTCTTTCCCAGAAAGAACTATTGGCGATTCTTGATTCTGATCCCGGGCGGGCAGAGGAAAAATATCGTGAGCTTTATCAAAAGCTGATTCGGTATTTTGAGTGGAGCCGGCAAACTGACCCCGAAGACTTGGCCCAGGAGACGCTGAAACGCGGCTTTGACCGCCTGCAAGAAGGGCAGAAGATTACGGTCGGTGAGCCGGCCGGCTATTTTTTTGGAATTGCGCGAAATCTTCTCCGGGAGCGCGGCCACTTTCGCAAGATGGAAGAACTCGACGACCATCAACAACTGTCCCGAGGCCAACCCTTGTTCCTTGGCTTGGATACTAGCGAACAGCTTATATTCCTCAAAGAGTGCCTGCGAAAACTGCCGCGCGATGATTTCAACCTTTTGTCGGCATACCTTGAAGGTGAAGCGGAGGCATGGGGCAAAAAAGCTGGGGTTTCTCCGGGTACGGTGCGCATGCGCATTCATCGCATTCGCAAGCGGCTGGAGGTACTGATGAATTTCAGGGCAGACGCAAGGAACTCTTGAACCGATTCATGAAACGAGAACCACAAGCCGAACCCAATGCTTCTCCGGAAGTCCGGAAACAGGTTATCCGATACCTGCTCGACGAAATGGGTGATGCTGAACGCGCTCTTCTGGACGACAGATTGATAAGCACACCGGAGTTCTCGGACACAATAGCCTCGATCGAAGACGACTTGATCACGCAGTACGTACGCGGCGACCTTGAGCCGCGCCAGGTGGCGCGTTTCAATGAAGTCTACCTGACTTCTCCAGCGAAACTGGTTCGTGTCGAGAAGGTGCGGGCGCTACGGCGCGCGGTCGGCGAGATCTCTGCTGAAAGAAAGCTACATGCAGTGAGATCGCTTCAGATCGGCACATCGATTGCAGCCGTGGCCGCCGTCGTTGTCGCCGCCGCACTTTGGCCGCTGTGGCGTCGCTCTCCCAGTAACCATCTCATGGAGCCAGGAAAGATTTCTTATGCGTCATTTTCGCTTGAGCCGGGAATCACCAGGTCGGGCGAGGGAGCGCAAATCACCTTGCCTCCCGGCGTAGATGAGGCTCACTTTGAACTGGTCCTTCCGAATGCCGTCGCGCTCCAGACTTACCAGGCGATACTGGGAACCCCGGAACGTCCGGCCGCCTGGACAGGCGTGGCTGCTCCCAGGGACGCGCATCTGGTTGCGGTTGTTCCAGTCAAGATTTTAAGTGCCGGAGACTACACGCTGGAGCTTCAAAGAAGTGGTGAAGAGGTCATGACGTTCTATTTCCGAGTGGCGAAGTGACAATGTCTGTCTACTTCCACTCCCCCTGGATTTGGAAGGCAGCCCAGAAATACGGTGAACTCCATTGCTGGTGGTTTCGCATTTGCAGTTGCGCCGCGCGTAGTGCCGCCGCCGGCCTTAGTCCGTGACCCAACAAGACTCTGTAAAAGCGTTGCATCAGCTCTGCGGTCGCACGATCATCGATCTTCCACAAGCTGGCTATCACGCGGCTAGCGCCGGCGTACATGAATCCGCGTGTCAACCCCACCAACCCTTCACCCTCAATCCTTTTTCCCAAACCGGTTTCACAGGCGCTCAACACAACCAGGTCCGCCGGCAACTCCAGGTTGTAGATGTCTTGCAGGTCCACGAATCCGTTCTGTGGCCTGCCTCGCTCATCGACCAGAGACAGAACCAGGCCCGATAGTTCAGGATGTTCGCCGTTCAGGAAGGCATGGGTAGCAAAGTGCACGATGCGGTAGTTAGCAAGATTAGGACTGACAGCGGTGCTACGGTTGGCTTTGAAGTCCAAGACTTTGAAGCTCTGCCCCGCAGGAGTGAGTGCGGTGATCTCATTCGCTTCCTGGCGTGTGAAGTGCAGTCTAGGAAGGTAGACCTCTCCATTTCGTCCTTGCTCCCAGCCAACATCGGCGGCGGAACGTATCAGGTTGGCCAACGTGCCAGATGGTTCGGCTTGAACTTGGCCTTCCCGTGTCTCATTTGGCGCGCGCTCACTGTTTGGGCCTCCTCTCTGATCTGTGACGTCAATGGCCTTCACTCTTATGTCTCCTCGGTCGAAGACTGGGTCGGCCAAGACAGCAATCATTCTTGTGCCTGGTTTGCGGAGCAACCGTTCGCGCCGCAACGCTGCCAGAACAGAGGCTGATGGCAGGGTGATGATCTCGTGCTCTGCCGCCAGAGGCGCCAGCGGCCTTTTAGAGAGGGAGACAGGTAGTGCGGCAAACGGAACGTAGTACAACGCCCCGTCGCTAACAATCAACAACCGCTTGCGTGTGAGCCGCGTTGCCACCGGCGCGAGTATCGTTTCGCTGAGACGGGCGGCCGCCGCGGGATATTCGCCTTCGGTCCGGGCAATGCGCGCCGCCTTCGCGGCGTACGTCTCGTCCTTTCTCCGACGGTTCCGTTCCGTCAAAAGATCGTAGACGCGTTGCGCCTCTTGTTCGATGACCTTGCGCTTCGGCAGTTCAAACACCTCGAGGGAGTGGGACGATACAACAAAAACGTGACTCCGTTCTTCATCGAGCGAATACTCCAGCAGCAACGTATCCGAATCGAGCAACTGGTCTTGGACTTCCTTAGCGCTCAGCGGTCGGAGCTGGGTGAGGGCTGCATAGGCGGGGCTGCTGGAGCGAATCTGTGCCTCGACATCTTGGTATTCAGCGGTGAGGTTCGTGATTTCTTTTTCAACTGCCTCGATCTGCTCGCCACTATGTTTCTCGCCGAGCAGCCGAATGCGGCGATTGGATTTGGCTTTGATGTCTGCGTGTAACGAGCGCTCCTTTTCGAGCAGATGAGGATCAGCGCCTCTATGAATATCGACGTTCGAGGCAGCCAGTATTTCCAGCAGCGTCTGGGCACGAGAGCGCTCCAAGACGTGAAAAGCCAGCCCTGGCTTATTTTGCGTAACCAGCAGATCGATATAATCGCGATAGTATTGTTCATGTTGGGCGCGGAAGTCTTCCCGGACCTCATCGGCACCGCCCAGTTTGCCCGTTTGCCCTTCCAAGGCATTCAGAGCCTGTTCATATCGCTGCGCAGCCGAGTTCAAGTCGCCTTTGCGCTGCATAACCCCGGCTAGAGATGCCAGAGATTCCGCCTGCTCCTTGCTTTCAGGAGCCAGTTCGCTACGCATAACTAAGGCTCGGCGATAGTGCTCCTCCGCCTTGCCGAGATCCCCTCGCTTAAAGGACACTTTTCCGAGAGCATCGAGGCTGTCGGCAACATCAAGGCTTCCGGGGGCCAGTGTTTGTCTGATCTCCAGCGCTCGGCGATAGTACTCCTCCGACTTGCCAAGATCCCCTCCCTTGAAGGCAACTTCTCCGAGGTGGTTGAGGCTGTCCGCAACATCAAGGCTTCCGGGGGCCAGTGTTTGCCTGATCTCCAGCGCCTGTTGGTTGTATTCCTCCGCCTTGGCCAGATCGCCTCGCTGGCGTGCTATTTCTCCTAAACTGCTGAGGCTGCTGGCGACATCAAGGCTTCCATTGGCTAATCGCTGTTTGATCTCCAGCGCTTGGCGGTAGTGCCCCTCCGCTTTGTTCAGATCGCCTCGCAGCCGCGCTACATCCCCCAGATTGTTGAGGCTGTAGGCAACATCGAGGCTTCCTGGAGCAAGCCTCTGTTGGATCTCCAGCGCTTGGCGATAGTACTCCTCTGCCTTGGCCCGATTTCCACGTTGGTCCGTTGCGAGTCCTAGATTGCTGAGGCTGCTGGCAACATCAAGGCTTCCGGGGGCCAGCCTTTGTCTGATCTCCAGCCCTTGTCGCCAGTACTCCTCCGCCTTGGCTAGAGATCCTCTCTGCCACACTATGATTCCGAGATTATTGAGGGCGTCTGCGACATCGAGGCTTCCGGGGGCCAGTTTCTGCTTGATTTCGAGCGCTTGGCGACAGTACTCCTCCGCGTTGTCCAGATTTCCTCTCTGTCGCGCTACACTGCTGAGATTATTGAAGCTGGCGGCAACAGCGAGACTCCCAGGAGCTAGTTTCTGTCTGATCTCCAGCGCTTGACGATGGTACTGCTCCGCATTAACCAGATCCCCTCTCCGTCGTGCGTCAATCCCAAGACCATTAAAGCTGTGAGCAACGTCAAGGCTTCCGGGGGCGAGTTTCTGTCTGATCTCCAGTGCTTGGCGATGGTATTCCTCTGCCTTGGCTAGATTGCCGCGAATCCGGGAAACTGTTCCCATATCGTCAAGGTTCGCGGCGATGATCAGGCTCTCCGAATTCAGCTTCTTATTCTCCGCGATCGAGTGTTGATAATATTTTTCAGCGTTGACCCAGTCGCTGCGTTGTTGGTAAGTCCTGGCCCAGGCCTGCAGCAGTTGCGTCTGAACTTCTGGTCCTGCGGTTGCCGCACTTTGAAGAGCCTCCTCATAGGCAGCGTCAGATTCCTTCCATTGGCGGGCTTCTGCCTGCCATTTGGCGACACGGAAGAACACCCACGGACGTAGCCACGGCTTCGCCAAAAGACTCTCTGCCTGTCCAGCGAGCGTGCGCCAGCTTCCCTCTGCCTGTGCCCGTTTGCCTGCCCTTGCCAAATCGCTGCCTTCGGAGTAAATAGCCAGAAGCGACTCTGAGAAGGTTGGCCGTGCTTGGATTCCCCAGGTATCAGGTCCCAGTGTCCAAATTTTCTTTTCCACCCCGCGCAGACCTTCCAGCGTTACCGTTCCCAGGGGCGACTGCTCGATCTCAATCGTTGCCAGATCGAAGGGCGACTGGGTTTCGCCTTGAGCATCGCTGCGACTCCACCGAAGAAGAATGTCGCCCTCTTGAATGCCCGCTCTCTTTCCCTCAGAATTCTCAGCGACCTTTTCCACGATGATTCCCAGCTTGAGTCCTTCGGCGGCAACGCTCTCAGGTGATCCCCCGTTAGCCGTTGCCTGAACCAGAGCGGGGGTGACGCCTGCAGTTGCCAACAGGCAAAGGACCGTCAGGTGGACTAATTCACTCCTTTGCAAAACCACGGGAAGAATCCCTGGGGCGGTCATAAGATGGACCTCCAGATCTGGCTCTCTCCTACTACACGCAAGCCTCATCTAACTACCGCAAGGAATAGAATGCGAGAAGAAAATTCTCTCTTCCGGTTTCAATACAAGACTGATTTGCTTCCTCAAGAGGTACTTGTTCTTGCCGAGTCCCGTGTCCCGGAAGGATGGGCACACATTGTCAGCCCGCACACGCTGCAACAACCCCCGGTGAATGCAAACCCGATCTCGCAACGAGAGAATTTCAGTTTGGCACTGGCTCTCCACCCTTGTTTCTTCCACACCGCAGCCATACTGCGGACACTGGGCCGGCAAGGGCACTCAAAAACATCTCCACATTCCTGGCATTCAACAAATTCTGCGTCGTCTTCTCGGGCCACAACGCGCACGCGCGGATGCCGGCAGACCTTTTCCATGTTGTTCTTATCGGGGGATGAGCTGGTATTCGGTGGATTCTGGCTTAGCTTCATATTCGCACCTAGGCACTCTCAAAAAGAGGCCGACTGGCGAATTGGCGGTATTGTAAGCCTGCCAAACAGGTTGTCAAGTATCTCTTGTGTACCGGCTGGGATTCCGTCGTCCGTCTAGAACGGAAAGTTATTGACCCAGCGATGGCATTGGGTAGATACCTGCAGCCCGAGCTTGAGGAATCTTGATCTGAATCACCGAGGAGGCTTTGTGGCGGGTCAAACCCCGTTGCGCTGAAGCCACCGCTGCCTCAAAAGTCGAGCGGCCAGTCAATGCGGCATCGATCAGCAGAAAACTGTCCGAAGCTGCAGCGACACGAACCCCGGCATATGCGTGTCCGGGAACAACGATGACCTCGGCCTCCATCCCCAGGTTCTCGAACAGCGAGGCATAGAGCACGGCTGCGTCGATGCAGTTGGCGCTGCCGTTACCTAGGCTCACGCGCGGCATGCGCACCCGTTCGCTCAGACTTCCATGGTCGCCCAATGTCAAGGAGCTCTTCACGTAGGAGAGCCCGCTGCGCTGCAGGGCGATGAAAATGGCTCGAGCCTCGCGATGCGTTTCCACCTCCTGTTCGCCTGCGGTCTTCCAATCCTCATAGCCGGGAAGCCGGCGGTCAGGCGTGTAGGTTTTGGCGCGAGCGAGGATAGTCTCGACCAGTGAATCATGCGGCGTAACCCAGGACGCAATGAAACTCGCGTTCTGGAAATCGTCGCCCCAAAAGATGTCCTCAGCGGAACGTAGCCGCACCGGCACCGTGGTCTGGTAGGTGATCCGGCCAGCCGCATCCGCCACTGCCACGTTGGCCGTAGCCGCAACAATCTCACGGTTCTCATAGAAGCGTGGAAGAAACGACGGCGCGAACATCAACGTGCGGGTTGCGCCGGGCTCCAACTCAGCCACCTGGATTTCCTGGTCGCTCCAACCAGGAATCTGTACCGAGACTGTCGGACGCAGGGAAGCCGCGGTTGGATTGGAGACGGTGACCCTGACAGCGGCAAAACGGCGCTGATCTTGCCTCTGCAGCGATGCGTAATTGGCGAAAACCGGATAGATCTCCCCTTGCAACCCCGCTTGGATCGCATAGAGCGACCCGTCTCCGGCTTGCCCGTGAACACTATCCGGGGCGCCTGGAGGACTTTCAGGGAAGGCGGATGGAGAAAATAGTGAGCATACAGCGACGATTATGCCCACGACTCGAGAAAGCATCTGTTACGAGAGCATAAGCGGAGCATTATAAGAAGCAATCGAGTTTATGCCTTACTTATTCGTGAATGCCTAGCTATTTTCCTTTAACTATTGATGGCTTTCTTGAGCGGTCTGAAGTTGAAGAGCAAAATACCAAATTTGGAATCGGCAACGTGTGAAAATTCTGAAATGCGGATAAGACATTAGATAAGCTCAGCAACGTGCTGAAAACAAAGATGGTGATTGTGGAACTCTGATTGCGAAGTCGTCTCTAGGGGAACGGCAGTGGGGGACCTGCCTGGGGCTGTGCGTATGGGGAATCTAGATTCACCCTCCTGTCATTCCTGATCTGACCAACCAACAAATCACACGGAGAGAAGAGGATGAATACAAAACTGCGGTATTCCCTTGCCACGGTGTTATGTTCCCTCATGTTCGTGTTGGTTGCCGGTCCACTTGCGGGCCAGGCGCCGACGGGAACACTGCGGGGTACGGTGCTCGATGTCTCGGGTGCGAGGATATCGGGCGCGCAGGTTACGATTACTGACGATGCGACCGCGACTCAATACACGACGCAGACGGGTTCGACCGGGGAGTTTTTGATCGGCAACTTGAACGCCGGTTCGTATACGGTGACGATCACTAAGCCTCAGTTTCGGACTGGCGTCTACAAGGACGTCAAGATTGTTGTCAGCGAAACCTATACCCTCACGACCAAACTTGCTGTCGGCGCCACGACCGAGTCCGTCGAAGTAAGGGCCGGCGCTGAGGTAATCCAGACCGAGTCGCCGACTGTCGGGATTTCCATCACCGGGCGCTCTATCACGGAGCTGCCTTTTACCTCCCGCAGCTCGCTTGACCTAGCGACTTTGACACCCGGCGCAGCCAGCACTGGAAGCGCGCGCCAGACATCGTTCAATGGACTGCCCAGGGGCGCGCTGAATATCACCTATGATGGAATCAATGCTCAGGACAACCTCCTGAAGTCCAGTGACGGATTCTTCACCATCACGCGGGCCAGCATCGATGCCGTCGAGGAATTCAGCATCTCCACCGCCGCCAACTCCGCCCAGGACGCTTCCCAGGGTGCGGTGCAGATCAAGATGGAGACCAAGCGTGGCGGAAACGCCTTCCACGGCGGCGTGTGGGAGTATCTCCGCAATGATTACTTCAATTCCAACTACTTTTTCAACAACGCCGCGGGGCTACCTCGGCAGAGGCAGCGCTTGAATCAGTACGGCGGCAAGGTCGGCGGCCCGGTCGTAATCCCCCATGTGTTCAACGGCCATGACAAGCTGTTTTTCTTCGCCGACATAGACAACTACAACAGCCCACAGTCCCGTTCGTTCACTCGTACCATCCTGACCCAGGATGCAGCCAACGGATTGTTTACCTATGGGGTCGGGTTACCCGGGACCCCGCCACCGGCGAACAATGCTTGGACAACCTGTGTGGCTGCCAGCGCGCGCAATAACGGCGGACCTGCGTGTACTGTCAATCTGGCACGATTGGCCGCGGCCAATCCGGGGTTAAGCTATGTACTGGATCCTAAAATGGCCACAATACTCGGCAATGTGGAGGCGGGACGATCCATTGGCGGCGTTTCCACCAACACCATTGCCAATCCCTGGCTTGACAATGCGACATTCAATCAGCCGGGTACTGGCTCGCGCAGGTTCCCCGATGTCCGGTTAGACTGGAACGCAACCAAGAATGACCAGATCAGCGCCATCTACCACTACTCCCATTTTAACTCCTCGCCGGATTTCCTGAACAATGCCAATCCGTTCCTGCCTTCCGGTCCGCTCAGCGGCCAGCTTGGCAGCCAGATCTCGAATCGCAACCAGTGGACCGCCGCTTGGCGCAGGAACATCGGCGCGAACATGAGCAACGAAGTGCGCTTCGGGTTCCAAACTGCCCTGGTGGCTTTCTTCCCCGATGAGAAGGCGAATTATTATCCACAGGCCGGCACAAACCTGGGGAATATTAACGTTCGCCCCGTGCTGCCCACCGGGCTCTTCCCAGCAGGAGCCTTGGCTGCCAGTTTCCAGCCCTTCCTTACTTACAATACCCAGGGCCGCAATACGCCGCTCGGCACCATCCTGGAAAACCTCAGCTGGTCCAAGGGCAGGCACAGCTTCAGCTTTGGCGGAGACGTTACAGAGGTCCGTTTCCATCAGTTCCTGAACGGTGGGCGTCTGGTGCAGACGGCAAACATCGGTTTGGTGACTGGTACCGGTGGCGATCCCAACGCGCAATTTTTCCAGGCTGGAAACTTCCCGGGGATTGGCTCTGGCTCGGCTGCTCTGACCGCGCTAGGCCAGCTCTACGCCACATTGACGGGACACATCAGCAGCTATGCCGGGACGATTTCCGTAAATCCGGTCAACCAGCAATATGTTCCTGGCGCGCCCAACCTGACTGCGGGCAAACAGCACCAGTTCGGTTTCTACGGATCGGACTCGTGGCGTTTCCGGCCGAACCTGACGGTTACCTACGGCCTGCGCTGGGATTACCAGGGCGCCCCTTATGACACGTTGAACGAGACCTTTTCGCTGGTAAACGGCCTTGCCGGCGTCTACGGCGTCTCCGGAGCCAATAACCTGTTCAAGCCGGGAACACTCACCGGCTCAGTACCGACATTTCAATTGAACAAAGGCCGTGCGTGGTACAACACCGATATGTCCAACTTCGCGCCCAGCCTGGGCTTGGCGTGGCAGCCTGAACTGAACATTCCCCTCATTAAGACCCTCTTGCCGGGAGGCGGCAAGACCGTTTTCCGCGCCGGCTATGCCATTTCCTACACGCGCGAGGGCTTCAACAACTTCCTCAGCATCGCAACCGCAAACCCCGGCATTGACGGCACCATCTCCGCCATTCCGGCACCACCTGGCCCAAATTGCCCGTCGTCAGGCACTTTCTGCGCTGGCTCTCTGAGCCTGAGCCAATTGCTCAGCGGGTCACTGCAAACGCTTGCCACTAACCCGGGCAGTTTTCCGGCAACCGGTACCTTCCCGGTTGTGCCTTTTATCGGGCAGAGCGTTAACGCCTTTGATCCCAACCTGCGGACCCCCAGAGTGCAGTCCTGGTCGGCCGGCATCCAAAGGGAGTTCGGACACGATACGGTCCTGGAGATTCGCTACGTGGCCAATCATGCCACCGGTCTCTGGCGGCAGGACAATCTCAACGAGGTCAACATCTTTGAAAACGGTTTCCTCAACGAATTCAACAACGCGGCAAGCAATCTGAATATCTTCGTGGGAGCCAATCCGAACTGCGGCAAACCCCCTAATCCACCCTGCAGCTTTGCCAACAACGGTCTGCCCGGTCAGGTGGCGCTGCCCATCATGACCGCGGCCTTCGGTTCGCCCACTTCGTCAAACTTCACCAGCCCTACATTCGCTGGATTCTTGAATAACGGTGTAGCCGGAGCCTTTGCCAACAGTCTGGCGTCCAGTAGCGCCGCCATGTGCAACCTTGCGGGGAAAAGCGCATTTCCCGCAGGAGTTTGCACAACTGGGCCCGCGGTCGGTTCGTTCCCGGTCAACTTCTTTGTTGCCAACCCGTATGTAGGGACAAGTACAACCACCGGGGCCTTCCGCACCTACAACGGCTCGCAATCTACCTACAATGCTCTGCAAGTGGAGGTGCGCCGGCGGTTGGCGAAGGGACTTCAGATCAGCGGGAACTACACGTTCTCGAAATCCCTCACCAACTACTACGGTGACAGCTCAGTCAGCTTTGTCTCGTTCACCTCGCTACGTGACCAGCGCCACGACAAAGGCACCTCGCCTTGGGATTTGCGCAACGTCTTCAAGGCCAGTGGCATTTATGAGCTGCCCTTTGGCTCCGGTCGCAGGTGGTCCACCGGCATTGGCTTCCTGAATCGTGTCATTGAGGGCTGGCAGATTAGCTCGATCAATCGCTTGCAGTCCGGCCGCGTTTTTCTGCTCACCAGCGGCCTGGGCGGCACCACCAACCAGAATGATCCTGGGGTGATTCTGAATGGGGTCACTCCATCACAGCTGCAAAGTATGCTCAGCCCCCGCGACGCAGGCGGCGGCCAGATATTCTACTTCCCGTCCAGCCTGATCTCCGGCAAAGGCACCGCCAACTTCTCCATGATTCAGCCTTGCAATACACCGGGGAAATTGTGCCAGAGGGTATTTCTCACTGGCCCGGGCTTCTACCGCGCTGACATCAGCCTGGCCAAGAAAACCAAAGTCACAGAAAAACTCAACCTTGAGATGCGGGCGGAAGCGTTGAATGCTTTTAACAACGTCAACTTCTTCTTCCCCGGCACTGCGTCGACTTCTGTGAATACCGCCTCCGTTTCGGGAAACTCTTTTGGAAGGATCACGAATGCATTCCAGGATCCCAATACGACGGACGACAACGGCGGGCGCATCTTACAATTGGTGTTCCGCGTTAACTTCTAGTCTCGACTATAACTAGTATTCAGGAACCGGGAGTGGCAAAGCTGCTCCCGGCTTCTTTTCAGCCAGGGCCGGGCCTGAATTCGCAGGCGCCGGGTTGCAGCGAAGCGGAACATCTCAGTCCGCGGACACTCAGTCCGCGACGAGTTGACAACGTTCTCCCGGTGAGAGTACCTTGCCCTCCTGCATCGGTCGTCCTCCCATTTAGGAGCTCATCATGAGACTTACGCTGCGGTTTTCGGTCGTGGTGGTTTTGGCGGGTGCAAGTTTCGCCCAAGGACCTTGGATAAAAAAAGATTGGAAGCAGTGGTCCAAGGACGATTGTAAGAAGGTGCTGGAGGATTCGCCCTGGGCGCAACGATGGACTGAATCTAATGCCAAGATGGCGAACTTCGCAACGCCGAGGAGTGGAACCCAAGGTGTGGGTTCGGAATCGGAAATAGGCGTCTATTACATAGTGCAGTTCCGCTCTGCGCTGCCTATACGAGAGGCCGTTGTGCGCCAGGTGCTGATTGCCAACCAGTACGACATCATGGACCCGGAAAAAAAAGACGTCATGCGAAAACAGACCGAAGGCTTTCTGAACCGGAACTACGACGACGTGATTGTGGTCCACGTCACCTACGGATCCAATGTGCAGGAATACAACCGTGATCTTGCTACCTTCTGGCAGACACGTTATCCCGAGGGCACTGTCCCGCAAGAGGCCTTTCTCAATGGGCCCAGGGGACGGAAGATTGCGCCCTTGCGGCTGATCTCGCCCAAGGGCGGTGCGCAAGAGTTCGAGTTGATTTTTCCCCGCGTGATAGAAGGCAAGTCACTGCTGGAGCCAGGGGACAAGGCGATCAGTGTAGAATTTCTCGCTCCGTCAGTGGGCAATGTAGATACGCAAGGCAGAACCGTCGTTTCATCGACCAGCACGCGCGTCTTTACGGAGTTCAAAGTGGACAAAATGGTGGTGGACGGGCAGCTCGTTTATTGAGCTGCCAGACATGCGGCGCAAAGCAAAACGTCTTCTTGTCCAGAGAGCCATTCGCGTCCTGTTCTGACATAGCGAGCTTGAATCGAATCGAGAGCTGGAAGAGTGAAGCGAACGAACCTCCGCCTCATATCCCTTTCCAGTTGAAACCGCCACCTGCGGTTCTCCATGCGAACGCGCCGCCGACGAGCGCCAAAACTACAGGAAAGCACTCCAGAACATAGCGCGGCTCCGGGCTCTCCACGCTGCCCAAGAACGCCGATCGCAGCAGAACGAAGCCGATGACAACCGCTCCACAGAGGCCGAGACGCGATTGCATCCAACCGCGCACCGCGGCCAGCACGAAGAACAGATTGAGTGCGGCCCAGGCGAGAGCAAAAGCACTTTCCTCGGGATGGTTCTCGAATTCCCACCAGCGTGACTCGATTGGCAAAGTCTCTGTGCGCGGGCGAAACCACATGCTTGCAATGCGTAGGCTGGGAAGCCACACATAGTAGCGGAAGGGATTGTGGTTGATCCGTTCTTCCGCCAGTTGCTCGAACCGGGCGTCAAGCTGGGGATTAAGGGTGAGCTGGTCGTTATAGTCGTCCAACAGCGCGTGTGTTCCGTCATATTCCCGGCGAGAATCGAATGCTCGCT
>Ga0209648_10002844_pt1 | contig 14409 bp, 16 predicted proteins | sample GraSoi2013_115cm_FD_185830 | JGI IMG/M metagenome (GOLD analysis project Ga0209648, IMG submission 185830) | Grasslands soil microbial communities from the Angelo Coastal Reserve, California, USA - Sample 9_17_2013_115cm (SPAdes) (version 2) | ecosystem: Environmental > Terrestrial > Soil >...
GGCGTTGCTGCCGGCTCGGCCATTGCGGCCTTTGCACCCCCCGGGGTGCTCAAGCTCGCATTCGTGGTGATCGCAAGCGTGATTGCTTTCAAGCTGTTGATCGGCCGCGATAGTTGGCGGCTGGCCGACGATCTGCCGGGTCCCGCCGGCATGACGGCCTATGGCGTCTGCATCGGGCTTGCCTCCTCGCTGATGGGCATCAGCGGCGGCTCGGTGTCCAACATGATCCTGACGCTTTACGGCAAACCGATCCACAAGGCGGTCGCGACCTCGGCCGGGCTTGGTGTGCCGATCACGATCGTCGGCACGATCGGCTATGTCCTCGCGGGCTTGCCACAGCAGTCGCTGATGCCGCCGCTCTCGCTAGGCTTCGTATCGCTGATCGGTTTTGCGCTGATGGCGCCCGTCTCGAGTTTCACCGCGCCTTATGGCGCGCGCTTGGCCCACGCGCTCTCGAAGCGCCGGCTCGAGGTTGCTTTCGGCTGCTTCTTGCTGGTGGCGTGCGTTCGCTTTGCGGCGAGCCTGATCGGTTACGGGTAGCCGCGCATCAGGAGCTTGTCGCCGCGCACCTCCCAACTCTCCAGCCGGTTGAGAAAGGTCATGCCGAGCAGGCTCGTGCGCAGTTGCCCGGGCTGCGCGATGAGCGCCGGGACCGAGCGCTCGATGATGCCGCCGATCGACAGTCGGTCGAGCGTAACCGGCGCGGCGCGGGCGCGGCCGTTCGCGGTGTCGACGTTGACGGAATAGTTGAGGACTTCGAGCGGAAGGCCGGCGGCTTTGGCCGCCTCGTGGGTGAGAACGACGGCACTCGCGCCGGTGTCGAGCACCATCGGAATGTGCGCGCCGTTGACTTGCGCTGCAACCGAGAATCCCCCGCCGCCCGCGCGCGCGATTTCGACCGTCCGTCCCCTCGTTGCGGCACGACCCGGGATGAGCTCGGCCAGCACCCGCTCGCTGACCTCACGCAACTCGAAACGGTAGGTGTATCCGAGCGCCAAGAGCATCGCGAGCATCATCCAGATCAGGACGGATTCGAGCGCGTGGGAAAAACGTTGGCGAAACAGCGTCAGCACGATCAGGCCGACCAGCGCGAGGGCCATGATCTTCGTTTCGAACGAAGAAGTATCGAACCGGGAGAGTTCTGCCAGCGCCGCTTCATTCTGCTGCAGCACGAGCACGAGCAGCGCGATGGTCACAATGGCAAGCAGGATCCAAAGCAGGCGGCGCACGACGGTGTCCTTCAGCCCACCCCGGCGCGCTCGGTATGAGGTCGGCCCAGCGCTGCGAGACGTCGCGGCAGCTGCGCCATGATGCGCACGCGCTCATCGGGGCGCATTCGCGCCCAGCCCTCGATTTCCGCAAGGCTGCGCCCGCAACCGATGCAAAGCGCCGAGATCGGCTCGACTGCGCATACTTTGTTGCAGGGGCTCTCGACGTCGGTCATGGGTGGTCGCGCGGATATGATGAGCAAGATAAAGATTGCCGCGCGGAAGGCAAACAGTGTCGCCAACTGCACGTTTGCGCCGCCGGCCGCCGGGGCGGTTGCGGGGGTCGCAACGGCGGCCATCGATCGGCGAGCGCTTGACCGGGGGCCGATGGGCGTGATGGGGTGTAGGCGATGGAAAATACAATTGATTGCGGCATTATCGCATATAGCCGGCGCCGAGCACGGGAGCCGACATGAAGCTTTACGACGGCGGTCGCGCGCCCAATCCCCGGCGCACGCGCATCTTTTTGGCCGAGAAGGGGATTACGTTGCCGATGGAGCAAGTCGATCTCGGCGCCATGGCACAGAAGTCCCCGGCCTATGCCGCGATCAATCCGCTCAAGCGGGTCCCGGCGCTGGTGCTGGACGATGGCACGGTGATCACGGAATCGATCGCGATCTGCCGTTACTTCGAGGCGCTCAAGCCCGATCCGCCGCTGTTCGGGCGTGGGGCTCTGGAGCTGGCGCGCATCGAGATGTGGAATCGGCGGCTCGAATTGCATTTGCTGTTTCCGGTCTCGCACGTCTTTCGCAACTCGCATCCGGCAATGAAGGAGATGGAAGTGCCGCAGGTGCCGGCGTGGGCCGAGGCCAATAAACCGCGCATTCTGGAGTTCATCGCCTTGCTCGACAGCGAGCTGGGGGATCGCTCGTTCATTGCGGGCGACGCATTCACGGTGGCCGACATCACGGGTTTCGTCGCCGTCGATTTCATGAAACCGGCAAAGCTTGCGGTGCCGGCCGAATTCGAGAATCTCAAACGCTGGCACGGCGATATTGCTGGCCGGCCGAGCGCGTCGGCTTGACCATGCGGCTGACGATCATTGGATCGGGCGATGCCTTCGGCTCCGGCGGCCGGTTCAACACCTGCTTCTTTCTCGAAACGGCGAAAGGCACGCTGCTGGTCGACTGCGGGGCCTCATCGCTGGTCGCGCTCAAGGCGCGTGGTGTCGATCCGAACGCGATCGACGGCATCCTGCTCTCGCATCTGCACGGCGACCATTTCGGCGCGCTCCCCTTCCTCCTGCTGGACGCCCAATTCCTCACCCGACGCGAGCGGCCACTGTTGATCGCAGGACCGCCGGGTACGCGCGCACGGCTCGATCAGTCGCTCGAACTGCTCTTTCCGAGATCCACCACGAACGAGTGGAGATTTTCCTGGAAAGTGATGGAGATCGAGGTCGCTCGCCCGACCGAAGTGCTGGGACATGGTGTCACCACCACCGAGGTGTTGCATTACTCCGGCGCACCCTCGACCGCGATCGTGCTCTCCGACGGCGACAAGCGCTTCGCCTATTCCGGCGACACCGAGTGGGTGGACGCGCTCATCTCCGTCGCCGACGGCGCCGATCTCTTCATGGTCGAATGCTTCGCCTATTCCGGCAAATTGCCCGGCCATATCAGCTGGGACGTGCTCAAGCCGCGGTTGCCGGACTTGCGCGCGCGGCGGATCATGCTCACCCACATGAATCCGATCATGCTCGACCATCTCGACGAGGTCAGAGCCGCCGGCGCTCTCGTGGCCGAGGACGGCGCGGTCATCGAGCTTTGAACTCAGTCGCGCGTGCGGGCACGAGCGTTTCGGTGAGGCGCCCCGCAGTTCGAAGCGCGCGTTTACCGCTCCAACCTCGCGATGAGGCTCGACGTATCCCAGCGCCGGCCGCCCATCCTCTGCACTTCCGCGTAGAACTGGTCCACCAGCGCGCTGACCGGCAAAGTCGCGCCGCTCTTGCGCGCTTCACCCAGGCAGATGGCGAGATCCTTGCGCATCCAGTCGACCGCGAAACCGAAATCGAACTTGCCCGCCGCCATGGTCTTGTAACGGTTTTCCATCTGCCAGGACTGCGCCGCGCCCTTGGAGATGGTCTCGATCACCGCGTCGACGTCAAGTCCTGCCTTTTTGGCGAAATGAATGCCTTCGGCCAGCCCCTGCACCAATCCAGCGATGCAGATCTGATTGACCATCTTGGTGAGTTGGCCCGCGCCGGCGGGGCCTAGCAGCTTGCACATGCGGGCATAAGATCCGATCACCTTCTCCGCGCGGGCATAGGGCTCGGCATCGCCGCCGCACATCACGGTGAGCGCGCCGTTCTCGGCGCCGGCCTGACCGCCGGAGACGGGCGCGTCGACAAAGCCGAAGCCACGCTGCTTGGCCTGCGCGTAAAGCTCGCGGGCGATCTCAGCCGACGCGGTGGTGTGGTCGACGAACACGGCGTCCTTCTTCATGCCGTGGAAAGCGCCGTTGGGCCCGAGCGTCACCTCGCGCAGGTCGTTGTCGTTGCCGACGCAGGACATGACGAAGTCCTGGCCCTCGGCCGCCGCTTTGGGCGTGGGCGCGCTGCGCCCGCCGTACTGCGCCACCCATTTCTCCGCCTTCGCCGCGGTGCGGTTATACACGGTGACGTCATGGCCGCCTTTGTTCTTGAGGTGCCCCGCCATAGGGTACCCCATGACGCCGAGACCGAGAAAAGCCACCTTTGCCATACTGTCCTCCCTCGAGCACTGTCATGCGACCGCGCGAATACCTATATCCCGGAGTGATTGCGACGGCGCGGCCCTCACGTCAACCGTCATCACGTTGACCGGACCGGCGCGTCTCTTATGGTGTGTTGGTTCGGGATGATCCGGTGGAGAACGGTGCGATGGCGGTGACCAGGGAGCGGGTGCTCGCGGCGCTTGAAGGCGTCGTGAGCCCCCAGGGCATCCCGTTGCCTACGACCGGCACGCTTTCGGAGGTGGTCGCCGGCGATGGCAAGGTGTTCTTTTCCATCACGGTCGATGCCGCCGATGTCAAAGCCTGGGAGCCTGTGCGCAAGCGCGCGGAAGAAATCGTGCGCGCATTGCCGGACGTGCGATCGGCCCTCGTCGCATTGACGGCAGAGCGCAAAGCCGGCGCGCCGTCAGCTCGTCCACCGCCGCAGAGCGCGAGACCGGCGCCCTCGCGCGGCGAATCGATACAAGGCGTGCCGGGCGTCGACGCGATCATCGCCGTCGCTTCGGGCAAGGGCGGGGTGGGGAAGTCGACCACGGCGGTCAATCTCGCGCTCGGCCTAAGCGCGCTCGGCCTCAAGGTCGGGATCCTCGACGCCGACATCTACGGTCCGTCCCTGCCCAAGCTGCTCGCGATCACGGAGCGGCCGCAGACCATCGGCGGTACGCGCCTCAAGCCGATCACGCGCTACGGGCTCACCGTCATGTCGATTGGCTTCCTCATCGACGAGGAGACGCCGATGATCTGGCGCGGGCCGATGGTCATCTCGGCGCTCACCCAGATGCTGCGCGAGGTCGAGTGGGGCACGCTCGACGTGATGGTGGTCGATATGCCGCCCGGCACCGGTGACGCCCAGCTCACGATGGCGCAGCAGGTGCCGCTCAGAGGCGCGGTCATCGTCTCCACGCCGCAGGATCTTGCGCTGATCGACGCTCGGCGCGGCGTGTCCATGTTCAAACGGGTGAACGTGCCGGTACTCGGTGTGGTCGAGAACATGAGCTATTTCCTCTGCCCGCACTGCGGCACACGGTCTGATATTTTCGGTCATGGTGGCGCACGGCGCGAGGCGGAACGTCTCGGCGTCCCGTTCCTCGGCGAGATACCGTTGCATATGACGATCCGCGAAAAATCCGACGCCGGCCTTCCGGTGGTCGCGACCGAACCCGACGGTCCGCATGCGCAAATCTATCGCGACATCGCGGGCAAAGTGCGCGAGCAACTTAAGGGCGCAAGCGCCGGGCGTGCGGCGCCGAAGATTGTGATCGAGGCTTAAGCGGATATTCGGCCCCGCGCTCGACTTCGATTCCGGCGCCCAGGAGCCGGGCGAGATGGTGGAAATCAGCTTTCCCGTCGCGGGCTCCTTTCTCGTGTTCTGCGGCATCCATCCGAAGATGGAGCTTTACGTCGACGTCGCACGCTAGCTGACCAGTGTGTCGCGGGCCTTCCCCCTTGCTCGGTCGCGGCGGGGGGACTATCTAGCCGCGAACTTGCGGACCGCCGGGGCTGCAAATCCGAGCATCACCCCGGAGCCGAAATGCATTTCGGCACCAGGGGCCCGTGAATCAGGAGGAACACGTCCATGAAACGCCGCGAATTTCTCAAGGTTGGGGCCGCCGGAATGGCCGCATCGGCGCTGGCTGCGCCTGCCGTTGCGCAATCGATGCCGGAGGTCAAATGGCGGTTGACGGCAAGCTGGCCGAAGTCGCTCGACACCATCTACGGCGCTTGCGAGACCTTCGCCAAGGCGGTCGCCGAGGCGACCGACAACAGGTTTCAGGTTCAGCCCTTTGCCGCGGGCGAGATCGTGCCTGCGTTGCAGGTTCTCGACGCGGTTCAAAACGGCACCGTCGAGATGGGCCATTCGGCCATGTATTACTATATCGGCAAGGACCCGACCTGGGCGTTGTTCTGCGCCGTCCCGTTCGGCCTCAACGGCCGACAGCAGAATGCCTGGTTCTACGACGGCGACGGCACGAAGCTGATGGACGAATTTGGCAAGAAGTCCAATGTCTACCCCCTGGTCGGCGGCAATACCGGTGCGCAGATGGGCGGCTGGTTTCGCAAAGAGATCAAGACGGTCGACGATCTCAAAGGCCTCAAGTTCCGCATCGGCGGCTGGGCCGGCAAAACGCTGCAGAAGCTCGGCGTCGTACCCCAGCAGATTGCCGGCGGCGATATATATCCGGCATTGGAGAAAGGCACCATTGATGCGGCCGAGTGGGTCGGTCCTTACGACGATGAGAAGCTCGGCTTCCATAAGGTCGCGCCCTACTATTATTACCCCGGTTGGTGGGAGGGCGGCACCGCGCTGCACTTCCTGATCAATCAGGCAAAATGGAACGAATTGCCGAAGAATTATCAGGCGATCGTCATCGCAGCTGCGGGTTTCGCCAACGTTGAAATGACGGGCAGGTACGACGCGCGCAACCCGGGCGCCTTGAAGCGTCTCATTGCGGCCGGCACGCAGTTGCGTCCGTTCCCGCAGCCGGTCATGGAGGCATGTTTGAAGGCGTCGAACGAAGTCAATGCCGAGACTGCGGCGACGAACGCCGACTACAAAAAGGTCCTGGATTCGATGCAGGCATTCCGCAATGACGAGGTTCTATGGTGGCAAGTCGCGGAATATACCTACGACGGCTTCATGATCCGAACCCGAACACGAACGTAAGGAGAGCGGCCCTGCGAGCGGCGGCAGCTCGCATCGCGGGCGCCGCCTTTGCCAAAGCGAGTGGCCGAGTTGCTTGACGGTCGGCGATCAATACCGACGTTTCCGGCTTGAGCGAAGATGATCTAACATGCTTGGCGCGGGCTGGGCCGATGGACAAGGCCAGGGAGGAACCATGAAACGTCGTCAATTCCTGCGGGCAGCCGGCTTGGCCGCCGCGGCGACCGCGGTCGCCAAGCCTGCCATCGCCCAGTCTATGCCGGAACTCAAATGGCGGCTCACCTCGAGCTATCCGAAATCGCTCGACACCATCTATGGCGCGTCGGAAGCCTTCGCCAAGGCGGTCGCCGAGGCGAGCGATAACAAATTCCAGATTCAGGTCTTTGCCGCGGGCGAGATCGTGCCGGGCCTGCAGGCCGCCGACGCCGTGCAGAACGGCACGGTCGAGATGTGCCACACCGCGTCCTATTATTATTTCGGCAAGGATCCCACTTTCGCCTTCGGCACCGCCGTGCCGTTCGGTCTCAACAGCCGCATGCAAACCGCGTGGATGTATTTCGGCGGCGGCATGGAGCTGATGAACGACTTCTACAAGAGGTTCAATATCTACGGCATTCCGGCGGGCAATACGGGCGCCCAGATGGGAGGCTGGTTCCGCAAGGAGATCAAGGAGGTGTCCGATCTCAACGGCCTCAAAATGCGGATCGGCGGCTTTGCCGGGCACGTCATTTCGAAGCTCGGCGTGGTGCCGCAGCAGATCGCCGGCGGCGACATCTATCCGGCGCTGGAGAAGGGCACGCTCGACGCCTGCGAGTGGGTCGGTCCCTACGATGACGAGAAGCTGGGCTTCCAGAAAGTGGCCCAGTACTACTACTACCCCGGCTGGTGGGAAGGCGGGCCCATGCTGCACAATTTCATCAATCTCGATAAGTGGAACGCGCTGCCGCCGGCCTACAAGTCGCTGATGCGGACCGCGTCCTCGATGGCGAACGAGTGGATGCAGGCAAAGTATGACGCCGCCAATCCTGCGGCGCTCAAGCGACTGGTGGCGGGCGGGGCGCAGCTGCGGCCGTTCACGCAACCGATCATGGATGCCTCGCTGCGAGCGGCGCTCGATCTCTACGCCGAAGTGTCCAAAAGCAATGCCGACTTCAAGAAGGTCTGGGAGGCGATGCTTGCCTTCCGCAACGATCAATATTTGTGGTGGCAGGTCGCCGAGCTGACCTACGACACCTATCTCGTTCGCAATCGTACCCGCACCTGAGCTGCCGTCGAGCGGACGATCATTCCTCGGCGTCGTGGAGGCCCCGGGATTTTCAGCGAATGCGCGATAGTGCTGGAGATGGCGCTATACGTTTCGTTTTCGCCCGTCTATACATATTGAATTCTTGCGCCGGTGTCCGGCGTCGAAAAAACTCAATAACGGACAGGGAGGAGCACAATGAAACGACGGGAATTTCTCAAAGCGGCGGGCGTCGGGATCGCGACGTCCACGATCGCGGCGCCGGCCATCGCGCAATCAATGCCGGAGTTGAGATGGCGGTTGACGGCGAGTTGGCCGAAGTCGCTCGACACGCTCTATGGCGGATGCGAATACTTCGCCAAGCGCATCGCCGAGATCACCGACAATAGGTTCCAGATCCAGGTATTTGCCGCGGGCGAGATCGTGCCGGGGCTGCAGGTGTTGGACGCCGTGCAGAACGGCACGGTCGAGATGGGCAATACTGCCCTCTATTACTATTGGGGCAAGGACCCGGCCTTCACCTTCGGAACCGCGCTGCCGTTCGGGTTGAATGCCCGCCAGATGAACTCCTGGCTTCGCTTCGGCGGCGGGGCCGATCTTCTCAATGAGCTGTTGAAGAACTTCAACTGCACTGGGGTCGCAGCAGCCAATACCGGCGCGCAGATGGGCGGCTGGTTCCGTAAGGAGATCAAGTCGGTCGACGATCTGAAGGGCCTGAAGATGCGCATCGGCGGGTTTGCCGGCACCATCGTCTCCAAGCTGGGGTTGGTGCCGCAGCAACTCGCCGCCGGCGACATCTATCCGGCGCTGGAGAAAGGTACGCTCGACGCCTGCGAATGGGTCGGTCCCCATGACGACGAGAAGCTCGGGTTCTACAAGGTCGCGAAGTACTACTACTATCCGGGTTGGTGGGAAGGCTGCGGCCAGGCACACAACATCATCAACCTCACCAAATGGAACGAGCTGCCGAAGAGTTATCAGTCGGCGATGCTGACCGCCTCCGGCGATGCATGGGAGTGGGTCATCGGCAAGTACGACTACGCCAATCCGGCCGCACTCAAACGGCTGTTGTCGCAAGGCGTGCAACTGCGTGGGTTCCCGCAGGATGTGATGGAAGCGTGCTACAAGGTCGCGATCGATATCTACGCGGACTTGTCGCAGACGAACCCCCACTTCAAGAAGTTGTACGACAGCCTCGTGGCGTTTCGCGGCGATTCTCTGCTCTGGCTCCAGGTCGCCGAACTCTCGTTCGACAGCTTCATGATCCGAATGCGTACGCGGACCTGACGGCGCACGGCAGGCGGCGAGTTCCGCCTGCCGATGTCACGGCCTGGATGGCGGGCCGAAGTCGAGTGGCGGCGGCATATCGGGCTGCGGGATGTCGATCTGGATCTTCGAGGGATCGATGCGAGCGCCGCGGTCGATCCAGTAGGTCACCGACCCCGGCCAGAAGATGACGATGATCACCAGGATCACCTGCAGCACCACCCAGGGAATCGCCCCCCAATAGATTTCCGAAGTCTTGATCGACCGCGGCGCGATGCCGCGCAGATAGAACAGCGCGAAACCGAATGGAGGGTGCATGAAGCTCGTCTGGATATTGGCGCAGATCAGCACGCCGAACCAGATGAGATCGATGCCCAGCTTGTCGGCCACGGGCGCCAAGAGCGGGATGATGATGAACGCGATCTCGAAGAAATCGAGGAAGAATGCAATCACAAAAATGAACACATTGACGAAGACCAGGAAACCGATCTGCCCGCCAGGCAGGGAGGTCAAGAGGTGTTCGATCCATTCCTTTCCACCTACGCCCTGAAATACCAGACTGAAGGTGCGCGCGCCGATCAGGATGTAGACGACCATCGCAGTGATGCGCATGGTCGTCGACATCCCCTGATACAGAAGCGACCAAGTGAGCGTGCCGTAGGAGGCGGCAAGCGCGATCGCGCCGACCACGCCCATCGCTCCTGCCTCGGTCGGCGTGGCCAGCCCCATGAAAATGGTCCCCAGCACCAGGAAGATCAGTCCGAGCGAGGGGATGATGCCGCGCAGGCATTTTTTCCACAGCGCCCAACCCTTGAGGGTGCGAGCTTCGAGCGGCAGAGCCGGTACGTCCTTCGGCCTGAGAAAACTGACGATGAGCACCCAGACGCAAAACAACGCGAGCTGAATGATGCTCGGGCCGATGGCGCCGGCATACATGTCGCCGACCGAGCGGCCGAGTTGATCGGCAAGCACGACCAGAACGAGCGAGGGCGGGATGAGCTGGGTGATCGTGCCGGACGCCGCGATCACGCCCATCGTATGCCGCGTCGAATAGCCGTATTTCAACATCGGCGTCATCGCGATCACGCCCATGGCGATGACCGAAGCGGCGACCGTGCCGGTAATTGCGCCAAGAATGGCGCCGACGAATATCACCGCGTAGGACAAGCCCCCGCGCACCGGACCGAACAATTGTCCGATCGAATCGAGCAGATCCTCGGCCAGTCCGCAGCGCTCGAGGATGGCGCCCATGAAGGTGAAGAACGGGATCGCGAGCAACAGGTCGTTGGAGACGATGCCGAACAGTTGGTAGGTGAGATTGCCGAGGAAGTCAGGGCGGATGAGACCAAGCTCGATGCCGATGAAGCCGAAGAACAGGCCGGTCGCCGCCAGCGAGAATGCCGCCGGATAACCGATCAGCATGAAAAGCACCATGCCCCCGAACATCAGGGGCGCCATGTTCTCCCGCACGAAATGAATCATTGCAGCGGCTTCTCGTACTCGAACTGCAGCCGATGGTGATGGATGAGCGCCTCGACGCGCTTAATGAGTTCGGAGACGCCCTGCAGCGCCATCAGCGTGAAGCCGACGGGAAGGATGAGCTTGACCGGCCAGCGAATGAGGCCGCCGGCGTTCGACGAGGTTTCGTCGATGCGCCAGGATTCCACGAACCACGGCCAAGTGAAGTAGACGAGGATCACGCAGATCGGCAGGAGAAAGAGCAGGCAACCGATGATATCGATCCAGATGCGCGCCCGTTCGGAAAGTGCCGAGTAGATCAAGTCGACGCGCACGTGCTCGTTGACCTTGAGCGTATAAGGACCGCCCAGCAGCACCATGCCCGCGAACATGTACCACTGCACTTCCAGCCAGGCGTTGGAGCTTGCGCTGAATAGATAACGGCTGGCTGCGTTGCCGGCGCTGATCAGGCAGGCAAAGAGCACGAGCCAATTGGCGACCTCGCCGAACCGGTCGTTCACATAATCGATAGCCCGGCTCAGCTTGAGCAAACCCTCCACACGCCGTTCCCTCTTGCCGTGGTCCCGTGAGGCGGGGACCGCGCAATTGTCGAGGTTGTCGCCCCCGAGCTTTGGCCCAGCCGCGATGGCGCCGAGGCCGAGGAACCTTCCTAGACCCCTACGCGGACGTCAATTGGAAAAACGGAGAAGGGTGGACGGACGACGGCAGTCCGTCCTGCCTCTATGTCGTCGGGTGGCCGATTAACCCCCGGTCACGCTCATGTGGCGCGCCAGCGCCGGCCGCTGATGGCGCCGGTCGATGATGAAATCGTGCCCCTTGGGCTTGCGCGAGATCGCTTCGGCAATCGCCGCATCGAGCAAATCGTTGCCTTCGGACGCCCGCAGCGGCGTGCGCAGATCGGCAGCGTCTTCCTGCCCGAGACACATGTAGAGGGTTCCCGTGCACGTCACCCGAACGCGGTTGCAGGATTCGCAGAAATTGTGGGTCAGCGGCGTAATGAAGCCGAGGCGGCCGCCGGTCTCGGCGACGTCGACGTAGCGCGCGGGCCCGCCGCTGCGATAGTCGATATCCTCGAGCGTGAAGCGTTCGGCCAAGCGCGCCCGCACGATCGACAGCGGAAGGTATTGATCGAGGCGGCCTTCGCCGACGTCACCCAGCGGCATCACCTCGATGAGGGTCAGCTCCATGCCGCGCCCGTGCGCCCATTCGAGCAGCGCCGGGAACTCGTCCTCGTTTATGCCTTTGAGCGCAACCGCATTGATCTTGACCTTCAGTCCGGCCGCCTGCGCCGCGTCGATGCCGGCCAAAACCTTGTCCAGCTCCCCCCAGCGCGTGACGGCGCGGAACTTGTCGGGGTCGAGCGTGTCGAGGGAGACGTTGATGCGCCGCACGCCATGGCCGGCGAGTTCGCCGGCATATTTCGGCAGCTGCGACCCGTTGGTGGTCAGCGTAAGCTCGTCAAGCGCGCCGGTCGAGAGATGGCGTGCGAGCGAGGCGACGAGCGTCATGATCCCGCGCCGCACCAGCGGTTCGCCGCCGGTGAGCCGCAGCTTTCTCACGCCGCGCGCAATGAACGCGCCGCACAGCCGGTCGAGCTCTTCGAGCGAGAGCAGGTCGGCCTTGGGCAGGAACGCCATGTTCTCCGACATGCAATAGACGCAGCGAAAATCGCAACGATCGGTCACCGAGACGCGCAGATAGGTGATCGCGCGTCCGAACGGGTCGACCAAAGTGCCTCTGGGTCGAGAATCGTAATCGTAAAGAGCGGGCATTTGACACCATACCTGCATCTGGGGGTGACAGATATGTACAGGCGAGATGGAGCATAGGTCCAAATAGACGAATCAATCAATCTTAGAGTCTAACCCGAGGGTGCCCAGGGCGGTGCGGCCTAATTGGGCGTAAATTCTTGTTCGGCAACGAACTCATTCTGAGTCTCGCATGTCAACGCGAGCCGACGATTACCGACAAAAAGCGCACACCGCCGATCGCCGCGCGGCGCAGACCAGCGACCCTCACATAAGGGGCGCGTATGAGCAGATCACTCGCGATTGGCTCGCGGTGGCAGAGCAAGTCGAGTGGATAGACAGCTATAGACGCTCGGCTGCCGACCAAAGGCAGCGCCCGGGCTTCAAGCTGAGCTGCTACTGATACGAACCGGGAGCTCGATACACACAACGCGCCGAACCGCCGTCATTCAATCGCCTCATCGCGCTTTTCGGGCGGCTTCTTGTTGCTGATCCTGATCGATCGGGCAGCGTCCTCGTACCAACTGCTTAACTTGAGTTTGGCAGTCTTACCCCTCGATAGGCTCTTCTCAATCGTCGACCTCTTGAGTTTTGAAGTAGGCGTTTTGGTCCCATCCTTTTTGGACAATTGTCTCCTCCCATTATTCGACCCGATTCAACATTCTTATTCGATCACCTCGTCGGCCAGCGTGAGCACCTTGGGCGGAATTTCGAGGCCGAGCGTTTTGGCGGTTTTGAGGTTTATGACCGGCTCGAATTTGATCAGCTGATAGAATTGGTATCTCGCCTGGCTTTGCGCCCTTGAGGATTTGGTCGATGTAGCCGGCCGCACGGAGGAACATATCGATATTGTTGATCCCATACGCCATGAGCCCGCCGACTTCGACAAACTCACGCTCATTCGATCACCTCGTCGGCGCGCAAATCAGCATCCGCGTAGTTAGCAAAGTCAGCCAACAATGTGGCGAGTCACACCCTCCACAAAACTCTCCACCAGCCGCTTCTCGCCCGCCGTGCCGATCTACTTCCCGACTACCTTTCGCAGCGCCTCATTGATCCTGTCTTGCCAGTGCGGTCCGGCTTCTTGAAAGTGATCAAGAATGTCCCGGTCAATTTGCAAAGAGACAAGCTCCTTGGTATCCGGGATAGTCGGACGCTTCGGAGGGAGTTCCACGGGCTTCGTGGTTGCCGCCTTAAACGCCGCTTCAGCCGCATCCCGTGAGGTGGTGGTTCTTCGTGTTCTGTCGGCAGGCATTTTATGTCCTCGCGCTAGTCTAGGCTTCACATTCTTAAACGCAAACTGAGCGGCCATACGAAAGGGCAATTCCTAAGCACAATAGAGCCATCGTGGTCAGAGTGAGTGTGGTACGCCGATTCATTGTGTTCCTCTTTGTTGTGTGGAAGGCTCCAGGTAGACGGTTTGTGTCGACGTGGCGGTGGAGTCGGTTGCGACGGCGGCTCGAAATTTTTCGAAGAAATCGTCGGCGGTTTTCTTCGCCGCGCTGTTGATGAGGCGCTGGCCGAGCTGGGCGAGCTTTCCACCGATTTGTGACTCAACGTTGTAGGACAAGAGCGTGCCCCCATCTTTGTCCGCAAGCGAGACCTTGGCTGCCCCCTTGGCGAAGCCGGCGACGCCGCCATCACCCTCTCCGGAGATGCGGTAACTGTTGGGCGGATCGAAGTCTGAGAGCCTGACCTTGCCCTTCCAGCGCGTCTTGACAGGACCGACCTTGACGGTCGCGACCGCCTGAAATTCGCTGTCTGACAGCATATCGAGCTGTTCGCAGCCCGGGATGCAGCTTTTCAGGACGGCGGGATCGTTGAGCTTCGCCCAAACCGCCTCGCGGTTCGCGTGGAGCTGAATATCGCCCGTCATGGTCATGGCCATCGGCAATTTCTCCGTCAAATGTTGCCATCACGTGATAGCCGGGTCTGTCCTAGTCGTATTCGTTCCAAAGATGTGGATGCCCGGCTTAAGCACCTCACCGCTTAAGATGTATGCAAGGCGTTCAGGGATACGTCTGGCTAAAA
>Ga0209648_10002846_pt1 | contig 14407 bp, 14 predicted proteins | sample GraSoi2013_115cm_FD_185830 | JGI IMG/M metagenome (GOLD analysis project Ga0209648, IMG submission 185830) | Grasslands soil microbial communities from the Angelo Coastal Reserve, California, USA - Sample 9_17_2013_115cm (SPAdes) (version 2) | ecosystem: Environmental > Terrestrial > Soil >...
GCAAGAGATTGCAGATCGCGTCTTGAAACTCACGCGTTGAAGCGCGGTCTCGCGCTGATCGACTGTACGATCTGCCGAGGTGATGATAGTTTCAAGAAAAGTGCGGGCATTGGGGGAGGATGTTATGTTCGGCAAGAAATTCGCCGATCCGTCGCGCCGTGAGATCTTGCGCGCGGCCGGCTTCGCGGTGGGCGCGATGGTTGCGCCCGGACTTGGGGTGAAGCAGGCAAGCGCGGCAGGCTATCCCGGACGAACCATCAAGATCATCGTGCCGTTCGCTCCCGCCGGACCGACCGATATCATGGCGCGCGTGGTCAGCAAGTATCTCGGCGAAGCCATCGGCGGCACGTTGATCATCGAGAACAAGCCGGGGGCCGGCGGCAATATCGGGATCGGGGCTGCGGCGCATGCCGAGCCGGACGGCTTCTGATCACTTCCAGCGCCTACGTCGTCAATCCCGGTCTCTACGCACAAATCCCCTATGATCCCTACAAGGATTTCGCGCCGGTCGCCGAACTCGGGACCTCGCCGAATGTGATCCTGGCCAACCCCAAGCTCGGCATCAACTCGATTGCCGAGCTGGTCGCGCGCGCCAAGGCCGATCCCAACGAGCTCAACTATGCAAGCCCGGGCATCGGCACGACGCCGCATCTTTCGATCGAGCTGCTCAAGATCGTCGGCGGCATTCAGATCACCCACGTGCCTTTCTCCGGCGCGGGTCCCGCGATCCAGGCGGTTCTCGGCGGCACCACCCAGCTCGCCTGCGCGGCGCTGCCACCGGCGCATCCGCTGATCGAGTCCGGCGCCTTGAAGGCGCTCGCCCTTACCGGCGCCCATCGCTGGTTCGATCTGCCTGATGTGCCAACGATGGTCGAACTCGGTTTTAAGGATTTTGTCAGCGATACGTTCCAGGGTTTTTTGGCGCCGGCGAAGACCGCGCCGGAGATCGTCGCGCTGTTGTCGGCGAAGTCAGTCGAAGTTCTGAAGCGGCCTGATATTGCCGAGCAATTGCGCAACAATGGTTTCGAGGTCCTCGCCAATGGCCCGGACGGCATGCGCAAGCGCATCGAAGACGAGGTACCAAAATGGCGCGACGTCGTCGCCAAGGCCGGCATCAAGCCGGTCTGACCAGTCACAGCCTCAATGGCCGCTCGATCGCCATTGCAATAGCCGCTTCTCGACCACCGACATCGCAAGCGCGGTCAGATAGCCGATCACGCCGAGCAGGATGACGCCGGCGAACAGGTCCGCCGAGCGGAACGAACGTGCCGACAGCAGCACCCAGTGGCCGAGGCCGTCGAGCCCGGCCAGAATTTCGCAGACCACCGACAGGATGAGCGCGACCGTCAGGCTCAGCCGCATGCCCGAGAGAATATCGGGACTTGCCGAGGGCAGAGCGATCTTGAAAATGACAGCCGGCCGCGACATGTGCAGCGAGCGCGCCACCTCGTAGAGCCGCGGCTCGACCGCGGCAAAGCCGTGGATGGTCGCCAGCAGCATCGGCCAGATCGCGCCGAACGCGATCACGAACAGCGCCATGCTCTCCGTCAGCCCGAGCATCGCGATCGCGACCGGAATGATCGCGGATACCGGCAGCGGCCTTAGGAATTCGAGCGACGGCGCGACATAACTGCGCATCGCGCGGGATGAACCGATCATCGCGCCGAGCGCGATGCCGGCGATGGAGGCGACGAACCAGCCATAGGCCATGTGCTCCAGCGTTCCCAAAAGCTTGCCGGCGAGGTCGCCATTGCTAAATCCGCGCACCAGCGACGCCCAGGCGCGGTCCGGTCCCGGCAAAAACACCGGCGACACCAGCCGCAGATTGGCAATCATCTGCCACAACGCGACGAAGCCGGCCGCCACCGCAAAGCTTGCGACGCGCCAGGTGAGCAGGGCGCGGTTCATGCCGCATCTCCCACCAATGCGGCGCGCCCGAACAGATGGCGTTGCGCGACCACGAGGCCGGTGTTCAAAAAATATCCGACGATGCCGATCCACAACAGAAAGGCCAGCATCAGGTCGGGCCGCAGCGCCTGCTGCGCGGTCATGATCGCAGCGCCAAGCCCGATCGGATTGATCGCGATCTCGACCGTGACGGCCACGATCAGCGCGATCCCGGCGGCCAGACGAAACGCCAGAAAGATCCGTGGCAGCGCCGCGGGGATGATGATCTTGCGGACGCGCTGAGGCGGCGAAAGACGCAGCGCGCGCGATACTTCCATTAGGCGCGGCTCGATCCCGCGCACTGCCGCGCGGCTCAAAATCAGGACCGGCCAGATGCAGGCGAAAGCAACAATCACGATTTCCATGCGGTAGCCAAAACCCAGCGCGATCAGCGCGATCGGCAACAGCGCAATCGAGGGGATGGGCCGGATCGCCTCGATGGTGACTTCCATCAGCCGGTCGAAGACGTGGAAGATCCCTAACGCAATGCCGAACGCAAGGCCGATGGCGCCGCCGATCATGAGCCCGGCAAAGGCCGAGATCAGGGTGTCCCGTGTTGCAGTCAGGAGAGAGCCGTCCTGCAAGGCGCCGAGCAGCGCGGCTGCGATGGCACTCGGCGGCGCGAGCGAATCGCTTTGCAGGTGGATCGCGCGCGCCCAGAGCTCAAATATCACCAGCGCCGCGGCCGGCAGCAGCAATGCCTTGGCGCGCTCCGGGATCATCGCTCCGACGCCTTGATGAAATCGAACAATTCGCGGCGTAGCCGCAAGAATTCCGGATTTTCCCGCGTCGTCACTTGATCGCGCTGCCGCGGCAGATCGATCGGAAGTTCGATGCCGATGCGGCCGGGATGCGGCAGCAAGCCGATGACGCGGTCGCCGAGATAAATCGCCTCTTCGAGATCATGGGTGACAAAGATGACGGTGGCCTCGCTGGCGCGCACCAGCGACAGCACCTCGTCCTGCAATCCCTGGCGCGTCATCGCGTCGAGCGCGCCGAACGGCTCATCCATCAACAGCGCCTTGGGCTCCTGCGCCAGGCAGCGTGCGATCTGCAGGCGCTGCTGCATGCCGCCCGACATCTCCGCCGGATATTTTGCGGCATGGCCGGGCAATCCGACCTTTTTCAATAGTTCGTCGATGCGCATCGCGCGCTCTGAAGCTTTGACGCCCAATGCCTCCAGCGCCAGCGAGACGTTGCCGGCCGCGGTTCGCCATGGCAGCAGCGCCTTGCCGTAGTCCTGAAACACGATGGCGATATCGCGCCGCGGCGCCAGCATCGGCTTGCCGTCGAAAGTCACGCTGCCGCAGCTCGGCTGATATAATCCGGCCGCAAGCCGCAGCGCGGTGGTCTTGCCGCAGCCCGACGCGCCGATGATGCAGAGGAATTCGCCCGGTCGTACGTCGAGGCTGATGTTTTCAAGGATGGTCTTGCCGCCAAGCGCGAGCGTCACATCGGAAAATGCGATCTGCGAGCGCTCGGGACAGGAGAATCTCGCCGCCTGGCTCGCTACGGCCGTCCTGCTCATGATCCATCCTTTTTGGCCGGTGGATAGACGATATCGAGCGTCGAATGCAGGTGCGACGCGAGCATGGCCCGGGCGCCATCGATATCGCGCGCCAAAACGCACCCGGCGAGATCATCGTGCACCGCGACGAATTTCTTGCCGCTGTCAAAGGACCGCATCATGACGCGGCGATAACGATAGGCCTGATCATAGAGATCGGAATGCGCCGTCAGCAGCCGCTTTGACCCGCATGCCGCCAAGAGCGCGGTGTGGAATCCCTTGTGGAGGCGATCGAAATCCGGTGCGCCCTCGCGAAATTCATTGCCGGTCCGCTCGATATGCCGGCGCATCTGATGCAGCGCGCTGACGATTCCGGCTTCCCAGGCGTCGTCGCCATGCGTCATGGCTAACCGCAATGCCTCGATCTCGACCACCGTGCGCATCCGCGTGATGTCCAATAGATCCTCGCGGCTGATATCGGCGACGCGAAAGCCGCGCTGGCCGATCCCGACGATCAGTCCCCTGGAAATCAGCCGCGACAGGCCTTCGCGCAGCGGCGTCGCCCCGATGTCGTAGCGCTGCACCAGATCGTTGATGCCAAGGCGCGCGCCGGGCGCGTGCAGGCCGGCGATGATATCGCGCTCGACAAGGTTGGCCGCGCGTTCGCTGAGCGTGTCCCAACCCGACACTTCCTCCGAGCCGCCTTGCGCTACTGACGCCATGCTTGCCTCTAGTTCAGGATCAGTCGGTTGAGATCGAGTTTGGTCTGCAGCATTTTTTGCGACGACATGATTTCGATCCACCAGGAAAGCTGCTCGGCCTTCAGGCCCGGTTCGGATTGGTTCGGTACCGTCGCCTTCACGAGTTCGATGGGTTGCTTGGTGAATTTCGCGACCGAGGCCGAAGCCTTGTCGCGATCGCTGTTGACGATAGCAGCGCCTTCGGCGATTGCATCGCGGAATTTCTTGATGGCATCCGGGTTTTGCTCGGCCCAGTCGCGCGCCGCCGCGTAGAAGATGATCGGCTCGGTCCGCGCCAATTCAGCGCCGTAGCGCGCGCCGACCGTGCCGAGGCCGGCATTGGTCATCCGCGTCACGAACGGCTCCGCCGTCAGCACCGCGTCGACGCCGCCGGATTTGATGATGTCGGCCATGGTCGGGAATGTCACCTCGACGAAATTGACAGCTTTCGGATCGACGCCCTTTTCGACCAGCCATTTGACGAACAACACGTGGAGGAAGGCGCCGAGCCCGGGCGCACCGACTTTCTTGCCGACAAAATCCTTCGGCTCCTTGATGGTGATGCCGTTTCGCACGAAGGCGGCGATGTTGCCGTTGGAGTTCGGGTTCATCACCGACGCGCCGCTGACCGCGACCAGATCGAGGCCGCCATCGGCCGCCTGCAAGAAAACCGTCGATGTCGGGCCGCCGATCTGGATCGAATTGGAAAGGATGGCGGCCGGGATGTTCGAATTGATGCCGATCAGGACCATCTCGGCATCGAGGCCGTGCTTTTTGAAAAGGCCCTCATCGACCGCGACCATTGCGGAAGCGCAGTCAGAAGTCGCGGTGCACCCGATCTGGATTTTGGTCTGCGCGTTGACGGGGTTAGCGGCCAGGATCGCCGCCAAGGCCGCGGCCGCCGCCATAAGTTTAGTCATCTATCGCCTCCCGATTGCAAGATTTCGTGACCGGTCTTGTTTATCGATATTTTATATGATCATATATTTTATCAAACGACAAGGGAGATGACGATGAAACTTGCGACATTTCGCTCCGGCGGACAGGACAAGATCGGTCTGGTTCACGGCAATAACTCGCGGCTGTTCGATCTGGCGGCAGCCGCGGATCGCAATGGCAAAAGCAATCCGGCGTTCGCCTCGATGCTGGCGCTGATCGATGCCGGCCCGGCGGCGCTCGATCAGGCCAATGCGCTGTTCGAGGACAGCGGTAACGACAAAACCTTGTCGGTCGCTGTGGCGAGCGTCGAGATCCTCGCGCCGATTCCCGAACCGCGGCAAATGCGCGACGGCATGTCGTTTCCGCTGCATATCCTGCAGGCGCCGCGCGGTCAGCTCAAGCTCGCGGCCCGCGCCAAGAACGACATGGCGGAGCTTAAGCGGATCGAGGCCGAGCCGCTCGGCGAATTGCCCGAAATCTATCGCAGGCAGCCGATCTACTACATCACTAACCGGTTCAGCGTGCGCGGCACCAACACGACCGTAAAGTGGCCACGCTACAGCAAGGTGATGGATTACGAGCTCGAATACGGCATCATCACCAAGAACAAGGGAGCCAACATCCCGGCTTCCAAGGCCAAAGATCACATCTTCGGCTACACCATCTTCAACGATTTTTCGGCGCGGGATGCCCAGCGCGTTGAGATGGAGGGCCGCCTTGGTCCTGCCAAAGGCAAGAGCTTTGATGGCGGCAACGTCATGGGCCCCTGGATCGTGACGCCGGACGAGATCGGCGATCCCTACAAGCTCAAGATGGAGGCGCGCGTCAACGGCAAGATGCGCTCGCAAGGCGTCACGGACGGCATGCTGTTTTCCTTCGAGGAGATCATCGCGCATGTCACCAAGGACGAGACGCTAATGCCCGGCGAGTTCATCGGCTCAGGCACCGTCGGCAATGGCTGCGGGCTTGAACTCGGCTGGTATCTCGAACACGGTGATACGATCGAGCTTGACGTCGAGAAGATTGGCGTTTTGAAAAACAGGGTCGAGCGGCAGGACGCCTGAGGCTCGAAAGCGTCAAAAGATAAAGACAGAAACACTTAAGGAAACGCCCATGGCCAGACGACTGATCGATATTTCCGTGCCGCTGCAAAACGACGTCCCGGCCGATCCGCCGGGCGGACATCCCACCATCCAGTATATCGATCACCAGCAGGGCCTGCCGCGCATGCTGCGGTTTTTTGAAGGCCTGAAGGCGGAGGATTTGCCGGATGGTCAGGGCTGGGCGGTCGAGCAGGTAAATCTCTCCACCCACAACGGCACGCATCTGGATGCGCCGTGGCATTTCCACCCCACCATGAACCGGGGGATGCGCTCCTGGACCATCGACGAAGTGCCCTTGGAATGGTGCCTGCAGCCGGGCGTCAAACTCGATTTCCGCCATCTGCCGGACGGCTATGTCGCAACGGCAAAAGATGTCGAGAACGAGCTCAAGCGGATCGGCCACACGCTGTCGCCGCTGGAGATCGTCGTCGTCAACACCAGCGCCGGGGCCAAATACGGTCGGCAGGATTACGTCACCTCCGGCTGCGGCATGGGTTATGAGGCGACGATGTATCTGCTCGAACGCGGCGTGCGCCTGACCGGCATCGACGGTTGGAGCTGGGATGCGCCGTTCGTCTATACCGCGAAGAAATACGCCGAGACCAGAGACGCCAGTCTGATCTGGGAAGGCCACAAGGCTGGACGCCACATCGGATATTGCCACATCGAAAAACTGCACAATCTCGAGCAATTGCCGTCGACCGGTTTCACCGTATCATGTTTTCCGGTCAAGATCGAACGCGCGTCCGCGGGCTGGACCCGGGCGGTCGCGATCATCGACGCCTAGGGCAGTTGAGTTGAGGTCGAGGTGCGGCGATGGATCACTTCTCCCTCTCCCGCTCTTCGCGGTGAGAGGGCTGGGGGCTGCCTCCGCAAATTCGAGGTCACAACTTCGCGATAAAACCTCTGACTGGCGATGAGCACTCGACGCCCGACACAGAATATCATTGTATCTCCGTTCTGGTGCCGGATACGAATTGAGCCATAAGCAACGATGCCAAGCGAGCCTGCATTCGTCAGTCGGCGCGACCTGTTGTCCCTGATCGGAGCGGTTTCCGGCAGCGCGGCGATGTATCATGCGATGACGTCGCTCGGGTTCGCTTCCGACTCCGGTTACAAAGGTCCGATCAAGCTCGAGGGGGATCCGAAGGGCGCGTCCGTCCTGATCCTTGGCGCCGGGCTTGCCGGCATGACGGCGGCGCTGGAATTGCGCAAGGCCGGATACAGCGTGCGGGTCCTGGAGTTCAACAACAGGCCGGGGGGCCGCAACTGGACCTTGCGGGGCGGCGATAGTTTTGTCGAACTCGGTGGTGCCAGCCAAAGCTGCGAATTCGAGCAAGGCCTCTATATCAATCCCGGCCCATGGCGGATTCCCTATCACCATCGCGCGCTCTTGGATTACTGCAGGCGGCTCGGGGTCGAGCTCGAACCGTTCATCCAGCTCAATCACAACGCGCTACTGCATGCGACCAAGGCCTTCGGCGGCGTGCCGCAGCGGATTCGCGATATCAAGACCGATTTCCAGGGACAGGTTTCGGAGTTGCTTGCGAAAGTGACGCAGCAGGGCAAGCTCGACGAGGCCGTATCGAAAGAGGATCGCGAGATTCTCCTGCAGGCTTTGAGGTACTGGGGCGCGCTGGACAATAACTACGCCTACAAGGCAAATCTGATTTCCGCGGAGTTTCGCGGTTACGCCCGCGATCCCGGCGGCGGCCTCAGCGCGGTGCCGGTCCCGGGCGAGCCGGTCAATCTGTCCGAGATATTGAAGTCGCGGCTCTGGCTATACTTGCAGAATTTCGCGCGCCATCAATTCCAGACCACGATGTTTCAGCCGGTAGGCGGAATGGACATGATCGGCAAGGCTTTTGCAAAAGAAGTCGGATGCCAAGGTGACGCGGATCCAACAGGATGACCGCGGCGTCACGGTCACCTACACCGACCTCAAAACCCCGGCGACGCCGCAGCAGGCCAAAGCCGATTGGTGCATCTGCACCATCCCGCTTTCGATCCTGAGCCAGCTTCCGATCGACGTCGGCGATCGCATGAAGGCGGCGATCGATGCCGTGCCCTATTCGCCCTCGGTCAAGATCGGCCTGCAGTTCAAGCGCCGCTTCTGGGAGGAGGACGAGGCGATCTATGGCGGCATCAGCTACACCGATTTGCCGATCAGGCAAATCGCCTATCCGAACACCGGCTTCAATCGTGCGGGCAAGGGCGTGCTGCTCGGCGCCTATCTTTTCGACGGCCCCAACGCCTATGAATTCACCTCGATGCCGCCGGAGGAGCGGGTCCGCCGCGCGGTCGGATTCGGCGCCAGCATTCATCCGCAATACCCCACAGAATTCGAGAACGGCATCGCCGTGGCCTGGCATCGCGTTCCCTTTACATTGGGCTGCGCCGGCAACTGGACCGATGAGGCGAGGGCAGAGCATTACGACAATCTGTGCCAGATCGACGGCAGGATCGTGCTGGCGGGAGAACACGCCTCTTACATTCCGGCATGGCAGGAGGGGGCCATCCTGTCGTCGCTGGATGCCATCACGAGGCTGCATGAGTGCGTGGTGAAAACCTGAGAACGAGTGTGATCGGATGATCCAGCAAATCACCAATTTTCGCGCCGCTTTGGCGATGATGATGTCAGCGACGCTCTCGCTGCTGTCGTTGATGGCCTACGCGCAGGATGCCAGGCCCTCGTCATCCAGGCCCGCGCTGAGCACGGGCTTCCGGTTTGCCGAAATGACCGGCGAGGAATTGTACGCCAATGTCTGTCAGGGCTGCCACATGTCCGACGCCAAGGGCGCGGCAGGTGCCGGAACCTATCCATCGCTCGCGGGCGACAGCAATCTCGAGGTCGGCTTCTATCCGGTCTCCGTCGTGATCAACGGGCAACGCGGAATGCCGCGATTGGGGGCGATGCTGAGCGACGACCAGGTTGCGGCGGTGGTGAATTATCTGCGGACGCATTTTGGCAATTCTTATCGGGATGCGGTGACCGCCGAGGACGTCAAAGCCGCCCGCCGCGGCTAACCTCGACAATGGGGATAAGCAGATGAAGCTCGCAAGCCTGTTTTCACTCGGCGCATTTTTCTTGACCGTCCTTGTCGGGGATGCCCGGGCGGAGGTGGTGAGATATCCAATCCCGAATTCCACCTTTCCCATAGCCCAGGCGGTCAAGGTCCCGGGCGATGCAACCACCTACTACATCAGCGGTCAGGTGCCGCCGATCATTGACAAGAGCGCCGAACCGAACAGCCCGCAGGCCTATGGCGACACCAAAACCCAGACGATCGGCGCGCTCACCAAGATCAAGGCCATCCTCGAAGGTCTTGGGCTCGGCATCGGCGATGTCGTCAAGATGCAGGTATTTTTGGTGCACGACGCCCGCGCGCCGATGGATTTCAAAGCCTTCATGGAGGGCTACACGCAGTTCTTCGGCGGCAGTCAGCCCAATCTGCCGGCACGGTCCGTTGTCGGCGTCGCGGCACTCGCCAATCCCGGATTTCTGGTCGAGATCGAAGTGATCGCGGCCAGAGATACGAAATAGCGCGGCGACTTCTCCCTCGCCCCGCACTTGCGGGGAGAGGGTCGGGGACTCTCCGCAGATTCAGACTCGCGGATAGTCCCCCTCACCCGGATCGCTAGAGCGATCCGACCTCTCCCCGCAAGCGGGGCGAGGTGACCCGAACTCGAGCGTGTGCCGACACAACCCAAAGCCATCATGCTGTAGAATGGCTGAGGCGCGGAAGTGCGCGGTCCGACATCTTGCCAGCGAACGGATTACCTGTCTGAATTCATCCTCCCGTTCGACGGGAGTTTTGGGAGAGCGAGATGTCCGACGAAATCCGGCGCAACGGCCTCACGTCGCGGAAGCGTTGCTGGATCGCTCTCTTCGCCGCGTCGGTTTCGATCCTTGCCATGATGTCGCGCCCTGCGGCCGCCGAGGCACTAACCCCGCAACAGCAGCTTGCCTTCGACATCTACAAGGAGCTCGTCGAAATCAACACCGTGACCGCGACCGGCGACACCGCACAAGCCGCCGAGGCGGTGGCGGCACGGCTGCGGGCCGCAGGCTTTGCGGATGCCGACGTCCACGCGTTCTCGCCGGCGCCGCGCAAGGGCAATCTGGTCGCCCGCTTGCATGGCACGGGTGCGCGAAAACCGATCCTGCTGATGGCGCATCTCGATGTCGTGCCGGCCAACCGCGAAGACTGGTCGGTCGAGCCGTTCAAACTGACCGAAAAGGACGGCTATTTCTACGCGCGCGGCACCGGCGACGACAAATACATGGCGGCGGCCTTTGTCGCCAATCTCATTCGTTACAAGCAGGAAGGTTACAAGCCCGATCGCGATATCATCTTAGCGCTCGAGACCGACGAGGAAATCTTCGACCACGACGCTCTCGGTGTCCAATGGCTAATCAAGAACCATCGCGACCTGATCGATGCCGAATTCGCACTGAACGAGGGCGGCGGTGTCGGGTTGAAAGACGGCAAGCCGATCAGGAACAGCGTCCAAACCAGCGAGAAAGTCGCGGTCACCTATCAGCTCGACGTGAAAAATAAAGGCGGCCACAGCGCGGTCCCTCTGAAGGACAATGCGATCTATCATCTGGCGGAAGGATTGGTGCGTCTCTCCAAATTCACCTTCCCGCTCAAGCTCAATGACACCACGCGCGCCTACTTCGAACGCATAGCGCAATTCGAGGGCGAGCAGACCGCGGCTGATATACGCGCGATGCTGTCCGACAAGCCCGATCCGGCCGCGATGTCGTTCGTTCGGCTCGCAGCCAATCCGTTCTATAACGCCGAGCTGCGCACCACCTGCGTGGCGACGATGCTGGAGGCAGGCCAAGCGATCAACGCGCTGCCGCAACTGGCGAGCGCCAAGGTCAATTGCCGGATCATGCCCGGCGAACCCGTCGACGAGGTCAAGGCGACGCTGGAGCGCGTGCTCGCGGACGATCAGATCAAGGTCACGCAGCTCGACAAGGCGGTTTTGAGCGCGCCGTCGGCTCTGAATGAAGAGGTGATGGCAGCCATCGAGAAATTATCACAGCAGTTTTGGCCCGGCGCCGTCGTGCTTCCGACCATGAGCGCCGGCGCCACGGATGGAAGCTTTCTCCGAAACGCCGGCATTCCGACCTATGGCCACTCCGGGATGGCGAGTGATATCAACGACGGCGGCCGGATCCACGGCAAGGACGAACGGGTTCTCGTGAAATCGTTCTACCAGGGCGAAGACTATCTCTACCAGTTGGTCAAGATGTTGTCCGGCGGCGGCTAGAGGTTCGCAACGCGGCCTAGCTCTTGCGGCAGGCGTCGAGTTCGCAACGAAAGTCCATTTCGTGCTGATTGGGCGATTTTGTTGGTAATGCGTGTGGAGACCACGCCATCCATACGTCAGCGGTTCTGACCTGAAGGACGTTGTCCGGGACCGCCGACGTTCGCCTCACCATCATGGAAAATTCTAATGAGAGGGCGTACAGTGGCGTGGGGCTTTAAAATATTGAACTGACAGCTCTATCCGACGAAAAACAATTTCAATGATTGTGTGTTCGTAAGGAGGAACTCTCATGAAGCTTCGCCCGACATTCGTTATCGCAGCAGGCATTTCAAGCCTCATCTCGATAGCTACCCCCATCAGAGCCGCTGCGCCCGAGTCCAAAAGTCAGATCACTATTCTCTACGATGCGTTCGGAAGCGATCCTTCGATGTCCAAGGACTGGGGCTACTCCGCCCTCGTGGAGATCGCCGGAAAACGGATCTTGTTCGACACCGGAAATGACGCCGACATATTTGCGGCTAATGTGAAGGCGAAGGGAGTTGACCTCAAAACGCTTGATTTCGTTGTCCTGTCACACCGGCATTCGGATCACATGGCAGGCTTGAATTATGTTTTGAGTGTCAATCCGACGGTGAAGATCTACGCGCCCAAAGAAGGATTCGGCATCTACGGTTCGTCGCTGCCGTCGAGCTTTTACCGAAAAGATGAGACGTTGCCGCCGGAGATGCGCTACTACGGAGGCGCACCACCACAAATTATGAAATTCGGTGCGGCATGGCCAGGGGCCAACTTCGATTTGATTGACAAGACCACCGAAATCGCCCCGGGCATGACACTGATAGCCTTGGTGTCGGATGTTGCCGGCACGAAGGAGCTAAAGGAGCTCTCCCTTGCGATCAACACCTCTGAAGGAATGGTACTGATCGTCGGCTGCTCACATCCAGGGATTGAGAAGATTGTCGAGGCAGCCGCAGCCATCAATCCTAAAATTCATCTGATCGCCGGCGGTTTCCACCTTGTTGCCGCGTCTGACGATGTTATCGCAAAGGCGGTGGCAGCTCTGAAAGATACGTTTAAGGTCGAAAGCATAGCGCCGGGCCACTGCACGGGCGAGCCAACGTTCGCAGCATTGAAGAAAGCTTTCGGTGACCGATATCTTTATGCAGGTTTGGGCACCACCCTTCCGCTTGAAGCGAACACGAGCTCCGACATGCGACGAGGTGAGGGACCGGCGCTGCAGCAAGACGACCTGACCACCTATCGCAGGCTCGCGCGCCGCGAAGATCCATTCGGTATCCTACAGGCGCGAAGATTGCGAACCAACGTTTCGCTGCAATGATGATGCTCGCCGTTCAGCAGCTGGCTATTAGCCTCGTCCCCGCTTTTGAGCAGCTCCCTCATGGGCGGCGTGAGTACTTGTCTTTGCTCCAACGTCTCCCAGAAATGTCGCTGCATCGCCGCACAACGGATTCCGAAATTACGTCGGCAGCAATGGCTCATAGCCACCGCCGCACCCGTTCCACATAGCCGTCATACGTTGCACCAAACTGGCGGCGCATCTTGGCCTCCTCAAAGGGGATGTGGACCCAATTGGCGGTAGCGAACATCGCGAAGGGCGCGATCAGCATTGGCCAGGCGCCGACCCATACGGCAATGCCGAGGGTGACGATCACCAGTCCGAGGTACATCGGGTTGCGGGTCAATCGGTACGGACCGGTGATGACCAACGTGCGATTGACGGGTGAGGTTGGGTTGACCTCGGTGCCCGCACGATGGAACAGAACGATCGCCCAAACCGGCGGAATCAAGCCAAGTGCCACCAGCGCGATACCGAGCGGCGCAAGCGGCAGGCCGGGGAATTTGGGCCAGCCGAGCAGCCAGCTGATCGCCGCGGCCAACAGAACATACACCAGAGCCCAAATGGGCGGCGGCAGCTTGAGCATCGGCGTACCCTCCAACTGAACTTTTCTGATATGTCGGCCGTTATTCCACTACCGTCATTGCGAGCGAAGCGACTTGTCCGCCGTAGCTCGAAGAGCGAAGGGGGAAGCAATCCATGGTGCCACGAGGTACAAAGCTGGATTGCTTCGTCGCTCCGCTCCTCCCAATGACGGGGAGGGAGCGAATGTAGTGACGCTGATTTGCCCGACGGGCAAATCAGCAGCGTCGTAGCCCTTGCGCCGCGGCACTATTTTGTTGAACCGGATCAATGTGATTTGGGCCGTCCAGTCCCTTTTGAAAAAATATTCCGTTTCCCGTTTGACCCAAATCACTTTTAAAACTCACCCGTCTCGTCCCACTCGAGGGGCGTATCGCGATCGTCACGGACGCGGGGCGGGATGCGGTGGACGCGGCGGCGCTATTGACGAACAGCGCTAACGCGGACGGTAAAGTCGTGTGGTCCTGACGCCTCGACGCCGGCGTCAAGTTTGCGGGTAGCAATCCGCAAGCGACGGTGACAAGAAAGCCCGATCACCGGGGAGAGCACGAAGGAAACCGTTAAAACCATTGTGTGCGGGGATGCCGGGTGTTTTCGGTGGACCTGTGGTGACTACTCGTGTGCTTTCTACCCTTGCACACGAGGCTGCGGGTGCGCCGTGCGCCCGGCATTCCCCACGCCCTCTTAAATTCGGGGCGAAACTTTCATGCACAACTCGGGCGCATCGCGCCGCGAGATCGCGAAGTTGTGGCGGCAAACGATGTGGCCGTTTGAAATTGAAGTTGGTGTGTGCGAAGCGCTCCCTACCCGAGAAACACACTCGTCATGCCCGGACTTGCCGCCTCCGCTAAAGCTTCGGCGGTCCAACACTGGACTGCCCCGGCGAAGCCTCTTGACCGCCGAAGTCCGCCTTCGGACGAAGGCGGTTGGCGTAGCCGGGATCCGGGCA
>Ga0209648_10002847_pt1 | contig 14406 bp, 9 predicted proteins | sample GraSoi2013_115cm_FD_185830 | JGI IMG/M metagenome (GOLD analysis project Ga0209648, IMG submission 185830) | Grasslands soil microbial communities from the Angelo Coastal Reserve, California, USA - Sample 9_17_2013_115cm (SPAdes) (version 2) | ecosystem: Environmental > Terrestrial > Soil >...
TGCTACGGCAACTCGTCAAAGTGGCCGGCAAGATAAGCGCCGAGGCCCTGGAAGAGGAAGACGATCCACAGAACATTCTGGATCACGCCGAGCAGGCGATCTTTGCACTCGCCGACGAGCGCATTCGGCAGGGCTTTCAGCACATCAAGGAACCGGCGGAGCGTGTGCTCGAGAAAGCTGAGGCGGTGGAGCATCACGCTATGGTCGTGACCGGCGTGGCGACCGGTTTCCGCGGCCTTGATGCACTGACCTCGGGCTTTCAGAAACAGGATCTGGTAGTGCTCGCGGCCCGGCCCTCAATGGGCAAAACCAGTCTGGCGCTGACCCTGGCACAGCATGCGGCAATTGAAAGCAAGGCCGTGGTTGGCATCTTTTCACTGGAAATGTCGGCCGAAGCGCTGGCCATGCGCATGCTCTGCTCGGAAGCCAACGTCGACGCCCAGAAGTTCCGCAGCGGTTATCTTTCCAATGAAGAATGGTCGCGACTCGGTAAAGCGCTGGGCAAACTCGCCGATGCGCGCATTTTCATCGACGACACGCCAGCCATCTCTGTGCTCGAAATGCGCGCCAAAGCGCGCCGCCTGGCGACTGAACAGAAGCAACTCGACATGATCGTGGTCGACTATTTGCAGTTGATGTCCGGCTCAACCCGCCGTTTTGAATCGCGGCAGCAGGAAGTCTCGCAAATCTCGCGCGAGTTGAAAGCGTTGGCCAAGGAACTGAACGTGCCGATGGTGGCGCTGTCCCAGTTGTCGCGCGCGCCTGAGAATCGGACTGACCACCGGCCACAGCTCGCCGACCTGCGAGAGTCGGGCGCCATTGAGCAGGACGCCGACGTGGTCGCGTTTATCTATCGTGAAGAGCAATACAATCGCACCGAAGAGAACAAGAACATCGCCGAACTGATCGTGGCCAAGCAGCGCAATGGTCCGACCGACACCGTCTATCTTGCCTTCCTCAATCAATTCGCCAAGTTCGCCGATCTCGAAAGAGACGCATTGGGTGCCTACCTCGGCAGGTTCGATCGCTCAAAGGGCTCACCGCGCATCAGTCGTGGTGATGATTTCTAGAGTTCGTAGAGTACGTTCGTCCAGTTCTGTCTCTCCCTCTCCCTTTGGGAGAGGGCTGGGGGGTGACGGTATGAGCGAGAACCTACTTTGATGTAACGTTGTGCTGGATAAACACGACGGATGATTAATAGATATTTCCCTCTAAGCTTCGCACTCTCTCTCCTTGCCCCTCTCCCAAAGGAGGGTCTGAGCAAGAACCTACCTTGATGTAACGTTGTGCTGGATAAACACGACGGATGATTAATAGATATTTCGCTCTAAGCTTCGCACCCTCTCCCCTTGCCCCTCTCCCAAAGGGAGAGGGGAGAAGCATGTTTCTTCCTTCCCTTCAAAGCTTTTCCCAGGCCCTTCTCGCGGAGCAGGTTTTCCGTTTCTGTCGCGATCTGTGATTGACTATTAAAGCAAATCAAACATGACCGCACCGAACGACAACATGGGCCGCCGGACCTGGGCCGAAATCGATCTGGACGCGCTCGCCGGCAATCTTGGCGTGATTCGCGAGCATGTCGGACGTGACGTCAAAATAATGGCCGCCGTCAAAGCCGATGCTTACGGCCACGGCGCGGTGGAATGCGCGCGGCGTTTGCAGCAGGAAGGCGTCGACTGGTTTGGCGTCGCGTTACCGGAGGAAGGCGTTGAGTTAAGAAATGCTGGAATCACCAGGCCAATTCTTTGCCTGGGCGGATTCTGGGAAGGCCAGGAAGATATTTGCTTGCAGCAGAATTTGACTCCGGTAGTTTACCGGCTCGATATGATCGAGTCACTCGATCGAGCGGCCCGAAGTGTCGGGGCCATCGCCGATGTTCACGTGAAGATCGACACCGGTATGCGTCGCCTGGGAGTCCAATTCGATGAGGTGCCGGAGTTTTGCGTCGCGCTGAAGTCTTTCCCAAACCTTCGCGTTGACGGGCTAATAACGCATTTCGCCGCCGCCGACGAACATAACCGAGAGGACTTTACAAAAGAACAGCTCAAACAATTTCAGCAGACGGTGAGTTTGTTCCGCGAGCGCGGCTTTAACCCAAGCCTAATTCACGCCGCAAACTCAGCCGCCACGTTTGCGTTTCCTGAATCGCGTGACGACCTCGTGCGACCCGGCGGCGCTTTGTACGGATTCGTGCGCGATGTTTTTCCCGACGACATTGCCGCGCCGCCGCTGCGGCCGGTGATGTCCCTACATTCACGCATAATGCTCTTGAAGAAGGTCGGCAAAGGCGAAAAGCTGGGTTACGGCTGTACGTTTGAAACCGCGCGCGACTCTCTGATCGCCACGATCCCAATTGGTTACGACGATGGTTACCGCCGCGCGCTGTCAAATCGCGGCCGCGTTATTGTGCGCGGATCGTTTGCGCCGGTCGTGGGTCGGGTTTCGATGGACCTGACGCTGGTCGATGTAACTGATGTCCCGGGTGTGAAGCTTAATGATCGGGTGACTTTGATTGGAAGGGCCGGCGATTTGTCGATCACTGCCGAAGAAATTGCCGAAACCATCGGCACCATATCCTATGAGGTTACCTGTGGCGTCAGCGCTCGCGTCCCCAGACTCTACGTCAACTCCAGAATAGAGAAATAAGTCCCCAGACTCTACGTCAACTCCAGAATAGAGAAATAAGGGGCGTCGTTATCGGTTGGCCGCAAGCAAGCGTGCTAGCCGGACAAACCCTCAATCCCTCCAACACCGAATCGATAAAAAACATTGACGCCAAGCCGAAACTGGAATATTGTCGCCGCGCCAATTAGGAGATACAGGCTGGTCCTCAGAGCCTGCGCGTGCCGCATCCCCCTGTACCAGCCAAAGCTCTAACTGTCTTATTCGATTCCGGCTGAATTTGCCCGAACACCTAAAACGCTCTCTATTGCCTTGCCCTCAGGCAAGAATCAGGAGTGAACTCGATCATGCCAAGCTCACAATCAGAATATCCACTCACGCTCGCCGAGGTTCTTTTCGAGGAACTCGAAGCCACGTGCTCCGACATCGATGAGTCTGAAATCGAAATTGACATTGCCATAAACGCAGGAGAGAACCGGGGGCGCGCGATAATCCGCGCCATTACCAAAGGGACCGACTGGGACGGCGTGGATGAGAGAATCGATGAGATCAAAACGCTGCCGGCTTGGAGTCAAAAGGAGATCGAGGAACTTTGTAAGCAGAAGGGAATAGAAATTGACGATGACGAGAGCGATGCAAACGAATTGGTGTGGAAGTGTAAAGACAAGCTTAGCTCAGATCTCGTTCCCGAAATTTACCAGATTATTCGCAACTTGCCGCATAGGCGCTCGGCGCTCTGTCTCTCCGGCGGAGGCGTTCGCAGCGCAGTTTTCAATCTGGGAATCCTGCAGGGACTGGCGCGCTGCGGATTGCTTGATCAGTTTGATTACCTTTCTACCGTTTCGGGTGGCGGCTTCATCGGCGGTTGGCTAACGGCGTGGATCTATCGCGAAAAGGGAAAGGTCAAAGAAGTCGTAAAGGAGTTAGCTAAACAACCCGATAATCCGGTCGAGCCTGAACCAAAGCCACTCTACAACCTGCGAATTTACGCAAACTATCTAACACCAAAGAAGGGCCTGCTTTCAGTCGATACCTGGACTCTGATCGCCATATATCTACGCAACCTTTTGCTCAACTGGATGGTCTTTATCCCCGCGATCGTCGCGTTTCTGATGTTGCCCCGGATTTGGGTTGCCTTCGTGAAGAGTTCGCACTGGGAATCGTATCTCGACTCGACAACCTTGCTGGCAATCGGCTTCTTAACAGCCGCGTTTGCTTTGGGATACATCGGAACAAATCTGCCGGGCGCCAAACTATGGAATTTTCACGAAAGCCGGTTTGTTTATTTCTGTCTGGCGCCGTTGGTGATTTCAGCTATGGCGCTGACAACCTATTGGTTTCGTCTGGACGTGGCCGGCCGGCCTGTCTGGTGGCAATTCATCGGCTTTGCGTTACTGCTTGGGGCACTGCCCTGGTTTGTTTCTTTGCTGATAAAACTGATCAAGGGTGCTTGGCAAGGTACTTTTGGTGGTTATGTTGGAGCCACGTTTCTGATCCTGATCGCATTTGCCCTCGCCGGGCTATTGATCTGGTTCATCACCAATTACCTCAATTTGCCGAAGTATTTCAACGGTGTCTATTTTGCCCGAGTTTATGCCAGCTTAGCCGTTCCCCTGTTGTTGATTCTGCTCACCGTGGGCGGAACCTTCATCGCCGGATTTACCAGCCGTTTCACCGACGTCGACGATCAAGAGTGGTGGGCGCGGTCCGGAGCGTGGATTCTGATTGTGATTGTTGGTTGGAGTGCGTTTCATCTACTGGTGCTGTTTGGCCCCGTGCTGTTGCTTGGCGTGCAACACAACCTCGTTAACTTAGTGCTCAACAGGAGTTGGGCCGGAAGCGATATCAAGGGAATCGCTACCGCCGTGGTGGGATTTGTCTCGGGCGCGATTACTCTATTAGGTGGATCCAGTGCGAAAACGCCGGCACATGGAGAGCGAGATAAACCGACTAATTGGAAAGCTAAGGTGTTATCAATTGCCACCAGTGTGGCCGCAGTAGTCTTTGCAGCTTTCATCGTAATCGTAATCGCACTCGTCACGAATTCAATTCTGGCTTCACCGTTGGGCGAACGGGCCGGCGCATTACTTCGCGCGGGGTCTCATTCGATAGCAGGTGACCCGCAACATGTGATCTATGAATCGCCGGGCCGAGTATTGGTGGCCTTCATGTTAGTTATCGCAGTAGTTGGCTGGGTGCTGGGACTGTTCATTAACACTAACAGGTTCTCGCTGCATTACTACTGGCGCAACCGCATGATGCGTGCCTATCTGGGTGTTTCCAGAGATAAAGAAGAGCGCGATGAAACCAGAAACAAGTTCACTGATTTCGATTTGAAAGACAATGTGCAGATGTACGAATTGAAGCAACAGAAACCGCTGCACGTCGTCAACGTGACCTTGAATCTGGCAGGTGGTGACAAGTTGGAGTGGCAGGATCGTAAGGCCGAGTCGTTTACCATCTCGCCGCTGCATTGCGGCAGTTATTGGCTTGGGTATCGCGATTCGGAACGTTACGGCGGAGCCAACGGCATTTCGCTGGCGACTTCGGTGGCAATCTCGGGCGCGGCGGCCAGTCCTAACATGGGCTATATGATGACTTCGCCCGTCGTTCGATTCATCATGACGCTGTTCAATGTACGACTCGGCTTTTGGCTGGGCAATCCGCGCAAGCCGACCTTTGATCAAGACTCGCCGACGTACTCAGTCGGCCCGATCTTCTCCGAAGCATTGGGCATGACCAATGATAAGAGTCCGTATGTCTATCTCTCAGACGGGGGGCACTTCGATAACTTTGGTTTATACGAGATGATTCTGCGGCGTTGCCGCTTTATTGTGGTCAGTGACGCCAGTACCGATCCGACCTACTGTTTCGAATCGCTGGCTTATGCGATTCGCCAGATTCGTGTTGATTTCGGCGTGCCAATTGAATTTCGAGACAAAATGCGGCTCGGAAATGACCTGGAGAACCCGAGCAAGTATTGCGCAATCGCAGACATTCGGTATTCTTGCGTCGACAAACCGCACGGCCCCTTTCCTAATCCTGCCTACGACGGCGTGCTGATCTACATCAAGCCTTCGTTGAATGGCACAGAACCCGCCGACGTGCTGAATTTTCACGAAAGCGATCCTGCCTTTCCACAAGATACAATCGTGGATCAGTGGTTCGGCGAAGCGCAGTTTGAAAGCTATCGGATGCTGGGTTCGCATATGATCAAGACGATCAGTTCCTACGCCGCCGACAAGAACCTTTCTCCGTTTAAGAGATTCGAAGAGCAAGCTAAACTGCACCTCGGGCCGAAATAACTGTAGAGAAAAACGAGTTTCGATGAGTGCGGTCCGCAGTGCCGCCGGCGGCTCCGTCCTCTCAACCGCACCAATTCCACTCTCACCCACCGGCTTGGATCCATCTGTGATCTCTCACCTATGCTTTGCCTCACATCGGACCTGCAAGTAAACTCAACATCTCGCGGCGATTGTCAAAAAAGAGTGAAGCTCGCAGGGCTATGGAAGCTGGAAAGCTAACAGTAAGAATCAACGAGCGTGAAAACGTCACCGCGCTTCTCTATCCGGCATCCAAACCGAAGCGTGCCGGCGTGACGGTGCTGCTGGGCCATGGAGCCGGAGCGAACCAGCTCAGCGGGTTTATGCGCATGGTCGCCGGTGGGTTGGCGGTGCGTGGGTTGGACGCGATGACTTTCAACTTTCTCTATACCGAGCAAAAGCGCAGCTTTCCCGATCCCAAAGCACGTCTGGAATCTTGCTATCGGGCAGTGATTGACGCCGCGCTCAGTCAGCGAAAGCTGAAACAAAATCGTCTGGTGATTGGCGGAAAGTCCATGGGCGGGCGCATTGCTTCGCAAGTGGCGGCCATTAATCCGGATGGAATCGACGGTTTGGTCTTTCTCGGCTATCCGTTGCACCCGCCGGGCAAACCCGATAAGTTGCGCGCCGAGCATCTGCCGGAGATTAAGGCCCCGATGCTTTTCTGCCAGGGTGCGCGCGATGCGTTCGGAACTGCGGATGAGATTCGCGCGACAATCAAGAAGCATCGCCTGCGCGCTGAGCTTTACGTAGTCGAATCCGGCGATCATTCTTTCAAAGTTCCGAAGAGCTTCGGGCCGCAGCAGAAAGTTTATGAAGAGGTGATGGATGAAGTCGCGCGCTGGGGTCGATCGATCTGAATGGTGGACGCAAACAAAACGACTACCAAATGCTCTGTTGTCCATAATCGCTTTTGGAGCCCGGTCTGGCAGGTCTTCAAAAGCGGGCTTTCACGGTGAACACGACCGTCCGTCCGGAACCAACCGTGTCCGTGGCTGAGCCGAAGCCGGGTGCTCCAATGGTCCTCACGGGCAAACCAAAGTTGGGGCGATTGAAAAAATTGAAGAACTCCGTGCGAAAGGTGAGTTCGTGAGTTTCGCCAAGGCTGAAGCGCTTGCTGAGAGCAAGATCAAGGCTAACGAAACTGTCGCCGCGAACGGTGTTGCGACCGACGGCGCCGTCCTGTCCGAAAGTGAAAAAATCTGCTAACCCGCGTCCCGGGGCGAGGGCCAATCGCTGCGGTCCTCCGCCACCCACAAAAATGATCCCATTCATGTTTGAAGGACGGTCAGTCAGGTTACCGTCGCCGTTAGCGTCGAACGCTACGTTAAGCGTGAACGGTTGTCCTGTATGCGCTTGAAAGATCGAAGCAAGCTGCCAATTTTTTAACAGCCGGCCGGCGGCGCTCTTTGAATTGCGATAAAAAGGCAGATCCCACAAGACCGAAGCGGCAAAACGATGGCGAATGTCGAAATTGGCGTCGGCGCGCTCGGCTCGTAAATAAATTGGCAGCTTGCTTCGATCTTTCAAGCGCATACGAATGAGTCCTGGGCGACCAGCGACGCGCCCCCAATCGTGAAGGTATCTGAGACGTCATCTATCGCATGGGACCAGGTGTAAGCGGCGGTGAATTGATAGTTGTGCCCGTAGCGTTTGCGGGCCTCGAGTTGCAGAGCGTGATAGTTGGAACTGGCTGAGTTGGAATAGAGTTGGTATGCCCCCAGGTCTGGATTTGGACGCTGTGTACGGCAGGTAAATGCTCGCGCGGGACACAAGCCGAGAAATCCGCTGGACTGCGATTGTTCAGTGAACAGAATTGGAGTAGGAAGCGCCGCGCTCATCGTGATAGTGGGCATTATGCCTGGTCCACCGTTGGGGGTAGTAAGTCGGGTGAGGTGCGTACCCTTGGTGCCGACGTAAGCGGCTGAGAATAGGTATTCGCCGAATAACTCGTGCTCGAAGGTGAGGTGCCAGTGTTGCGCGTATGCGGTGGGCATCTTCTCTTCGGGTAAGGTAAAAGCCAGGCCGCTTCCGGAAATTGCGGCGGAGGGGACCTCGTTTTTCAAGAGCTGATCGATGGCTGGAACGAAGTTTCCCGGCGTGCCGTTATACTGATTGCATGAACCGTAGGAATTACAGGTGCCGGACCTGAGCAGCGGAACGGCGACGAAGAGGACACCACCCACAGTCACCTGCGGGCTAAAAAGAGCGGGATTGTTGAGAGTAAAGATGTCGTATCGGAACAGAAACGGATCAATGTTGACCTGAACTTCGCTGGGATAGAGATTGCGCGACTGAGTCACGATGGCTCCGAGACTAGTGTCGAAATAAATTCCGTAACCGGCGCGTATGGAAGTCCTGCCGTCTGATCCGGGACTCCAAGCGAAGCCAAAGTGTGGACCAAAGTTATTAAGATCGGGGTTGTAGATCGTTTTCCGCTGGTCAAGAATTGCGCGGTAGGCTTTGGCCTCAAATGCCGGCGGAATACTACTTGACACCGCAGGCGGAGCTGTGGCGATAACAGGGTCGAGTGTCTGGACCGAGCGTTCGAAGCTACCGTTAGCATCGCGCGGTACAGCGTTAAGTTCATAGCGGATGCCGACGTCAATTGTCAGGTTTGGACGAACCCGCGCGTTGTCGTTGAAAAAGAGGTGGAGTTCTCTGGTGCGCAGCGTGATGATCGAGTTGGGCGTATCGCTGGTGATGGTCTGCAAGACAGAAGAGGCCACGCCGAGACTCGCCAGTTGCACGCCGGTGAGGATCGTTCTGGGTCGAGTCGGCACGAAAGAGGGAGTGAAGATGTTTATATTTCCGAAATCCATGAATCCCGGGCCATAAACAACCTGTGGTCTGTAGAAGCGATCCTGGCGTGTGTCGAATTGATAGTAACGAATGTTGGCGCCAATCTTGATTGCGTGATTGCCGATCGATGTATTGCCGAGCGATGCAGAGAGCGTGTCGGCAAACTGAAAAGTATTATTTACACGGCGTTGGGGGAAGGAAGAGGCGTCAACACCAACGGAACTAAATGGCTCGATGAGTAACTCGCCGATCGGCCCGGTCTGCGAAGTGCGCATGACAGTCCCAGTATTGGTGGGGATCCGATCGGTGGAGCTTGCCGAGAAGATTAGAGGACCCATATGAGAAACGCGCCTGATTAAACGTTTTTGGCCTGAGCCCAGAATCAACAATCAAGGAAAAGTCTTGCGAACGCGTTTTAGATTCGAGCGTCGACCGAATGGCGCGCTTCACGCTGGGCAGAATGCGGTCGTCGTTGGTGAAATTGTAACGCGCGTTGAGCGAATTATTTGTCGTGACTTGATGCGTCAGCTTAAGAGAAAAAATATTAGCGCGGCCATCCGTGCCCATTTTCTGAGTGAACGTATTCGCCCCATACGGCCCGGCCGGATTGTTCGGTAAGGGATAAAACGAGAGCACGTTGTTGCCCAGAGGAAGGGTATTAATAAAGGGACCCAAATTGTTACCTGCAAGCCGTACAAGGAAAGGCATTCCTCCGAAGAAGCTGCGTTCCGCGATCGACGGCGATGAAAAATGTTGTTCGCTCGAGGCGTTGACGATGTCGCGCTCGAAGCTGGTGAAGAATTGTGTGCGGTTGCGGACTATCGGCCCTCCTAGTGTCGCTCCGGCTTCAGTCCGGGTGAATGGAGTCTTGCCGCGCGTATCGAAAAAGTTTCGCGCATTCAATCTTGAATCCGTGAACAACGCGTATATTTCTCCGTGATAGTGGTTGCCGCCATACCTGGAAACCGCGTTGACCTGCGATCCGAAATTGCGGCCGAGTTCGGCGTCCCATAGCAGGGTCGAAATCGAAAACTCCTTAACCGATTCGATCGATTGCGGAACAAAAGCCACGAAGCCCTGCCGGCGCACTCCAACGTCGGGATCATTGTTGTCTGAGCCGTCTATCGAAAAATTGTTCGACCGTGCGCGCATACCATTGACAGAGAATTGTCCGGCCGTGCCAATGCCGAATCCTACGCCCGGCCCACGCACCCCGGGTGTGTAGGGTGGCGGCGCGACGCCCGTAACCAGCAAAGCGAATTCGTCGAAGCTGCGCATGTATGCGGCGCCTCCGACCGGCAGCGAGTTGATCTGACGCTCGGTGAAATTGCTGGTGCGGGCGGCATCGGTCGTGTTCACCAACGCGGCAGCCTCAGCCCCTTGGTAAGGGGGCTGAGTTGTTTGGCCCGGTTTCGGTGAGGCCGTTGTGGGTTGTCGGTTATTTGACGGGGCCGTAATCGATCGTCCATCCCTAAGACCGGCATCAGTGATAACCGCGCCGGCTTCAGTGAATCCCGGACGGCGCAATTGTGCGGGCTGAATTACCGCTGGCCGTCCCTGACTTGTGACTGGTAAACGCGATGACCACGCGCCCGGTTCGGACGGACGACTCCGGGGAAACAAGACTCCGACGAACTGAGTACCCTCTGTTTGCGGAGTAAGAAAGATCGAAGAAACTCCAATCAGCTCGCCGCCTCGGCCCGCCCATCGGGCAGTGACCGTGTACAGGTTGAAAGGAAGGTCCGGGAGGCTATAGAACCCTGCCCGGTTCGCAACTGTTTCGCGAGTCACATTATCGCTCTTGCCAACGGCGATGATCCTCGCCCCGGGCAACACATTGCCGGCGGAATCAATCACCTTTCCATTCAGCGTGCCTGTTAAAAGAGTAAAGAGCGGTAACCTGATGACATTCTTTTGATTGAACTGGATCGGAAAGCTATTGATCGTTTGCTCGCGAAAACCGTCCTTTGACGCGGTAATCTTATAGGCGCCAGGCGGCAGGTTGAAAATAGTGTAGTTTCCCCTCTCGTCTGATCTGGTGGCACGGCGATTACCATTCTCTTCATTCTCAATAGTGATTTTGGTTTCTGGCAGGCCCCGGCCCGCTTTATCGCGCACCAGACCGAGGAGCGTACCCGATGTAGTCTGGGCGTTGAGATGTGGGGTGGCCGCGAGCAGTAAAGCGATGAGGATTACGAACCGCTTGGCGATCGATGTCATCTGGCGCCCGTGCATGGAGTAACCGTCCTTTCCTTCAATTGCCGGCCGGACTCTCGCTTTGCGGGGTCACAACGAGGTTGCTCTGCTGAATCACGATCTCGCGACGAGATCAAGATAAAGACTGATATCGCGCAATCAATAAAGTTCTTTGGCTTGCGCCGATCAAAACCAAAAAGACGACTGGCTGAGAGCTTTCGTGGCAATGCCGCGTTGGCGTGCAAGAGTTCGGAACTGTGGCCGCAGCATATACCTGCGGGTTTCGCGATGCAAGGTTTTCGGCAAGGCGGCGGCCGAGAGCTCAGGCTTGCTCTTACTGAGGTGCTTTTACGCCTGGTGGGCGAATGGAGAGGTCGTCAACAGAAAACTTCTCGATGCCAAATGTGCGAAAACCAATACTGCCGGAGGTGAAGGTGTTGTCCGGGTCCGAATAATCGCCGAGGTTCGTCAACACGCCGGTTTCCGCCGGCGTGATCGTGTGAATGATCCGGCCTTTCTCTGTTCGGATATTGATCTCGTATTGGCCGCCCGCTGAGAGTTTCACGATTACCGGTATGGAACTCTTGAAATCCGTCGGGCTGATTTTATTGTCATGTACTACGTAGGTGAGGAACCGGTTCGTATATTGTCCTTCCGGTCCCGACAGGTAGAACAAGTAATAATTGGCGCCGTCCGGCTGCACCCTTAGCGCCCAAGCCGCGCCGGCCGCACTCTCTAACTGGAGATGAAAACTCATCTCAAAGTCCGCGTAGTTAATCCCCGTCGCGAAACCAATCAGGGGCTGGTTTTCGACCAGGAGGCGGCCCTGTTTAGTGATGGTCCAACCGGCAAGTGGCGACTTCCAGCGGTTCAGATTGAGAAACTCTTCACTGAACTCAATCGAAGTAAGCGGAGTTGAACTGACAGGCTTGGGCTTAAACCAGCCGTAGGCTATTAGCATCCCAATGACTGCCACCAAGACGATCACGAGAGCGGTTATTAGGTAAAGTCTTCGTTTGGATCCTGATTCTTGGGTCTTCGTAGACAGCCAGGGTGTAGCGGTGATCGACGTTGTCTTCGGTACTACACCCAGAGTTTGCTGAGCAGGCGGTGACGCCGCAGCTTTGATCAGCTCGCAGATTCTGACCAGCTCGCGGTTGAGCTTCGCGCGGGTGAGTGTATCCAGAGGCTTTGCCGGGTCGTTCGCAGCTTGATAGTTCTTGATCTCCGTCTCGGTAAATGCGCTGGCACTTACAGCCACCCAGAGGATAGTCAGCCCCTCTTCTTGAGCAGCTTCCAGCAAAGTTGGCAACTCATGATCTGCGACGAAATCGGAAGCAAGGAAATTAGGACTGACCAGCAGCAACGCAACCCTGGCTGAGGACAAACCTGTTTCGATCTCTTCCCTCCACTTAGCGCCGGCCTGAATCTTGGTATCGTCCCAGACCTGTATCTTGTTGGTGCGCTCGAACGGTTTGAGGTGAACCTGAAGCTTCCGCAGCCACTCTTGATCCTGGTGACTATAACTAATGAAGACTTGATCGCGCACGATTGTGCTCATGGCGGCAAAATTAATTCGGTAAACCGATGCGGTGCAAGAAAGTCTGCTGTAAGCCCCCGTTTCCTGCACATTCTAGACGAGTCCTGCTGAGTAGGCCAGCAAGCTAATAGTTTGGCGTTTTGACCCGGAAATCAACATAGGCTTTGATTCTCCTGCATACGGTCCGCGCTCGCTTGACCCAGGTCGTCACGTCCGCGATCATTCTCGACCAAATCTATTTGAAAGTGAGATGAACCAGATTGGGCTCTTATAACTTCATTCAACTTGACGTTTTCACCGACCGTGCTTTCTGCGGCAACCCTCTGGCGGTCTTTCCGCAGGCTGAGGGCCTGAACGACGGACAGATGCAGCAGATCGCCCGCGAGATGAATTTGTCTGAGACCGTTTTCGTCCTTCCTTCGGAAAAGGAAGAAGCGCTGCGCCGCTTGCGCATCTTCACGCCGTCCAGCGAGCTACCGTTCGCCGGGCATCCGGTCGTAGGCACCTGGTACTGTCTGGCTGGCGAAGGCGTGGTGCCTTTGCCCGAGGGTGGCAACGGTTGGGTTCAACTCAAGCATGAGGTCGGCATCGGAGTACTGCCGATCGATATCGAGTTCAAAGATGGCAAGCCGGTGCGCACGGTGATGACGCAGGGGAAATTTGAAATTCGTGGCGAGATCGAAGACTGGCAGGAGCAGGCGGAGATCGCGCGGGCGCTCGGTTTGGCGCGCGAGGATCTGGACGAGACTTTGCCGATTCAGGCTGTCTCAACCGGCAACACGATGCTGCTGGTGCCGGTGCGCGCGCTGGCCGATCTGGGGCATTGCCGGCCGAACCTGGCGATGCTCGAAGAGATTTATGAACACAGCGATTTCTCTGAAGCAAACGCGACGGGTTGCTACGCGTTCACGCGCGAAACGATCGAAGTCGGCGACGCGCGCGCCCACGCGCGATTCTTCATCGGGCAAAACATTGGTGAAGATCCGGCGACGGGGAGCGCCGCCGGGCCCTTGGGTGGTTATCTGGTCCATCATGGTGCGACTGGTGTCGATCCGGTCGACGGTGTTTACAAATTCGTGATTGAGCAGGGCGATTTCATCAATCGTCCCAGCCGCATCGGGCTGGAAATTAAGGGCGAGCCAGGCAAAGTCGAGGAAGTCCGCGTCGGCGGGACGTCGGTGGTAGTCGCGCGAGGGGTGCTGGAATTTTAGGAGCGAATAACTCCCTCTCCCCCTGGGAGAGGGCTGGGGTGAGGGATTTAGGCGGCTCAACATCAAACCCTCTCCCCATCCCGTGTGCCGCAAAAGGAGAGGCGGAATAACGAGCGTAATGATCGTTCGCAGACAATACCGTGGTGGTTATCAGTTCGCTGGTTTGGCGGAGCTTGCCCGCGAACTGCGAAAGAAGCAGACATCCGCAGAAGCATTGCTGTGGCAGCTTCTTCGAAATCGTCAGTTGCTCGGGTTCAAATTCAGACGACAACATCAGTTTGGCGATTACGTCGCGGACTTCGACTGTCGCGATGTGCAGCTAGTCATCGAGTGTGATGGAACCGCGCATCAACCAAATGAGCAGTGGTATCACGATAAAAACCGCGATTCATACATGATCGCGCAAGGCTTGCGTGTACTACGGTTCGCAAACGATCGGATTCTAAATGACAGCGAGGAAGTGTTAGAGGAAATTGCGAAGTATCTCCCCTCTCCCGTTGGGAGAAGGGCCAGAGGACAGTGGCGTAGCTGGGGCGGCTTAACGTAAGCCCTCACCCCAACCCTCCCAAAAGGAGAGGGAGAGAATAGTTAAGACCCAGAATCACTCAAGATGGAAAACGAACAACTCGATCTTTTGATCATCGGCGCCGGCCCGGCGGGACTGTCCGCGGCGGATGCAGCAGCGCGCGAAGGCCTCAGCTATCTGGTAATCGAG
>Ga0209648_10002848_pt1 | contig 14405 bp, 17 predicted proteins | sample GraSoi2013_115cm_FD_185830 | JGI IMG/M metagenome (GOLD analysis project Ga0209648, IMG submission 185830) | Grasslands soil microbial communities from the Angelo Coastal Reserve, California, USA - Sample 9_17_2013_115cm (SPAdes) (version 2) | ecosystem: Environmental > Terrestrial > Soil >...
CCCCAACCCCGAGAATTCCCCGAACCTTAGCCGCCAGGGCGCCCGCCGCGCCGCGGTCAGCGACGATCCCGTAGACGGCCGGCCCCCAGGAGCTCTGCCCCACCCCCACGGCACCCCACGCCCCCAGCCGCTCCACTAGGGCGCGCGTCTCTCCCGGAGCGAACACGCCCCCCTGGACCGGCGCGAACCAGCCCCCCGTGATCTTCTGGACCTGGGCCAGGGCGGCTCCGAAGCTCGCGAGATCGGCCTCCACCAGGGCCGGCAGGAGTTGCATCAGCACGAGATGCGCGACGCGCTCCACCTCTCCCGCGCTCGGCGGGGGCAGTCGGGCCAACGCCCCCGCTTCCTCCTCCCCGGCCAGCCCCGGCTGCCCGTGCGGCACCACGAGCACGCAGCGCCAGGCGGGCGGAAACGGGAGCCGCGCGAGCAGCGGCGCCAGCAGGGCCGGGCCGGCGCCCCGCCCACCCTCGAGCACGAAGCCGCCATAAGCAAACGTCCACGTCCCGACCCCCGAGCGCTGGCCGCGACCGACCGCCTGGGCGAGCGCGATCGGCTCGATCGGCAAGCCCGACAGTTCGGCGGCCGCGCGGGCCACCGCCAGCCCGAGCTGGGTCCCCGAGCCGAGCCCCGCGTGTGCCGGGATGGCGCGATGCACGGTGAAGTGGAGGGGTAGGTCGATCCGGTGGTGCGCCGCGAAGCGGCGCGCGAATTGGAGGGTCCGTGCCGCGTCCAGACCGGCTGCCCCGAGCGCCGCGGCGGGACGGGCCTCGAGGAGCAACGAGGGCACGGGGACGGCCGCCCCGATCCCGCCGAAGCGCCGGCCCACGTCGCCGCGCAAGTCGAGCACGCCGAAGTGCAGGCGTGCCGGCGCCTCGACGAACAGCGACGACCCGCCGCTCATCTCATCGCGCTGCGGAGGGCTGGGACTTGGGCGCGCGCCGCACGTACTCGGTCAAGAGCGCCATCGCCTCCCGTTCGCGGGGCCCGGCGGTCTTGTCCACGATCACCTGCAGCCTGGCGAACTCGTCGCGGATCTGCTCGGGCGGCAAGTGACGGGTGCGCGTGGCCAAGATCGCGGCCTCGAGGACCGCGTGGCGGGCGCGGTTGAAGCCGAGGAACTCGCGGAGGAAGCCGCGGTGCACCACGTGCGTCACGACCCGCGCGCGGGGCGGCGTTGCATCGATGGTGCGCGCCTCCACTTCCCGCCACGAGCAGGCGGCGTCGAGCACCACCCCGTCCACCACGGCGGCCGGGTGGGTGGGAAACCGGGCGTTCGCGATCGCGCCCTGGGCGAACAGCATCACGTCGTCGGTCAGGTTCACGACCGCCACGCCGGTCGCCTGCAGGTTCGCCAACGTCGTCGTCTCGACGAACGGCTTGATGATGATCTCCTCGTCGCCCCATTCCACTCCCATGGGGGCGCAGTTCACCGCCCCCCCGGTGTCGCTCGTGGTGAGGATCGCCTCGATGATCACCGCACCAGCTCGACCGGGGGCGGGACGAAGTCGGGTGCGCGCGGCGTCGACCGCGCGCCGTCGGCGCGGTCTGGGAGGGTGCCCTCGCGCGCCAGGGCGCCGTGGAGGAAGCGGTCCAGGAGGAGGTACCCATGCTCGGTGAGCACGGACTCGGGGTGGAACTGCAGCCCGATCACCGGGTGGCGCACGTGCTCGACCGCCATGATCTCCCCGTCCTCGGCCGTCGCGCTCACGCGCAACGACGGCGGCAGGCCGCTGTGGGCGATGACGAGGGAGTGATAGCGCGCGGCCCGGAACGGATTGGGGAGCCCCGCGAACAACCCGCGGCCGTCGTGCGCGATCCACGCCCCCTTGCCGTGCACCGGGCGGGCGGCGCGCACGATGCCGGCGCCGTACGCCGCGCCGATGCACTGGTGTCCGAGACAGACGCCGAGGATCGGCAGGGTGGGCCCGAAGCGCCGGACGACGTCGATCGAAATGCCCGCTTCTGCGGGTGAGCACGGCCCGGGCGAGATGATGATGTGCGACGGCGCGAGCCGCTCGATCTCGTCGAGCGACGTGGCGTCGTGCCGTCGCACGAGGGCGGGTTCCCCGAGCTCCCGCACGTAGCGGGCGAGGTTGAAGACAAACGAGTCGTAGTTGTCGATCAGCAGGATCATGGGGCCAACGCGGCGAGGAGCCCGCCGGCCTTGTCGAGCGTCTCGCGATACTCCTGCTCGGGGTCGGAATCGGCCACGATGCCGCCGCCGACTTGAAAATACACGTCGCGCCCACGCACGAGGCAGGTGCGGATCACGACGCTCGTGTCGAGCGCGCCGCTCGTGCTCAGGTAGCCGATGGCGCCGCAGTACACCGCGCGCTGCGTCGGCTCGAGCTCCGCGATGATCTGCATCGCTCGCACTTTCGGCGCCCCGGTGATCGAGCCGCCAGGGAACGCTGCCCGCAACAGATCTACCGCGTCGTGCTCGGGCTCGAGCTCGCCCACGACGGTCGAGACGAGGTGATGCACCGTGGCGTACTGCTCGAGCGCGAACAGCTGGGGGACCCGCACGGTGCCGGGACGGCAGACGCGGGACAGGTCGTTGCGCAAGAGATCCACGATCATGACGTTCTCCGCCCGGTCCTTCTCGCTCTCCGCCAGGGCGAGGGCGAGCGCCGCGTCATGCTCGGGGCCGAGCCCGCGGGGCCGGGTCCCCTTGATGGGCCGGGTTTCCACCTGCCCGCCCGGCGCGACGCGCAGGAACCGCTCGGGGGACGAGCTCGCGACCGCCAGCTCGCCGAAATCGAGGAACGCCGCGAACGGTGCCGGGTTGCGGGTCCGCAGTCTGCGATACAGCTCTAGCGGTGTCCCGTCGAGCGGGGCCTCGAGCCGGTGCGACAGGTTGGCCTGGAAGATGTCGCCGGCGCGGATGTACTCGATCACGCGGGCGACGGCGTCCAAGTACCCCGCACGCGCGAAGTTGGAGCGCACGTCGGGCACCTCCGGGACCGGGTAAGAGGGGGCGGAGGGGGTGGCGCGCGCGGAGCGTGCGGGACGGCGGCCGGCGACTTCGCCCGCGCGCGCGCGCGGTGCGCGCTCCAGCCGTTCGCGCACGAACGCGAGCCGCCGGGCAGCGCGGCGGCTCCGGGCCGCACCGGTGTCGGGGAGCCCCGTCGAGATGACCCAGGCCCGCCCCGCCGTGTGATCCCACGCGATCACCCAGTCGTACAGGCCGAGCAGCACGTCCGGCACGGCGAGGTCGTCGTAGCGCGCCGGCGGGACCCGCTCGAGCGTCGCGCCCCAATCGTAGCCGACATAGCCGGCCACGCCGCCTTGAAACGGGGGCAGCCCGGCGATGGGCGCCTGCGCGTGCGGCGCCAGCAGCGCCCGGGCGTGCGCCAGCGGATCCGCCGCGACGCGCAGCCAGCGGCCGTCGACGAGTTGCTGGGTGAGCCGGCCCTTCGCGCGTACCGCCGTGGGCGGGTCGCCGGCGAGAAACGAATGGCGGCCGAGGTGCGAGGAGTCGCCGGCGCTGTCCAGGAACAGGAGGAACGGCAGGTCGGCGCAGCGCGCGCAGCTTTCGAGCGGGTCGGGAGTGGGCACGAGCTCCTCGACGAGTGGTCCCGGGTCGCTCACTCGCCGTCCTTGGCGCGGCGCGCTCGCTGGCGCGAACGGGTCGAGCGTGCTGTCAGCGTCACATGCTCGGGACCGCGGTCATCCGGAGGCGTGAGGTAGCCCCATTGCAGCGCCCCCTCCTGGCGGTACGTCTTCCCGAGGGTGAGCGCGAGCTTGGCCTTCATCAGCTCACGGCCCAAATAGAAGGCGTGCGTCGCCTCGTCCACCTCGAGCTGGGCGAAGATGTCGTGGATCTCCGTGCCGCGGACGAACTTCTCGCTGTTGAAGACGGTGATCGCCTCACGATCGGTGAAGATGCGGAAGTTGGGATCCGTGATGGCAGCCTGAAGCTCGCGTAACTCCGTCTCGGTGTACGCCAGAATCGCCGGGTCCTTGAGCGTGACCAGCCGGTCGTCCACCCCCTTGGGGAGCGTCTGCTGGGTGACGGCGTGGTACATGAGCCGTCGCGCGACATCGATCTCGCGCACGGCACCGCGGGCCCAGGGAATCACCTCGGTCGTGAGGACGGCCCGCACGCCGAGCTCCTGGCACATCGCCAGGAGCAGCGCGTTCACCCCCGTGGTGTCGGCCGCGGTGAGCTCGGTGATGTTCCCGATCCCCATGAACAGCGGCGCCGCGGGATAGCGTCGGCGGGCTTCCGCATAGCGCTCGAGCGAGCGCGTGAACCCGAACCCGATCGGCTCGATGATCGGGTCGATCAAGTAGCGCACGCCCCACGCCTCGAGCGCGCTGACGCTGGGCTCGAGCGTCTCGAGCCCCTGGCCGAAGTCGGGGATCGCGACCACGCGCGTCGCGGTGCCCGCCAGGTCGCGCGCGACCTCCAGGTTGGAGCGGTTCACGCTCAGCACCAACTCGGCCCCCGCCTCGACCGCGGTGCGGATCTCCCCGGGGTCGAAGGAGTCGATGCTGACCCGCATCCCCAGGTCAACGAGCTCCCGCACCACGTCGGCCAGGTCGGGGAAGACGCGTCCCGGCGTGCAGCCGATGTCGATGAGGTCGGCGCCGCTCGCCTGGTAGTGCTCCGCCTCGCGCCGAATCGCGGGGCGGGCGAGGCGGGGCGCGTTGTTCACCTCCGCCACGATCTCGATGTCGTAGGCGCCGTAGTCGCGCGCGGCCGCGGCGCGGCCAAAGTACTCGGGGATCTGCCGCAGGTCCTTGGGGCCCTTCTCGACGGGCACGCGGACCTTGTCGGCCACGACCGCGGGGTCACCCTCGCACAAGCCGGGGAGGAGGACGAGGTCCGTGTCCGGTGGGACTTCGAGGAAGCGCGCGATCCACGGCGTCGTCATCAGCGCCGCCACCGTGATCTTGAGGACCGCCACCTCCCAGGCGAACCCCGGCTCCATCTCGCGCACGGTGCGGCGCAGCGCGGGCTCCGCGAGCTTCCCCGTGACGAACACCACGCGGCGCGGCGTGCGCCCCGCCGCTCCCTCCGTCACCGCGGGTCGCCCGCCCGCACGAACTTGTTCGGCGTGCCCTCGAGCGCCCCGCCCTGGGGGCGCCACAACACCGTCTCCTCGAGCTTGCGGGCCAGCTCGAAATCCTTGGCCGTGATGCCGCCCGCCGCGTGATTCTGGAGCTTCACGATCACCCGTCCCCAGGTGACGGACAGGTCGGGGTGATGGTACGCCGCCTCGGCGACGTAGCCGATCGCGTTGACGAGCATGAGCGTGGTGGGCCAGCCGTCCGTCTTATAGGTACGACGGATCCAGCCGTCCTCGTACCACCAACCGGGCAGGCCTTTGAGCTGGGCCTCGATCTGCGCGTCGGAATACGTGGGCTCTTTCGCTGGCATGGCGTCTCCTTGTCGGGGCTAAACCACCGCCCCGCCGTTGATCGAGAGCATCTGGCCGGTCACGTACGCGGCCGCGTCGGACGCGAGGTATACCGCGGCATGGGCGACGTCGGCGGGGGTGCCCCACCGCCCGAGTGGGATCGAGGCGGTGATGCGCTCCTTGATCGCGGGGTCGAGGGCGGCGCCGTAGGCCGTCTCCACCCATCCGGGGCCGAGGATGTTCACGCGGATGTGGGGCGCCACGGCGTGGGCGAGCGCCCGACTGAAGGAGTACACGCCCCCCTTCGCGGCGCAGAACATCTGGGCATACTCGCCTTTCATACCGCCCGTGAGCACATGGTCCCACGCCATGTTCAGGATCACCCCACCGCTCGCCTGCCCCCGCATCAGCTCGACGGCGGCCCAGGAAGCGAGAATCGTCCCGCGCAGGTCGACTGCCAGGAGGAGGTCGAGCTTCTCGAGGCGCGGCGCTCGCGCGGTGCTGCCGGTGAGCACGTCAACGCCGGCGTTGTTGATCCACACGTCGATCCGGCCGAACGCCGCCTGGGCGTCCCGGGCCAGGCGCTCCACATCGTGCGGATTCCCCGTGTCCACCTGCACCACCTGAGAGCCGCGCCCGAGCGCCGTGACCGCGGCCGCGACCTCGGCCGCGCTCTGCGCGCCCGTGCGATAGGTGATAGCCACGTCCGCGCCCGCCTCGGCGCAGGCAAGCGCAATGACCCGGCCGATGCCGCGCGAAGCGCCGGTGACGAGCACGACCTTCCCCACGAGCGAGGGGCTCTCGGCTAACGTCGGCGCTGGGGCGTCCACGGGTTGTGGTGGGCTACTGGGCTCTCGTTTTGACATCGCGTCTCCGGAAGCCTAAGCTATCGGCGCCTTTGGGATGGCCACAAGGGAGCGGGTGGGTATGCGGTTGCTGGTGAGCGTCGCCGGACCCGACGATGCGCGTGCCGCGCTCGCGGGCGGCGCGGACGTGATCGACGCCAAGGATCCGGGGCGCGGTGCGCTCGGGCCCGTGGGCGCGGACGCCCTCGCCGCGATCCGACGGACCGTGGGCCCAGCGCGGCCGGTGAGCGCTGCGCTGGGCGACGCCCGAGCGGCCGATGCGATCGAGCGTGCGGCGCGGGCGGTGGCGCGCGTCGGCCTCGCGTTCGTGAAGGTCGGCTTCGCGGGCGTCACGGACGCGGCGCGCGCGCGCGAGTTCGGGGCCGCGGTGCAGCGTGGGGCAGGGCCGGGCACCGGTGTCGTCCTCGTGGCGTATGCGGATTGGCGCCGCGCGGCGAGCCTCGCGCCGGCGCGGGTCGTGGTTGTCGCCGCGGAGCTCGGTGCGGCAGGCGTGCTGCTCGATACGGCGTACAAGGACACGCCACTCTTCGCGCTCGAGTCGCCGGACGGGGTGGGCGCGTGGGTCGACGCGGCCCACGCCGGGGGCCTGTTCGCAGCGCTGGCCGGCAGCCTCACCGGGCCCGATTTCGCGACCGCCCGCGCCCTCGATGCAGACGTGGTGGGCGTGCGGGGAGCCGCCTGCCGCGGTGGGCGGCGCGGCCCGGTGTCGCAGGCGCGCGTAGCGGCGCTAAGCGCCCTGGCCCGCACGGCGCCCCGAGCCCCGCTCGGGGTCTTCCCGTAGCGCGACGTCGAGCTGGCCCAGGTCGTCCAGCGTGACGATCAGGTGTTCGACACCGCGCGGAAGTGCGCGCAGGAAATACGCGTCGACGACCTTGCCCGAGTCCCAGTGGGCCGGCTTGATCAGCACCACGCGGCGGGCCGCGAGCGCGCCGGCCACCCAGGCGGCGATGCTGTCGCTGGTCACCTCCCAGGAGTGCGGCAGCGGATCCGCCGCGCGGAGCCAGCGATAGGGCGCGAGCACCGGCAGACGGCCGGCCTCGAGTGCCGCCGTGACCCCCGCCGCCGTGTCGACCAGCGTGGCATCCGGGATGCGGGCCGCGAGGGCGATGCCGTACTGGTCCATCCCGAGGACGGCCATCCAATGCGCCGCATCGTCGCCGATCTTCACGCGCTTGAACATCTGGCGGACGGCGTCGGCGAACGGCCCGCCGCCCGGGACGATCACGAGACTGCGGCCCGGGCGGAAGGCGGTGAGCGCTTCGATGACGAGCTCGAAGGCGCCGGCCTTGGAGAGCAAGCCACCACCCACTTTGACCACCGTGTGCACCGCCGGCATCGTGCTCGTCATCGGGGAAACAGCAGTGCCACCGCCGCGGCGGGCGCATGCCGCGCAGCGGGGCCGAGGGAGTCGGATAGATGCACCACGCGGAGTCCGGCGCGGCGCGCCGCCTCCGCGGCGAGGAACTCGCCGAGGCCGGTGACGACGGCCTGCGCCAGGCGCGGCCGGCCCGCCCGCACGCGGTCCACCGCGTCACGAATCCGCGTCACCTGGGCGTCCCACAGCGCGTCCGCGATGGCGCCGATCGCGTGATCGTCCAGCAGCTCGCGATCGGCGCACACGACGCGCGCGAGGCGCTCGGCGGCGAACGGCTTGGTTGCGGGACGCCCGTCCGGCGTGGGGACTGTGTAGTCGGCCGGAGCGAGCTCGCCGCGCCAGAGGTGCACGTCACCCGCGAGCGCGAAGCCCTCCGCCGCGACCCCGGTCGGTCGGCCGCCGACGGGCACGCTCGCCGCGATCGCCTCGACCGGGGTGCGGAGGGCACCCGTGTAGACGAGCTCCCCCTCACGCAGGCGCTCCACGTCGCTCCGGCCGCGGGCGGCGGGGATGCCCCGCACGATCGGAATCACGTCGGTCGTGGTCGAGCCGACGTCGATGAGCACGCAGTCGGGTACCGTGCGCCCGACGACATGGGCCGTCGCGGTCCAGTTCGCCGCCGCCACGGCGAGCGGCGCGCGCCGCGCCTCGGCCGGGGTGAGCCAGCGGGCGTCGACGCTCCAGACCCGCACGCTCGCGTCTGGGAATGCCCCCGCCACCGCATCCAGCACGAACCCGACGCCCTCGCGCTTGGTCCGGAACAGCTGCGACAGCTCCGCCGTCATCGTGACGGCGTGCGCGTCGCCGGGACGGGCACCGAGCTCCTGCGCCAGCCGGAAGAGGAGGGGCGCCAGTGCCGCCGGGTCCCGCTGCAGTTCATAGGGCGCGGCCCGAGCGCTAAGCACGCGCGCGTCGGCCACGCGCGCGCCCTTCGTATTCACGCCGCCGATGTCCCACCCGAGCACGCCGCTCACTGGTGCACCTTGCGTGTCGGGCGCGGTAAGTTGGCCGCGTTCCGGAGTGCTTCGGCGTCCAGGTGGGGAGAGCCAGCGTCGCTTGCCCCGAGAGGGCCTGCATGAGACCCGCTCCCCCGCCCGGCGTGGAAGGCCCCAACCGACCACAGGGTGTCGCGCCAGGGCAGTTGAAGCCCGGAGCGCCTGTCAGTGAGCGATCGGTGAGACCTTCCAACGCCGGAGCAGAGGAACAACCCTCGCACCGGAGGTGCCTGATGGAAGGACTCCGTCCAAGCTACGCGGTCGGCATCGACTGGGCCAGCAACCAGCACGCGGTCTGCGTGCTCGACGGCGCCGGCCAGATCCACCTCGCCTGCTCGATCCCGCACACCGCGGAGGGGCTGACCGACTTGGTCCGGCGCCTCACACGCTGCCGCGCGCCCGCGGCTCTGCCGATCGCGATCGAGCGTCCGTCGGGGCTGCTGGTGGATACGCTGATCGAGGCGGGCTTCCCGGTCGTGCCCATCCACCCCAACGCGCTCAAGGCCTCGCGGCCCCGCTACGCGGCTGCCCCGGGGAAGAGCGATCCGGGCGATGCCTACATCCTCGCCGACCTGCTGCGCACCGATGGCCACCGCTTCCGGCCGTTGCGCGCGCCGTCCGACCAGACCAAGGCCCTGCGGGCCGCCGTCCGCACCCGGGACGACCTGGTCGCCACGCGCGTCCAGCTCGCCAATCAGCTCCGCAGCCTCCTCGAGAGCTTCTGGCCCGGTGCCGCCGCGATCTTCGCGGATGTCGATAGCCCCATCGCGCTCGACTTCCTGGACACCTACCCCAGCCCCGACGGTGCGGCCCGCCTTGGGGAGCACCGTCTCGCTCGCTTCCTCCAGCGCGCCGCCTACTGCGGCCGGCGGCCCGCCGCCGAGCTGCTCGCCCGGCTCCGCGCCGCGCCCCGCGGCCACGCGGGCCCCCTCGAGCGCGAAACCAAGGGCCAGCTGGTGCGCGCGCTGGTCGCGGTGCTCCGGCCGCTCGTGGCCCAGCTCCGCGAGCTGGACGGCCTCATCGCCGCGCAGCTCGCCCAGCACCCCGATGGCCCGCTCCTCCAGTCGTTCCCCCGTACCGGCACGGTGAACGCGGCCCAGATCCTCGCCGAGCTCGGGGAGGATCGCGGCCGCTTTCCCACGGCTGAGCCCCTCGCGGCCGAGGCCGGCGTCGCCCCGGTCACCCACGCGTCCGGCAAGCATCGCGGGGTCGCCTGCCGCTTCGCCTGCAACAAGCGCCTCCGCCAGGCCCTCACCACCTGGGCGGACAACTCGCGCCACGCTCACCCGTGGGCCCGCGCGGTCTATCGCGCCGCCCGCGCGCGCGGCTGCGACCACCCCCATGCCGTGCGGATCCTCGCTCGCGCGTGGGCCCACGTCCTCTGGCGCTGCTGGCAGGATCGCACCCTCTATGATCCGGCGAAACACCGACGAGCGCTCCCCTTCCTGCCCCCCCCACCGCCGGCCGCCGCCGTGGCTTGTACACAGGAGGGTTGACACAGGGTGTCTCATGCGCGCTCCTCCTCCTCCTCCTCGGCGTCGCGCAGCTCGGCCTGGCGCAGCTCTTCGGTCAGGTGCATCTCGTGGAACCCGTCGGCCACCAGGGCGAGCAGCGCGACCATCGCCTCTTCCGCATCGTCGCCATCGGTCTTGATGCTGAGAGACGACCCGCACTCGGCCGCCAGCATCATGACGCCCATGATGCTCTTGCCGTTCACCGCGAGCTCGTCCTTGCGGACCTCGACGGCGGACTTGTAGCGGTTCGCGAGCTTCACGAACTCCGCCGCCGGGCGCGCGTGCATGCCGAGCGGGTTCACGATCTTCGCCTCGCGCTCAATCACGGCCACAACCACCCCGCGAGCGCCGCGACCGCGAGCAGCGCGAGACCGAACCGCAGTCCCGTGAGCCGCCCTCGCAGCCACCACAACAGGGCGAGTCCGCCCGCGCCCACCACCGTCAGCAGGACGCGCGACCACCCGACGAACCCGCCGCTCAGGTGGTGGGCCACCAACGGCAGGGCGGCGCCCACGACCAGCGCCATGGCCGGGCCCGAGCGCGCCGCGGCGCCCTGCACGAACGGCTGACGCAGCGCCACGGCGACCCGCGCCCCGTGCGTCCAGCCCGCCCGGAGCGCCCACCAGCGCAGCGCCACGTGGCCGACGTTGTAGACCACGAGGAAGCCCAGCGTGGCCGAGAGGCCGAGTCCCAGCGCCACGCCAATGAGCGCGACCGCCGACATCAGCGGCAACCACCCTGCCCAGACCAGGCGATCGCCCAACGAGCCGAGCGGGCCGCACAGCGCCGTGCGCAAGCGCTCGATCTGGTCGGGGGGGACGCCGTCGTGCTCGGCGCGGGCCGCGGCGCCGACCGCGAGCCCGCACAGATAGGGGTGGGCGTTGAAGAAGTACGCCCCTCGCGCCAGGGCCGCCCGGTACGCCGAGTCGTCCTCCCCCCCTTTCAGGTCGCGCAGCAGGGCTTCCTCGGCCACGCCCATGCCCACGCCCTGCATCCGCTCGTAGTTCCACGAGCCCTGCACCGTGAACAAGCGCAGCAGGCTCACGCCCAATGCGGGCCGGGCGCGCGGTGGCGCGCTCACCGCAGCCACGCCACCACCGCGCCGCCGAGCACCCCGACGGCAAACCAGCGCAGCGGGGCGCCCCGTCCCACGAGCCGCAGCGTGCCCGCGGTCCCGGCCGCGAGCGCCGCCCCGACCGCCGCCACGTTGAGAAGCACCACGCTCCGCACCGTGATCGCGCCGGGGAGATAGGCCCGCGCGAGCTGGGCGAGGGCGAGCCCGAGCGCGGTGACGAGTGCGGCGCGCACCGCGTCGCGCAGGATCGCCGCCGCATGCAGTCGCACGAGGACGCGTGGGTCGCCCGCGTCGAGCGCGGCGCTGGCGCGGCGCACCGCCCGTGTGGTCAGGCCTCGCACCACGTGCATGCTCATCCCCCCCGCCATCCCGGTGATCAGGCCGACCACGGCCCCGAGTCCCAGCCCGAGCGTCCCTTGGGCGGCGTGCGCCGCCGCCACCGCCCCGACCGTCGCGGGGCCGTATTCGGGATAGCGGCTCGCCCCCTGGGGCAGCACGTCGTACTGGAACAGCTCGAACAGCACCCCCAGCTCCAGTCCCGTCCACACATCGCCCAGCATCGCCCCCGCGATCGATCCGGCGACGAGTGGCCGCGCGATCATCATCTGCGGCACGCTCACCAAGTCGAGCCCGACCAGCGTCCCCCACCCGAGGAGTAGCAGCTGCAGCTCGAGACTCACGTGAAGTCCTTCAATGGCACCGCCCGCGCGGTCGGCACATCTTGCGCGGTCACCTCGACGCCGCGGGCCGCCAGCGCTTTCAGCTGGGCCGCTTCGGCATCGCTCAGATACACGTAGCGGAGCCGGGCCGAGCGCCCCGGGCGGGAGTGCAGGCCGCCCACGTTGATCCGCGCCACGCCGTGACTGTTGCCCGAGAGGGCGGCCAGGGTGTCGATATCCCCCGCCACGAGCAACCCGACGCGCGGATCGCGCTTCCACACGGGGAGCCCGGCCACGGCCTCTGCCGTCGATGCGAACACCAGCTCGATCTCGGGCGGCACCCCCATCCGGTAGAGCTCCTGCTCCGACGCGCTCGCGCGCACCGCGTCGTCCACCAGCACGATGAATCCCACGTTGAGGGGTTTGCCCCAACCCACGACCACCTGCCCGTGGATCAGTCGATCGTCGATCCGAAACAGCGCGATGCTCATGCCGCCGGCGTGCGGATCGCCCGGCTGCCCGCCTCAGCCGCTCGCCGGGCCGCATCGCCGGGCGCGAGATCGCGATGGAACACGAAGTCGAGCAGCATGGCCAGATTCACTCCCGTGACGACGGCCACGGAAGCGTTGCCTCGCGCCAGCCGGACCGAGCTCGTGAGACACGACCCGCCCGGCAGATCGACGAACAGCACGGCCGGCTGGCCGCCGATCGCGCGGGTGAGCCGCTCGGCGAGCGCGCCGGTATCGCAGCCGTCGTTCGACACCCCGACGAGCGCGTCCTGGACCCCGGTAATCGCCGCCACCGCGGCGAGCAGCGCGTCCGCCACGGCGGCATGCGACACGATCACGCCTCGCAAGGGCTCACTCATTGTCTTCCTCAAGGTACTCCTGCAACTCGCGGCGGTGGGCGAGCCGCTTGAGTAGCCGGTCGTTGAACGTCCGGGCGGAGTCCACGCCGCTGAAGCGCAGCAGATGGTTCATCGCCACGACCTCGCAGATGACCGTCAGGTTCTTGCCCGGGTTCAACGGCACCGTCATGAGCGGCAGGGTCACGTCGAGCACCTGGGTCGTCTGGCCATCGAGGCCGGTGCGGTCGTAGGCGCGCCCGGCGTCCCAGGCCTCGAGCTGAACGACGACCTCGATCCGCTTCTGCTGGCGCACGGCCCGCACCCCGAACAGCGCCCGGATGTCGATCAGGCCGACGCCGCGGATCTCCATATAGTGCTGTGCCAGCTCGTGGCCCCGGCCGATCAGGACGTCGTTGCCGCGGCGCGTGATGTGGACGACATCGTCGGCAACCAAGCGGTGGCCGCGCTCGACCAAGTCGAGCACGCACTCGCTCTTGCCGATCCCCGAGGCACCGAAGAACAGGAGCCCCACGCCAAACACGTCGGCGAGCGACGCATGGACGGTCGTGTTCGGCGCGAACGCGTCGTCCAGGAACGGCTTCAAGCGGCGGTAGAACTCGGCCGTCTTGAGCCGGGTGCGGATGACGGCCACCCCCTTGGCGCGCGCCAGCTCGACCAGCTCGGCGGGCGGCTCCTGGCCCTTGGAGATGACGACGCAGGGCAGCGCGAACTGGAACAACGTCTCGAGCGTCTGCCGGCGGGTCTCCGCCCCGAGCGAGGCGAGGTAGCTCACCTCCGTCTCGCCGAGGACGTGGATGCGGTTCGCGGCGAAGCGCTTCGTGTAGCCCGCGAGCACGAGCCCCGGGCTCGACGCCTCGGGGGAGGGGATCTCGCGGTCGAGGCCGACGTCGCCCGTGAGCGCTTCGAGCTGCAGCGGATCGCCTTTGCGTTCGAGCAGGTCTCGCACCTTGGGCAGTTTCACGACGGCTCGCGCTGGGTACGTCGGCCGGTGCCTTTGCGGCGCCGCCGGGGCGACTTGTCGAGCTGGCGGCGCACCTTCGCCACGGCCAAATCGAGCGCGCTGGCGTGATCGGCACCCGGAGCGCGACCGACGTGGATCTCGCCGTGCGGCACGTGCAACTGGACCTCCACCATGGGGCCGTGGTCCCCGATGAACAGCACCTTCCCGTGGTGCGGTCGCGGCGCGACCCGCGCGAGCCGCTCCAGCAGCGTCCGCGCCCGCTCGCGCAGCGTCTCGGGAACCTCGCAGTGGCGTGCCGTGATGGTGATCTGCATCCTCAGCCTCCCTGGGCGATGACCCGCTCGAGGTGTGCTACGGTCGCCCCGGCCGCGCGCTCCCAGGACAGCTGCTCCGCGAACGCCCGGCCGCCGCGACCGAGCCGCGCTACGAGCGCCGGATCGGCGGCGAGGGCGAGCATCCGCTGCGCCAGCGCGTGCGCATCTCCGTGGGGCACGAGGAACCCGGTCTCCCCGTCGCGGACCGACTCCCTGAGCCCCGGGCTGTCCGAGGCGAGGGCGGGTGTCGCGCACCCCGCGGCCTCCATGTTCGAGATCCCCCATCCCTCGTTCGGGCTCGGGAACACCACCGCCCACGCCTGCCGCAGTCGCCGTCGCTTCTCCGCTTCGCCCACGAAGCCGAGGAAGCGGACGCCGTCCGCGACCCCGAGCGCGGGTGCCAGCCGTTCCA
>Ga0209648_10002849_pt1 | contig 14397 bp, 15 predicted proteins | sample GraSoi2013_115cm_FD_185830 | JGI IMG/M metagenome (GOLD analysis project Ga0209648, IMG submission 185830) | Grasslands soil microbial communities from the Angelo Coastal Reserve, California, USA - Sample 9_17_2013_115cm (SPAdes) (version 2) | ecosystem: Environmental > Terrestrial > Soil >...
GTCGAGGTATCAACCAATGGTCGATGCGATCGCTTCGACCATTGGTTGATACCTCGACCCAGGCGATTTCTTTTTCGACATCGACATAGTCCCGAACGCCTTCGAACTTCAGATCGCCCCCGGTAAGTCGACTGCAGTTCTCGACAATTCGAACGTACGCCCCATGATCTTCGATTGCTTCCGTGTCGAAGTGCCAGACATCGTCGGACAAGGGATTAAGCACCTCAAAAGTCTTCGGATCAAACTGCTCATCGCCCATCACCGCAAGCAAGAGTTCAAATCCGCCTTCTTCAACTGCCGCTCTCGGATGGTCAGCTAAGAGCTGATCCACGCTTATGCCAGGATGCAACTCAATCCCCACCGCAGCCAATTCAGCCAGCATCGCTTCGACCGTTTTCTTTTTGCCAAGGCCAAATAACATGTCGGCTCGTTCAGGGTTCAGCGATAGACATCCGTATAAAGTTCGGCCGGATCCGGTTCGGGGTCGTGCTGCGCGAAGTCGGCGGCGGCATTGACGATCTCCCGCACCTCGGCGTCGATGGCCTTCAATTCCTGTTCGCTCATCTTTGCCGTCAGCAGCCGGTTGCGGACCTGCTCGATCGGGTCCTGATCGTGCCGCACCTTCTCGACTTCCTCGCGGGTGCGATATTTCGCCGGGTCCGACATCGAATGGCCGCGGTACCGATAGGTCTGCATCTCCAGGATATAGGGTCCCTTGCCGGCGCGGCACCACGCGACCGCCTTATCGCCGGCGGCCTTCACCGCGCGGACGTCCATGCCGTCGACCTGCTCGCCCGGAATGTTGAAGGAAATGCCGCGCTTGGAAAAATCGGTCTGCGCCGAGGAACGCGTCACCGAAGTGCCCATCGCGTAACGGTTGTTCTCGATGACGTAGATCACCGGGAGCTTCCACAGCTCCGCCATATTGAAGCTCTCGTAGACCTGGCCCTGGTTCGCCGCGCCGTCGCCGAAATAGGCCAGGCTAACAAAATCGTTACCGCGATAGCGATTGGAGAAAGCAAGCCCGGTGCCGAGCGGCACTTGCGCGCCGACAATGCCGTGGCCGCCGAAGAAATTCTTCTCCTTGCTGAACATGTGCATGGAGCCGCCCTTGCCGTGAGAATAGCCGCCACGGCGGCCGGTCAGTTCGGCCATGACGCCCTTGGGGTCCATGCCGGTGGAGAGCATGTGCCCGTGGTCACGGTATCCGGTTATGACCTGATCGCCCTTTTTCAAGGCCATCTGCATGCCGACCACGACCGCTTCCTGACCGATATAGAGATGGCAGAAACCGCCGATCGCGCCCATTCCATAGAGCTGGCCGGCTTTTTCCTCAAAACGCCGGATCAGCAGCATGGCGCGCAGCGCGCTCAGTTCTTGTTCCCGGGTGAATTCGAGGGGGCTTTGGGAGCCGTTGCCTTTTGGTGGGCTGGTTTCTTGGGCGACGCTTTTTTTCGGTGCGGCCATGGCAATTCCGGATGAGAGAAAGGTAGCCCTCTCTATCCCAACTCAAACCGCCATGAAAGGATTGCGTGATGGGCTGAGAAATTCGCTATGCCGCAGTGCAACCAACGCGACATTTTCGAAATTGAATTTGTCGTGTTTTGTAATTTGCGGACCTACCGCGGAAAACCGTCATCCCGGCGTAACGGCTTCGCCGTTATCGCTGGAGGTGCGAGCCATCTTTGGCTCGCCTCGAAGGATGATTGCTTGGCATGTCCTTCGAGGCGCGCAAGGGCGCGCACCTCAGGACGACCGCGCGTTGTTTGGTGCAGATTGACCGCGTCAGTTCGAACTGTTGATTCGAACCAGATCATGGGGATTGGCGTAATCGAGCTGATAGCGCGCGCGCTCATCGAGCATGTCGGGATCGACCCGGTCCGATCGCAACAGCGACACGCGCTGTTCGCCCTCGGCCCGCTCCCGCTTCAACCGCGCCAATTCCGACGTCAGCGCGATGATCTCCTGATCGAGCTCCTGGCGCGCGTTCAATCCATACTTGCCGGTATAGGCGTTGACACCGAAATAGCCGACCATCGCCGCTGCCATCGCATAGAGGGCAAGGCCGGTGAGAAAGGATTTGAGTCGGGAACGGGAGACCATGCCGTGAAGATGCGACGGCCCGGTTAACGGAATCCTAAGGCCAGCCGGCGGGCGCCCCCGGAGCATTTTTCGCAGAAAATGCTCCTAACCAAAAATTGCGCGTATTCTGTTCGCAAAACCGGCGCCCACTTTTGCGGAATACGCGCTATTTGTTCTGCTTCTCGATGAAGGCCGCAAACGCGTCGATATATTGCTGCAGCACCTTCTGCAGCGCCTCCTTGGTGAGTTGGCCCTTGTCGTCGAAGGCGTCGCCGATGCCGTTCAGATAAATCTCCGGCTGCCCCAGGATCGGGCCGGAAATGCCGGGCAGGATATTCTGCAGATGTTTCGCCGCGCTGACGCCGCCGAGCGGACCCGGCGAATTGCTGACGATGCCGATCGGCTTGCCGAGGAACGAGCTCTTGCCGTAGGGGCGCGATCCGACGTCGATGGCGTTCTTCAATACGCCGGGGATCGAGCGGTTGTATTCGGGGGTCACGAACAGCACGCCGTTCGATTTCTGCAGCTTTTCGCGGAATGCCAGCCAATCCGCCGGCGGGCTTGCTTCCAGGTCCTGATTGAAGAATGAAATGCCGTGCAGAGTGGTGACATCGAGTTTCAGCGCCGCCGGCGCCAGCTTGGCCAATGCGTTGGCGATCTTGAGGGTAAAACTCTCTTTGCGAAGGCTGCCGACGATGACGACAATGTTATACGGAGTGGCCATGGGAATTCCTTTTGACGCGGGCGCCGGATGGGCTCGGCCGCCAACCGTAGCCACCTCACCAAAAGATGCAAGTGCATGAATTGCGCAATTTGGTACGCAATTGCTGCTATTTGATCAATTCCACGAACATCCCGACCACAGCAACATAACCGAGCGTGAAGATCAGCGTCCGCACATAGGGAATGCCCGCCAAGTATACGATAGCGTGAGCGAGCCGCAGCCAGAAGTAGCTCACGGCCCAAAACGCCGTCATGGCGTTGGCCTTGCCGGCCAAATGAACCGCGATCACCAGCACTGCAAACGGTGCGAAGCACTCGACCGCATTGATGTAGGTCCGATCAGCGCGCTTGCCCCAAGCCGGCAGCGGCCGCGGCGTCGGATCGATATAGTTGGGGGGTTTTAATGCTCCGTTGGTCGCCACCTGCGAGACCACATAGGGAATCCACAGCGATGCCGTAAGAAATGCGGTGAAGGCGAGATATTTTAGGTCCGTCGACATGAATTCCCCCTCTTAAAAACCGATTTGCACAACTCCCATAGCTTGATCCGTCAGGTACCGATTGCGCGAGGCGCACACCGCCACGCCCTCGCCCGGGCTGAAAAATTATCCGCCCTTGTTCGGATTGATGAGATATTTTTCGCCGGTGGCGCGCTTGCCGTAGACCGCAATGTGGTTGAGCTGCAGCGCCTCCTGCAATGAGACTACCTGCGTATAGTGACTGGCAAATGTCGTCTTGAGCTCGTCGACGACCCGCTGGCGAAGTCTCATCCCATCGGCCGGTGCGATCTTCTGCAGGAAGGGAGTTAGCAGCCAGCCGCCAATGCCCCAGGCCATTCCGAACCCCCGGTTTATCTCGGTCGGGCGCAAATCGAGGCCGCCATAGATATAGACCTGCTTGTGCGTGCTCGAGCCGTAGCGGCTGTAGACTTTTGCGGTCTTGTTGATCGCGGTCTCCATGGCCGTGAGGATTTGCCCCGCAAGCTTGCCGCCGCCGATGGCGTCGAACGCCAGTGTCGCGCCGGTCTCGACCAGCGCGTTGGTCAGATCGTCCATGAAAGTGGGCGCGGTGGAATCGACGATATGCTTCGCGCCGATCTTGCGCAGGATGTCCGCCTGCTCCGCGCTGCGCACGATATTGACCAGCCCGATGCCGTCCTTGAGGCAGATCTTGTTGAGCATCTGCCCGAGGTTGGAGGCGGCCGCGGTATGCACCAGCGCCTTGTGGCTTTCGCGCCGCATGGTCTCGGTCATGCCAAGCGCCGTCAGCGGATTGACGAAGCAGGAAGCACCCTCGGCAGGCGTGATGCCGGGGGGCAGCGGCAGGCACTCGGCCACTTTCAGGCAGCGGTACTGCGCGTACATCGCGCCGCCGATCATGGCGACGGTCCTGCCCATCAGCGCCTTCGCCGCATCCGACGATCCGGTCTGGACGACGACGCCTGCGCCCTCATTGCCGACCGGCATGGATTCATCGAGCCTTCCTGCCATGGCTCTCATCCCACCTTCCGGCACCTTGGCGCTAACAACAGGTTGGTCTTTCGTGCCGGACGCTTTTGCGGTCGTCATATCGGCCGCTCCGACCAGCAGTCCAAGATCGGACGGATTGATCGGCGAAGCCTCGACGCGGACGATCACTTCATCGGGGCCGGGTTCGGGCACAGGAACACTTGCCAGCGAAAGCTCGAGTTCGCCGCTCTTTTTGATCAGCGAGCGAAGCTGCAGCCCGGTCTTGGTGTCGGTGCTCATCTAAAACCTCCCTTTATCCTTTCGGCCTGGCCGAATTCGGCCGGGAGTGTTCTCACGTTGGCGGGGAAACGCAAGCCTGATCGCCTTACACAATTCCGTTTGTTTTTGTCCGTTCGACCTTTGCGAGCGTCCGGTCGCTTGCGCTATGCTGCACGCGGCGCTGCAGGAATTTGGCTGCAGGAATCTTGGCTGAAGGAATTTTGACCATGAGCCAAAGCGAGATCGACGCGGTCCGCGCGCTGTTAAGCTCAAAACCGCGCCCGGTCGGCTGGCATCAACGCCGGCAGCGCGGCTCGACGCTCGCCACCAAGGACGGCGTCGATCCGATTATTCACAAGCCGTATCTGGCCGAACTGGTTGAGGCCTATCTTCCCAAGCACATCGACAGAACAGACCCGCGTGTCTCTCCACTCTATGCCGATTTGAAGGGATTTCCGCCGACGCTGATCCAGGTCGGCGCGTGCGAAACCTAGCTCGAAGATTCTACACGTTTTGCGGCCGCCGCGGGTACAGCCAATGTTGCCGTTACACTCGAGATATGGCCGGACATGATCCACGCCTGGCCGATGTGGAACGCCCATCTGGAGCCGGGCCGACGAGCCCTCGCAAACGCCGGCGAATTTATTCGCCGCCACCTCTAAACCTCTGAAAGCGGCGGCGCAGTCTTACCTCAGCGCCTTCAGCGCCGTCTTCCCTGCATATTTCGCTTGCGTCCCCAGCTGCTGCTCGATCCGCAACAGCTGATTGTACTTGGCGGTGCGGTCGGAGCGCGCCAGTGAGCCGGTTTTGATCTGGCCGCAATTGGTGGCGACCGCGAGATCGGCGATGGTGGAATCCTCGGTTTCGCCGGAACGATGCGACATCACGGCGGTGTAGCCGGCCTTGTGCGCCATCTCGACCGCGGCCAGCGCTTCGGTCAACGTGCCGATCTGGTTGACCTTGACCAGAATTGAGTTGCCGAGACCCCGCTTGATGCCGTCGGAGAGCCGCGTCACGTTGGTGACGAACAGGTCGTCGCCGACCAGCTGGCACTTATTCCCGATCAAATCCGTGACGCGCTTCCAGCCCTCGAAATCGTCCTCCGCCATGCCGTCTTCGATCGAGACGATCGGATAGCGGGAAACCAGCTCGGCAAGGTATTGTGCCTGCTCTTCGATGGAACGGGTTTTTCCTTCGCCTTCATAGACGTAAGCGCCGTTCTTGAAGAATTCGGTGGAAGCTGGATCGAGCGCCAGCGCGACGTCCTGACCCGGTTTGTAGCCGGCCGCCTCGATCGATTTCACCACAAAGCTGAGCGCCTCGTCGGCCGATTTGAGATTGGGGGCGAAACCGCCCTCATCGCCGACATTGGTGTTATGCCCGGCGTCATGCAGCGCCTTCTTCAGCGTCTGGAACACCTCGACGCCCATGCGCAAGCCTTCCGAAAAGGTCGGCGCGCCGATCGGCATGATCATGAATTCCTGAAAGTCGATCGGATTGTCGGCATGCACGCCGCCGTTGATGATGTTCATCATCGGCACCGGCAGCAGCCGCGCCGAGGTGCCGCCGACATAACGATAGAGCGGCATATCGAAGGATTCCGCGGCGGCCTTGGCGCAGGCGAGCGAGACGCCGAGGATGGCGTTGGCGCCGAGCCGGCTCTTGTTGGGGGTGCCGTCGAGATCGATCATGACCTGGTCAATCTGAATCTGCTGTTCGACGGCCATGTCGCTCAAGGCATCAAAAATCTCGCCGTTCACGGCTGCGACGGCCTTCTGCACGCCCTTGCCGAAATAGCGCTTCTTGTCGCCGTCGCGCAGCTCGACCGCCTCATGCGCTCCGGTGGAGGCGCCCGACGGCACCGCCGCCCGCCCGATCGAGCCGTCCTCCAGCACCACATCGACCTCGACGGTCGGATTGCCGCGGCTATCGAGAATTTCGCGGCCGATGATGTCGACGATGGCGGTCATGCAAAGTCTCCGGATTTTTCAGAATTTTGCAGCGTTCTACAGGATCATTCGCGCTGCGGAAAGCGCCGCAACAATTGGAAAGCCAACGCAACGCAACTTGCGCGCGACATCTCCGCCATGCCATCTTATGATCTTTGGAGCGATCTTCTGAAAGCTTTTGTTTTGAGCGGCAGCCATGTCCGAGCCTGGAACGACGCCCACCCCGTCAACTGAAGCTGATCTCGCAATCGAAGAGCGCGCGCTCAAGCAGGAGGAGTTCGCCGCCCGCCGCGAGGAAGCAAAGGTAAAACTTGCAGCAACCACAGCGCCATGGTGGCGAGGGGCCGATCCGCTTGTGCTTGCCGTGGTGGCCGGTGTCTTCACGCTGGCCGGAAACACGTATCTGGCCTACTACAACGCGCGGGCGACGATCGCACAAGAAACGATCAGGGCCACCGATGCTCTGAAGCAGGAGGAGAAGAAAGCTGCCGACGATCTTGAGCTCGAGAGGGAAAAGGCAAAGGCCACTTTGATTCTTCAGGCCGTCTCTACCAGTGACCCTGCGGCCGCGCGCCGCAATTTATTGTTCTTTCTCGACGGTGGTCTCATCAAGGATGAGGACCAGAAAATTCATAATGCCCTCGAGAAATATGCTCCGGTATTGCCATCCGCGTCCGGACAGCCGACTCGCACGCCCCCGACCACGCCAGAATCTTATAACGACGCCTTCTGGAGCGCGAACCTGCGACCGGAATGGGTCTCCCAACTGGATGCCAGCCTGGAACACATCGTTAGCGCGAAGCCGAGACTGGAGCATGTGGCTCAAGCGGTCCACACACCTTGGTACGTCATTGGCGTGTTCTGGATGCTTGAAACGGGAGGCGATTTCTCTCGGCATCTCCTCAACGGAGATCCACTTACCGGTCGCACCGTCCATTTCCCGGTGGGTCACCCTCAAGACTGGCCACCGCCGCCGGGCGTCGACGCCTGGGAATATAGCGCGATCGATGGCCTTCGACTTTATACATTGAACGATCTGGACGGATTGCAAATCGGCGACGTGTTGGCCCGATTAGAACGAGCCAATGGCTTGGGTTACCAGAAACAGGGGCTCTTTAGTCCCTATTTATGGGCTGGTACCGATCTCTATGAAAAAGGCAAATTTGTCGGTGACCACCAGTTCGATTCAGAGGCTATATCAAGACAGCCCGGAGCTGCGGCATTGTTGCGAAGACTTCAAGATCGCAAGATCATCGATTTGCAAAACGCTCCGTCAGCCTCAGCCCAGCCACATCAAGATGTTCAACGATGAAAAATAAAGCCCTGCAACTCGGCCGCGCCGTCGAATGGCCCAAGACGCCCGAAGAGGCGCAGATCGATCGTGTGCCCAATCCGCAAAGGGATACCAATTGCGTGGTGCGGTTCACCGTGCCGGAATTTACCTCGCTCTGCCCGGTCACCGGGCAACCGGATTTCGCCCATCTGGTGATCGATTACGTGCCGGGACAATGGCTCTTGGAGTCGAAATCCCTGAAACTCTACGTCGCGAGTTTTCGCAATCATGGCGCGTTCCATGAGGACTGCACGGTCATGATCGGCAAAAGGATATCGGGCGAGATCAAGCCGAAATGGCTGCGCATCGGCGGCTACTGGTATCCGCGCGGCGGGATTCCGATCGACGTGTTCTGGCAGACCGGCAAATTGCCGGCCCGCAATTTGGATGCAACCGGTCGCCGATGGGGTCATGGATGCGCCGTGCAGCGCCCTCCGTTTCCAATGGCTATCCACTCGATGGAATTGCGCAATCCGCCGCACAGCTTGGCGTTTTCTATCGCGCTTAAAGAAAGTTTTAATGGTGACGGTGCGGTTGCCTCTTATCTCAAGAATGTCCGCACAGCGAAGGAGGCAACCATGAACCTCACCGCAATTGCATTAGCCTCTGCGTTCGCACTCCCCAGCACGCGCGCCCTTGCCCGCACAGTTCGTCACGAGTCGCACAATCAATATTGAGGGCCCGGGTAATCTGACCGTTGTGCAGATCGTGAATGATACACCAGGAGCCGACGACATGATCGATCATGAATGGATCAGCTATTCGCACTGGGGCATGTTTCCAGTGGAACGAAAATCCTCGAACTAGCGCCCTGCGAGATAACTGTACGGCCGTGAGCCCCGGTACGACGTTGATGAGCGTTGTACCGCTCGACCATAGCGGGCTGTTGCCCATATTCTGATTCCTTCCTTCTGGGCAGCAAGGCGAAGGTCATTTCCGCATGAGCGGATTTTTCCGCGTCCCGTTGCCAACACGCCCGGTCTGGCGGCAGGCCGTGCGTATGACCGTGGCGGCCTTGGTCGCCTATCTCGGCACGGTCTGGCTCGGCCTGGCGGAGGGGTACTGGGCCGTCATCACCTGCCTTGTGATCGTACAGAGCACCCTAGGCGGAACGCTGAACGCAGCCGTCTCCCGCATCACTGGAACTGTTGCGGGCGGGGTTCCCGATTTCACTACCATCGACCGCGCCTGCGAAGACATTCCGCCCGACAGCGCACTGCGTCTCGTCCATGCAGTACTGCGGCAGGACCTGGACGATCTGTGTGCGCAGATTGCGGAGCGCCGGCGCAGCCGGCCATAGCGATGGGCCGACCAAACATCCTGGAGTGATCGCACACCGACCGAGCCTCACAAGCTATGTCAGCTGCGGGCCCATCAGACGCTGAGCATTTTCCGCGCACAGCACGTGGTGATGGAGGTTGGCAATCCACTGGCGGCCAGAAACGGTCAAGCTCAGATACTTGATGCCCTCGTCGAGATGCATCGAGACACCGTTCCAAAAGAATTCCGGATATTTGTCGACGAGATCGGCGGGCGACGAATAGCCGAGTTGGCGGTTCATGCCGATTTCTTCGAATTCATAGAACAGCGCGTTGACCTTCTTGGCGTACATCGGATCGCCAAGCTGCCCGATCAAGTCGGCGGCTTGAACCAGACGGGGTAATGTATCTTCCGTATCTATCATCTTTCTCTCGGGCGAAGGTGGGAAGCGAGTATATTCAATTGCTTCCGCAATTCGTTCAGCGTCAACATCAGGGGATTGTCCAAGCCGCTCGATGGCGAACAGCTTCGAGCGGTCAACGTGGTAAGGCGTAAGCGAGGCATCTGACGCGCCACGCGGCAAGGTGATCCTGCGTCCATCGGCGCTTACAACAAATTCGTCTCTGGTGTCGCCGCTCAAGGCACCGCGAACATAGCCGATGTCATGGAATAAACAGGCGAGGATGAGATGCAGGTAGTCGGACGGTTCGATCCGACGCGACATCGTCAAGCCTTGCAGAATGTCGCGGCCAACCATGGTAACCAGCCATGTATGCTCATAGTTGTGATACAGGGCGTCGCTTCTGCCGATGCATTCGATGGTGATCCGGGCAAGCGAACCGAGACGCTCGGCCAATTCGTCCTGGGCTGAACCAAAGATTTCACGGAAGTCGTTGGCGAGAAATTTTCCGAGCTTACGAGCCGCCGACGCCGTGATGGTCTTCATCGACATTCTCCGCCTAAGGCATGTCAGCCAAGCTGTCCAAATTGGTCCGTCGCGCGCCGGCACGTCACGCACGAATACGTGCGATCGCTCCGGCAACGATTTGCATCACTACGCCAGTCACCCACCCCACCATGATCATGAGTGTCCAATAAATCTGCGTATTTTCACGAAGTACAATCACACCGACCGATACAAAAGCCGTCAACGCCGCGAGAAATGTGCCGACGGCGCTTAAGAATTCCGCAGCATCAATCTTGCCTCCGGAACTGTCGTTTGAAAGTTCACCGTCTGGCGCAGGGGGAGTATCTATCCCTAAGTAAAACCCGACCGCGCCGCCAATCATCATGATGACGATAAAACCCTGAGACGCGAGCGCCGCGATGCTGGACCCGACATGCACAGCAACAAACAATCCGCTTGCCGCTCCGGCCATCGCAAGCCCAATACGTTCGAGCACATGGGCAAATTTTCTCACGCGGGATCGCATCGTCGTAACCCACGGATCGCGGAGACGATCAAGCTAGGACATTTTTCTGCGGTTTGAAAGACATTCCCGACGCGGCAGGCTCTGAGTGGCGACCAAACAACGCCTCACGTTCGCGATGCACGCGAGTTATGTTGCGCCTGCATCCGCCGGCCTCCTCTCGCGCAGCAGCCGGGCGCAGACCATGCCGAGCACGGTGATCACAACCGCGCTCGTCAACAGCGTTGGCTGCTTGCCGACATTCTGGATGCCAAGCCCGTAGGCGATCGGGCCGACCGTCTGCCCCATGAAAAAGAAAAACGAATGCAGCGACAGCGCGGTGGCCCGGGCTTCCACGGAGAGTTCGCTGGCAAATACCTGCAGCGAGCCGTGCAGCATGTAGAAGCCCCAACCCATCAGGATGAAGTTCGCCGCCTGAAGCTGCCAGCGCGGGCCGAAGGCGACGATGGCGAGTTGCAGGGCCATCAGCACGGCACCCGAAATCATCAGGCCGCTGACGCCGATCCGCGGCAGAAAGCGCGACACGGTCAGGGTGTAGAATAGGCCGCCGACCGCGAAGCCGGCGATCACGAGGCCGCCGATCGAAAGACTGGTGACGCCCTGTTCGAACAGAAACGACGCGACGTAGGGAAACAGGCCGAGCACGCAGCAGCCTTCGATGAACACCGCGCTGTAGCAGACCCTTGCGTTCGGATTGGCAAAGATGGTGCGGTAGCCTTGCTTGAGCACCGAGAGACCGACTTTTGCCGGCGCCCGCTTCAGTGCGCCGCCGCGAAAGCCGATGGCGACGGCGACCGACGCCACCACCGCCAGCGAGCCCAGCACGGCGAGCACGCCGCGCCAGCCGAGGAAATCGCCGATCAGGCCCGACAGAGAAGCCCCGAGCAGATTGCCGGTCATGGACCCTGCCAGAGTTCGCCCGATCGCGACCTGCCGCTTTTCGGGCCCGACCAGGTCGCTGGTCAATCCCAGTGAAATCGGAAACACGCCGCCGGCGCCGATGCCGGCGAGAATCCGCGTCGCGAACAGCACTGAAAACGACGACGACAGCGCGCCGAGGATGTTGGCGAGGCCAAGCAGCACCAGGCACACGATCACCAGGCGCGCCTTGCCGAATAAATCCGCCGCGGCGCCCAGCACCGGCTGGATGATGGCGAAGGTAAACGCGAACACCGACGCAAACCCCGCCGCCGTGGCAATGGTGACGCTGAACTCGCTGGCGACATGCGGCAGCACCGGGTCGAGCGCCCGCGCCGACAGGCTCGCCGCAAAGGTCGCCAGCGCGATGATGTTCAGGGCCGGCGGCAAGCGCTGCTGATGCGGCCGCAGTCCCGTCTGCGGCATCAACGCGCTACATTCTTTTCGAGATTCTTGGCGAGCGCGTCGAACGCCATCAGCGTCCGCACCAGGGCTTCGAAATCGCGCAGCGGCACCATGTTGGGGCCGTCCGACGGCGCGTGATCGGGATCGGGATGGGTTTCGATGAATACGCCGGCGACGCCGACAGCGACCGCCGCGCGCGCCAGCACGGGCACGAATTCGCGCTCGCCGCCCGACGACGTGCCCTTGCCGCCCGGCTGCTGTACCGAATGGGTGGCATCGAAGATCACCGGCGCGCCGGTGGTGCGCGCCAGGATCGGCAGCGCGCGCATGTCCGACACCAGCGTGTTGTAGCCGAACGATGCACCACGCTCGGTGACCAGTACGTTTGGATTGCCGGCGCCGGTTAACTTGGCGACGACATTGGCCATGTCCCAGGGCGCCAGGAACTGCCCCTTCTTGACGTTGACGATCTTGCCGGTCGCGGCCGCGGCCAGCAGCAAATCGGTCTGCCGGCACAGGAATGCCGGGATCTGCAGCACGTCGACGGCTTGCGCCACTTCAGCGCATTGCGCGGCCTCGTGGACGTCGGTGAGCACGGGCACACCGAGCGAGGCGCGAATCTCGGCAAAAATCGGCAGCGCCTGCTTCAAGCCAATGCCGCGCGCAGCCGATACACTGGTGCGGTTGGCCTTGTCGAAGGAGGTCTTGTAGACGAGGCCGATCTTGAGCCGCGCCGCGATCTCCTTCAGCGCCGAGGCCACCTCGAGCGCATGCGCCCGGCTCTCGAGCTGGCACGGGCCGGCAATGATCGAAATCGGCAAATCATTGCCGAATTTGACCGATCCGGCGGCAACCAACGGCGCGGCTGTGATGGCGGTGTTCAATGCTCTTCTCTTTGTTCGCGGTGGTCACTTCACCGACGAGAACGATGTCGGCACCAGCAATTGATTGACGATGTTGCCGACGATCTGGCCGTCCGCTTCGGTTTTCGCACGTGCCTCGATCCACTCCGGATCGGCCTGAAACGCCGCCCACTTCTTCTCGCGATCGGCGAGCGATTCCCATGCCAGCAGGTAGGTCAGCTCCTGATTGGATTCGCCGACCAGCGTGGTGAAGAACCCGGCCTGCTTGATGCCGTGCTTCTCCCACAGTTTCAGCGTGATGTTTTCAAAGCGTTTCAAAAGCGCCGGCAGCCGGCCCGGAAGACAGCGATAGACGCGCGTTTCGTAGATCATGGGTATTCCTCCATTTTCTTGCGCCGCGTTTATAGCTGAGGGTTAGGAGGCTGTCTTGGCGGGATCGGGCACGCCTTGTAGCGCCAAGCGCATAGCTGCCCCCTCACCGTCCTTGCGAGGGGCAAGGCGACGAAGCAATCGATGCTGCTGTCTACACCAACCTCGATTGCACCACCGCCGCCTGCACAAACGAGGCGAACAGCGGATGCGGTTCAAAGGGCCGCGATTTCAGTTCGGGATGGAATTGCACCCCGATGAACCACGGATGGTCGTCATATTCGACGATCTCCGGCAGCACGCCGTCGGGCGACAGGCCGGAGAATCTCAGGCCGTGCTGTTCCAGCCGGTCCTTGTAGGTAGTGTTGACCTCGTAGCGGTGGCGGTGGCGCTCCGAGATCTCGGTGGCGCCGCCATACACCTCCGACACCCGGCTGCCGTGCTTGAGCACCGCCGGATAGGCACCAAGCCGCATGGTGCCGCCGAGATCGCCGGACTTCGTGCGCTTCTCCAGTTCGTTGCCGCGCAGCCACTCCGTCATCAGGCCGACCAGCGGTTCGCGCGTCGGGCCGAACTCGGTCGAATTCGCCTCCTCGATGCCGACCAGATTGCGCGCGGCTTCGATCACCGCCATTTGCATGCCAAAGCAGATGCCGAAATAGGGCACGTCGCGCTCGCGCGCGAACTGCGCCGCGCGGATCTTGCCTTCGGCGCCGCGCTGACCGAAACCGCCGGGCACCAGTATGCCGTTGACGTGCTCGAGGAACGGCGCGGGGTCCTCGTTCTCGAACACCTCGCTCTCGATCCAGTCGAGATTGACCTTGACCTTGTTGGCGATGCCGCCATGCGACAAGGCCTCGATCAGCGATTTATAAGCGTCCTTCATGCCGGTGTATTTGCCGACAATGGCAATGGTCACCGCGCCTTCGGGATTGCGGATGCGTTCGTTGATGACGTTCCAGCTTTGCAGCGCCGGCGGAATTTTGGGCGCGATGCCGAACGCGGCCAAAACCTCGTCGTCGAGGCCGGCGGCGTGATAGGCCTCGGGCACGGCGTAGATGTTGTCGACGTCGCGCGCCTCGATCACGGCACTTTCGCGCACGTTGCAAAACAGCCCGAGCTTGCGGCGTTCCTCCTTGGGGATCGGCCGGTCGGTACGGCACAGCAGGATATCCGGCTGGATGCCGATCGAGCGCAGTTCCTTGACCGAATGCTGGGTCGGTTTTGTCTTGAGCTCGCCGGCGCTCGGGATGAACGGCAATAGCGTGAGATGAATGTAGATGGCGTGGTCGCGCGGCAGATCGTTCTTGATCTGGCGGATCGCCTCGAAGAACGGCA
>Ga0209648_10002850_pt1 | contig 14394 bp, 13 predicted proteins | sample GraSoi2013_115cm_FD_185830 | JGI IMG/M metagenome (GOLD analysis project Ga0209648, IMG submission 185830) | Grasslands soil microbial communities from the Angelo Coastal Reserve, California, USA - Sample 9_17_2013_115cm (SPAdes) (version 2) | ecosystem: Environmental > Terrestrial > Soil >...
AGAACTGGGTGACGACGGAAAGATAGCCGTAATCGCGCGTGCCGGGTTGGGCCGCGAGGCGAAGTGCGACTTCGGTCTGAATGACGATGTGTATTTCGTCGATGAGGCCGGCGAAGGTAAAGAGGTGGTGAAGGATCGGCGAAGTGATGTAGTAGGGGAGATTGCCGTAGATGCGCATGCGGCGGCCGGAAGCGATGGCGGCGAGGTCGGCTTTGAGGATGTCGCCCGGAACGACGGTGAGATTGGTGAATTGTTTTGCGAGGCGGCGAAGGCCGGCGATGAACGCCGCGTCGATTTCGATGGCGTGGACGGGAGTGCCTGCGGCGAGGAGGTGCTGGGACATTTCACCGTGTCCTGGACCGATTTCGATCCAACAATGTTGATCGTCGCGCGGGAGCGGCACGGTGGAGTGCGGCGAAACGCGGATGGCGCGCGCGATCTCTTCGCGCCAGTGAAGATCGGCGAGGAAATGTTGGCCGAGGCGTTGGCGAGCCATGTGTGAAACAGTGTAGCAGGGGAAGTGACTGGTGACCCGTGACTGGTGACTAGTGATAGGCCGAAGCAGGTGGCGGGTGACGAGTTCCGGAATGAAATGGAACCCATACACCGCGCTGTTTTTAGAAAGAGTGCGGAAGCTTCTGATTTCGAAAGGGTTCTTAAACACTCTTTGCTCAAGGAGAGACAAGAGTGAAGGAAGGGTGAGCCGAAACGCGGGCGCGTCCGAACGTTTGAACGTCGAATCGTTGAGAGTAGGCGGGGGCTTGTTAACCATAACAGGTCACCTCCCCCCCTGTTTTTTGTAAGTGTTGCATCTAAAGGGCTTACAATTTTTCTAAGTCCTTTGTTTGCAACACATACGAGAGTGCCCGCAAGTGTTGCATCTAAAGGATTTGCAGTGCACCAGGATTGTGCAAAACGGGGCCTGGCAGTAAATGTGTTCATTTTAAAGAGGTTTAAGTTGCTTAGAATCAACACTTGCAGCATTCCTATAAGTGTTGATTCTAAAAAAGTTGCGGGGAGCAGGCGAGGATCTGCTTCCGGGGCAGTTAGAGCGACCGCGTGGCGGGGGCGCATGGCTGGCAGGGCACGGAGGAAGCGTGCCGAATTAACGACACCATTATAGCATATTGGTACCTTATGTCAATGATTACTTGTAAGTGGTTTGGATGCTGGGGGATAGCAAGGGGTCTTTGAATTGGCACCAGGAAATCCTTAAGAGTGCCACATTTCTGGCGCTAAGGGACTGAGACCGTGGGGAACGCGGCCCCTTCGTGTGAGTCCGATATGTGGAGCACCCGGAGGAATAGCTGTGCTGGCGGGGATCGCAGGCGGAAAGGTATTCGCCGGAGAAGAAATAGGAGAGGTCGCTGGCGAGTTTATCGGCGGCGCGGGCCCGGGAGTCTTTGCGGGCGTGGTCGGAGCAGAGGTGGGAATGGCCGGGGGAGCGGGGAGTGCGGCATTGGCGGCCATCGGCAAAGGTGAAACGACACAAGGACTTGCGGTCCTGTGGGCGAAGAGAGGACATGGGTGGCTCCTAAAGTTGGAATTGAAATGAAATGCGACGATCGAAAATGGAAAAGTGAAAATAGAAAATGGGCCAGAGGAAGATGCCGGCGCTACGAGCTAAAATAAAAAAGCCCCGGTGAGACCGGGGCGCAATACTGACCAAAAAGATTATATCGGAGTGATGGGGAACCTATCAAGAAAAATGCTGGTTATAGATTAGCGCTCGTGTGGAATGGCTCCGGTTTGCGTAGTGATTGAGTTGAATCTACCCCCCACCCTTTGCATACGACAGAAACGCAGAGGATGGAGCAACCGGCGAACGATCTTCTCGGCAGTTCGGCACTTTCATTTTACCTCACTTAACGGTTGCAGATTGAGATAATATCGCCGCATGGAGAAAGATTTCTTCATAAACGCAGTGCAGATGGTCCAGGCAGAAGGCAGCGCCAACATTCCGACGGTTTTGTATTACGATCGCGCTCACCACGTGTTCATCGGTTCTGCGGCTCTCGCGGAAGGAAACCCCGAAGACCTAAATGAAGATTTCAAGGTTGACCTTGGCAATATCGATCCAGAATCCAAGAAACCAAGGACGCCGTTTTTCACAGCATCGGGAATACCGAAGTCAGCGGCCGACCTTACAGCGGATTTTCTGAACATCTTGATTAAAGATGTGCGTAAGTGGATGGATCAGGCTGGAATTACCGGTGCGCCGAGTATCCTTCTGGCGGAACCATTGGCATTGGAGGGTGAGAGCGTCTCACTCGACTGGCTGGCCAATTATAGAAATAACCTGCGTCGAATTCTTGTTGGGAAGGGCTTCAAATCACTGGACTTTCTTCCAGAGCCTTTTGCTGTATTTCAATACTATCGCTACGGAGCGAGACACCCCTTAGTCCTGCAACGTCTGAAACAGAATGTGTTAGTGGTAGATTTTGGAGGTGGAACTTGCGATGTTTGCATCGTAGAAACGACCAAAACAGGCGATATTAGTCAATCAGGCAGGAATTCGAAACCACTCGCCGCTAGTTCGAAACCCGTAGGTGGGTTCCTCATCAACAGGATCATTGCAGAAGACTTGCTTAGCACATTCATGGACAGCCGACAGCAGTTCAAATTGAAGAAAGCTGTCGAAAACTACATGAAATGGCGGCGAGGCAAGGATGATCTTTCGAATTATGCGGCCGAATATCGTAATTTCATTAAGAACTTTCACGCACTGATACACAACGTTGAGAATCCAAAACTCAGCCTATGCAGAAGCATAAGAGATTGGAAATTGGATGCGACACTTGATTTGAAAGTCCCAACGTCGATCCCTGCCGACCCTTTCACCGGCGAAGCAGGAAGAAAGTCCGTGTTTTTGAGCGCATCCAAACTTCGCGATCTCTTTGTGGACAAAATCTGGCGTCAGCAACTGAAACCGTTGTTACAACAAACACTTGAGAGAGGAAAAAGTGAATTGGCAGGCGCTCCGATTTCAGTGGTTCTGTTGTCGGGTGGTTCCGCCAACATCGGTTGGTTAAAGGAATTGATCCACTATGAGTTTGGGAATCAGGCTCTGCACGCAGCAGATGTACTGCCGCTTTCCGACTATCAGGAGGTAGTTGCCAAGGGTCTGGCCGTCGAATGCACCCGAAGGTTTTACAATGAAACCGGAGATTTTTCTTCTGTCACGTACAATCGCCTATGTCTCTTGCTTGACTCTGACGGAGACGGGTGTGAGACGAGACCCTTCATAGCGCAATCGCCGGGTCTGCCAAATGTAAAGGATACTCCCGGACTGCTATTACCTTCAGCGAGTGTGCTAGAAGGATTCATTGGCAAGCCAATCCGATGGAAGGTTCACTTTAATCATCCTCCTAGAAAGCACCTCAAATACTTTTTCCTGCGGTCGAGTTTTGATCCTGAGGATGTTGAGAATGTTTACAACGTCGAAGAGCAGGTGGTGCATACTCCTCCAAATTGCCCGTTTGATGCAAACCTCCAAGTCGAATTGCTTGTGAGCGAGGATGGAACAGCCCGCCCGAGTTTCATTTACAAGGCGGGCACTGCCCAGTTTCCGGGAACGATGGGGAAGGGGCAGCCCTTCTACTTAGATATGACGAGCGCACGAGATGTAGCACACGATCCCGAAGCATATATTGGGCTGGACTTTGGAACGAGCAATTCGTCCGTATCCTACGTTGACCAAAGTTCGGTGAAAGTATATCGCCATCGCGCCGAAGAGCGGCAGTGGCTAGAATTTACGGAATTGGTTGATATTCTGCCGTACCCGCTGGCAGAACCGCTGGCGCGGTATTTAGGACAAACCGAATCGCTTCGGCTGACCAATGCTGCTCTTGAGTTCATAGAATCGTCCTTGGCGCTCGGTGCATACGCAGCCTACGTCGAGTTCTGCTCCCAGAAGGGAAGAGGCACGACCAGATTGTTTAAAGGATTCGCCAAGAGGTCCGCTGGGCCGCTATGGCAGTTGATGCGCGAGTGTGTCAGTCAAATTGGAAAAGGAGCGCGAATCTGTCGTCCGTATCAAGACCTCCTTGGTTCAGAACTTTACAAAGAATTAGACTCCGGCATTACGCAACTTTCTCAGCAGAAACACCAGAAGTCGTCTCACGAAGGTGTAGACCATTCTAGACTCGTCAAAATCGTTGCGAACACGAGCTCCCAAGTCTTTTCAACGATCCAATTCGGATTCTTCGAGGGCGTCAAGAAAGCGAAGTTTGGCCGCGGATTCAAAGGATTGTTCCGCTTGGCTCACGGTAAGCCTCCGTTCGTCAAAGCACTTGAGTACACCGGGAGTGAATCCTTCTCAGAAGTGGAGGCGATTCTTGTGGTCGCCGAAGACGGGACGATAGTGCCGCTCAGGCCGCTCGTATACTGGGACGTGTGTAAAAAGCATGCAGATTTGCAGCCCCCGGGTCATTGCTACTTCTACGACTCGCCGTCAAAATCGGGAAGACAATGCACGTACAAAGCGGTTGGCTTCCCGTGTGCGAACGAGATAGCCAGTTCCGATGAATCGGGGCCCCTTGCTGAAGAAATTGTCGCCTTACGTGAAAATGACGCAACCGTGACTTTCGGAAAAGGGCACTTCCAAGCGGAAGAGTAAGTTGGGCATTGTGGCTTCGCCGTCGTCGGGACGAGACCACGAAGTGAGGGTGAGGATTGTTGGGTCTTCGCTTTTTTGGACGAGTTGGCAACATTTGACAACAATTTAGAATTGGAGCGGTCGGTAACGCCTTGGTTCAGCGAAGCTTAGAATTTAGGGATGCAATTTCGATCACCACCGCCCCACAACGGGAAATGTTGGTCAGGGCTCAGGATTCGAGAGTATGGCTTAAGCGCGCTGTTCTGTCCTCCCGCGCGCGCGAAGCAGGCAAGAGCTACGGGCTACCCGCCGAATGACGGTGAGATCGTCCAGGCACGACGTGGCGAGGCACAGAGCGCTTCGATAGTTCTTGACGTATCATGATTTGTCAAGTTAGCATGATTTTGTCGAGAGGTGCGCTTTTCATGTCGCAGACCCGCGAGAAATTCGCCACCCAAGTCAATTCCAAAATCTTGTTGGCGGTGCGCGCGCTGGCCGAGGAGGAAGGCCGCCAGCTTCAAGCCCTGGTGGACGAGGCACTCGCCGACCTCATCGAAAAGCACAAGAACGCCAAGCCGCGCTCCCACGTCATGGGCGCATACCTGGCCAGCCACGAAAAATATAGGCCGTTATACAAGAAGCTCGCTCGATGACCGACTACCTGACCGTGGCCGAAGTGGTGGCCATGCACGCCGATCAGATTGAACGGTATGGTGGCTCCCCCGGCATCAGGGATCAGGGGTTATTGGAAGCCGCGCTGTATCGGCCGCAGACCGGCTATTATGCCGATCTCATTGAGGAAGCCGCCGCGCTGTGGGAGAGCCTGTCGCAGAATCAGTCTTTTGTCGATGGCAACAAGCGGACGGCTTTCGCCGCCACGTATACGTTTCTTGCCATCAACGGCCTATACCTCACGGCGGACGCCGAAGAGTCCTACGTTTTTGTGGCCAACCTTTACAATGCCAACCAGTTCCGATTCGACAAACTGGTTCCCTGGCTACGCGCACACGTGGAAAAGAGGACGTAACACCCACATGCGGCGGGGAGGCGCAGCATGCTGCGCCACTACAAGGGAATGTCAGAAACGAGGATCAGGATTCGGAGAGGACGCGCTTGTAGCAAGACTCGTAGGCGGGGATGACGTCGTTGGCGCAGATTTTTCTTTTTTTTGGCGTTGATGCGGGCAGTTTTGCCCATTTCGCGAGCGCGGTCGGCGCGGGATCGCAAATGGAACGGGCAACCCCAAGACCCCGGCTTCCAAACCGAGCCTGGGGCACCCTTCGCGGAAGGAGAAGAAAGGAGAGGTCCCTCCACTGCGCAACCCAACCATCTCACGGGAAGTGAGATGGGAAGAGTAAAGTTGGGTTGCTTCGGTCGGGATGACAGGGGAGGGCTGACCCACCCACCCACGGGAAGAGAAGAGAGGTCCCTCCACTGCGCAACCCAACCATCTCACGGGAAGTGAGATGGGAAGAGAAAATTGGGTTGCTCCGGTCGGGATGACAGGGGAGGGCTGACCCACTCACCCACGGAAAGACAGGAGAGGTCCCTCCACTGCGCAACCCAACCATCTCACGGGAAGTGAGATGGGAAGAGAAAATTGGGTTGCTCCGGTCGGGATGACAGGGGAGGGCTGACCCACCCACCCACCCACCCACCCACGGAAAGAGAAGAGAGGTCCCTCCACTGCGCAACCCAACCATCTCACGGGAAGTGAGATGGGAAGAGAAAGTTGGGTTGCTGCGGTCGGGATGACAGGTTTGGCTTGGGGTGGAAGTCGGAGTTGCGATTTTGTCCGTTTATTTTGGGGTGGGAATCAGTGTCGGGTAAAGATCTTGCCAGGTCGGGTTTTGTTTTTCGATTAGGAAGATTTTCTTGGAGCGGTTCCAGCGCTTGAGTTGCTTTTCGCGGGCGATGGCGTTGCGGACGTCCTGAAATGGTTCGAAGTAGATGAGTTTTGTAGTGTTGTAGGTTTGGCTGAAGCCGGGAATTGTTTTGGATTTATGCTGGAAGACGCGATGGAGGAGATTGTTGGTCATGCCGATGCAGAGAACGCCGGATTGGCTGGCCATGATGTAGACGTGATAAACCACTGGCGGGATTTTTACATGATTGGAGGGGTTGATGACAGCGGTTTTGGGGCTGCGAGAGGAAAAGAGAAGAGAGGTCCCTCCGCTACGCAACCCAACCATCTCACAGGAAGTGAGATGGGAAGAAAAAATTGGGTTGCTTCGGTCGGGATGACAGGGGAGGGCTGACCCACCCAGGCACCCACCCACCCACGGAAAGAGAAGAGAGGTCCCTCCGCTACGCAACCCAACCATCTCACAGGAAGTGAGATGGGAAGAGAAAATTGGGTTGCTTCGGTCGGGATGACAGGAGTCTGAGTCGTATTGTCCAATTTGCATTCACCCAACAAGAAAGTGCGCGTAGAATTCAGCCTGCGGAGGCCGTGAGTTGGAGTTATCGGTGCAATTTGAGCAAGCGGCCGGAATGTACATCGCAACGGGAGTTTTGTTCCTCATTCCGTGCACGCTCCTCTTTTTCGCGACGAAAAACCTATCCAGGCCTGATAGCGCGCTTGCGCCGTGGCGACGATACTTCTCCAAGGCGGCGCTATCGATCGCAGGAGTTTCGACGATCGTGAACATCGTCTGGAATGTTTCCTGGCTGTATCAGGGAGGAAGCCCGCATGGCATGAGAGCAGGGCCGGGAATCTGGGAACCCCTTGGCCCGATTTTGGTATGGACATTCCTGATCGCCCTAGTTTTGAGCGCGTTTGGAAAAGGCAAAGTGCGGATGTTGCTGCTGGGATGGTCCGTATCGATGTGTGCCGTGTTCCAATTGATCTACATGCTTCAATTCGATTGAAAACCTCGCAGACGCAAGATGGCAGTTGTCTCCCTGATGTTCCCTCCTAATCACAGATCAGGATTCGGAGGGGACGCGCTTGTAGTAGATTTCGTAGGCGGGATGACGCCATTGGCGCAGAATTTGTTCTTGGCGCTGATGAGGGCGATTGTGCCCATTTCCACTCTTATGAAAACGCGAAACAGGCCTCGTCAGGGCAGAATGTAACGAATGCCCGCATAAACCATGCTCAAATGTGCGTTTTTCGGTGTTGGCGGTGTGGTCAGCGTCGACCACGGGCTTCGCACCAGGTACGAGTATTGCGCGATCACCTGGAGCTTCCCGTAGTTCTCGCTTGACCACAGCGTGGGAATTGCGTCGAATGTAGCTTCCTGGATATCGCGGTTGGTAGTGTTCGCGGAGCCTGGAAAACCAAACCCCACGCAACTGAACCCGATGCGTCCGCTGCAGGTACTCCCCGGAGCCGGGAGGAAGCCAAAATTGCGGTGAAAATACGCTATGCCGTAGTAGGTGGCGAACAAATAGCGCCGGCTAGCCTGCCATTCCAAACCGCCGAGGCCGCCACTCGCGTTCACTGCCGAAAGATTTCCATTCGGCTTCACGATCACGTCGGGTCCTAAACCGCCAAGGTACCTCCCGCCTCCATCGCTATAAAACGAGTTCGCAATGAGGGTAAAGTTTTTGACCAACTGCAAATTGAGGTTGATGGCCCCTCCCCCGCCTGTGATGGTGTTCGTGCGGTTCGGCGTAACGAGCGTGTTGAACACCCGGAAGCTTCGTATCAAGCCGGCCACTTCCACGTGAAACGGGCGATGCGCCAGTTGCGTGTCGTACGCGGCTTTCACAATGATGTCGGGGTGAAGATTGGGAACAGCCAGATTGGTCGAGGCGCTTGGGGTGTTTGTGAAGCTGCTGCCGTTGTCAAACTGCGTGAGGAAGGTGGGGGAAGGAAAGACCACCGATGCCGGCGCGAACTGCTGCGGATTCTCCGCCGATACGGCGACGGCAAAATTTTGAGTCGGGTGATAGGTTACGCGGAATTGCGCCTGGCGCGCCCATACGAGGCCCACCTGAAAGTTCTGGTCCTCATTATAGGTGTAGAACACATCCGGGGTGTATGGCGAGAGGCCCCTGCGATTGGCCTGCAGCAGCGACCAATCTTGTCCGCCCAGCACCTCCCAGTTGCCGTGCTTTACGTCTGCCCAAAACTCGCGCAAGCGCAGCCCGTAGCTGTTCGAAGTAATATTAGCGTTCGGTGGTTGGAATCCGAAAAAGTCAGTTTCGACGTAGGCCGTTATTGACGTCGCATTGGTTACCGGAGCGTCCACTTTCAGGCTCAACCGTGAGTATTGCGCCGACAAGCGGTTTTCGCTCAACCGCCCCGCAGGCGTATTGCTGAATGGGATAGTTCCGAAGGAAGTCGAGAGTCCGCCTCCCACGTTCGTGCTGCGGGTAAGCGCCGTGAAATCCACGAACCCCCCTGGGGCAAATTTAGCACTCCCAATTTCAAAATAAAGAGGCGATGGTTTCTTTTCCTGATCCTTGTCGTCCTTTTGGCGCGCCGCAGGCGGTTGAGCCGAAGAGGCGATGGACACCGCCGGCGCTGCGGGCTGCACCGCGGCTGATGCGGAAGACGCCGCGTTTGTCGAAGCCGGTTTGCCGACCGCTATCTCGCCTTCCACGTCCGTTAATCGCTGCTGTAGTCCGCGAAGCCGCTCGGCTTGTTCCTGCACAAGCTGCCTCAGTTGTTGCACTTCCGATTCAAGCGCCGCGTTTGCGGCTGGTGGCGTCCCAGGATTGGTCCCGGGCTTGGCTGTCTCGCTCGGTTTCTTTTCAGGCGAGGGGCTGCTCTTCTCGCTTGACCGCGTGTCTTTGTCATCATTTGCGCCGGTAGCCCAGGCAGAGCTGCCGGCAAGGAGGCTAACCGCAAGTAGGGAAAAAGTGATTCGTCGCATGTGATTCCTCCAAGGACCAATAGCTTCACTGAGGCATGCCACGGACCAATCGGTCGTCCTAAACCGTGGGACAAGTGACATTGAAGATGAGTCGTTTAGCGGAGCTTGCGACACCCGGAATCCATATACGGGCGGCAATCGTTTAAGTTTGTGCCAGCCCGTTGACACACGTCCAACATGCGGACACCGGCGGCCTGGAGTTTCCAGAGCATTCGGGTCGTGAGGATTTCGAGCGCGGAGCCGCCAAAAGCATCTCATGGCTGAAGGAGCGAGCACCTGGGACAGAAATGATAACGGAGCGAATGAAGATCAAAGCGCCCAGGCGCAAAAGCAGTGCCGGGTGCTCCTGGCGAGATCGTCAATTGGGGTCGTCTGAGAATCATTGAGGAAGAAGGAGCGGGTTGCGGTTGAGAAGAGAGACCGTAGTTATGCACAATACCGGGAATTGACCACGCGGAGTCCACGCCTGGCACGAGTGCGTAAGAAGCGGCCCGCCACCAGCGAGAGTTCTCGTCGGGACAATACTTCCAACTAAGGATGTGGAGCGCGGATTCGAAACCGAACCCTCCGCTGCTTATAGCGACGATGGCGCCGGTACTCGGATGCTTGCCAAGAAATAAATTTGTCTCGATGCAACCTGGGCAGCGGGACGGCGTAGTCACCGTGCTATGTGCATCCGCGGCCCTAATTCCGGCGATTAGTGCTTCGCCCACCCACCATTTCCAGTCTTTGTACCAACGCCTGGGTCTTGGCTCGGCGTGAGCGAGGCTCGCCGAGAGTAGCGCGGTAGCTATCAACAATGCGATGCGACCACGTGTACTCATAAGAGCCTCCTCGGTCTTCACCTTGCGATGTGCATTGGTGTTCGAAATTCAAGAGCGGCTCACCGCTCGTCATTTTGCGAAGGGAATGCAGTGAAGGCCCTTACCGGCGTGCGAGTGCAGGTTCGGTTCCAATCAACATGGGAGAATGCTTGTCAGGAAAGAGTGGGATAGCGGCCGAGAGGATCTCGTTAAATGGCCTGAGATAATGGGCTAATACAGTTCAAAAAAGGGATTTAGTTCGTCGGTATACGGATTAAGTTGCTCGCAAGTTTATTAATTCCAGCGCACCAAAATGAAACGAATTCCCATTCCTTGAGTTCTGAATCGGGAATGGAGTGCCGTCGGTATATGACCGCGCATCCCATCACGCACAGAGGTCGGCTACGGTTGAGAAAACTCCAATCGAGAAACGGATCGCGAGAAGGCGCGGAGCGAGCCTAGACGTCGCAGAGGTCGGCGGCTTGGCGGAGGGAGGTGAGCGGGTCGCGGGTGGGGACGAACTCGTGGGCGACGTAGCCACGGAAGTTGGTGGCGGCGATGCCGCGCATGACGCCGTCCCATTGGACTTCCTGGGTGGCGTCGAGTTCGTGGCGCCCGGGGACGCCGCCGGTGTGGAAATGGCCGATCCAATCGATGTTTTTCTGGATGGTGCGGACGAGGTCGCCTTCCATGATTTGCATGTGGTAGATGTCGAAGAGGAGCTTGACGCGGGGCGAGTTGACGGCCTGGACGACCTGAACGCCCCAAGCGGTGTGGTCGCACATGTAGTCTTTGTGATCGACCTTGCTGTTGAGGAGCTCGATGCAGATGGTGACGCCGTGGTCCTCGGCGATTTTCTTGACGCGGTTGAGACCGGCGATGGTATTTTTGGCGCCCTCTTCGTCGGGCATGCCATTGCGGTTGCCGGAAAAGGTGATGACGTTGGGCACGCCAGCCTTGGCGGCGAGCGGAATGTATTTGCGAAAACTTTCCTCAAGTTTGGCGTGATTTTCGGGGCGGTTCATGGCGCTGCCAATTTCGCCGCCGCCGCCGTAACCCATGCTGCAGACGAGGCCAAAGCGCCCTGGCACTTCGAATTCGTCGGGATTGAGCAGGTCGACGCCCTTCAAACCAATCTCGGCGGCGTAGGCGCAGAGCTTGTCGAGGGGAATTTTCTGGTAACACCAGCGGGAAACGGACTGGCGAATATTGCCCTTGCGCTTGATCGGAGCGCTTCCCTGTGACCAGGAGACGGATGGGAGAGAAGCCATGGTGGCTCCCGAGAGAACACTCTTGAGCACGTTGCGGCGCGATAGTTTGGACATGGTGGCACGCAGAGTGTACCGAAGAAAAGCCTGATCTTGGAGGAAAAACTATTTTTTCGGGGGCTTGGGATTTTGCGGAGGCGGGGCCGCGGCAGTTTCCGGGAGTTCGACGCGCCAGATGTCTTTTTCGGATTCGAGGCGGTAGACACCGACTTGATTGGATTCGTTGGTGCCAACATGGCCGATCCAGACGACACGGAAGCGGGCTTTGCGCCAGAGGCGACGGACTTCGATGGTCTGGCCGGGAGAAGTCAGGAAGCCGACGCCGTCGAGACGCGCGCCATCCTGGCTGAGATCGACAGTGTAGGCACTCTGGGCAAACGGATGGCCTTTGGAGTCGGTACCTTTGACGATGACGCGGAGAGTTTTGGCGACGCGAGGCTTCTTGCGGCTTTTTTTCCAAAAGTCGGAGATGGGCTGCTTGAAGGCCAAACCGACGCGGGTTTCGCGTTCGGAGTAGGCGTCGAGATAGACAACGCGGACTTCCTGCTCCTGGCGGCTGCTCTTGTGCATGAGAAAAACGGTGTCGCCCAAAAGGAGTTTGGCTTTCAGGGTGACGAGGGCGCCGCTGGGATTGACGATGACGGTTTCGGTGTCTTCATGGAAGGCACCGGCTTTGCCAGCAAAACCGTAAATGACGACAGGTACGCGCATGGGGATGCGCTCACCGGAGCGGAGTACTTTCTTTGCAGGGACGGCGGGGAAGGGAACGGCAAAAGATGGCTGGTTTTTTTGGGATGGTCGGGGATCGTCGAGGGGAGCGACCTCGATGACTTCCTGGGGGATTCCTTGCTGGAGGCCGTGCTCGCGGCACTTAAATTCCCACGTTTGCTGAAGGATCTGTTCGAAAGATTCCTCGCGGTTCGAAAGAGTGACCCAGGAGTCGCTGTCCCCGCGAGGGCACCTGAGCCGGATGGCGAAGTTCCTAGGCATGTGAGTTTCCCAAGAATTTGATGATACCTGTTTGCCGGGAGTCCGGCGGCAGGCCGCTCGGTGGGTTTCGTCGAAAAGTAAACGGCGGGGAGGAGGAGCGGCCAGTGCGAACTTCTGAGCTAAGGCTGTAACCTTCGACAAGTTGTTGAATCCAATGGGGCTCGGGCAACTGCTGTCCTCGACGCATGGACTGAGATGCGCGGGGATCTCTGATCGTGGAGCGGTCAACGCTTGAAACAAGAGGCTGGCACAAATGAGGCGGGGCTGATCGCGCGGATACTGGCGGGCGAGAAAGAACTGTTTCACGAGTTGATCCGGCCTTGTGAGCGGATGGTGTACCTGACGCTGTTCGCCATCGTGAAGAATGAGGCAGAGGCTGAGGATGGAGCGCAGGAGACGGTGATCAGCGCGTACCGGCACTTGGCATCGTTTCGAGGGGAGGCCAAGTTCAGCACCTGGCTGACGACCATCGCGATCAATGAAGGGCGGAAACGACTGAGAAAGGCGAAGGGGGCGGCGGAGGACTCGATTGAGGAACAGACGGAGGGTCACGAAGGAGACTTCACGCCGGCGCCGCTGACGGACTGGCGGGAGATTCCACTGGAAGCATTGGAACGGAAGGAACTGCGCGAAGCGCTACGGGTTGCCGTGGCGGAACTGCCCGACATTTACCGGCAAGTGTTTATCTTGAGAGACGTGGAAGAACTGAACGGTGAGGAAACGGCGCAGGCGTTGGGGATTACGACTAGTACGGTGAAAGTGCGGCTGCACCGCGCGCGGATGATGCTGCAAAAACGCCTGGTTCCATTCCTGAAAACGACGGCTCCGGCACGCAGGGGGTTCTTCGGGAGAGCACTATGAAACTGGACTGCAAACACGTCTGGGAACACATCTCGGAGTATATCGATGGCAGCGTCGATGCCAAACTGCGCGAGGATATCGAACGGCATCTGGAGCACTGCGAAATCTGTTCGGCGATATTGGATTCCACGCGGAATATTCTTGTTTTGACGGCGGACGACCGGACGTTTGAATTGCCCGTGGGGTACAGCGAACGGCTGCATGAGCGGCTGGCAAAGGAGTTGGAGAGTTCGGGGCAAGATTCCGAGAAAAAATAGAGCGTGGGCGAGTGTCTCAGGGGACGCGGTGGACCATCGGATGAGTGATCCATTCGGCGGCGAGGAGAAGTAAGGTTAGGACGGAGAGAGCGAGCTGAAAACGTTCGGAGTTGAGTTTCTTCTTCGTGACGGGTTGCTGGCGCCACATTGACGCTGGACGGCTGCGCAAGCGGCGCACCTTCCAAATCACATACAAATTAGTGACTGCTCCCAGGAAGGCCAAGACCATCATGGGGATGCGAATGGCATCCTGATGGAATCCGTGAGCAGGTGCGTGAATTCCTGCTGCGGCAGCGAGAGCGCTTAAGCCAATCGCCACGCGTAGGCCGCTGATGGCAATGACGGCGGTGCAGGCGCTCTGCAGGAGAGCAAACACGATGCCGGACCAATTCAAGAGCTTGGTATTAACCGCCAGCATCTTTGGGCGCGAGGCTTCCGTGTTTCCCGGAGAGATTTCATCTGGGTTTTCTACCCGTTCTGTCATGTGTGAACTCATCTGGCGCTGCTCAGGAAGGCGGAGTCCATTTTAGATAGACGGCGGCAAGGGGTGGAAGGGTGAGGACGAGAGAATGGGGGCGGCCCTGGGCGGCGTGATCGGCGGATTGCTGGCCGCCCATGTTGCCGACATTTGAGCCGCCGTAGTGGGCAGCGTCGGTGTTCATGACTTCGTGATAGAAGCCTGGATTGGGGACACCCAGGCGATAGCCTTCGCGGACCACTGGAGTGGCGTTGAGGACGGTGACGATCAGTTCGTCAGGATTTTTGCCGCGGCGGATGAAAGAAAGAACGCTG
>Ga0209648_10002851_pt1 | contig 14388 bp, 17 predicted proteins | sample GraSoi2013_115cm_FD_185830 | JGI IMG/M metagenome (GOLD analysis project Ga0209648, IMG submission 185830) | Grasslands soil microbial communities from the Angelo Coastal Reserve, California, USA - Sample 9_17_2013_115cm (SPAdes) (version 2) | ecosystem: Environmental > Terrestrial > Soil >...
GGGTTGCTGCAAGAAATAGCAGCGTGAGTTGCTAAAAATCACGGCGCCCTCGCTGGGAAACCGGCGAGGGCGTTCGTTTTGATAAATCAAGTAGCTTCAAGAACGACGCACGCGACGGCGTGATGGTCGGTGTGGCTCAAAGTAATTAGCGCCGATGTCACGCCCCGTTTCGTGGCCAGCTCTTGCGCGGGTCCGGAGAAAACCAGGAACGGTTCGCCGCTTTTCTTCTTGAGAATGTCGATGTTACGCCAACCCATCTCCTTCCCGATTCCAGTGCCAAACGCTTTCGCGACCGCTTCCTTTCCCGCAAATCGCGCAGCCAGATGGCGCGCCGGAAATTTCATCGACATCGAATATTCAATTTCGCCCTCGGTAAAAACGCGGCGGAGAAATTTTTCGCCGAAGCGATCGAGCGAATGTTGAATGCGCGCGCACTCCACCAGATCGACGCCGATGCCGAGCACACTCATGTGCCAGGCGCACGGCCATTTTCGCAGATAACCAGCGGAATTGCCAAACTCGACCGCTTTAAGCGGTCAACATTTTTCGCGATTATCATCCTCGGTAATCTGCCATCGCACCCAGCAGTTCCTTGACCGCGTCTTCAATTCCAACGAAGACCGCCCGCGAAACGATCGAGTGCCCGATGTTCAGTTCGGTGAGGTGCGGAATTTTGTGGATCAGCGCGATGTTGGTGTAGTTGATACCGTGACCGGCGTTGACTTGCAGTTTCAATTCTGATGCCGCTTTGGCCGCGGCTTGCAAGTTTTCCAGCTCCTGTTTCTCGATCTTTTCCGAAAACGCATTCGCCAATTTGCCGGTGTGCAGCTCGACCATTTCCACGCCCAGCTCATGGGCCACATCGATTTGCTCTAGGGTCGGATCGACAAACAGACTGACGCGAATGCCCGAGGTTTGAAGTCGCTTGATCGTGGGTTCGAGTTCTTTCCGATTCGCCACGACGTCGAGGCCTCCTTCGGTCGTCACTTCCTCGCGCTTTTCTGGGACAAGACAGACTTCGTCGGGCACAATTCGCAAAGCAACATCGACAATCTTCGGTGTGTTGCCCATTTCCAAATTCAGTTTGGTCATGATGTTCTGGCGAAGCCGATCGATGTCGCGGTCCTGTATATGGCGCCGGTCGCTGCGCAAATGCGTAACGATCCCCTGCGCGCCGGCGCGTTCACACATCGCAGCCGCAACCACGATATCGGGTTCGGCATTCTTCGATTCCGGCATCGACGCATAACGTGCCTGCCGCAACGTGGCGATGTGATCGATATTAACTCCCAATCGCAGTCCGCTCATTGAGTTTCAACTCCCGAAAGCTTTCGAGATGAATAGGAGCAAGAGTCGCTCACAGAGCAAGCAGGTGCTTCCGGAAAACGAAATTCGTTGCACCCAGCGTGGCAGATGTGACAACTCGTTAGTCGCTGCGAACGCGGACGAAATCGCGAACATTAGCGCCGTCATCCCAATTTGGAGCGACGGTGACGCATTCCTTTCGCTCGTGCAGAGTGTCCGTGGGGCAATTGCACGGCTGGTATTACAGATTCAGGCGCGAGTCCGGCGAAAGGCGAAGCTTGTTTCTGGCTTCACCGGTTTGCCGTCCATCTCGAGTAGCGGATACGCCAAAAAATTAATCGGGCCGGTCGCCGGCGCAGGATCGACAATCAGATCGCGGCCCTTGGTCAGCTCGAAACGATTGGCCGGATGATGGCCGAAATAATAATCGGCCAGCTGCGGATTTTTCCATGCTTCGCTGATGTCGACCGGGACCCAGCGGCCATCGGCGAAGAATTCCGCCCAGCAATGATAGCCTTCAATCGCGCCTTCGTTTTTGTCCGCCGGAATTGTTGCGCCGATGGCGAAGCGAGCCGGAATTCCGACGCTCCGGGACAACGCTATAAAATAAGCGTGAAAATCACTGCAATTGCCTGTTTTCGCGTCACATGCGTAGATCGCGTCTCCCCTGCCCCAACCTGCGCCCGTTTTGTCGTAGCGCATCCGACCGAGCACGTGATCGTAAAGCGCCTTGGCGCGATCAACGTCGTCTTTTTTCCCCGCAGTTGCTTGCTCGGCCAGCGTCTTAAAAGTTTCGTTTAGCGGCACGAGCTTCTCCGGACGAAGAAAGCGCGACGGATCCTCTCCTCTTGACGGATAGGCCGCTTTCTCTTTGCGCACGACGAGATAACGCAGCTCGATCGTTTTCCCGCTGTCGCCCGGCTGCGGATGGACCATACAGATGTCGTTGCCGTAATCGCGATCCTGAACCTTTTCCCACTTGATCGGGATAGTGACTTCCTCTTGTGTGACGGTCTGAAACGCGTCCGTCTTGGCCAAGGGAATCCAGAGTCGGGCGTCGCCTTTGATCTCGGGAAGCTTTACTCGATACACAAACTCGAACTCATCGGAGCCTTTGACGATACCCGGTTTATCAGCAGCCGGACTCGCCAACGCTCCGAAGAAAACGAGCGCTGTGACAATCAGCGAACGCATAAAGGCGCGACAGGTTTCTAACCCGAGACCTTTTTCCAGACGCCGCCTTCTTCCTTCCAATTGTAGAGGGGCTTGCCATTGACTTTATGGACGGACGTTTCGGCGACCTTCATGTCCCCCGGTTTTCCGGACATGAAGAAATCAATGTCATAGGTCGTGCCGTCGGTCGCTTTCATGTCGACGCAGGCAAAATATTTGCCTTCGCCCAGACTGGAGAGCCGGTCGTCGTGCACTTTGACTAAATCGAGGGCGAGATCTTTGCCCTCGTAGTTCACGTGAAACTTCTTGTCGCTCGAGTTTTTGCTCTCGCTGCTGATGTGTTTCTTGATCCCGGCAGAAATCTCCGCCGTGCTGACTTCTTTCCCTTCGCCTTTCTGCGGATGCTCACCGCCTTTTTTCGGATGTTCGCCCTTTTTTGTTTCTTCTTTCTTCTTTGGATGCTCCGGATGTTCTTGAGCAAAGCTCGACATCGTTGGAGTGAAGAACAACGCCACTGCTGCTGCGATGATGAATCGTGTAATCATAGGATGGATTGGATATTTGGAGTTTAACTGGATGTTCGACGCTTGAACGAATCTTTTTATTCCCGCCGAATAGCGCAGAGGCGCTCATAAAGATGCGCAATCGTTGCAATCGGGACGCGCAAAATGTAGAGCGCTGAAAGGAAAAAGAATGCAGCCGTTAATCGATACGGACCTATATCTTCATAGCGGCGCGGACTTGGCACAATCTTACTGGCCAGTTGGCGAGTGCGGCCGCGTTGACGCAGCAGCCGATAAAACTCAGCGTCCTCGAGCACGGGCAAGTCGGGATAACCACCGATAGCAGAAAAATCTTCGCGCCGGCAGAATATACCGTGGTCACCATAGCATCGACCAAACAATTCAACTGCGAGATTTCCCCCGGCGTCGCTGACCCGATAAATCAACTTGCGGCGCGGGAAACGGATTCGAAAACAACCACCGACCACCTGTCGATCTTGCAGCGTGCGAGCGATCTCTTCAAGACAACCGCGCGGCACTTCGCAATCGGCATGAACGAACCAGAGCACTTTGCCGCCCGCCACGTTCGCGCCGGCATTCATCTGAGCGGCCCGACCGCGGCGGCCCGTTAGGACGCCGTCGCACAGTTGGGCGACCGATTCGGGTACGCTTTCAGAGCCGGCGGCGTTGACCAGAATCAGCTCGGCCGACGGCGCGCGTTCGCGCAGGTGCTCGAGAAATCGCTGAATCCGGCCACCTTCATTGAGCACCGGGACAATGATTGAAATGCTCGGCTTAAGTTTCGCGGTGCCGTCGGATTGCCGCTGTGCACTCGCTGATGATAAGCTCATCTCCTTCATGTTACCGCTGCATCCAATCCCGTTATGGGACTATATCGGACGTCCGCTGCTCGGCGCACTTTTTCTCGCGCTCCTTTATCTGCAATGGCGTCGTCCATTGCGACGCCAGCATTTCACCATGGTGGGCCGGCTAGTGCGCAATTTCGTTCTTTCCATTCCTGGATTCGCGATCGTCCGTCTCCTCATGTTGCCGATTCCGTGGGCGATCGGCGTCTGGGCGCAAGATCGACCTCTTGGCTTGTTGAATTGGCTGCAACCGCCGCGATGGATCGCCGTCGTCGCCACGTTTCTGCTCATGGATTACGCTTACTGGTGGTGGCATTGGGCCAATCATATGCTCCCGCTCTTCTGGCGATTTCACAATGTCCATCATACCGATCTGGATCTCGATGTAAGCACGGCGGCGCGCTTTCATCGAGATGAAATGCTTTTCTCGGCCGGATTTCTTTCGCTCGCTGTCGCGCTCTTCGGAATCGCGCCGATGATGCTCCTTATTTTCTTCATCACGTTCGAAGCCGCCACCCTCTTTCATCATTCCAACTGGCGACTGCCGATTAACCTCGAACGCATCTTAAATTTGATCATTGTCACCCCGCGCATGCACGGCATTCATCACTCTATCGTCCAGCGCGAAACCAACTCGAATTGGGGGACAATCTTTTGCTGGTGGGACAAACTTCATCGTACCCTGCGCCGTGATATTCCGCAGGACGCCGTCACCATCGGAGTCGCCGCGTATCGCGACGAGAACGAGCTCACGCTAGGTAAACTTTTCGCGTTGCCATTCGGCAGACAGCGCGAGTGGCGCTTACCCACCGGCGAGCAGCCCGATCGCGAGCCGCGACCGGCAGATGAACTCGCCGAGTAGCGTCGTTATTTAAAAATATTGTCGAAGAGCAGGTTGGCCCGGCCGTAGTTGCGCCCGTGCGGGCCTTGATCGTTCAAACCCCAGTTGTAGGGCAAGTATTTGATCTCGTATTTTCCGCTGACGGCAAATTCGCGAACTGATTGCGGTGCATAGCGGCCCAGAATTTTCGGGAGACCACCGGCTTCGAAGTCCTGCTTGAACCACTTGAAGATGCTGGAAATCTCCACCTTCTTCTCGTCAGGCGAAAACTTGTTGAGATCTTCACGCGCCAGCCAGGAGCGATATGCGCGGTCGTTCTGTTCCTCGAAAGTCTCGGCCGTGTAGGCAAACCGTTGCAGCGGCGGGCAACTCCGCGCCGCGCAGACAAGTACGGCGTGCGTGCGGTAGCCAATCAGTGGCCGCAATGTTCCGTGCTCGATGCCGTCGAGGGCGACGTTGCGACCGCCAATTTCGTTCCGCTTTCCCGAAAACGAATCCTTCAGCTGCCAGATGCTTTCGGTCGGATAATTCGAGAGAATCCAGCGGAGCACGAACGCGTTGTAAGCATCCGCAAGCGATGCCGCTTTTTCATTGCCCTGCGCGGGCTTATCGATCTTGTCTGCAAACTGCTTGAGATAATTATCCAGCGCCGAAATATCCGCCGCGTTCTGTTTCCAGGCCCCATAGTTCACGAGTCCCCGCTCGTTCACGTATTTCTTCAGCAGCCGATCGAACTCGTCGTGATTGATTCCCGAGCGAACATCGACAAATTCGCCGGTTTGCGCATGTGCAGCGAAGCCGATGCACGCCGTGATGACGAAAAGAATCCAGAGTCTGTTCGTCATCGTTAATTTATAAAAAGAGCCGGTGATTAGAGCACATAAGTCCGGAGCTGATCGCGCGAGCCTTCCAGTGCGAGCATGTAGATCATCTCGCCCTCGCGCCAAGTCGCCGTCGCCCACTGGCCGTGTTGAACCAATTGCGGTTCGTTTCTGCGCGCGAGATCAGAGGCCGCGGATGCCTTCGTAATGACCAGGTGAATGAGTCCGCCGTCAGGTCGCGTGAGGCAAATCACAGAAACCAGTTCTTGATCCCACAGAAATGTTTTGCAGCCGAGACTATTCAGTGTCTCGAGATTTCTCGGCAATTTTGAGGCGACCGGAGCCCGATTCGTTTGCAACCAATTTACGAGCTGCCTCGCGCTCTGTGAGTGGACGTCGAAGCTAGATTGGCCATCAACCAGAGAGGTAATTGTGCGAAGCCCCTGGGTCTGCCAGCCGGACAGCCGCGGCCTGGTCATTTCGCGCAAAGTTAATGATCCCACGATTGCAGCCATTAACACAGCGGCAGCAACCGCCCATCTGAGCAATGGGCTCGACCAGCGCAATGGACGGCTGACTTTTACGCCCGCAAGAATATTCTCGCGCAAATCAGGCGGCGCTTCGATTACCCGCAACTTTTCGGCTATCGTGGCATCGAACGCGACCGACGCGCCGAACCAGCGTTCCAACATCGGATCGCGCCGGACCTGATTGAGTGCTTCGGCAAAACGCTGGTCACTTGCGTCCTGACCGTCTGGCCGATACACGCTCAAAATGAATTTGGCTTCCCGATTATCCATGTGACTCCCCTTTTTTCTTTGATTGAAATGAAACGATTTTATTCCCGAGAGCTTCTTCCTTTGAGAGCAGCCGCTGGCGCAAAAGCGCTTTGCCGCGCGACAAGCGCGACATGACCGTGCCAATCGGCACCTCGAGCACGTCCGCGATTTCCTGATACGAAAATTGCTCCAGATAAAAAAGTGTGAGTGGAGCGCGGAACGGGCCTTCTACTTCACGCAAAGCTTGCAACACCGCTGCGCTGTCCAGAGCGTTCACATTTGGCAAGATCGACATCTCCTCTTCGCGTGCATCATCCAACTCAATCTTTTGGAAACGGACTTCGTGTCGCCGCCGGCCCAGAAATTCGCGATATAAAGTCGTAAACAGCCACGACTTTGCTTTTGAAGTATCGCGCAATTGATGTCCCTTCGACGCCCAGAGAAAAAATGTTTGCTGCGTTAAGTCGGCCGCTTCCGCTTCCGATCTCGACAAACTAAGGGCGAATCGAAATAGCGCGGTGTATTGTCGGTCCACCAAGTCCTGAAAATCAGTCATATCTAAATGTCTTGGACTAACCTCATAGCGATGAGAGGCGCGAGAACTGGCACTATTCCTTCCCGCCAGTCGAAGTCAGCTCGTTCTGCGACGAATGCTCCAGAGCGTATCGAGATCGCGCAGGTAATAGAGAGCGAAGCAGGCGCCCAACATGGGCCAGGCGGCAAAGAAGAGAATGTTCGGACCTTCGAACGAATGCAGGTACTGGTGGAAAGACGAAAACGTTGAGACCGCATGGAGGAGTAGCACAAGTCCGTAGGTCAATCGGGGCGCAAAGCCGATTACAAATCCGATCAAGAGCACGATCTCAGCAACAGCAATTAAATAGACGGTGGCCGGGCCGAGTCCGGGCAAAAAATAAAAATGTTCGTAAATAGATATGGCATGCGCCGGCCGAACAAACTTGTCGATCGTCCAAATAACCATGACGAGAAAAACCGTGACGCGAAGAACTAGCAGCGCCACGCCGACGCGATTGCGATCACCGAGCGAAGTCATGCCTAAATCCTAGGAGGGAGCGGTAGACAATATCAAGTGATCGATACTGAACCAGCCCGGCCCCGAGAAAAAAAGCCAGAAGAGGATCACGAGATAAAGCACCTCGGGCAGATATAGAAATTCCGAGAGCCAGCCGATCGGATCGGAGGCCTTAATGTTTCGAACTGCGGTCGTCGCGATCGCTACAATCATCACACAGCCGAGCATCACGCAGGCGAGAGGAGTCAACGCGCCAACAACCAGAAGCAAGCCGACGACGAACTCAACCGTCGAAACCAAGACAGCGTTGAAGTTAGGAAACAGAATGTCCGCCGCGAGCAACGATTCGCGCATCTGATCGCGGCGCGCCTTGACGAAAAGTTTGCCTCGCCCGGAGAGAAAGAAAAGCAAACCGACAGCCAGCCGCGCCACCAGAATTCCGAGCCATTCCCACGGTTGCAATTCATTCAGAAATGTGCGGATCGAGAACATGCGCCCTGGTAAGATAACCAGGCCAGAACCTTTATTCCGTTGATGAATCCAGTTACAGCGGAATAATCGGCCGTATTCATAACTCGGACCAGGTTGGATGAAAAAAGGTGAAGGCGTTTACAACGTCGTCGTGATCGGCGCCGGAACAGCCGGATTGGTCGCGGCGGCCGGAACGGCCGGACTTGGCGGACGTGTGGCGCTGATCGAGCGCAATTTGATGGGTGGCGATTGCCTCAACTTCGGCTGCGTACCGAGTAAGGCGCTCATCTCCTCCGCGCGATTGATTCAGCAAATCCGCGAAGCGGAAAAGTGGGGATTAGATCAACAATTACCGCAGTTCGCTTTCGAGAAAATCCTCGAACGAATGCGCGGGCGCCGCGCCAAGATCGCGCCGAATGATTCGCAGGAACGGTTTGAATCGTTAGGCGTGGATGTTTTTCGCGGCGAAGCCCACTTCATTTCGCCGCACGAAATTGAAGTAGACGGCCAAAGACTTCGCGCCAAAAATTTTGTGATCGCGACCGGCAGCCGCGCCGCCATTCCGAGGATCGAAGGCATCGATCGTATTCCATATTTCACAAACGAAACGATTTTCGATGAGCTGAAGGAAAAACCCGAAAGCATGATCGTGCTCGGCGGCGGACCGATCGGTTGCGAGCTTGGGCAGGCTTTCGCGCGGCTGGGGGTGAAGATCGATCTCGTGCATAGCGGCGCACAGCTTCTCCCGCGGGAAGATCGCGATGTGGCTGAATTCATGCAGGCGCGTTTTGCCGCTGAGGGAATCAGCGTCCACTTGACTGCGGCCGCAAAACGAGTCTCGAAGCGCGACGGGAAAATCGTTCTCGAATTCCGCGAAGGCCAGCCGATCGCGGCCGACACGATATTGATTGCGGCGGGAAGGACGCCAACCTTACATGCACTTAACGCTGAAGCGGCTGGCGTCGATTACGACGAACACGGAGTGAACGTGAATGCGTACCTTCAGACGTCGCAGTCCCACATCTATGCGGCGGGCGACATTGCGAACCGGCTCAAATTCACTCACACCGCTGATTTCACTGCGCGCATCCTCGTTCGAAACATCCTTTTGCCGTTCCAATTTCTGCGCCAAAAGGTCGATTGGTCGGTCGTGCCGTGGTGCACTTACACCGATCCGGAAGTTGCCCACGTCGGGCTGGGCGAAAAGGAAGCGAAACAGAAAAACGTTGAGTACGATTTGTTTGTCGTTCTGCTGGAAGACGTCGATCGCGCGGTGGTTGAGAGCGAGGAACTCGGGTTTGCAAAAATTCTGACGGCAAGAGGTTCTGATAAGATTCTTGGCACCACGATCGTCGCACCGCACGCTGGCGACTTGCTTCACGAATTCGTCCTCGCGATGAAAGCTAGCATCGGCCTCAGCACGATTGCCTCAACCATTCATGCGTATCCGACATTCGCCGAGCTCGCGCGCAAAGCGGGCGACAAATACAACAGGACGCGCCTGACGCCGCGCGCGAAAAGGATTTTCACTTGGCTCTACGGCCGCGCGCGCAGATGAGCGACGATAAGCAATCCAGAAGTGGAATCGGGCGCGTAGTCGCGCTCATCGCGATAGTGATCGTGCTCTTCCTCGCGATGAGATTTCTGCCGGTCCAGCAGTGGCTGCGCAACTTCAACGACTGGGTCGGCCAAATGGGCGCAGCCGGCATTTTTATATTCATATTCGTTTATGCATTCGCCACAGTCTTGCTCGCGCCGGGATCGGTGCTGACTATCGGCGCCGGCTTCGCCTTCGGTTTATGGAAAGGTTTTCTCGCTGTTTCCGCCGGCGCAACCCTTGGTGCGTCTTTGGCGTTCCTCGTCGCTCGCTTCATCGCGAGAGGCAAAATCGAATCGGTCTCGCAACGGCATGAAAAGTTTCGCAAGATCGACAACGCGATCGGCAAACAAGGTGCGAAACTAATTTTCCTGCTCCGACTCAGCCCGGTGATTCCGTTTAATCTGAGCAATTATTTCTACGGCCTAACGAGCGTGGAGTTTTGGCCTTACGTTCTTGCGAGTTGGATCGGCATGATGCCCGGCACGTTCCTATATGTTTATATCGGCGCGGCAGGCAAAGCGGCGGTTGCGGCAGCCACCGGCGGCGAAGCAATGAAACATGGCTGGCAATACTGGACGTTCATGGGCATCGGCCTCGCCGCGACCATCAGTGTGACAATTTGGGTGACGAAAATCGCGCGCGATGCGCTGCGCGAAACCAAAGCTTTCCAGGAATAAATCAGCCTGCTAAAGCTTCGCACCACTATGATCGAAGTCAGTGGCAAAGAAACTATCGTTCGTCAACGCTACGCGGCCGGAGCAAAAGAACGCACGGACAAACTCTGTTGTCCGGTCGACTACGAATCGGATTATCTCAAAGTCATTCCGCAGGAAGTAATCGAGCGCGATTACGGCTGTGGCGATCCGTCGCGTTATTTGCGCGAAGGCGAAACCGTTCTCGATCTGGGCAGCGGCACCGGAAAAATTTGTTTCATCGCCGCCCAGATTGTCGGTCCGAAAGGCAGAGTCATCGGCGTCGATATGACGGACGAGATGCTCGAGGTCGCGCGACGAAATACGCCCATCGTGGCCGAGCGCATCGGTTACGCGAATGTTGAATTTCGCAAGGGCCGTATCCAGGACCTGGCGCTCGATCTCGAATTGTTAGATCGACAACTGAAGGAGAAACCAATCACCGATGCTGCCTCGTTTCTTGCGGCCGACGAACTGGCTGAAGAATTGCGCTGCAAACATGCGCTTATCGCCAGTGATTCGATCGACGTGGTCGTTTCCAATTGCGTTCTCAACCTGGTCGAGCCGAAATCAAAGAGACAACTCTTCGAAGAAATATTTCGTGTTCTGAAAAAGGGCGGCCGCGCTGTGATCTCGGACATCGTCAGTGATGAGGAAGTGCCGGAAGAAATGCAGAACGATCCTGAACTTTGGAGCGGTTGCATTTCCGGCGCGCTGACAGAGGAAGGTTTTCTGACTGCGTTCGAAAACGCCGGGTTCTACGGAATTCAAATTCTCGAGCGCGATTTCAATCCCTGGCGCACCGTGCAGGGACTCGAATTTCGTTCCGTCACTGTCGAGGCCTTCAAGGGCAAACAAGGCGAATGTTTCGAGCGGAACCAGGCCGTGATTTATCGCGGGCCATTCCGGGAAGTGCTCGACGATGACAATCATCGAATGGAACGCGGCAAGCGTTACGCCGTTTGCGACAAGACTTACAATCTGTACGGCAAAGCACCCTACCGGGAATTTTTCGAGTTCGTTGACCCAATTGTCGATCTTCCATTGACTGAAGCGGAGCCGTTCGATTGCTCGCGCACGGCATTGCGGCACCCGAAGGAAACCAAAGGCCAGGATTACGACGTGACTACGGAAGCGAACAACAAATGTTGTGACGGGGGCAGTTGCTGTTGATAACGCTAGTTCTTCTTTTTCTCGCGACCTGCTTTCTTGCCTACTCCAACGGCGCGAACGATAACTTCAAAGGCGTCGCCTCGCTCTTCGGCAGCCGAACCTGCCATTATCGCACCGCGATTTCGTGGGCAACGATCACGACCTTCGCCGGGTCGATCATGTCGATCTTTTTCGCGCAGACTCTGCTCAAGAAATTCAGCGGCAAAGGCATCGTTCCAGATCATTTCGTCGGCTCGGAATACTTTTTGCTCGCGGTCGCGATCGGCGCCGGTTTCACCGTGATCATGGCGACGGTGACTGGCTTTCCCATTTCGACGACGCATGCATTGACCGGTGCAATCATCGGTTGTGGTTTCGTGGCGGTAGGAGCACATCTCAACTTTTCAGCACTTGGGAAAGGGTTCGTCCTTCCGTTGTTGCTCAGTCCGGTCCTCGCCATGGCGATCGCGGGTTTGCTGTATGTGATTTTTCACGGGGCGCGCATCGCGTTCGGTCTGAAGAAGGAATGGTGCGTTTGCATCGGTGCAGACGAGCGTGTCATCGCGATGCCACAGCCGAACTCGTTGCTCGCGCTCCGCCCCGTTTCTCTTCCGTCGCACTTGACCATCGATGAGGAGGAGAACTGCCGCGAACGCTACGGCGGTAATTTCCTCGGCTTCACTTCGCAGCAAGTTGTCGATGCCGCGCATTTTCTGAGCGCGGGAACGGTGAGTTTCGCCCGTGGCTTGAATGACACGCCAAAAATTGTCGCCCTCCTCCTTTTGTGGAAATCGCTCGAGATTCGCTGGGGTTTCGCCGCGGTCGCATTGACGATGGCGATCGGCGCCTTGCTCAACGCAAGAAAAGTGGCCGACACGATGAGCAAAAAAATCACCACTATGAATCATGGTCAGGGCTTCACCGCGAACTTGACGACCGCGATTCTTGTGGTGCTAGCAAGCTTGTTCGGCCTGCCTGTTTCCACGACGCATGTTTCCGTCGGTTCGCTTTTCGGCATCGGCTTAACCACCGGCAAAGCAAACATCCCGATGGTGAGCGCGATTGTTCTTTCCTGGGTCGTAACACTGCCGTGTGCCACAATTGCCGCTGGCGCTACTTACTGGATCCTCAAGTCCTTAATTTCATGAATCGTTTTTCGGAGAAGTTGGCCGCTAAAGGTTTGCAGTTGCGTCGTGGGCGCCCGGAAATTCTCCAGATCAACGTCGGCAAGCTTTGCAATCTCACCTGTATGCACTGTCACGTGAACGCCGGGCCGAAGCGGAAGGAAATCATGACGCGTGAGACGATCGACCGCATCATCGATTGGCTGACCAAGACCGATATTCCAATTGTCGATCTTACCGGCGGCGCGCCGGAAATGATTCCGGACTTTCGGTATTTCGTCGAGCGGGTGAAAGCGTTGCGGCCGTCCCGGCACATGATCGATCGTTGCAATCTCACAATCCTACTCGAGCGCGGTTACGAAGATCTCCCCCAGCTTCTTGCGCGAAAAAGCCTCGAGATCATTGCGTCGATGCCGTGCTACTCGCCGAAGAATGTGAACGCGCAGCGCGGCGAAGGCGTTTTCGAAGGAAGCATCGCGGCGCTCAAACTACTCAATCGATTAGGCTACGGCGTGGCCGGCGATTTGCCGTTGCACCTTGTTTACAATCCCGTCGGACCATTTCTGCCGCCGCCACAAGCAGAGTTGGAGGCGGATTTCAAACGCGAACTGTCCGCGCACTTCGGCATCGTGTTCAACAAACTCTACAGCATCACCAACCTCCCCATCGCACGCTTTGCTTCCTATCTCCGGCACAACAACAAGCTCGAAGAGTACATGGAGTTGCTGATCAACGCGTTTAATCCAGCAACGATCGAAGGTTTAATGTGCCGCAACACGATTAGCGTCGGTTGGCGCGGCGAAGTTTACGATTGCGATTTTAACCAGCAGCTCGACATGCAATGGGGCAATGGTAGGCCGATCTTTTTGTGGGACGTCGATCCGGACAAGATCGACAACCGCGAGATCATGACCGGCGATCATTGCTTCGGCTGCACCGCCGGCGCTGGTTCGAGCTGCGGCGGCGCACTTGTTACCTAGCGAATCGACTACTCGAGCGGAAATTCGATTCGTTCTTCCGGCTCGCGTGCGACCAAATTGTTGCGCTCGATGATCCGCGCGCATGTGTTCCACCGCAGCAGCGCGTCGTCGTGGCCGGGCGGGCGACTCGCTTCGGCTTTCTCAAACCAATTCATCGCTTCGCGAAAAAGATCGTAAGCCTGGAACCGGCAGTCCGGCGTGTTCTGTCGAAGCTTCGCCTTTCCGCGACGCTCGGCCACTATTCCGGTGTAATACGCGCGGTCGTAGTCCGATTTCATCCGCGAAAGAAGTTCCTTCGTTTGGGTATCGCTGACCGCGTAACCTTTCTCGAACCGATCGGTCAGGGCTAGCAACAAGGTAATGATCGCCTGTTGGTTTTCGGGATCAGCTTTCAGAATGTCGAGGCAGATGCTCTCGGCTTCCCCAGGCTCGTTAAGTAAACGATAGCGCTCCGCTTTTTCCAACGCTGCGGGAATTGCTTCTTTCGAAAGTGATTTCAGTTCTAACACGTGATTCGCAATGGTTACACCGGGTTCAGTGGTTGTCGATCTTGTCGCCGTTTCAACCAGCGCCAAAACCATCCAAACGGATCATAAAATTTGTCCACCACCCGCTCTTTCAACGGAATGATTCCATTGTCGGTAATCTCGATGTTCTCCGGACAAACTTTCGTGCAACACTTCGTGATATTGCAGTAGCCGATCCCTTGCGTATTCCGTAATTCCTCCAATCGATCTTCAGTGTCGAGTGGATGCATTTCGAGCGCCGCCACGTGAATGAGAAAACGCGGCCCGATGAATTTGTTGTGCATCTGATGATCGCGCAGGACATGGCAAACGTCCTGACAGAGAAAACATTCGATACACTTTCGAAATTCCTGGACGCGATCGATGTCGGCTTGCTGCATCCGCCACGTGCCGTCCGGCGCGTCCGGTGGGCGCGGTTTAAACGGCTTGATTCTTCGCTTCACCAAAAAATTCCACGACACATCCGTGATCAAATCTTTCACGACCGGAAACGCTTTCATCGGCTCGATCGTCACCGGCCG
>Ga0209648_10002854_pt1 | contig 14382 bp, 17 predicted proteins | sample GraSoi2013_115cm_FD_185830 | JGI IMG/M metagenome (GOLD analysis project Ga0209648, IMG submission 185830) | Grasslands soil microbial communities from the Angelo Coastal Reserve, California, USA - Sample 9_17_2013_115cm (SPAdes) (version 2) | ecosystem: Environmental > Terrestrial > Soil >...
GCTTCAAGCCTGGTCAATCCGGCTACCCGAAAGGCCGCCCCAGGCAGTCGAAAAATGGCAAAACGCTACTGCAGCAAGAATTGAATGAAGTCGTCTTTGTCAACGAGGGTGGCAGGCACCGACGAATGAGCAAGCGCCAGGCGTACTTCAAGACGCTGGTTAATCGCGCGCTCAAGGACCCTCGGTACGCCGCTTTGCTCATGAAAACTATGGAGCAGTACGATCTCGTCAAGGATGAACAAGTTCCGACGTGCATGCGCGTAGAGTTCGTGAGGGCCAGACGTGAGGATGACGACCAGGGTTCGGGAAACGCCTGATTCGCAGAATGACGGGTTATGGAACGAAGGAGGAGCGCACGCTCCTAGAATCGCCCGAGCCAACAAGCTCGCAACATGTCCGCTCTACCTCCGATAGCGACCGAATTGATGCGTCGCAAGGAACTGACGCGACGTGCCAATAGGAGAAGTTCAATCGCAAGGCCGTGTTGGCACGTTAAGCTAGGTCGATGTGGACGACCAATTGCCCTTCGGCGGGATGGCGGGAAATGTGACCTTTGCCCGTCGTATCCTCCGCAAGCACGACACTGCCTGCGGCGAGTCGGCGGATGTCGCCATCGCTCGTCTCGAATTCCACCTCACCCGTGAGCCAGATCACAAGCATACGGTGCGGTGGGTTGTGCCAGCTTACCTCGCTCATGCCCGAAGGGATGTGACAGATGTTGCATCCTGACGCTGTGAGCGTGTCCGTGAGATGCAGCGGAGGGTTATTTTTGAAAAGTTTCCTCGGTTGTAATGCGATATCGATGTCTTGCATGTGGGTTTCGCCGTTCGCATCGGCAAAAATTCGAAGACACGTCACGCGCTCATCGGTGGCTCGTGCAGCATATGAGATGGCCCCCGTCATGTACGGCTCCTTATCTTCCGCCCGAACGCGCCTATTGATCAATGGTGGTAAGCCCGTGAGCATTGGGTCCGTGGCCAATCGGGCTCCTCTTCGATACGCGATTGGATCATGGCGTCGCCTTCCTGCCAACCACGGCGCATTTCGTACGCATCAATGTCTGCTCGGGGTCATTTTCGTCAGATCGACCCGCTCCCGACGTTCGCGGCATGTCCGCTTCGCTCCGATCGCGTCCGAACTTTCGCACCGCGGCGAATCGACGCGGTGTGCCAACAGCTGACGTTGCCGCAGGTAACCAAGGTACTCGTATCTCTTTACGAGAATTTGCCCCATGCCCGCTCGGTGACCCACCAGATGAGTTTGCTTCCGAGCAGAATGATACAGGCCGATGCCAACCAACCGTAAAAGCCCAAGGAGACTACCCCTGAACCGAGCGCGAGCACCGGTACAATCATGGCGAGATAATACGGCCCCGTGTAGCGGCAGTGGGTGCGATTGCAGCGGCGCGCATTTAGAATGCATGCCGTGCCCATCCAGATCAGCGCGATGATCCAAATAGCGGCTCGAATTGGCACCGGCACAAACAGGCCGCCAACAATGGCGACCTGAGGAATCCACCACGCCAGCGCGCTGGTGCGGGTGTTAGCCAGCCAGTCGCGTGATGCCTGGATGGTATCGTTCGCCATTTGATGCCTTCACCGCGTACAGCAGTTAGCCGCGCCCCTCTCACCCGAGCGCTCAGCTTGAATCGGCGGACAGGGCACCGAGCCATAGGAACAGAACACACAGCAATCGCCCGGTTTTGGCCGCAGCTTCGCGCCGCAGCCGCTGCATTCGTAAAAGAACTGGCAGGCATCGGTCGGCATGCTTTCCGTTTTTGCCGTGCCGCAATGCGGGCAAGTGATGAGGGATTCAAGGATCATGGCGTTTCCCTAAAGCATGTAGCCGATGTCGGAGGCCCCGGTGGGATAGGCGAAGATTGTCGATTTCAGATCATCGATGGTGAGGTCGTGGCGGATCGCTAAGCCAAAAAGGTTGATCACCTCGTCGGCATGCGGCCCGACGAGATGCGCTCCCAGAATCCGGCCGCTGTCCTCTTCGATGAGCGTTTTGTATCCATACACGGACTCGCCGACGCGACGGGCGGTATACCAATCGGGCACCTCGGCGGAATTGACGCGCAGCTTGCGTGCCTGCTTGCGCGCTGCGGCCTCGGAAAGTCCCACGGCGGAGATGGGCGGCAGCGTGAAGGCGACGCTCGGCACGCCGCGATAATCCGGCCGGTGGCAGTTGCCTTCCAGAATATTGGCGGCGACGATCTTAGCGTCATGGCTCGATACCGGTGTAAGCGGTGGCCCCCTGGCCGCCGCATCCCCTGCCGCATAGACAATCGGGTTGGAGACGCTTTGCAGAAAATCGTTGAGCTGGAGCCGTCCGTCGTCGACGACAATATTGGCGGCGGACAAATCAAGCTCCGCGATGTCCGGCACGCGGCCGGCGGCATGCACCACAACATCGGCGGCAATCACTCCTTCGCCTTCCGGAGTCTGCATGTGAACGCGGTATTCACTCCCCGTGTGCTCGATTGCCGTGACGGTGTTTCCGGTGCGCACATCGATGCCAATCTCGCGAAACTTCTCCATCAGCCAGCCGACCAAATCCGGGTCGAACTGCGGGAGCATCCGCTCGGCACGCTGGAGCACGATGACCTTTCTGCCCGCGCGCGCCGCGATGTGCGAGAATTCAGAGGCGATATAGCCGCCGCCCACCATCACAATGCGCTCGGGCAGATGCTCAAGCTCCATGAAGGCATCGCTCGTGACCAAGTGCTCTGCGCCGGGAAAATGGAGCGGCACGGGTCGTGCGCCGCTTGCTATCAGGATGTGACCTCCTTGGAGAACACGGCTATCAACCGCCACGCGATCGGGGCCAGTGAAGCGGGCCAAGCCGTGATAGGCGGTGATGCCCTGCTTGGCGAAACTTTCCTCCAGTTCGCTCGGGATCGGATCGGTGAACGTCCGCTTGAAGGCGATCAGCGCTTTCCAATCGATATGCAGCTCTCCTGCCACGCCGCGCTTGTGCATCCGCCGTGCAAAATCGACCGCCTCGGCCCCGCTGACCAGCATCTTCTTAGGATCGCAGCCGCGGAGGGCGCAGGTCCCGCCGAACGGACGATGATCGATGACCGCGACCGAGCGCCCCGCGCGGCGGACACGTCCCGCCGCCGTCTGCGCGGCGGTGCCCGTGCCAATTACGATGAGGTCATAGACGTCCATGCCTTATCTCGGGCGCAGACGTACGCGGTAAAGGCCGAGGACCACGAGTGCGACACAAAGAATTAGCGCTGGGATCAGCACGTAATCGGCCTTGGCCATCCAAGCGGCCAGTCCCACTGCCCCGAACGCGATTGTCAGCAGCGGCGTGGCGCAGCACACGGCCGCAACCACCGCACCGACGATGCCGGTAGTAATGAGGGTGCGGTCACGCATGGCGTTCAGCTTTTGGGCGCGGATGGATAGCCCGCGTTCGCGGTGGCAGTCGTCAGCGCCTTCACGTTGGTCTTGACGTCGTCATAAGTCACGATGGCCGTCTTGTCCTCGTAAGAGACGACGGCCTTAGCGACACCCGGCACCGCTTCGAGGCTGGCCTTCACGGTGTGCGGGCAGGCCGCGCAATACATGTTCCTGACCTCGAGGGTGACGGTTTTTTCGCCGGCGAAGGCCGTAGGCGAGGCGAGCAAGCCCATTCCAAGAACAAGAGCGGTGAGCGATCTGGTCATGAGGTTTCTCCGTTCATGATGTGAGAAGGACAGGTGCGAGGAAGTCGAAGGCGAGCGCGGCCATCACGAGCGCCGTCGCGACGATCAGCCCGATCCTCACGAGCCGGTTCGGGAGCGGTTTTGCGCACGCCTCGCCACCGGTACAGTCCGCTTGCGACGAACGAAAGACGAGCCAGTAGCCGTAGCCGAGGAAAGCAAGCGTGGCAGCGACAATGTAGGAGTGGTAGGGCGCAAGCTGCGTTAGGTTGCCGATCCACGCTCAATGACGAGGCCGCGAGGGCGCCAAGCAGGCTGCCTACGGCCATCAAGCGTTGTCCACGCCGCGCGTCAAACGGCGAATGATCGTCCTTGATGGTCATGGGTTCATGATGCATCCTGTAGCGACTACAGGATCAAGGGGCTTTTTCATGCGCGCCATCACGGCTTCGCGAGTGGAAAATGTGGCGATCGGCGAGTTGTCCCGGCGGACCGGCGTGAACATCGAGACGATCCGCTACTACGAGCGGATCAAGATGCTGCCCACGCCGCCGCGCACCGCAAGCGGCCGTCGCATTTATGGCGCGACCGACCTTCGCATCCTGGCTTTCATTCGGCGCGCGCGTGAGCTGGGCTTTTCGCTCGATGAAATCCGCGCCCTGCTCCGGCTCGGGGGACCCGAAAAGGCCTCATGTCGCGAGGTCCGCGAAATTGCCGCGCATCATCTCGAAGGCATTCGGGCCAAGCTCGGCGACTTGAGAAAACTCGAACGCTTGCTGGCAAAGACGGTGGCCCGGTGCTCGGGCAGGACGGCACCGGATTGCCCCGTATTGGATATTCTCGATGTCCAGCGGCCCAATGCTGGGCTACCTAACTAACTCACCGGGCGCCGATGCTCGCGCTTGGCGAATGATCCATGGCGTCCTCCCTTTTTCCGAGGCGCGGTGTTTGCAGGCCCGTTATTTCCTCAGCGTGGATGCCCGTCGGGCCCGCTCGGTGATCCTGTGCCGGCGGCGATCTTGTTGTCCTTGATCACCCTGGCCCAGCGTGCAATGTCGCCTTCGATACTCACCGATCACCCAATTGTCTTTTGCCTGGCTCGTGGCTAGCCGCAGAGCTGAACGGAGTGCATGTGACCGCGGTGACGGGAGAAATCGATGACGAGCAATTTTCTGTCAGGAAATGGCGGGTATTTTGCAGCGATTAGGATTTTGTCGACCCAATATCTTCCGTTCATCTACGTTTCCTCTCGCGTGAAGGTCCCGAAAAGGACCGATCACTGGTACCGATGTTAGAAGAGAGAGGGGGTGTGTGTGTCTCCACTAGCCGGATTCCGGCTTGCATCTGCGATTTTGGCGCCCAGTCGGCCAGCACGTGCATTGGCGTGCGATCAAATGGTCGAGCGAGAGCGCGCCAGGGCCCCGCGCGATCACCAGAAGAAAGCAAGTGGCCCACACTCCATGGGTCGGCCAAGCGCCGGGATAGACGAAGATCTCGATCACCGCCGCCATAAACAGCAGCGCCAACGCCGAAATTCGTGCCGCGAGCCCGATGACAAGCAGGATCGGGAAGAAATGCTCGGCAAAAGCCGACATGTAAGCGGCGATCGTCGGATCGATCAGCGGAAGCTGATATTCATTCTGGAAGAGCACGATAGCGCTGGGCTTGAGGTGCCAGCCCGCAACCTTTGTCTCACCGGACTGCCAGAACACCGCAGCCGGGAAAACGCGAGCCGCAAGCGCGATGAACCAATAGGGAATGCAATCCATCGCGCCGATCACCCGTTGAATGATCCCCACCAGACCAGGTCCGGAGTGCGTCGCAGCGGGCAAACTATTGGTCATGGCAGCCCGTACTTCTCCGGCTCCGGAAGGAGGATGTCTCGCACGAGGCCCGAGCCGATGAGCCCCGCGAGGTTGCCGATGAGATCGAAATTCGAATTGTCGGCAAACGCGGCCTCGGTCGCCTCGTCAAGCGGCCGGCCTCCTGCAAGCGCGAGCAGGAATGCGGCACCACCCGGCAGCAGCATGCGGACTAACACGTCGAGATACGGGCGGACCACGAGCGCGTCCTCGCCGCGCCAGTTCTCAACGGGCGCAAGCTCCTGCTCGCCGCTATTCATCGCCCAGATCGTCGCGATCGGATATCGCGAGCGAACGATTTCGGCCGAGGGATGCATGTCGATGCGGATACCGCCGACAGTGTGGGCGTCAAGCGCCGCAAACTGGCCCGCGTCGACGGGCGTGGCGTCGGCCGCATGGTAGGCGCGTGTGCGCGCAGCCTCGAGCCGCGCTACGTCTGCAAGATAGGCAAGTTCGCGCGCCGGGTCGAACGCGGCGATGAAGGTGGCAAATTCGTCGCCATAGATCGCGAGTACTGGCGAGCGCGGCGGCCGCTCCACCACGAAGGCTCGCGCCATCGCGGCGAAGAACTCTTCGCCTACAATTTTCTCGACAACAGGGAAGCGGCTCTTGAGGGCTTTCACCAAGCCCGCCACCACGTTGTTGCGGTAGACGGCAAAGCGCCGAGTAGGAATTGCCGCATTATGCGCAGTTATACCGCAGGGAATCGGGTGCTCGGCGTCGAGCAGTGCATCCGCAAACGATACCTCGAACGGTGCGAGCATGGCCCCCTTCATGCCGCCGACGCGCGCGACGCGTCAGCAAGAATGTCTTGTGCCGCGGCCGCTTCCGCGCGCAGCGTCGGCCAATCGGGGACGTCATTGTCCCACTCGATCAATGTCGGAATCGCCCCGGTATGGGCGATGACATGCGCATAGAGCGTCCAGACTGCGGCAGAGACCGGCGATCCGTGAGCGTCGATCAGCAGCGTCGAGCCGGCATCGTCCGCCTCCTCGTCATGCCCGCCGAGATGGATTTCCTTCACCCGATCGAGCGGAAATGAGTCCAGATATGGCAGAGGTTGCGTACCGTCGTTCATTGCCGACACGAAAACGTTGTTGACGTCGAGCAACAACCCGCATCCGGTTCGCTTGGATACCTCGGCGAGGAAGTCGATCTCCGAGATCGTGCTTTCAAGGAAGCGAACGTAAGTGGCTGGATTTTCCAGCAATATCTGGCGTCTAAGCGCCGTCTGCACCGCGTCGATATGCTCGGCGACTCGCGCTAGTGTCTGCTGCGTATAGGGCAGCGGCAGGAGGTCATTGAAGTAGATATCGCGATGCGATGACCAGGCGAGATGCTCCGAGAAACTCTCCGGCGCATAGCGATCGCACAGCATTTTGAGTCGCGCGAGATGGTCGCAATCGAGCGGCCGCATCGAGCCAATCGACAGCCCGACGCCATGTACCGACAATGCATAGCGCTCGCGCAGCGCGCCGAGCTGCACGTGCGGCGCCCCGCCGGCGCCCATATAGTTCTCCGCATGCACCTCGAAGAATCCGATCGGCTGCGTTGCGGCGAGGATGTCGCGAAAATGCGCGGGCTTGAAGCCGACGCCGGTGCGCGCGGGAAGATTTGAAATGATGGACATATGTACGTTCTAGCGTTGCGTGCGGTCGGAGGAATAAGAGGCGCAAGCGGGACGGCGCGCGTGTCTTTTGTAGGTCAGGACTTGATTGGCTCGAGCGAGCCCGTGCCCTTCGGCGTCTTTATCGTCGTGCAAGTTCCCTTCGCTACGTACTTCCAGGCGTTGCCTTGGTAATCGGTACTCGCAGTGCCAGCGCAGGTGGTGCCGGCGCCGGCCGCGCAGTCGTTGTCGCCCTTCATGGCGATGCCGTAGCATTTGTCCATGGTGGGCTGCGGCGGTTTCGGCCCGGCGAATACCGGTGCGGCGATCATAGTGAGGGCGGCGGCGAAGGAGCCGGCGATCGTGGCGTTGGCGATGAGGCTCTTTGAATTCATAGGAGTGATCCTTTCCGGGAACATCGGACGTTGCAGGCCGAGAGCACGAACACTAGCCGTAGCTTCGGCGTGCCGGAGAATCCAGTGACGCGCAGGCTTCATAGCAACGCCCGAAGCGGATGATACGCGCGACACGCTGAAGTGTTGGACCGGCCATCGTCACAATTGTGTGATGGAAATCGGCTATTGCAATAACCATTGCGATCGATTTGCTCGCGGCAACAATGGCCTTACGCTGGTCAGCGCGCAAATGCGGATGACTTACTTGTGACCTACTTGGCTTTCATGGCGTTCGTCGCTTCCCAATTTTCTCCCGGTGGCGACCTGAGAAATTGGCTGCATCGTTCGAGCATAATGCGCGCGGGTTGGTCCGACGCCCGCGCAGCCAAAAGCTGCTGAAAAAAGCTCATGGCACCGGCGAAATTGCGCGTTCGATAGGCCGCAAGGCCGGAATCATACAGCGCTACCCAGCTTGGCGGCCCGGCTCCGCATTCGGCCACGCCAAGCAATTCGTAGATTGCAAGTCCGCCCACCCGTCCATAGACCATCAGCCGGTCGAGCTCGCGCACCTGGATGTGATCGCCGGCAAGGCGGCGCGTTTCGTCTCCGATGATGATTTCGGTGCCATATTCCTTGTTGGCGCCTTCAAGCCGGCTTGCAACATTCACGGCATCACCGATCACCGTGTAATTGAGCCGGAATTCCGATCCTATATTGCCGACAAGCATTTGGCCGGAATTGACGCCGATGCGCACTTTGAGCGGACGGCCGCCGTCATCGGTCAGTCCCGACGTCCGAAGGGCACGCTGGCAGGCGAGCGCCGCGCGGCAGGCGTCGACGGCGTGATCGGCGTTCGTCGCTGGCGCGCCCCAGAACGCCATCACCGCGTCGCCGATGAATTTATCGATCGTGCCGCCGTGGGTGCTGACCTCACGCGACATGGTATCGAGATAGCTCGAGAGCAGCGGGATGATCCGATCGCCAAGCCGTTCAGATAGGCCGGTAAAGCCGGCAATATCCGCGAACAAGACAGTCAGGGTCCGAATCGAGCCCCCGGGGCGCGGTTCGACACCCTCGCTGACCAGCATCTTTACCAGATCCGCAGGTATGTATTTCCGAAAGGCGGCAAGCCCGCCTGCCATGTCAGCGATGGCGCTCGACAGATTTTCAAGTTCGGCGAGGCGCGAGGGATGCCGCCGCACCTGATCGAGTTCGAAGTGTTCGACATGCTTGAGCTCATTGACTACCGTGATCAGTGGTGTAGCGATAACCCATCGAGCAAGCCAGGCCGAAAGAATACCGGCGGCAAGAATGAGAATTGCCAGGCCGATGAGCAAATGCCGTATCGTTGTTTCAATCGGACCAAGAAACTCCGCTTCCGGAATGACGGTCGCGAGCGTCCAACCGGGAAAGGTGAGCGGCGTCAAATTGACTGCATAGGCATTTCCGGCGGCGACCAGTCGTACCTGGTACGCAATCTTTTTATCGCTGTCGTAGGAGCTGCCGGCTTGTTTGATCGCGCCATGGGCGATTGGCAGCAACGGCTGATCCGACCGCTGCATACTGACTTCATCAGCATCCGGATCGGGTGCGGCGATGGTGGTCCCATCTCGACCCAGGATGAAAGCTGCGCCGGATTTTCCGACGGAGAGTTGCGACAGAAATTGCGCGAGCCGCGTGTATTCGATGATAACTGCAAGCACACCTTGGCGTTTCTGGTACACGTCGATCGGACCGGCATAGGTGATCGACGGACGCAACCCCACCGGATGAACCGTAACATCGAACCAACGCGGTTCGTCGGTTTGCATACTCGTCCGGTACCATTCCTGATCGGTGACGGCGTAATCGGTGTTTTCGAACCGGCGCTTCTCGAATTGAATGTCTCCGACCACCACCTGATATTGGTCGATTCGCCGCTTGACCGCGCCGTCGACACGGGCGATTTCCATCATTTCCAATCCTAAATCCCCGAGTTTGTGCGCTGCAAAAAACGCTCCGTCCGGCCAGCCGAACGCGACCCACGATATGCTCTGCTGCGACTGCAGTTGCGAGAGGAAGACGAACTCGCGTTTGTCTGCTTCGCGGGTCTCTAGGACATTTTGAAGAAATAATGTGCGGATTGCAGTGTGCGCCGCGCGCGCTTCCGTGGTGATGGTGGTGAGTTCCTTTTCGACCGCAGACACGATCTGCACGTTGATCATCGCTGCAAGCGCGTGGCTGTTCGCTTCCGCCGTCCGCCACCACAGCACGTGGACGCCGATTGCACTCACCATGATCGATGCGAGGACAAGACCAGAAATCGCGAGGCGAATGCCAATTCGCATGATTGTTGGAGCCTCCTACTGTGTGGCGGAGCCTAGCGCCCTATGATCGTCCACTAAGCGGTCTATTCCGTGCGCGAGTATGTCGAAGCGGGTGGCCTGATGAGCTACGGAACCTCGATTGCGGACGTCTTTCGGTCGGTGAACGCTCGATTTCGCCACGCTAGTTTCTTGCTGGAGACGGCCACTTGCTCATGGCGATCTTGACGATGTCGCGTAACGCCGAAGCATCGCCGAACACCTTATGCAAGACACCGATGCCTTTGGCGACACCGAGGTAAAAGCGAGCAAGAGCGCGCACATCGGCCGCAGGATCCAGCATACCGTGCGCTCGGGCGCGCCGCAGCACAGTGTAGATTGCGCCTTCGATACCGGTCGTTCGCTCGGCGATGATGCGAAGAACCTCGTCCGGAGCGTTCGGGAACTCCAGCGACGTATTGGTGTGAAGACAACCGCGCGGCCGGCTCGGCTCGCTCATTTGCGTTACCAGTGTATCGAGAAATCCTTCGATCGCACGGTAGGGGTCCGGATTCGATAACTGCTTGATTCGCTGTTGGCCGACAGTGATCTCATAGCGTTTGAGCGCGGCCACGAACAGGCCCTGCTTGTCACCGAACGCGTTGTAAAGGCTTCCGCGGCGAAGCCGCGTCGCCTTTTCCAAATCCTGGATTGACGTTCCTGCATAGCCTCTCCGCCAGAATAGCGTCATGGCGCGGTCAACCACCGTGTCGTGATCAAACTGCTTGGTGCCTGCCATAATGATGCCCTTCTGCTTTCTTTCCCGGCACGGCGCGCGAGCTCTTTTAGGTAACACGATTGTGTTTGCGACAGCCAGCAGTCGCGCTCGATCGCGACAAATTATCTTTGACCGGTCATTCCATGATAGGCTTATAGTGTCCAACGTGATGCTCTGCCGCCATGGCAGGTTCGAAGTGTGGTGATCATGAAGATCATTCGAACATCGGCGGCTAGCTTGGTGTCTAGCGGCGGCCTGTCGTCCGGCGCGTATATGACACCGCACGAAATCCACCTCGCCCAGCCCACGGCGCGGCCTTCCGACCACCATCATGCGCTCAGCGAAGCGCGGCGCCGCATCATTGCCACCGACCAATGGAGGGGAAGTCAGCTCATGGGCCGTCGCTGGCCGATCGGATGCGTGGCGCTCGAAATCACGCAGCGCTGCAATCTCGACTGCACGGCGTGCTACTTGTCTGAACACTCCGAAGGCGTGAAGGACATTCCACTCGAGGAATTGTTCCGGCGCATCGATCTGATCTTCGAGCACTACGGTCCCAATGCCAATGTGCAAGTGACCGGCGGCGACCCCACGCTTCGCAATCGTGAAGAGCTGGTCGCCATCGTGCGCAGGTTATCGCAGAAAGGCTTGCGGCCTGCGCTCTTTACCAATGGAATCCGAGCCAAGCGCGAATTGCTCGTCGAGCTCGTCGAAGCGGGGCTCGTTGATGTCGCGTTTCATGTCGATCTGACGCAGCAACGCCGAGGCTACGAAAGCGAGGTCGCACTCAATGAGATACGCCAGGATTACATCGAGCGTGCACGCGGCCTCCCGCTCTCGGTGATGTTCAACACGACCATCTTTGATCGCAATTTCGAAGAGATACCTGCGATCGTACGATTCTTCGTTCGCAATTGCGACGTCGTGCGTCTGGCATCCTTTCAACTTCAGGCGGAAACCGGCCGCGGCACATTGGGACGCCGAAACGCAGCAATCACTGTAGAGTCGGTTCAGGAGCAGATCGAGAAAGGTGCAAGATCTTCGATCTCCTTCGACGCGCTGCGCGTCGGACACGCGCGCTGCAATCGCTATGGAATGATCTTCGTGGCCAACAACAGAGCCTACGACGCGCTCGACGACCGCCGATCGTTGGAGGCGGTCCTCGAGCGCATGCCGCTGTTGAGCTTCGACCGCCGTGGCCGGTCCAAGGTCATAGCCACTTTCGTGAAGGGAATTCTAACCAGCCCGTATCTTTCATTCAAAGCTGTGGGTTGGCTAATCTGGAAAGCGTGGCAGGCCAGAGCCGACCTCTGGGCAACCCGCGGTCGCGTGAGCAAGCTGTCGTTCGTCATCCACAACTTCATGGACACGTGTCGCTTGGAACGGGATCGGGTCGATGCGTGCGCTTTTATGGCGATGACGCAACGCGGCCCCATCTCGATGTGCCTGCACAACGCCAAGCGGGACGCCTTCATCCTCGCACCAATTAGCTTGAGCGGACCCGAAGGCGACCGCTTTTGGAATCCGATCTCAGGGGAACTAATGGAAAAGTCTGCCGGCATGCATCGCCCGCCCGATCCGAATCGCAAGGCTGCGAAAGGATGGCGCAAGCGTGCCGTCACCGCAGCTGACGTCACCATCGTTGGTTAGATCGTCGAGAATGGGCAAGAATGTTGCGCAGAATTCGCAGAGGGGCTTACATGGCTCTTGGTCTTCTCTCGCTGATCTCGATCGCCACGCCTGCTCCGGCTGGGGACGCAACAGCAGAAGCATGGAGCATCGGCGAATGGGAGGCCGCGTGGACAAAGGTCCTGACCCGATACGTCGACGACGCGGGCCGCATCGATTTTGATTCACTGAGGCGGAATCACGTCGATTTGGATCGGGTTGTTGCGTTTATCGCTATTGTCGATCCCGACTCGCAGCCACAACGGTTTCCTGACAAGCACTCGCGCCTCGCCTTCTACATTAATGCCTATAACGCCTTGGCAATGTACCGAGTCGTTCAGGCGGGTGTTCCCGAAAGTCTCGGCGGCTTGACGAAGTTCACCTTTTTCTACCTTCGGACGTTCACTGTAGGCGCAAAATCAATCTCGCTCTACAAATTTGAAAATGACGTCATTCGCCCGCTCGGCGAGGAGCGAGTTCATTTCGCGCTGAATTGCATGGTCGTCAGCTGCCCAAGACTTCCGCGCGTCGCGTTCAGCGCGGCCGCGCTCGACGGGCAGCTTGATACGGCCGCACGCAGCTTCATTGGGGACACTCGAAACGTCTGGATCGAGCACGCCAAACGCGAGGTCTGGCTGTCGGCCATCTTCGATTTCTACACCGAGGATTTTCTCGCGCACGCCGCGAGCTTGGTCGCATACGTCAACCGTCATCGCGCGGCGCAAATTCCTGCCGATTTCAGCGTGCGTTTTCTCGAATATCATTGGACGGTCAACCATCGCAAATGGGCGTACGTGAGGGGGTGACGCGTATGGAGCAGGGACCTCTGATCGGCGTGAAGGCCTGCGTCTTCGACGCCTATGGCACGCTGTTCGATTTTGCCGCTGCGGCCAAGGGCTGCCGCGACGTGCTCGGGGACGGCATCGATAAGCTGACCGCGCTCTGGCGTGACAAGCAGCTCCAATATACCTGGCTGCGGGCCGTCCAAGGCCGGCACGCCGATTTCTGGCAGGTCACCGGGGACGCTCTCGATTTCGCGTTGCAGACGTTGGCAATCGAAAAGCCGGGCCTGCGCGATCGTTTGATGAGTCTTTACCTGACGCTTGATGCCTTTCCCGAGGTCCCCGATGTCCTCACACGCCTGAAACAGGCGGGCCTGCGGACCGCCATCCTGTCGAACGGCTCGCCCAAGATGCTCGATGCGGTCGTCAAGGCCGCCGGGCTGGAGTCGCTGCTCGATGCGGTGCTCTCGGTCGAGGAGGTCGGCGTCTACAAGCCGCACCCCAAGGTCTATCAACTCGCCCTCGACCGTCTCGAGCTCCCGGCTGCCGCCATCGCGTTCCAATCGTCGAACGCCTGGGATGCCTACGCGGCCTCGGCATTCGGCATGCAGGTCGTATGGTGCAATCGCTACGGGCAACGGCCGGAGCGATTGCCGGGCGAGCCCGACCGAATGGTGAAATCGCTGACCGAACTGCCGGCTCTGGTCGGAGCGCCGTAGACAGGATGGGAGGAACACAATGAACCGACTTGCCACGCTCGCAATGACCACTGTGTCGCTGCTGTTTGTGGGAGTTGCCCTGCTAGCGGGTGACGGAATTGGCTACGCCCAGCAGCGATCCGACAACGATAACGTCAATGCCGCCGTTAATGCCTTTCATGCAGCGCTGTCGAATCTAGACATCGGCAAAATGCAGAACGTGTGGGCTCAGGAACCCTACGTGGTCTTGATCAACCCGAGGGACAAAGCGCCAGCAGTCGGCTGGGATGCTGTCAAAAAAGACTGGCAGGACGGGGTATTCGGCTTCTGGGCAGAGTTGAAGCTATCGCCGAAACAAGCGCCTCAAATCCACATCGATCAAGGGACGGCGTGGACGACTGGCGTTGTGGGCGTCGAAGGCAAAAACAAGAGCGGTCAGGCTCTCAGCTTTACCATCATCGAGACGCAAGTTTACGAAAAGCGCGGCGGTCGCTGGCTCATGGTTTCCCACCACGCATCCCAGGTGCCAGAATAAGCCGCGCCGACGGAGGTGATCGAACGAGTTGCCATGCGCAGCTTGCGCACCTGGTGGATGAAACTGCCACCTTTGATTCTACGGGGGTTTTCGGATGGAGTTTCTAGGTAGTGTGAATTCG
>Ga0209648_10002856_pt1 | contig 14379 bp, 12 predicted proteins | sample GraSoi2013_115cm_FD_185830 | JGI IMG/M metagenome (GOLD analysis project Ga0209648, IMG submission 185830) | Grasslands soil microbial communities from the Angelo Coastal Reserve, California, USA - Sample 9_17_2013_115cm (SPAdes) (version 2) | ecosystem: Environmental > Terrestrial > Soil >...
GGTGGAAGCCCGCCATGCCGCACGGCGTGAATTCGGCGGCGTCGAACAAGCCAAAGAAGACTATCGCGATCAGCGCGGCCTGCCCTTCCTGGAAACGCTCTTGCAGGACGTCCGGTACGCACTGCGTACGCTGAGCAAGAGCCCAAGCTTCACAGCTGTCGCCGTCTTGACACTCGCGCTGGGCATTGGTGCGAATACTGCAATTTTCAGCGTCTCCAATGCGGTGCTGTTGAGGCCGCTTCCTTACCAAGATCCAGAGAAACTGGTGCGGGCGGATGAATTCTGGCCACGAATGAACGACACGGTTGTGCCCGATCCAGATTACACCAACTGGAAACTGCACAATCAGAGCTTTGAAGAGCTGGCCGCGTACAACGGCGGAGCTCAGGTGAACCTCACGGGCGCGGGAATGCCAGAGCGTCTCGAGAGCGTCTCCGTGACCGCGAATTTGTTGCCAATGCTGGGCGTGCACTCGGCGCTTGGGCGAACTTTCTTGCTGGAAGAAGCGCAGCCGGGAGACCATTTCGTGGCGCTCCTCAGCGACGTGCTGTGGAAGGAGAAATTTGGCGGTGATCCAAATATTCCTGGCAAGTCGGTGACGCTCGATAAGCAAAGCTACACGATTATCGGAGCCTTGCCAGCGAACTTTCGGTTTCCCGACCGACGGGCAAATCCACAGATTATTCTGCCGTTCAAGCTTCCACCGGCGGTGGATTGGAGCACAAAAAGCTTGGCGCTGACCCGGGTCATCGGAAGATTGAAGCCAGGCGTCAGCCTGAGGCAAGCCAACGTGGAGCTCGTCGCGCTTTGCCAGCAGGCCGACGCCAACATCCCGGCGGTGTACCTTCAGATGAGAGAAGGCTTGCAAGTGCACGTAACTGGGCTGCACGAGAAGCTGGTAGGAGATGTGCGGCCTTCGTTGCTCATGCTCGTCGCAGCCGTGGCCTTCGCCCTCTTGATCGGCTGCATCAACATCGCGAATCTGCAGCTTGCGAGGACAGCGAGTCGGCAGAAGGAGCTTGCGGTTAGAGCAGCGATCGGCGCCGGGAGGGTGAGATTGTTGCGGCAGTTGCTGACCGAGGGCGCGCTGATTGCGACTGCGGGCGGAGCGGCGGGGTCGCTGGTTGCTGCCGCTGGTGTGCGTCTGCTGCGCATCTACGCCCCAACTAGCTTCCTGCAAATTGGCTCAATTACGATGGACAGGCGCGTGTTGAGCTTTACGTTCGGTGTTACGTATTTGACGGCATTGCTTTTCAGCGCGGTCCCTGCCCTGAGAGGCTCAAAGCCAAACGTTAATGCATTCTTGAAGGAAGCGCACTCCTTCACCGAGGGCGAATACGGACAACGCATGCTGCGAAGCGCGCTGGTAATTTCTGAATTGGCGATGGCGGTGGTGGTGCTGGTGGCCTCGGGTTTGTTGATCCGTAGCTTTGTGCGTCTCTCGAACGTTGACCCGGGATTCGATCCGAGCAACCTGCTCACAATCAGCACGGCGTTGCCGGAAAGCAAGTACGCGGCTCCTGCTCAGCGGCGTGAGTTCTTTCAACAAGTCCTGCAAAGAATCAGCGCATTACCCGGAGTGCGGTCCGCGGCACTCACAAGTTCGCTGCCGCTGACGGACTATGCGCAAATAGATGCGTTCCTCGTGGAGGGAGAACCGGACAAGCCCGCGGGCGCGGGACCGCTGACACCTGTGGAGCACGTCAGCCCAGGTTATTTCAAGACAATGAGAATCCCCCAGCTTGAGGGACGTGTTTTCGATGACGCGGATTCGACGCCGGGAATTCACGCAGTTATCCTCAACGAGGTGTTTGTGCAGCGGTTTCTTTCGAACGGCGATCCAATCGGAAAGCGCATCCGCTTCGGACCGCCAGAGAGTCCATGGACGACGATCGTCGGCGTGGTTGGAAACGTGAGACACGTCGGGCTGGACCGCGGGCCAGAGCCCGAGGTGTACGTGCCGTACGCGGCAGACCCGGCGTTGACAGCGATGCTCGTAGTGCGGACAGAATCCGATCCGCGCAGCCTGGCTGCCGCCGTGCGCGAACAGGTAATCGCGGTGGACGCGGAGCAGCCGGTATTCGGCGTCTCCCCGATGGAACAGCGCCTTGCGGACTCGATGTCAGGCGCCCGATTCAACACCACGCTGCTTAGTTTCTTTGGACTTGTAGCCTTGGTTCTCGCATCAGTCGGAGTGTACGGAGTGATTGCATATTTCGTTTCGCAGCGAACGCATGAAATCGGAATCCGCATGGCGCTCGGAGCAAGTGGCCGGAACGTGCTCAGGATGGTGATGGGTCAAGGAATAGCGATGACCGCTATCGGACTCCTGCTGGGACTCGGCGGAGCGCTTGCCGTAACGCGTTTTCTTTCGAGTCTGTTGTTCGAGATACGGCCAAGCGATCCGGCAACTATTGTTGGCGTTATGGCCATGCTTGGCGGTGTGGCCCTGGCTGCGTGTTACCTGCCCGCGCGTCGCGCCATGCGGGTCGACCACATGGTCGCACTGCGCTATGAGTAAATCATGGTCCCCTCCGGGGACCACAACGAAGGTATTTTCGTAGGAGTAGAACGGAAAACAAACATTAGATTGCGTCCGTTGCTCTTGCCGGTCCCTCGGCGTGCTAGAATCTCCCGCCAATGAGCCGAATCTGCTCCTCCCGTTTCGAGCGAGCGGCACGCAAACTGGGCTGGATGCGCATCGCCGGGATTGATGAGGCCGGACGCGGTGCGCTGTTTGGTCCAGTCGTTGCCGCTGCGGTGATTCTCAATCCCAAGCGGCGCATCGTCGGCCTGGACGATTCGAAAAAGCTCACTTCCGAACGCCGGGCGGAGCTCGCGCCACGCATCCGCGAACACGCTCTCGCATGGGCAGTCGCCGAGGTGGACGCGCAGCGCATCGACGCCTGGAATATTTACCAGGCGTCGCGCCAAGCGATGACCGCCGCGCTGCAGGGACTGGCAATTCCGCCCGATTATCTGCTCATTGACGCGATGCAGCTCGACGTCTTGATCGAGCAGAAATCATTGATTAAAGGCGATGCGCGCAGCATCTCCATCGCGGCAGCCTCGATCCTCGCGAAAACGCACCGGGACACGCGAATGGAAGAGTGGGACGCCATATATCCGCAATACGGCCTGGCGCGCCACAAGGGCTACGGCACGCCCGACCATCTCGAAGCCTTACGCCAGCATGGCCCGTCGCCGCTCCACCGCCATTCCTTCGCTCCTGTGCGAGAATCCGCCTGTTGGGCGGTTGGCGCGACGCAAGCTTCACTGCCAATGTTTTGACGTGTCAAAATAAGATCGCCGTCGAACATTCCTTGTCTGACCGGAATGCCATCGGGAATCAGCAGGAGAGCAACATAATGCGCGTTGTCAGCGTGTTGATTTTAGTCGTTCTAGTGTCCGCTGCCACCGTGTTTGTTATGGCCAAACCCGCCACTCTGGATTCCGCGACTCTACTGGCAGCGACGCCGCCGATGGGCTGGAACAGCTGGGATGCCTACGGCGAAACGGTTAGCGAAGCCGACATCCGGGCGAATGCGCAGTGGATGGCGGAGCACCTGAAGAGCTTCGGCTGGCAATACGTGGTTGTGGATTCCGGATGGTACGTGACGAATCACTCCGCCGGCACGAATGCCGACAGCGCGCAATTCAGCCTGGATGCCTACGGCCGGTACACGCCCGCGGTGAACACCATTCCTTCGGCGGCGCAGTCTCGGAGCTTCAAACCGCTCGCCGATTACATTCATTCGCTAGGCTTGAAATTTGGCATGCACATCTTGCATTCCCAAGGAGGCGGTCCGAAAAAACCTGCCGATCGCCGGATCCTCCTTTCACGCTGTGGATGCCGCCAATACGTCCGACACCTGTCCGTGGAATCCTTTCAATTATGGGCTGGACGCGGGCAAGCCGGCAGCGCAAGCGTATTACGACGCCCTGGCCCAACAGTACGCCGGCTGGGGCGTGGACTTCCTGAAGGTCGATTGCATCGCCGACCATCCCTACAAGGGGGATGAGATTCGCCTGATCAGCCAAGCGCTCGGCAAAACAGGGCGGCCCATGGTCCTCAGTCTTTCGCCGGGGCCCGCGGCCTTGGAGAAAGCGGAGGAGCTGCGCCAGTACGCGCAGATGTGGCGCATCTCGGACGACGTCTGGGATCTCTGGCACAGCGGAACACAGTTTCCCTCGGGCATCGGAAATCAATTTGCCCGGGCCGCGAAGTGGGCTGCCTTTTCCGGACCCGGCCATTGGCCCGACGCAGACATGCTTCCTATAGGCCGCCTCGAACCGGCCGCGGGGTGGGGAAAGCCGCGCGCCACACGGCTGACTCAGGATGAGCAGCGCACGCAACTCACGCTTTGGTCGATCTTTCGCTCGCCGCTGATGATGGGCGGAAATCTGACCCTCTGCGATGAATGGACGAAGTCATTACTGACCAATGCCGAAGTGCTCGCAGTGGACCAGCACTCGACCGGCAATCATGCGGTCGTCACGACGGAAAAGGCGGCCGTGTGGCTCGCGCGTCCAGCATCAGGTGATGGATATTACGTGGCGCTCTTCAATCTCGACAGCGGCGCTCAGACCTTGCAGTATTAGTGGAAAGAAGTTGGTCTGCCGGAGACGAGCTATCGCCTGCGCGACCTCTGGGAGCACAAGGATCTTGCCCCCGCGGAATCATTCACCGCCACGCTGGCGCCTCATGCATCGGTGCTCTACAGAGTTTCGAGCCGCTGAGCATATCGCGGAGCTTCGCCGGTAGTCGTGGGAGTATCATGAGCTGTCGCACCGGCCGGTGCGCTCACGTTCACTACCTGCTTGGCATCGTTGAAGCTGATCTGCCGAGTGGACTGGATCGCCGCGACGGTATCACCATCCCTCGCACCGTAAGCCCGCCGCTGGCCCGGAATCGGAGGAGTGCGATGGAAAAAGAGTTCCTTCGTTTATTCGCCTTGTGTTCGCCGTGAAATACCTGGAGGAAGGGGATAACTGCCTGCTCACAAGCAGTTCTGCGTACATTGACTTGCCTTTTTACCCCCTGATAGCGTAACCAAGTAGAGTTACTAGCCGTTCCGCTACCGCGGCAATTCGAGGAGAAACTGTGGGGCAGACTCCGAGGGGAGATTTGTCTTTATTCGCGCATGGCCTATAACAAGAGCAAGAACGTTGAAGCCGCACAAAAGCTGCTGAACCAGGGCAAAGTCGCCCAGGCCATAGCCGAATACCAGAATATTCTGAAGTACGAGCCTCGCGACCAGGTCACGCTAATGACCATCGGCGAGCTATACATCCGCCAGGGCGAGACGTTTCAGGCCATCGACTACTTCGAGCGCCTTGCGCAAATTTTCGTAGGCGACGGTTTCCTGACAAAGGCGATCGCGGTCTACAAGCGCATCGCCAAGCTCGCTCCCGAAGAGATTCGCCCGCTCGAAAAGCTTGCCGACCTCTACGTTCAACAAGGGGTGATGAGCGAGGCGGAGATTCACCTCAAGAACAATCGCCAGCCGGAAGCCGTCAGCCTCTTGAAAAAACTTCTGCAGGCGGAACCCGATAATCTCCGCATCCAGACCCGTCTAGCCGATTTGTACCAGGCCATGGGCCAGACTCGGGAAGCCATTGAGGCTTACGTCTCCGCTTCGCAGCGTGCCTTGGCACGCGGTGACCATGGAGAAAGTGAAAAGCTCGCGGACAAGGCGATCAAGCTCGAGCCCAACAATCTGGCCGCAGTGATCATCAAAGCGCGGTCGTATTCTTTACAGGGCAATCTCGCCAAGGCTGCGCAGCTCCTGGAACAGGTGGCCGATCTCGAGAAAGGTGGCGAGCAGACCGAACTGCTCCTCGATCTTTATCTCAAGAATTCCGATTGGGACCAAGCCACGGCGCTTGCACATCGCGTATTTGAAGCTGACGCGAAAAATTTTGGCCCGATGCAAAAGGTCGTCGAATCGCTGCTGCAGTCCGGAAATGGCGAAAAAGCCATGGGAATCCTGGAGAAGTCGCGGCTGTCTATGATCGATGCCGGGGAGCATGAGGTTGTCGGGAAACTCCTCAGCGAGCTTGCGGCCAGCATGCCTGGCAGTATCGGGCCGCTGGAATGGCTCGTGGAATTGTACGGCCGCACCAGCGATTCCTTCCGTTTGCCCGATGCGCTGGCGCATCTGGGTGACGCCCTGGCGGCCGATGGCCAGTGGGAGCGAGCGAAGAAAACCTTCGAACAGCTGGTGGACCGCGAACCTGAAAGCGATTCGGCAAAGCACAAACTCAACGGCGTGCTCCGTAATATGGGACTCCTGCCGGCGGAAGAGGCGAAGGAGCTTCCCGAGGAGCACTTGCAGGCGGAGATTCCGAAACCGTCGGCTCCCAAACTGCGCCCCGACGAGGGAGAATTCGCTCCTGAAGTGCAAGCCAAGCCGTCAGTAGCGTCTGGCGAGCCGGCGCTCGACGAAGAGACGCAAAAATTCATAGCGCAGTCGCTCACCGACGTCGACTTGTTTGCCAGCTACGGCCTCACGCAGAAAGCAATTGGTTTGCTGGAGGCTATCCTGCGCCGCGCACCGCGCCACACACCGACACTCGAAAAACTGCTCGACTTCGTCCTTGGCGCGGGCGATGACCGGCGCACTGCCGAACTTGCCGCGCAGTTGCAACAGATCCACGGTGAAACAGGCGACAAGCGCAGTTCTGAACGATTCGGGGAATTGCGCCGCCGCTTCCAACGTGCTGCTGGTTTGACGGACGAAGAATTGGCGAGTGCCGTTCCCGCGGCACGACCCACATCGACAGCAGCTGCTGAGCCAGGGTCGGCGGATGTTTCCATACGCGAGATTGCCGCGGAGCCCGCTCCGTTAAAACCTGCGCCCGGCACGGCCGCTCCCGTGGAAGAAGCGCGTCCCGAGCCAGTCGGAGTGAACTCCGCGCCCCTGCAGGCGGACGTGCAGGAAGTCGATTTGTCCGACGAATGGGAAACCCTCCTCGAAGAGTCGCGCCACAGCGAGGCGACGGTTGAGGCTCCCACCGCAGTCGAAGCCAAGCCCACGTCGGGAACCACGCGTCGCCAGGAGCCGGCAGACGTGGAAGAGTTTCAGATTTCCGAGGAACCTGCGACCGTCTCGCCGGATGATGTACCCGCCTCGGCCGGCTTCGATGTTGCCGGTGACGCTCCCGCGATTCCTCTCGAGCCGGAAGCTATCGCCGAAAAATCGGCGGAGACGCGCGAGGCGGCCAAGCCTAAAGGGATACCTGCGGCTAAAGCTCCACAGAAACCTCCCCAGACGAGCGAGCCCGAATTTGAGCTGGAGCAGGAGTATGAGCTCGTACTGGAGGCGGAGCCTCTGGTCCCGGCGTACGACCAGCGGCCACCCGAGACGCCCATAGCTCCTCCCCAGCCGGAGCCGGTCGCGCAAAACGCCGGGCCAGCGCCACCCGCGGGCAGCGGTTTTGCCTCCGATCAATTCTTGGCGGATCTTGCCAACGAAATCGATCAGCTTGGCATTGGCGGCCTTGCACCAGGATTTTCGGGAGCGATGCCCAATGCCCAGCCGGCGTCTGTAGCGAAGCCAGAAGCAGCGCCCCCGCAGTCTGGCGAGTCCGGCCCGCTTAAGGAAGTGTTCGACGAGTTCCGCGCCGAACTCGGTGAGATGGGCGTGGAGGACGAGGACCTGGAAACACATTATAACTTGGGTATCGCGTTTCGTGAGATGGGGCTCCTCGAAGGGCCATCAGCGAGTTCCAAAAAGTTGCCAAAGCCAACGAGCGCGGGCGCGCTTTCCGCTACACCATGCAATGCTGCACGCTTCTCGGGCTGGCCTTCATGGAAAAGGGCCAGCCGGCCATCGCCGCGATCTGGTACGAGCGCGCGCTGCAGACCCCCGGCAATGATCCGGAAAGCACGCTTGCCTTGCGGTATGATCTGGGCGTGGCTCAGGAATCGGCGGGCGAGCCTGAAGCGGCGCTGAAAAGTTTCTTCCAGGTCTACGCGATGAACATCGACTATCGCGGCGTGGCCGAACGCATCGCTGCACTTCAAAAGCCCATCCGTCGATCCTGAATCTTTCCTGACAGGATAGGATTCCGCTCACCCATGAACCGGGTTTATCGCGCACTATTGGTCGTTCTTGCGTTCGAAATGGGCGCCATGCTCCTCTATCTGCCGTGGTCCGCCTATTGGGAGCAGAATTTTTTTCTCAGCCATTATCCTTCGCTCATGCCCGTTGTGCTTCATCCGTCGTTTCGCGGCGTGGTGAGCGGCGTAGGGGTTTTGGATATTCTCCTGGCAATCGGCTGGATCGGTTCGCGCCCGGGGCCTGATCGTGTCCCGCCTCAATAACTCATCTTGTGGCTTCCGCCTTTGCTACGTGACGGACCGGAACGGCCTTTCCGGAGTCGAAGCTCGGGAGGCACAGGACACTCTCTTGTCGAGGATTGAAGCCGCCGCGGCCGCGGGTGTCGATTGGATTCAGATTCGGGAGAAAGATCTTTTGGGGAGAGACAGCGCCTTGCTCACGCGTGAAGCTTTGCAACGGGCCGCAAAATCGCCTGCAAGCAACGCTGCTCCAACACGCATTCTGGTGAATGATCGGCTAGATGTTGCGCTCACAGAGGGCGCCGCCGGTGTGCACCTCGGCGAGAACAGCCTGCCGCTGCCCGAAGCGAAGCGGCTCGTGAAGGCCCAAGCCCTAAACCGGCATTTTTTGATTGGCGTTTCCTGTCACTCTTTGGATGCTGCGAGATCGGCAGCAAGTGGCGGCGCGGATTATCTTTTTTTTGGCCCCATCTTTGCCACGCCATCGAAAGCGGCATTCGGCGCTCCGCAGGGGCTTGAGCGGCTCGCCGAAGTTTGCCGCGCGGTTTCTATCCCTGTGCTGGCCATCGGCGGGATTACTTTGGCGAACGCCTCCATGTGTCTCGCGGCTGGCGCGTCGGGGATCGCGGCAATTCGCCTTTTTCAAGACGCGCTGGACATAACCTCTCTTGCTCAGTCACTGCGACAGCTGACACGCTGATCAACGCTCCATCAGCCGGCGGAGAAGCCGTATCTGTCCGGCATGATAAATATCGTGAAACGCAACGCCGTAGAGTTGAGGCAATAGTTTCGCAGCCTGCGCGGTGCGCAATACTTTGGCTGCCATCCCGTGCAAGGCCCAGTGTTCTCGCTCAAGCAACTTTTTATCGGCGCTCCACGCCGCCTCATTCAAATGGCCTCGTTCGGGCCTTGTAAAGAAATTGCTGCCCTTCAGCGCGAAAGAACCGCGCTTCCCGCCATCCATCCTTCGCCGCAGGGCATACTTCCAGTACGCGGCATGCAGCGTCACCTCCCAGATGTTGTGCCGGCCCGGTCCGGGACGCCAGGCGGCTTGCTTCGCGGTTATTCCCTTGATGGACTGCTTGAGATTCGGTCCATGCCAGGTTTTTTTCTCGTAGGCTTCTTCGAGCAGCGCGAGCACGAGCTTTGCGGAATCCACGGGGCCTCCTCATGGGGCGTCAGTGAGAGAAAGAATCCCGCAAAGGATGGCGCGCCCGCTCTATCGTGTCAACGCCCGACTCTCTTGCTGTAAAGGAATTGTCCCGCGGCCGGAAGAGTCCGTCTATTCTCCGCTCTCTGCATTTGTACAGTTGCCGGTCCGCCGCCTCGATCAGTTCAGCAACAGTCCCGCCGTCATACGGGTAGATAGCTATGCCGATGCTTACACCGAGAGCGGGCTCATTCGGATCACTTCGCAATCCAGTCTCGATGCGCTGCGCAACCTGTTCGGCCATCCCTTTGTCTGAGTCGATCAGCACGACGGCAAACTCATCGCCGCCGTACCGCACGGCCAGGTCAATTGGCCATCTCTTATGAATGATCCCCATCAGCGTTTGGCAAGGCAGGGAGACGTAACTTCCAGATGACAGTGGTTTGCAAAAGATATTGGACTAAGTTAGTCTGATTTCATGTTGCAATTCATTTGCAAGGAGATTCCGTGGCTTCATTTTGCCGGCTCGTTTTGCTTGGCTTTTTCTCCTTTTCCTTATCCGCGGTTTTCTCTCCGCCTCCTGCCCTTGCCCAGGAGAGACCTTACTTTGTCGCCTATGATCACTATCTCGAAGAACCCGGCAACCTCGAGATCGAGTATTTCTCGACGTATGGCATCCAGCGAGGCGGCAACAACTTCCACGCCTTCTGGACCGAGTGCGAATACGGCGCAACCGCCTGGTGGACCACGGAGTTCTACTTGGACGGCCAGACTACTTTCCACGACAGCACGGTGTTCACGGGCTTCCGCTGGGAGAATCGCTTCCGTCTTCTTAAGCGCGAACACTTCATCAATCCCGTCCTTTATGTCGAGTATGAAAACAAGAACGGCGCGGACAAGATCCTCAAAGAAGTCGAAGGTCACGATGTGGAAGCGGACTTCCTCGTTTCGAACGCGGAAGCTCAGAAGGAGCACATCCATGAAGTGGAGCTAAAGCTCATCCTCTCCAGCACATTCAAGGGCTGGAATTTCACGGAAAACACCCTCGCTGCCAAGAATCTTTCGAATTCCCCCTGGGAATTCGGCTATGCTCTCGGTGCCAGCCGTCCGCTCGCTCTCAAGGCCTCCGCGAAGCGCTGCACTTTCTGTCCGCAAAACTTCATCGGCGGGGTCGAGATGTATGGCGGCCTCGGCGACCGTCACAATTTTGGCCTTCACGATACTTCACATTACCTTGCGCCCGTGCTCGCCTGGAACCTACCTTCCGGCTGGACGTTGCGGATTTCGCCCGGCTTTGGTCTGAACGACATCAGCCATCGATTCCTCATGCGCTGGGGCGTCTCGCGGGAAATAACCGGCTTCGGTTCGATGGTCAGCCGGCTCTTTGGAGGCCACCAGTGAAAGCCGCTGCCACGGCACTCGCCGTTTCCATTTCATTTCTTGCGGCATCTGTTGTCCTCGCGCAGAGCCGGAGTTCCGGCAAATCACCGGTCGGCGCAACGCCCATATACGATCCGGTCATTTACGCGGAGCTGCAAAAGGCTCCCGAAAAGGCCCGGAACCGCCCAAATCCGCTGCAAAATGACGCGGACGCCGTTGCTGCCGGCGCCATTCTTTTCGCACAGCACTGCGCGGAATGCCACGGCAACTCCGCCGAAGGCTCGCGCAAAGCACCGAGTCTCCTCGTTCCAGAAGTCCAAACCGCAACGCCCGGAGCCCTATTCTGGCTGTTGACTAATGGAGTGGTTCGAAAGAGGATGCCGGTTTGGTCGAAGCTCCCGGAACCCCAGCGCTGGCAGCTGGTGCGGTACATCAAATCGCTTGGCGGGTCTGCTACTGCGGTGGACTCTCCCGTGCCTAAACCTTGACCGAGGATCCTAGTTCGCAGCCTTGGCCGCATCGTTCAGAATCATCGCCAGACGCACGCCAGCTTCTGTAAGGGCCGTTTCCGCGGCCCTGGCGGCGTTGCTTTGATAAGTTTCTCCGGCGGCTAGATGCTTGTCGAACATGCGCTTTCCCATATGATTGCCGTCGGCGCAGCTTTTCAGTTTCATGTCCGGCTCGATGCCGATTTTTTCCGCGAAAGCATCGTAGACCGCGGTCTCCGCTCGCTCGTGGCTCTCCCAGGCCCAGTTGTCCACGTGGATGCCCGCAGCTTCCCAGGCGGCGCTCTCCGTGTGAAACTTCTCGTCCAGCTCGTCGGCGTACCGGAGCGGGTTGGAGATTTCCATGTCGCGTTCCACAATCTCGGTGTCCCAGATCTGATGAAGGTTGGGCGAATAATCTTCACGCTCCGGATGGAGAGCGTTGGGGAGCGGTTCGTGGCGAAAATATTTCACCGCCACACAATTTCCGCCGTTGTCGGCGTTGCTGATGGCATGCAGCGGCTGATGCATATCGCCGGCAAAATGGATGAGGTAACGTATCGCTTCGGCGCGCTTCAGAGGATCGGCGGACTTGTTTTTCAGGATGGCGCGCTGCTCTTCGATCGCGCGCGTCACACATCCGTCGGGACCGCAGTATCCGTCCAGTTCACCCTTATGTTTGCCCCGCGGAATATCAATGTAATGCCAGGGACCGTTCTTGCGCTCGTTGCGTATATCGTCCGGCCATGTCGAGGCATCCACCAGCAGGTCCATCGTGGCATTCCCACACCAGCGTCTCAGCTTCGGATCCATCGGGTTGTCGCCAAGAAGCTTCAGAACCATTTGCCACGCTTCGGCGGTCAAATGCTTCTCCGCAATCAAAGCCACGGTCTGGTGACCTTTGCAACCCCACGCTTGGGCTGACGGCCCCCCGAGCGAGCCCACCAGCATGCACACAGCAAGCCAAGGAGCAAGCGTTGCAGCCTTGGCAAGTTTCCACCAGTCAGCAGTCACGAGTCACCTCTAACTTTTTCAAGCGCTGAGCCAGCGCCCGATCGGTTTCCACGATTCGGTGTGATCGCAGATCACGCGCAAGGCCGCGGTAATGGGAATGGCCAAAACCAATCCCATGCCTCCCCATACCCAGCCCCAGAAGAGCAGTGCAATGGTGATCGCCACGGCATTCAAGCGCACACGGCGGCCCACCAGTTGCGGCGCGACAAGATTGATAGCCAAAACGTGGATGGTAGTCAGCGTTGCGGCAATCAGTACGAACTGCCCCAGCGTTTTCCACTTGGCCAGTGCCATGACAAAGGCCGGCAGCCATGCCATCACTGCCCCGATGTACGGCACCATGTTTAGGAGTCCTGACGCGATTCCCGTGAGGACCGGATACTCCATCCCGATCATCCAGAAAAACAGGCTGCTCGCCGCGATTACCACCAGCGTCACGATGGTCATTCCCACGAGGTAATCGCGCAGGACGTCGCGCAAATCTTCCAGCGTTTCTTTCACCTGCGTCCGGCGCGAGGCGGGAAAAAGTTGCAACGTCCCGTGCCAAAGCTCGCGCTTCTCCGCGAGCATAAAAAAAACCAGAAAGGGCATGAAGGTAATTTCCAGAAACAGCGCGTATAGGGAGCCAACGCCGCGGAAGATCAGCGTGCGCACGATGCTGGGTTCCGTCCGCACCGTCGCCGAGGATGACGCGCCTTGCTCCGGCGCAATCCGCGAAACCTGCCCCTCGATTCCCCTGATCTTGCCTTCCACGGCGCCGGCAGCCTGCTGCAGAACACTGCTATATTTCGGCCAGTTCTCGGCGAAATCCGCGGTCCGCGTCCATAGTCCGTAGCCGACCGCTGCAAGCACCGAGATCAGGATCAGCACCATGACCATCGCGCCCAGCGTTCGAGGCAGCCCGAATCTTTCCAGGAATTCCACTGCCGGATCCAGGAAGTACGCCAGCAGAATCGAAAGCAACAGCGTGATCACCACCCCCGCGGCGTAATAGAAGAACAGCAGAATGATGGCCGCCGCGATCACTCGCATGCTGAAGTTTGAACTGGTGAAGCGAACGACCGATGGTGGCGTTTGCGTCGCGGACACGAGCGGCTCCGAGGCTCCACGTTAGCACACTCTCACAAACCATTTAGGACGTCGTACGCCGCTGTTCCGAAGCAGCATATTTGGAGATTTGTTTGATCGGTTTTTCCCTTGGTACCAGTTATGCAACAGGCATGATCTGCAGCGGACCGTAAAGTCACCGTTTTTACGTGTGTTAAGCTTTGCTGAGGTCATCCACACGGAAGTTGGCCCCACCGGGCCTGTACCACAACTCTGGAGAGACAGGCTTCTTCACATGGCCAAGGAGTTTTTTGGAACCGACGGGATTCGCGGCATCCCGGGCACGCCGCCGCTGGACGACGCCACTCTTTACGCCACCGGACGCGCTCTCGCCGCGTATCTCAATCGCGAACATGGCGCAGCGCACGTCCTCATCGGCATGGACACTCGCGAGTCCGGCCCGCATATCGCTTCATTGCTTGCGGCGGGTCTCGCGCGGGCTGGCGCCAGCGTTGCATTTGCCGGCGTAATCACCACTCCCGGAGTGGCTTGTCTTGTTCGGCAGAATGATTTTCAAGCCGGCGTGGTCATCTCCGCCTCGCACAATCCCTTTCAGGACAATGGCGTGAAGTTGTTTTCGCACGCCGGTATGAAATTCCCTGACGCCGTCGAAGAAGAGCTGGAAGCCGGGATATTGAGGCACCGGGGCGAAGCCGCGCCAAAGAATCTGCCGCCCCTGGCTGCCGATGAATCCCTCGATGCTGAATATCTCGCCTTTCTCCGGAAGCGGTTCATTCCCGGCGCGAAGCTCACCGGTTTCCGGATCGTTCTCGACTGCGCGAATGGCGCAGCCTTCAAGCTCGGGCCGGAGCTGTTCCGGTCGCTCGGCGCTGACGTTGTCGCCGTGGGCGTTTCACCTGACGGCCGCAACATCAACGCCGGGTGCGGTTCGCTGCACCTGGAGGGCTTGCGGAAACGTGTCGTCGCTGAAAAAGCGC
>Ga0209648_10002858_pt1 | contig 14378 bp, 13 predicted proteins | sample GraSoi2013_115cm_FD_185830 | JGI IMG/M metagenome (GOLD analysis project Ga0209648, IMG submission 185830) | Grasslands soil microbial communities from the Angelo Coastal Reserve, California, USA - Sample 9_17_2013_115cm (SPAdes) (version 2) | ecosystem: Environmental > Terrestrial > Soil >...
CCAGCTGCTGAGATCCGTCGCGGGTACCTGAGAGACTGCTTGATTTGTCAGGGAAGCTACCACCCCGGATTGCTCCCAGCGTGGTGTATGCGCGTAGGCGGGCGAGCGGAAGAACAGCTGCGTGCCGTGAAAAGCCGATCAGTCTTGCTCACCGACTGCAGGGCTGGGGGGCGGCGCTGTGTTTTGGCGCGTTCGGGCTCCTGCCGCTCGATTGGGCATCAGCCGTCGGCGGAGCACTGGCACGCCTGATCGGCCCCCGGCTTGGTATTTCAAAACGCGCCCGGCTCAACATTCGGCGAGCCTTGCCGGAACTCGCGGAACACGAAATCGCGAACACCATTGCGCAGATGTGGGACAATCTCGGCCGCGTCGCGGCCGAGTATCCGCATCTCTCTCAAATCCGCGTGTTCGAACCCGGCGGCCGCGTCGAGACGCACGGCGTCGAGCACATGGATCGGGCGGTCGCCGCGGGGCGCCGCGTGATCATCTTCTCCGGGCATATCGCCAATTGGGAGATCGCCATGCTCGCCGCGGTCCAATACGGGATCGAGGTCGCGCAGATCTACCGCGCCGCCAACAACCCGCTGGTGGACCGCATGATCACGCGATTTCGCGGGACGGGCGGCGAACTGATCCCCAAAGGCACCGTCGCCGCGCGGCGCGCCATCGCGGTGCTGCGGCGCGGCGCGCATCTGACGATGCTCGCCGACCAGAAGATGAACGACGGAATCCCGGTGCCCTTCTTTGGCCGAACGGCGATGACATCATCCGCCCTCGCCTCGCTCGCGTTGCGCTTCGACTGCGACGTGCTGCCCGCGCGTGTCGAGCGGCTCGGCGGCGCGCGCTTTCGGCTCACCGTCTTCCCGCCGCTATCACTGCCGCGCAGCGGCGACCATCATACCGACGCTGCTACCTTGATGGCGCAGGTCAATCAGATCCTGGAGGGCTGGATCCGCGACCGCCCCGAGCAATGGTTCTGGCTGCACCGGCGCTGGCCGGATTAGGGAGTTACCCGCCGCTCCTCGACCACGATGGTGTCCCTGATCTTCTCGTACTCGTACATCCAGCGACTCAGCAACCCGGCAATTACTGCGCCGATGATCGGCGCCACCCAGAAGAGCCAGAGCTGGCCGATGTACTCGCCCCCCGCAAACAACGCCGGCCCGGTGCTGCGCGCCGGGTTGACCGAGGTATTGGTGACTGGGATAGACACGAGATGGATCAAGGTCAGGGCGAGACCAATTGGAATTCCCGCGAAGCCGGTCGCCGCCCCCCTTGATGTCGTGCCGATGATGATGAAGAGAAAAAAGAACGTCATCACCACTTCGTCTACAAAACAACTACCCAGACCGTATTTGCCGGGGCTGAGGTCACCATAGCCGTTGGAGGCAAACCCGCCGGCGACCCACCCGGGCTTGCCCGACGCGATCGCCCACAACACCGCGGCGGCGATGATGGCGCCAATTACCTGGGCGACGATGTACGGGATGACATGCTTGTTTGCGCAACGCCCGGCGCTCCACAGGCCAATCGTGACCGCCGGATTGAAGTGCCCGCCGGAGATGTGACCGACTGCATAGGCCATCGTCAGCACCGTCAGGCCGAATGCAAAGGCGACGCCGAGAAAACCGATCCCCAGAGTCGGAAAGCCGGCGGCCAGGACTGCGGCGCCGCAACCGCCCAATACCAGCCAGAACGTGCCAAAGAACTCGGCAACAACGCGCCGCGAAATGTCGTTGTCCATTGCTGTCCTCCCACGTTAACTAATTGAACTTTAACGGTTGAGAACGCTAGGAACAAGAGCAACCTGAGGGATTGGAAACAGTCCTCGCCACCGAGACTTCAATCGTCGTCTGTGGATCCGGCCCGCCGTATCCGGCGATCGGATCCGATCGCCCCTGACCCGCCAGCGCCACCTTCACCCGAACGCCGTGGAACCGAGCAGAACGGATCAGGAAGCCTTCGAGAGTACCCTGGCGGAAGTTTGCTCGGCCTCGATCACTTCCGCGAAAGTCCGGTGGTCCGGGAAGGTCCAGTTCTCGCCAGGCAGCACGTCCCGAGCCCGAATTGGGGAGTCTGGGAACAATTCCGGGCGGGCCTTCTTCCACTTGGCTAAGGCGACACTTTTTGCGATCAGCCGGTCTTTGACGTAATCGACGAGCTTCTGTGAAGCCGTGTTCGGTAATCTGCGCCGCACAGGCGCAAGGAGTTCGATCAGCAGCCAAAGCTCCCAGGCGATGTCCTCAAGTGATTCAAGAGGAACTGGTAGAGATTTCGGGTCTTGGGGCCCCGGACGTTGGGGTTCCACCTTGCGTCTTACTGAAGTTTTCATAATTGCCGTTAATATTTGCTAATGAACTAAACGGACTGTACCATCGCCTGCGTCCTGCAAACGTGGCGGATCACGTCCATTACGCGTCAGGGTGGATAATATTTATCTGAAATGCCCCGAAAACTAAAACGTCTGCGCAGGACAATGCGGATAACCTTTGCTGACCGGCCATGGTTCGCTGCGTTGCGGGCGATATGAGCGTGTCAGAACAAACTACCCTGCCCCGGATGAACGCCCGTGCGCCGGGTCCGGGGCCGCGGCTTGCTGCCGGCAACCACGCCGACCCGGCCGTCGTGAAATTCGAGATCGAGCGGATCGCCGGCGCCGATCTCCACCGCCTCGGTCAGAACCCGCGCGACACCGTTGCGGACCACGACGTAGCCGCGCGCGAGCAGGCTTTCGTGGCGTTCCGAGTGGGTGGCGAGCCGTCCGGCGAAATTGTCGAGCGAGTGGTGGTTTCGGTCGATGAAGCGCGCCATCGCGGCGCGCAGCCTCGGCTCGAACTCGGCGGTGCGGGCGCGTGAGCGGTCGAGATCGGCCGAAAGCACCGCCGGCCGCAACCGCGCTGCGGCGAGATCGAGGCCGTGCTGGGCCGCCCGCAGCCGCCGGTCGGCGGCCAGCCGCAGCCGCTCGGCGCGATCATCGAGGCGCTGCGCCGCCGCGCCGATCAGGTCGTGCGGATCGGGGAGGCCGCGCGCGAGCCCCGCGAGATGCAACCGCCGCTCGCCGAAGAGCCGGGAGAGGCCGGCAGAGAGCCGGCCCGATTTGCCGCCGAGCTCGGCGATCAGATCGAGCCGCACCGGCACCGCCATTTCAGCGGCGGCGGTCGGGGTCGGCGCGCGCAGGTCGCTCGCGTGGTCGATCAGGGTCGTGTCGATCTCGTGCCCCACCGCCGAGATCAGCGGGATAGCCGAGGCAGCGGCGGCGCGTACGACGATCTCCTCGTTGAACGGCATCAAATCTTCGAGGCTGCCGCCGCCGCGGGCGACAATGATCAGCTGCGGCCGCGGCACCACGCCGCCCTCCGGAAGCTTGTTGAAGCCGGCGATGGCAGCAGCCACCTGGGCGGCCGCGCCCTCCCCTTGAACCGCCACGGGCCAGAGCAGAACCCGGCGCGGGAAACGGTCGGAAAGCCGGTGCAGGACATCGCGAATCACCGCTCCCGAGGGCGAGGTGACGATGCCGATCACCTCCGGCAGAAACGGCAACTTCTTCTTGCGCTCGGGCGCGAACAGACCCTCGGCGGCGAGGCGCCGGCGCCGGTCCTCGAGCAGCTTGAGGAGAGCACCGATGCCGGCGAGCTCGATCGTATCGACGATCAGCTGGTATTTGGAGCGGCCGGGGAACGTAGTGAGGCGTCCGGTGCACACCACCTCCATCCCGTCTTCGGGCTTGATCCCGAGACGCATCGCGGTGGTGCGCCAGCACACCGCGTCGAGGACCGCCTCGCTGTCCTTCAGGCACAGATAGCAATGTCCGGAGCTGTGCCGCTTCCAGCCGGAAATCTCGCCGCGCACCCGCACAAAGGAGAAATTTTCCTCGATCGAGCGCTTAAGCGCGCGCGAGAGTTCGGAGACCGTGTATTCGGCGAGGTTGGACCGAACCGGAGTCGCGATAGAAGTATCGTCCATCCCCACATGATAGCCGAGCGCGGGAGGAAGAGCGATGCGGGTGCTGGTGGTGGGTTCGGGCGGCCGCGAGCACGCGCTCGCCTGGGCGATTTCTGCGTCGCCGCTGGTCGACCGTCTGTTCTGCGCGCCCGGCAATGCCGGGATCGCCGAGGAAGCCGAGTGCATCGCGATCGGCGCGACCGACATCAAGGCGCTGGTCGAGTTTTGCCGCAACGAGCGGATCGATTTCGTCGTGGTTGGTCCCGAAGCACCGCTCGTCCTGGGGCTCGTCGACGCGCTCGAAGCCGAAGGGATCGCGGCCTTCGGTCCGAGTGCTGCGGCCGCAGCGATCGAAGCCTCGAAGGCCTTCGCCAAGGATCTCTTCGTGCGTGCGCAGATCCCGACCGCCGCCCACCGCCGCTTCCGCGATCCGGCAGCGGCGAAAGCCTTCATCGCGAGCCATGGCGCGCCGATCGTCGTCAAGGCCGACGGTCTCGCGGCCGGCAAGGGCGTGGTCGTCGCCGATGATCTCGACACCGCCTATCGGGCGGTCGATGCCGCCCTCGTCGAGCGCCGGTTCAGCTCGGCTGGGCTCGAAATCGTCGTCGAGGATTTTCTCGCCGGCGTGGAGGCCAGCTTCCACGCTCTGGTCGACGGCAAGGATGCGCTGCCGCTCGCCACCGCGCAGGATTACAAGCGAGTCGGCGAAGGCGATATTGGGCCCAACACCGGCGGCATGGGCGCGCATTCGCCAAGTCCGCTCCTGACCCCGGCGGTCGAGGGCATTGTGATGGAGCGCATCATACTGCCGGCGGTCGCCGCAATGCAGCGCGAGGGGCGCCTCTTCAAGGGGGTCCTCTATGCCGGCCTGATGCTGACGGAAGCGGGGCCGATGCTGCTCGAATTCAACGCCCGCTTCGGCGACCCGGAATGCCAAGTGCTGATGATGCGGCTGATGAGTGACCCGTTGCCGGCATTGATCGCCGCGCATGACGGCGTGCTGAAATCGGTCGATTTGCGATGGCAGCCTGAAGCCGCATTGTGCGTGGTGATGGCGGCTAAGGGCTATCCCGATGAATCTCACAGAGGCAGCGAGATCCGCGGCCTCGACGCCGCGGGACGCGACCCGAAGGTCAAGATCTTCCACGCCGGCACCCGCCGCGACGATGACCGGCTCCTCGCCGATGGGGGCCGCGTGCTCGGCGTGACCGCACTTGGCGGCGATCTTGGCCTTGCCCGCGCCCGCGCCTACGCCACGGTCGACCACATCGACTGGCCCGGCGGCTTCTGCCGCCGAGACATCGGCCAGCGGGCGCTCGGATCGGCGGGAGTTGGTTAGTCAGGGACTTCACCTTGCTGCGGCCCAATGCAGCTCGCCGGCCCCAACCAGACCGTCATCCTCGGCTGCAGTGCGGCCGCCCTCTGTTCGGCCGGGTCGGCGCGAAGCAGGAACGTCTTCAGGTTGTGGTCGCGGACCGGTTGTGGATGTTTCGCTCACCCCAACCGCGCAACGCAGCGAGGGTTGCCCACTCCGGCGATCGACGCTCGGGTCTCAGCCGCATGCGCCGCCGCCCCAGGAGAAATCGTGCCGCACCCCGGCGGTGGGCCAGGACCGATTCAGCGGATCGGCTTCCATTCTTTGCTGAACGTCCGGTCGCGGACTGCGAAAGAGACCAGGTTGACGAGCCACATGGCGATCAATTGCGGGTGGCCGACCTGATGGCCGCGTCGACCGCTGTGCAGCACACGAAGTTTCGGGGCGATCATCGTTCGGCCGATCCGGGAAAGACGGCGAAACATGTCGGCGTCTTCGAACGCGATCAGATCCGCACGGAACCCGCCCAGGCGAGCGAACGCGTGCCGCCGGATCATCTGAAATTCGCCGAAGGAAGCCCCTCGTTTCAATATGTTATTGGCGATCCGCAGGCCAAGGTTGGCGATGCCTGAGACGAGCTTATCGCTAAACGTCTCGTCCGCCGGAAACACGCGAAGGTACGCGGTCAACCCGACCAACCCCGGGTCTCTCTCAAATTGCGCTAGCGCCTCCGCAAAGAACCGGTCCGGCTCCGGGATAGCGCAGTCGGCATCAAGAAAGACGAGAAACTCGCCGGCGGCAGCCTTGGCGCCGTCGTTACGCCCTTCGCCGATCGTCTGACGGCCTGCGCCCGAATATACGACGACGGTATTCGCATATCGCCTCGCCAATTCGGCCGTCCGGTCGGAACTGCCCCCATCCGAGACGATCACCTCATGCGACAGGGTGAGTGTCGCTGCCAATGTTCGCAGCGTCGATTCGATAATCTTCGCCTCGTTCAAGGTCGGGATGATGATCGAAATCATGCTGCAAGCAAGCCGGGTTAACGGCCGATCACGCCGCCGGGCGATCCAAGAAGGTGCCGAAGAGGCGGTCCCAAATGTTGGAATATTGCCCGAAATTGTAGTGAAAGCGGGTATGGTGCAGGTCGTGATGGGTCACCGCGTTGAGGTATTTGAGCAACCAATGCTTCTGTGAGGCTTGCGCGACGAATTCGTGCCCGCAGTGCCCGGCGGCGTTGACGATGCCGTCGAACAGCAGATAGGCGAGCAACGTCGCCGGATGTAAAGGCACGAAGAAAATCACCAGCGCGAAGAAGCCGAACTGAGAAATGGTTTCCAATGGTTGGAACGACAGAATTGCCCAGGGTGTCGGTGTGATCGATCTGTGGTGTCCGGCGTGGACCGCCTTGAACAATGGAGCGAGGTGCATCAATCGGTGGGTTGTGTAGAAATAAATGTCATGCAGAACCGCCGTGGCGGCGAACCCTACCGCCGCCCACCACCACGGGTGCCCCCCGAAGTCGAAATAGAGCGCCGTCGCGCCATTCATGGCCGCATGATAGACGATCAGGCAATAAACCGAGAACAGCAGCAGCGCCGACAGCGACTGGCGAATCTCGCGGCTGATATTCTCCGGTCGAGGCCGCCGCTTCTGGATCCGCATGGCCTCGGTCGCCGGATTTCGGCGCCTGAAAAGCAAGTAGTGGAACAAGCCCGCTGGAACGAGATACGCGGTAACCAGCAGCAACACAAAAATCACGCAATACTCGGTCGCATAGGTCAGCATCAATCCGCGATCACCCCCTCGGGTTGACATCGAGCCTGTCTGAATATCATGTCAGAAGCTCGATACGTGCTCAACCCGACCGCACCCGTGGGGTAACATCGGACCTTGGCGCGTCTCTCGGTCGAGGTGGGTAGCGGCTCGCTCATTCGACGTTAACGACGTTGTAGAGCCGATGAATCCGGTCGGAGAACCAATCCGTCAGGCGGTGCTTCGGAACGCTCTCGTCGAGTTCGGGCGAGGCGCTCAAGCGACCCGCGGCCTGCAGCCGGGCCAATGTCCGGCAGAGCTCCTGGGCAACCGGCGGCCGAGCCTCCAGGATGGGCGCGAGGTCTGCCTTTGCGAGCTCGTACACCGTGGTGGGGACCAATGCGCTGATCCTTGCCGTCGCGGCTGCCCCGGTAAGCATCCCGATCTCGCCAAAATGATCTCCAGGCCCCAAGCGCAACAGTTCCATCTCGCCCTCGATTCCTTCGTGGGTCAGCGAGACGACGCCGCTCCCGATGATGAACAATGATTGCAGAACGGTGCCGGGCTCGACCATGGTTTCGCCTTCGTCGTATGACCGTGGCTTGAGCTTTGCCGCGATGGCCGCACGTTCCTCCGGCGCGAACGTCCCAAAAATGTCCACCAGCTCGAGCAACCTCTCGACACCGGATCGGCTTTTTAGCCGGCCTTCGTCTGCCGCTGCGCGATCGGACCCATTCTGCGACGCCGCCAAGTCGATGTCTGCGGCTGCCAGGTGCCGATAAATGAAATCGAACAGCTCGTTCTGTGCCTTGACGGTCGAGGCCAGCTCTTCGACAAAAAATGCGATCTCGAACTCTGCGTAGGTGGCATTGATCGTTTTGATGGTAATCGTCGGAGCTGGTGTTGCGACGATCAGCCGAGAATTGCGAAGCGCGTGCTCGAGAATCTCGCTGCACCTCAAAGGCGATGTCTGGGAATCGACCTGAACGGTTACGGTGGTCCCATGAAGACCGCTCGGAGAACTGACGTTGACGATCTTGGACTTTGCGATGGTGCTGTTGGGCAGGATTGCCAGATCTCGCCGCGCCGTCAGGATGTAGGTCGCGCGCCAGTTCAACTCGATGACCCGGCCATCGGTGCCGCCTTCGATACTGATCCAATCGCCGGGCCGGTAAGGCCGGCTAAAACTCAGCACGATGCCGGAAAACACATCGCCCAGGGTGCTCTGCAGGGCGAGACCGAGGATGATCGCGACGACACCCGAGGTCGCCAGCAAGCCCTTGATTGGCAGATCGAAGACGTAGGTAATGATCGCAAAAACAGCAGCGAGATAAATGAGGCCGGCGAGCAGGTCCTGCAGCAGCTTCGCCTCGCGCGGGCTGCGTTGAAAAACAACAAAAGCGCGCAGCACACCGACGAGGAACCAGGCTGCCCAAAACCACCACGCGATCTTCAAGAGGGCATGAACCGCATCGCGGAACGGCGAGCCGGTCAGTGCCAACGGCTGATAGGGCACGATATCGGCGTGCAGAAGGGCGATCGTGAGCAGGATCAAAAAAATTACCCGCACGACTGCGCGTCCGAATGGATGTCTTTTGAAAAAAAGATACGTCGCCACACCGCCAAAGATGAAAAGCCCGAGGATGATAACCAGCGGGTCGCGGGCTGCCTCTGTAATGCTCGCAAAATCCATCATCTGGTGTTTTCCGAAATCGCCGATCTACTCAGAAGAGCTCATGCTGCTTTCACAAGATGCGGCTCGCCGCTAGAGAAGTCCGAGCCCGCCCAATACTCCGCCGGCCGTCAGGATCCAAAGCGGATGGAGCCGCGTGCCGAGCATCAGTGCCACTGCAGCAGCGGTGATCGCTACACTCTGCCACCCGACAGCGGCGGAACGAGCCATCACATAGCCACCGGCAATGACGAGCCCGATCGTTAAAGGGGCAAGGCCACGCCGCACAATGCGCTGCCATGGCATATCGCGGAAGCGGTCCCACAGCCGATAAGAAAGGTAATACATCGCACAGGCGGGCCCGAATGTCGCGAGCGCACTGGCGACCGCCCCGGGAATGCCTCCAACCTTGAGCCCGACGAAGCTCATCATCAGGATCATATTGGGTCCGGGCATCACTTGCGACACCGCAAAGAAATTCGCGAATTCCTCGTCGGTCACCCAGCCCTTGGCGACGGCGAAGTTGTGAACGTCCGGCAGAACCGTCGGGAACCCGCCAAAGCTGATCGACGAAAGTACAGCGAGATGCACCGCCAATACGAGGGATGCGGAAGAATTGTTCATCGTGCTCTGGCGCTTTCGATACCTGCGACGGCAATGCTGATCGGCGCCAATGCGAGGAGCACCATCGTCAGCGGCAGCCTGGTGAATGCCATGCCTGCGAACGCCAGGCCGGCAAATAGCAATGCCGTGCGGCGACTGCGGTGTGGCGCCAGCAGGCGCAATCCGGTGCCGATCAACAGGCCCGCGGCCGACGCTGACAGCCCGCCGAGAACATTCCGCAGGACGGCGATCTCAGCATATTGAAGCACCACACTGCCGATTGCCAATCCGATTGTCCAGGGCGGCAGAATAAAGCCCGCAACAGCGCTTACGGCGCCGATGGCTCCCCGCAGCTTGGCGCCGACACAGACAGTGATTCCCACGATGTTCGGTCCCGGCATGAGCTGGCAAAGGGTCAGGGTCTCGGCAAATTCCTGCTCGTCCATCCATTGGCGTTGCTCGACCACAACGCGGCGCGCCCAAACGAGCCCGCCGCCGAAGCCGCACAGCGACACCTTGAGAAAGCCAATGAATAGCGCACTCAGCGGGACCCGGTAGCCGGAGCCGCTGCTTTCCGGCCTATGGAGCATGGCATCACCCTGGCGTCTATGGCCGATCGGCTCGGCAAGCGGGGCTGACACCTCCCGCCTGGTTCGCTATCGTGCCGGCTCGATCGAGACGAACACCGGCGCGGCTTTAGAAAGGTTGAGAGAACATGCTGTCAAGAGTGCTTCGATTGCTTGTGCTTGTTGCGGTCGCCGGCCTGTCGAACGCCGGTGCCGGACCGGCCTGGGCGCAGGACGACGAACTCGAAGCCATGGCTACCGCACTGAAGGATGCGACTTTTAGCCTGCAGGACGCCCTCAAAGCCGGCGAGCGCGAAGGTCAACCGATCTCGGCCCAGTACGAGATCGACGACGGCAAATTGCAGATTTCGATTTACACGACCAAAGGTGACGACTTTTCCGAAGTCGTCGCCGATCCGAAAACCGGTGCGATCGTAAAAACCGAAAAGATCGTCGACACCGACGAGCTCAACGACGCAGCGGATCAGAGGGCCGCTATGGCAAAGGCGAAGACCTCGCTGGTGGCCGCGGCCGATGCGGCCGTCAAGGAAAATGCCGGGTTCCGCGCCGTCAGCATCTTTCCTGATCTGCGGGATGGCCATGCGATCGCGGAGGTCACCTTGTTGCAGGGCACGACAGCAAAAAAAGTTACGGAAAAGCTGGATTGAATTACTGCGATTGCTGTCGCGGTATGGTCGAATGCGAGCGTTTGTCGATAAGAATGGCTCTGAAATCGTTGACGTTGGTGCGGGTAGGGCCGGTGATCAGCAGGTCGCCGAGCCGGGCAAACACCGAATAGGCATCATTGTTGGTCAGATGTTCCGGGAGGCTGAGCCCGGCCTGGACGGCACGCTCCAGGGAATCGGGCAATAGAAACGCACCGGCATTGTCCGCGCTGCCGTCGATGCCGTCGGTGTCGGCAGCTATCGCGGCAATCCCGGCGTGCCCTTCGAGCGCCGCGGCGAGGCTCAGCAGGAATTCGGCGTTGCGCCCGCCGCGTCCGCCGCCGCGCACCGTGACCGTCGTCTCGCCGCCCGAAATCAGCACGCAAGGAGGCTCCGCCGGCTGCCCGTAGCCCGCGGCCTGCTTGGCGATGCCGGCGTGCACCAGCCCGACATCGCGCGCCTCACCTTCGATCGCGTTGCCCAGGATCAGCGGGCGGAACCCGGCATCTCGTGCGACCTGCGCGGCGGCTTCGAGAGCGTCCTGCGGCGTGGCGACGACATGGTTCGTCACGTTGCGAAACCGGATGTCGCCAGGCTTGGGCGTCTCGGCCGACGGCTCGCGCAGGTGTTTCAGCACGGATGCGGGGATTTCGATCCGGTAGTTCTCGAGTATCGCGATCGCCGCTGCGGAGGTGGTCGGATCCGGTACGGTCGGACCCGATGCGATGACCGACGGGTCGTCTCCCGGCACGTCTGAAATCATCAGCGAGACAACCGGCGTAGGCGCCGCCGCGATCGCAAGTTTGCCGCCCTTGATCGCCGACAGGTGCTTGCGGACGGTATTCATTTCTCCGATATGGGCGCCGCTGCGCAGCAAGGCGCGATTGATCGCCTGCTTGTCCTCGAGCGTAACCCCGGCAGCGGGGAGGGCCAGCAGCGACGAGCCGCCGCCGGAGAGCAGGCACAGGACGAGGTCGTCCGGCCCGAGGCCCGTAACCCTATCGAGAATCCGGCGAGCCGCTTCGCGCCCCGCGGCGTCGGGCACCGGATGCGCGGCCTCGATCACCTCGATGTGGCGGCACGGGACTGCGTGGCCATAGCGGGTGACAACCAGCCCCTCGATCGGACCGGACCAGTTCGCCTCGACGGCCGCCGCCATCGAAGCGGCGGCCTTCCCGGCGCCGACTACGACAGTCTTGCCCTTAGGCGGCTTCGGCAGGTGCTTCGGAACGCACAGCGCCGGCGCGGCAGCCGCGACGGCGGCATCGAACATGTCTCGCAGCAGCGTTCGATAATTCATGCGATAGGCAGGGTCGCTTGCCGGTCATCCCGAGTGTCTACACCCATTCGAGGCCGAATTGCAGCGCCCTGGCGGGACGAAACAACTATTTGCGTGTTCACCCCGCCGGGCCTCGCGTTTACCATCGCCAACAGCATCGGTTTCCACAGGGGGTGGCGGGATGAAGCGACGCGAAAAGCTGAGTTCGATTGCGGCGGCCGTGCTCTTCGCCGCGCTGTGCTCTGCAACCAATGCGCTTCCCGTGGCGGCTCAAGAGCCACCCGCGGCCAGCGCCGCCGTGCCGCAGGCGGGCTCCTTCCTGCTGACCGTCTTTCTGCGGCACGACCAGACAAAAACGGTCGATCAGATAAACGAGCACCTGAAGCAGACAGGCTGGTACGACAAGTTCCCGCCCGACGGCGTCGAAATCGTGGCCTGGTACGTCATGATGGGCATCGGCCAGGTCGTCATTTTGCGCGTGCCCGCCGAAAAGCTGCGCGATACCAACCGGGTCATCGAGCAGACCGCCTGGGGCGGTTATCGCACCGAGTTCTACCCGACTTACGACTTCAAGTCGGTATGGGACGCGACCCCGCACCATCGTCCCTGAATATTCCAGCGTTCAAGTCATGAAGAGCCAGGTTCAAGCGCGTCATCGCCGGCGTATTCTCTGCGTCTTTCCGCGGTATGCCCCATCATTTGGCACGTTCCAATACGCCTATCCGCTGATGGGTGGGGTGCGCGCTTTTATGCCGCCGCAAGGAATTCTCGTCATTGCCGCCTATTTGCCGCCGGCATGGGAGGTGCGGATCGTCGATGAAAACATCCGTCCGACGAGCGAGGAGGAGATGGCCTGGGCCGATGCCGTTTTCGTCAGCGGCATGCATGTCCAAAGGGCCGAGATCAAGGCGGTGGGTCGGCGCGCGCAGGCGGCGGGCAAGGCAACGGTTTTGGGCGGCCCATCGGTCTCCGCCTCGCCGGAGCAGTACCCCGATTTCGATTATCTCCACCTCGGCGAGCTCGGCGATGCGACGGACGCACTGATCCGGGCGATCGACGAGGACGCGCGGCCGCCCGCCGCGCAGCAGTGCTTTACAACGCGCGATCGTCTGGCGCTTGCCGAGTTCCCGATCCCGGCCTATGAGCGGATCGACGGCCGCCGCTATTTCATCGGCAGCGTCCAGTTTTCGAGCGGATGCCCCTATCGCTGCGAGTTCTGCGACATCCCGGCGCTTTACGGGCGTCAGCCCCGCCTCAAAACGCCGCAGCAGATCCTCACTGAACTCGACGCGCTGCTCGCCGCGGGGATCAAGACCTCGATCTATTTTGTCGACGACAATTTCATCGGCAACAAAAAGGCGGCGCGGGAGCTCCTGCCCCATCTCGTCGCCTGGCAAAAGCAACGCGGCTACCCGGTGCAGCTGTGCTGCGAGGCGACCCTCAATATCGCCAAATCGCCGGAAATTTTGGCGATGATGCGCGAAGCCTATTTTTGCACGATCTTCTGTGGCATCGAGTCGCCGGAACTGGCTGCCCTCGATGCCATGCAGAAATCTCAGAACCGCGCGGTCCCGTTGCTGGACGCGGTCGCGACGATCAACAGCTACGGCATGGAAGTCGTCTCAGGGATCATACTGGGTCTCGATACCGACACCCCGCAGACCGCCGACCGGTTGATTGAATTCATCGACCGCTCTCAGATCCCGATGCTGACGATCAACCTGCTCCAAGCCTTGCCGAAAACACCGCTGTGGGACCGGCTGCAGGCCGCTGGACGGCTCGATGAAGACGGCGACCGCGAGTCGAACGTCGTCTTTGCTCGCCCTTACGACGAGGTATTGCGCAATTGGCGCCGTTCGATCAGCCACGCCTACACCCCGGAAGCGATCTATCGCCGCTTTGCCTGGAATGCGGAGCACACTTACATCAACCGGATCGCCCTACCATTGTCCCGGGCGCGGCTCAACCTGGGCAACCTGCGCCGCGCCTTCGGGATCATCACGCGACTGCTGGTTCGGGTCGGGCTGTTTGGCGACTACCGCCACAGCTTCTGGCAAATGGCCTGGCCTGCGCTGCGCGCCGGACGTATCGAGGAGCTGATCCATGTCGGGATCGTCGCCCATCATATGATCATCTTCGCGCGCGCCTGCGCCGAGGGGCGCGAGAACGCATCCTTTTTTATCGACCGGCCAAAAATCGCTGCATAGCCTCCTGCTACTCCCGCTGCAGCTGCCGGGCGGCACGTGCGGCCGGGCGCTCGGCGCAGTTTTTGAGCCAATCGGCGGTTTTCGGGAAGGGTGACATGTCGATCTGAGCCGGCCGCGCCCAGGATAGAATGCTGGCGACATTGAGATCGGCGACGGTGAAATTGTCGCCGAGCAGATTGGCGCTGCGGCCGAGTACGCCCTCGAGCACCCCCAGCGGCTGGCCGAGCATCTTCTCGGCGGCGTCCGCCGCCGCGGCATCGCGTTTGTCCTCGGGAAGAATGGCGCGGTTGAACAGCGCCGTCAGCACTGGCCGCTCGACCTCGGTCATCCCCCAGAAGCTCCATTGCCAGGCCCGCGCCTCGTCCTCGAGACGG
>Ga0209648_10002859_pt1 | contig 14375 bp, 14 predicted proteins | sample GraSoi2013_115cm_FD_185830 | JGI IMG/M metagenome (GOLD analysis project Ga0209648, IMG submission 185830) | Grasslands soil microbial communities from the Angelo Coastal Reserve, California, USA - Sample 9_17_2013_115cm (SPAdes) (version 2) | ecosystem: Environmental > Terrestrial > Soil >...
TTCCTTCAATGCTCGCAGGCTCTTGTTGCTCTTGCGCAGGTTGGTAATATACGCATGCCACTCTGGTTCCTGCCCTTGCTTCTGGTATAGCAATTTGATCCGGGTCAGGTAGCCAGACGCTTGCTGGTAATTTTCGCGTCCGCGCCCGCTAATGAGTTTTTGTACAACGCTCTTGTATAGCCGAATCGCCTCATCTGGGTAGCGCTCCTCGGCGGCTTTTGCTACTCGAATCTGGTAATCGCTTGAAGATGCACGATAGCCGTATCCGTAGAACGATGTACTTGATGTACGCTCCATCTCTGCCAGGGCGGCTAACGCCTGGATGACCTCTCCCTCATCCAGGTAGATACTGGTGAGTGCACTCCAGTTGCCCTGTTGCACTAATGTCTTAAGCAAGCGCGGTCGCAGAGTAGTCCATATGCCCTCCGGTTGACCGGCTAACTGAGAGGCAGATTGAGCAGAACGGTAGGTGGTATCATCCGGGTGCGCCTGAAAACGAGCAAGCTCTATATTCAAAGCTTGCTCTGCCTTGCCGTAAGCACTATACTTTTCACCTGACCACCGGCGGTAGGTATCTAACTTGTTCGCCGCTGTGAAATCTCGCGGTTTTTCTCGCGCGGCACTTTCGGCCTCTTTCATCCTCGTTTCCACAAATGCCAGCGCCTGTTCTTGCCACGTATCGCCTGATTTCAGCAGTTGTTCTGCGAACCAGGTCACGTCCCTGGGCTCGGTTAAGTTTGCCTGGGCAACGTCCAGCGCTTCGTCTTCGCGGCCAAGTTGCAGTAATTTCTCCGCCAGTTCCTTGTATAGACCGGCACTGCGATACTCCTCAAGCAAATCTTCATCGCTGAACTGCTCTGCCTGTTTGAGTGTCGCCAGAAAATTAACGATGCTGCGGTTATGCCATTGACTCGAAAAGTCCTGTCCCGACCTCATCTCTTCTCGTAGCCAGCTCTCAACCATCTTTCGCTCATACTCAGTTACACTCTCCGCCATCGCTCCAGCAACATTCACCTCGATCCCGCCATAATTGTAACCAAATTTCCAGAGGTCAAACAGCGCGGTCAGTAGTTCTTCGCGTGTTTCAGTGTCCAGTTGTTCATCTTGGGGGAGGGCCGATTGTCTTTCCAGGCACTCTACCAGGCCGGCGGCGCATTCACCCAGAACCCAACTGACCTGACCCTCATCGTGTACCTCCTCGTATTGCATGACAGTTTCCTCGGCAATCGTAGCATACACGACTTGCGCGTTGGCCCATTCGCCTGCCTCGGCAAAGTTCTTGCCTATGTCATATAACTGTTCTAACTCAGCAGCAACATGGCTGGCAGCGCCCCATCCTTTTCCCGCGTTGTAGAAAGCCGAGGCTACCTGGCTTCGAATCGGGGAGGGATCAAGCGTGCGTTCTCGCCCCTTGCCTGGCCTGCTTCTCTCTTGCGTTGTGGTTGCCAGCGGAAGTTCTATCAGCAGTTCAAGCAACGGTTCTACGTCGGGCTGGCGCTGCACCAGTTGTTCCAGCAGGGCCAGCAACTCCGCGTGGTTCTTCTCGCTCAACCGTCCCACGATCCCCGAGCGTACCGCTCCAGTTTGGGCCTTTACCATAGGTGTTTCGTCCATTTCATCTCTCTGCCATCTTAGAAAAGCCGTTGTATTTTCACTGTCGTTTATCCTGGCCGCTCTCAAATATTTTTCGCTGGACACTTGTTTTTATTGCTGTGCCAGGGCATCGATCATGTTATACACCAAGTCACATGATTAGACAATACCTGTACAGGCCTGGTAAGCGAAAGTCTTGATGCATCAAGCAAGTTTGTCGCACTTGTCGCAGTTGTTGCGCTTGTAACGGTTGTAGCGGTTGTAGCTGCCATTGCCTTTGTCGATACAAGTCTCGTGTACTGCATGGAACGCGGAGGATCTCTATCAAAAAAGGACGCTGAGAAGATCCTGGGAAGGCTCTCACAGGTCACTGGTCAAAACTATTCGATGGAGACCGTTGGGGGGTATTGGATACGGGAGAAGGAGTAGGGGTTGCCAATCTGAACCAACAATTTGTTGAATCCCGCAAAGTCTTACTCCTGTGCAAGTTATATTGAAGTAGACCGAAATTTTGAGTTCTGGTGAAACGCGATCGGCAAACCGCTGGTATCAGCATCTTGCACAGGGGGTCGATCACCTATTTGAATTGATTTTGAACGAAGGTGGACGCCGCATGTTAGGCGTCAGTGAAAGGAAGATGAACATGTCTCGTTCTTTCCGTCCTCGAAGAATAATGCTCTTCATTGGAATCACTTTGCTGCTGCTGGTGGTTGGTGTTTTGGCCCTGAAGATACCCAATAAGGTACACGCGGCGGGGAGCACACTATTTGTAGGCCAGTTCACAGGCTCCAATACTGGCTGCGCATCTCCAGGCTTCACCTCTGTGCAGGCCGCGGTGGATGCAGCCAACGCGGGCGATACCGTCTATCTCTGCGGCACCACACCTTTCTCCGAACAGGTAATTATCACCAGGGCGATCACTCTGACGGGCGACAGTGGGGCAACTATCCAGGCGCCGCATCCGTTTCCAGCTACCCCTCTCACGCGCTTGCCGTCTCAGTTCACTACCGATAATCTGTTTGTTCCACAAGCGATTGTCATTGTTTGGGGCGCAGGCTCGAACGCTACGATCACCAACCTGACCATTGCCGGGGTGTTGCCGGGCAATGGAAGCTGCGCCAATGAGGAGTTTGGCGTGCTGGTGATTGCCGATGGTACGGCTACGCTCAGTGGCGATCAGGTCAGAGATATTCGAGACAGCAACCCGGCTCTGTATGGCTGCCAATTCGGTGACGGCATTCGGATTGGCCGCACATACTGGCCGACTGCGAACTTTAGTGCCTTCCTCGTCGAAAACTTCGTTGGCCACGCTACCATCACGAACACTACGGTTTCCGGATATCAGAAGAATGGTATCACCATCGACGGCCCTGGTACGACCGCCGACGTTAGAGGGAATACGGTGAACGGCGCCGGACGGGATACTCTTCTTGCACCGATTATTGCCCAGAACGGCATCCAGGTCTCGCGTGGAGCTTCTGCCCAGGTACGTGGCAACACTGTTACGGGCAACTCCTACACTGGTTCGTCCTTTGCGTCTTCCGGTGGCATTCTCATTTTCGGTGGCTGCGGCGACCCCCTGGTCACTGGCGTGCAGGTGATGGGAAACACGCTAACCAACAACGACGTCGGCATCTACCTCAACAACTTCACGGACGACTGTTCTGCCCCCGCCACGACGATGACCAACGACAAGGCTGTGAACAATACGGTTAGCAACGACGCGGTGACCAACGTTGGCGACGGTACCTCTTCCGGTTTTCCCTACAAGGGCTACCAGGCGGGGATTGATGACATCGGCAATAACGACAAGATCATCAACAACACTATCTCTGGTGCTGGCTATACCCCTGCTCAGACTACTCAAGGCGGCCCGTTTGTGATGCCCATTGACACAAGCTCGTTCCAAACTATCAGCCCCAAGGTCCATGCTAATGCCATCCGTTAATGCTGTCCCGCCCATGAATTCTGATGGTTAGCGGTGATAAAGGGTCGAGGGAGATTTGTATCGATTGTATCACTTGTGTCGGTTGTGTCACTTGTAGCGGTATGATTTCAGTATTCAATCGGTCCTTCTAGCGCCTCACCCAGCGCTCTTTCCGCCTTTCCATAGTTGAAGGATTGTCGATTCAGGTATCGCTTGATAGCATAAAGACGCTCCAGGTGCCGATAGTGTCCATGCTTTATCAGAGAGAGGACACGCCTATCTGGCTCGCGCAACCAGAACTGGAGGCACTTGAAGAGGCGATGAGCGGTTTTGTACAGTTGGCACGCCAGGTAGTTCCGGCCTCGAACGTGCGGGATGAGAAACACTGTTGCAGATTGAAAGGTTCCGTGATATCTTGAGCATGATGCTCTCTTGCTCTGAGAGCTAACAAGGGGGGATATTATGGCTAACTCAGTAAGCAGGGATGTATGATGCGTTACGGACATCCGCTGATTATCTACGAACTGGATGGCGTTCTGGTTGATTGCTCCATTCGTGAGGCGGCGGCAGAGGCAGCAGGCCCTCACCATGGAAAAGGATCATCGGCATACTGGGAGATCCTTTTTGATCATCGGCATCTGAAACAGGATCTAATGGTAGACGGAGCGAGTGAACTCATACACCAACTATGGAAGGATAACATGCACCAGATTGTTCTCACCAGGCGTCCTCTCGCCTTTCCTCAGCATGCTCCTTTTCACGAGGTCTACCTGACCACCATGGCCTGGTGTTTAGAGCAAGGTCTCATGCCAGGCTGGTTTCGGACATGGACCTTCCGCGAGCAGGGGATCCGATCCTCTGAAGCTCTTTGGAAACAAGAGCAAGTATGCCGCTATATAGAGAGACATCCTGAAGTGGATCATCTCTACATGGTGGATAATAATGCAGAGAACCGCTATGCTATCGGGTCCCTTTGCATTGATCTTTACCTGGGGATGAACTTGCTTCGTGACATACGAGCGCTGGAAGCTATCTTAGAGACTGTGTGCAAAGTGGTCTGAGACCGCTTCACAAGCACATCTAACAAAAACCGAGGAGCAGCTTATAAAATCGCTTGCAGAGCTGACCGCAATGACCTTTACACACAGCCTCTGAAGCAGTAATTGTTCCTTGTCGTATTCACCAGCCAGTTTGCTATTCTTTTCAACCAGTGGCAGCTCACCCTCAGTCATGGAGGTCAACCGTTTTTGATCATCAGTGAGCTCATTCAAAAGACCAATAGTACCACTCCGCCTGCTTACCTCTTGTTCTCTGGATAAGCAGAACAGTATACTACCTGCACCATTATGGAATAATGGATATATTTTCGTAAGTAAGGAGACTTCACTGTGTCACAAGCCGACGTCTTCACACAGGAACAGACCTTGAAAGAAGGGGTTCTCTACACCCTCAATGCGGGCATGTGGAAGGGAGGCATAGCCACCCTCACTGCCGAGCGTTTCTACCGCCGGACAAGAGGTTTCGCCATTCTTCCTACTGCGCTCGGCCTGCTTGGCAGGTTAATCAACCAGGCCTTCCCCTGGAAAGTTGAGATCGACATTCCTCTGGCCTCGATTAGCGTCATCGGGCGTGGCAAAATGGGCCTGAAAACGGATGTCCTCTACATCGAGACCATGGACAGCAAGCCCTACCAATTCACGCCTAACTACCAGCCATGGTTGGCCGCGTTGCAAGACGCCTTACAGACATACAGTCATGCCACCCTTGTACAAAGCGGAGACGAGCGCTGGAGCGTACAAAGGTAGCTGTAATGTGACCACTTGGTTTAGTTCCTTATCACGAGATCAGTAAGAGGCTGTGTGTAAAGATCGTCTCGATCTGCTCAGAAAGGGACTTGACAGGATAGGCACCGTTTTTGCTCAGCGCCCTTGTCAAGCGATCTCAAACCACTTTACACACAGCCTCTTAGAACTGGACAGAAAGGTATAAGAAAAGGACAAAAACGGCCTTCACGTCTTGTGATGCGCCTGTTAAAGATGAAGCAGGTTAACCTCTTTCTGCATGCCGAGCGATGTAATAGCTGATCTGCTCATCTGCGCTTTTGAGCGCATCCAGCATTTCGTAGTAGTGCAACTCTTGCCACAACTGCGGAGCAATTTGCAAGACTCCCTCTTCGGGAAAATATTCTATGAAATTTTTGATGAGGAAGCGCTCGAGCGGATAGGTGATGATGAGCCGTTTAATAGCATTGTCGCTCGGTTTTGTTGGGTCAGCCAGGGGAGAATCGGCGCGTTCTAATGGTAGCCCCACACTTGCTTGCTGTACATAATAGTCTCTGAACTCCCTCACCAGATCATCAATCTTCACTTTGCCTTCGCGATCAATCAGTTTGAAAAGAACTTTTAACATCACTGGCTTGTAGGATTTCGTCAATTTATGGCTCTTCGCAAAATCAAGAAATTCCTGTTTCCACTCATCACTTGATGCTGGAATGTTCTCCAGGCCCAGGCTTTTCCTGATCTGCTCAATACGGTCACGTCTAAAGTAGTAGCTGGTACGTTCGCCTGATGTCTGAGAGACATCGGGTCGTAGCGTCTCATTCTCAACCCAACGACGAACTCTCGCTGGGTCAACTCGTAGCGCGTAGCCCAAGGCGTTCAACGAAATGAGGTCTTCTTCTGGTTTGAGGTCAATGCTCTGTTCATCTGTCGACTGATAATTAGATGTGGAAGAGTCGGTGTAGCTTTGACGAGACTCGCTAATTTGACGCGAGAGAAAGCCCTTCATAGCTTCAAAGGCCATAAAGTAGTCATAGTCGATGTCGAGCCGCTCGGTATTCGTTGGCGATATCCTCAGCCCCAAGCTGTGCTCTACCATGACTGAGATGATCTGGTCTCCATTTAGCGTCAGTACGCGAGGAATAGAAGTTGATGCTTTATGTAAGGCGCCAGGCGCATAGTTGGCCGTGGTCATGAATATACCCTGCGAGAAGCGCCCCGATAAAGCGCCAATGAATTTCTCAATATCCTGGCGCTGTATATTGTTTCTGTACCGTTTGACCTGTATTCCTGTGGAGATACGAAACATGCCTGCGATCAGGTCCCCCTGGGCGTCAATACCACCATCCCCGATGTAACGGGTGACCGACACCGCCTCAAGGCCAATGTAGACCAGTAAATCGCCAGCAAAGAACTCAAAGCTTCTCGCATGCAAAGCGAGCAGGTGCTTTTTCAGTTCACGTTTGATGTCTGGATTGGCTGGTGGAGGGGGGATATAGGGGGACATCGCTATGCTTTTCGCTCCTTTACAAAAGTCGTGTACTTTCCTTCACCGTTATCACCATTGTTGGCGTATGCAGTGATGATGCGCCATATTTGGTCCTTTGTATGCCTCCATTGTATGAAGGTATGGAAGAAAGGTCAACACAAGCATGGGACAAGTTTTGATGAGTGCCACGCGTATCTGTTTAACAAGGAGAGCCTCTTACGATGGTGGAACGGACGTCTCTCCTTTGGAGAGGCCGTAGAATTGCTTGGTGTCAGTTCGGCGACACTTCACCGCTGGGTGACAGAGGGGAGGATAGTCTCTCTAGATGAGATGGGGAGAGGCAAAGATGGTTCTCAAGGCTGGATATCATAGCCCTTCGTAAAGAGGTAGAGAAGCAATACCCTGCCCCCTAGTGCATTTCCAATGAGGTTTGTATCAGTTGTATCAGTTGTATCACTTGTATCGTTTGTGTCTGTTGTATCGCTGTGCTATATGCTTCCATATTGAACTTGCGGAATGACCACCTCGGAACGCCCTTGTCATTTTGTTCCGAGGTATAGCAGGAATTTACTTGTCTTGTGACTCTTCTAATAAATCACAGATCGAGACCTGTAACGCTTGTGCTAGTCGATCAAGTACGAGTATCGATACGTCGTGTTGGGGATTGTGGAATAGAGCAAGTATGGTGTTGTAGGACACGTCCGACATTCGGGAGAGTTTAGACATACTAATGCCTTTGGAGTCGGCAACCTCTTTAACTCTTAACTTAACCATGGCTTCCACTCTATCAAACAGTACCACTTGACACAAGAACCTCTCACTATGCATACTAAAGTATGCATAGTTAAATGCGCAAAGTGAACAGGAGATAACCATGATAGAAAAGGGAAGCATAGTTGAGTATCGTCTACTTCCGTGTCAACGGCCAACTAACCCTAGTAAGTTGTGGCGAGCCAAACTTATACGCTACATTGGAAGAGCCATATTAGTTGAGTTGGTAGAGCCTGGATACGTTGGATTAACTGAGTTAGTAAAAGCTGAGCAAATCGTTGCAATAGACGAGTTACCACAGAGACAAGTTGTAGGACTAGAAAATGAGGTTAGCTAAAGGCTGTTTACTTGTAGTCATAGGTCTGGTTATAGCGTGGTTTGTTATTGAATGGTTGGCAAGTCTTAGCCGGAACGCGCCTATACTAGGTCATGTTTACGGCACAATATTTTGCGCTCTCAATGTGACGCCTCTTGTCGTTGTCTTTATAAAACTGGCTAAGCCCAAAGCAGTACAACACTCACAGGACTACTCTGTTAAATAGCCCCTTTTTAAGAACGGATGCCCCAAGTAGCCAGCACAGGCACCCCCTGTGAGATATAGTTGTCCTGGCCGCCGTGTTCGGCCTACCTGAATGAGAAACTGTTCGATTTCTTGTCGCCCAACGCGTTGTCGCATGCTCATGCTGTTTGTTCCTTACCTGCTGAGTTCTACCAGTGCTTTCTTCACCTCGCCTGGCAGTTCACGACGATGGGCTTCCTCTTGAGCAAGAAGATGATTGATCTGATTTTGCCAGTCATCGAGAAAATTCAGAGGAAGCAGGAGCATCGACGCTCCTGCCCCGGTTAGGAAGATACAGCTAAAAACTTTCAGGCCAAGTGCGCAGGCGCATTGGCCACTAGACCACGCGTCGCCGGGGCACCACCACTGGCGACTCCTCGACTGCTACACGCCTCCAAGGGACTGCCATTTCTGGCTCCTCGATCGCTACACGTCGCCGGGAGATGGCTACCGCCGGTAGATCGACAACGCTGCTCCGCCGACGAATCTCCACAGCCGGCACTTTGCTGGCCTGCTCCAGCGCCACCGCAAACTCCCTCACACTACCAAAGCGTAGGCGCTGGTCCTTTGCTAACGCCCGTCTGACTATCCACTCAACAGCAGGCGTGATCTCCAGAAACCGTGAACGCAAGCGTGGTGGTGTAGCATACAGATGTTGTTCTGCTATCTCCCGGCTAGTGCCGTGGAAAGGAGTATCGCCAGTTAACAGCTCGTAGGTGACAACCCCTAGTCCATACTGATCACTTGCCGGACAAGGCTTTCCTTGCAGTTGTTCAGGTGACATATAGTCGACCGTACCTGCACCACCTTGCAACTCCCCTAAAAAGAACAACCTGGGAATATTGACAGCAATACCAAAATCACTGAGCCAAACAGTGTTGCGTGGACCCAGCAATATATTCCCCAGTTTGACATCGCGATGGACTAGTCTTCGGTCGTGGATATACTGCAAGCCATCTGCAATTTGCTTGACATAACTCACGATAGTATTTAGGGAGAACAACATGCCCTCGCGATAGATTTGCTGCAATGAGCCTTTGTGTGCATAGTTCATCGCAAGAAAGGGAAGGTCACCCTCCACACAGTACTCCAAGACCCGCACGATATGGGGATGATTTAATCTGGCAAGAGTACGGATCTCTTTGACAAAGCGCTCCACCTTGTCCTGCGACCGACTATGCAGCACCTTGATAGCAGCCTGCGTACCCTGATGCACATGCTCACCCAGGTAGACATTTGCGAAGCCTCCCTGGCCCAGAAAATCGGTAAGCAGATAGCTGCCAAACTGTTGTCCTAACAAATCGAACATGCTAAAGTCTCTCCTGGAACAAGCTTAGAAAACGCTTTACGCCATAGTCCGCTCCAATGCGCCTAAGTATCCTTAGATACACAAGACTACCTACAAAACTTACGAGCGTAATAGGAACTTTAACGCATCTTAATGCATAAAAACACATTTTATGGTACCAGGACGGCAGAGACAATTTCGACACGAACGCTACTATTTTGTCCTGGAATATCAGTGTACTATACCTCTATCATTAGTTTAACTGACTTTTCATGAACTTTCAAGTACATCATTGAGTACTTTCACGACTTTTTAGTATCTTGCAGACAAAACTTGCTTTTTGTGTTAACATATGGTAATATTCTCCTAGTATCAAGGCTACTTGTCATTTTAATCACTTTTTGACTAAAAAGTCCGATTTGATCACTCAAGTCGTATCGGATAGTTCATAATCAAAGCTGCTTTGTTTAAGAAGGGTGAATGGCTCAATGCAAAATGAGTTGCTGGATGTCCAGGAAGTAGCTGCGCGTCTACGCGTCAACCCTCGCACAGTACTACGCATGGCCGATAGAGGTGAACTGCCCGGCATCAAGGTGGCACGCCGCTGGCGTTTTCGCAGTAGCGACCTAGACACCTACCTTCAGTCGTATCAGCCTAGTTCTTCAGAGGAATCGCTGTTGGAAGAGGAGTTAGCGGAGGAGGCGTTTGCCAATAGAGACGCCCATAAAGCAGAACAAAGACAATCAATGACTCCACTGGATAGAGAGAAAGAACAGCTCGAGCTAGAGAAACAACGGCTTTCCTTGCAAAAGGAACGCATGGAATTATATACGAAGCAAATAGATTATGCCCTTGAGACAGCCAACAAGATGGTCAATATGCTGTATCCAGACAGCGATGCAAAAACAAAGGCGTTTCATTTAGAAGCCCTGCTGGCTAATCTGCTACGCCTCGGCAACGCCCAGGATTTAGAACTCGCTTTACCTGCAGCCAAGAACTATCCAGCACGCGGAAACCGAGAACAGGCAGTAACCAGGACAGAGCCAACGCACTCTATTTAATGTTCCTGCTGCTAGGAGGAGGTATCCTCCCACTCGATCACTTACCCGCTCCACTGGCTGCGATAGTGCGACTTCTTGTGCTGGCTACTTGAGACATCCGGTCAGAAAATTGACAAGCTGAGAAGAGATACCAGGCCTATACGGCCGTGTATTACTATACATGCTCTTTTCTGGTAGAATAGTCGCGTTATACTAGTGAAACCCGACACAGTACGTTTAGTCATCTCCCTGTTGGAAATGCACCCCTGTGCACTGCCAGGGTAGACGCAACATGCTATTAAACTCTATACTAAAGAGCCATAGGGAGTTGATGGAGAAAGTCTTCAATGGCAATCAAGAAAAGTGAGCTCTATAGCTCACTCTGGAAAAGCTGCGACGAACTCCGGGGAGGGATGGACGCCTCGCAGTATAAGGATTATGTCCTCGTCCTGCTCTTCGTCAAATACGTCTCCGATAAATATGCCGGTCAGCCCAACGCGCTGATCGAAGTACCCAAGGGCGGCAGCTTTGCCGACATGGTTGCGCTCAAGGGTGATAAAGAGATCGGTGACAAGATCAACAAGATCATCGCCAGGCTCGCCGAGGCCAACGACCTCAAAGGCGTGATCGATGTGGCCGACTTCAACGATGCCGACAAGCTGGGCAAGGGCAAGGAGATGCAAGATCGCCTCTCCAACCTGGTCGCGATTTTCGAGAACCCCGCACTCAATTTCCGAAAGAACCGCGCTGAAGGCGACGACATTCTAGGGGACGCCTATGAATATCTGATGCGCCACTTCGCCACTGAATCGGGCAAGAGTAAGGGGCAGTTCTACACTCCCGCCGAAGTCTCCCGCATCATGGCCAAGGTCATCGGCATCAACAAGGCCAGGAGCCAAAGCCAAACCATCTACGATCCAACCTGTGGTTCCGGCTCGCTACTGCTGAAGGCTGCCGACGAATCAAAGACCGGTGTGACCATCTACGGGCAGGAAATGGACAACGCTACCGCTGCCTTGGCAAAGATGAACATGATCCTGCACGACAACCCCACAGCCGAGATCTGGCAGGACAATTCGCTCTCCAGCCCGTACTTTAAGCAAGGCAACGGCAACCTCAAGACATTTGACTTCGTAGTAGCTAATCCGCCTTTCTCCAGCAAGGCGTGGAGCAATGGCTTTGACCCTGCCAACGATCTGTATCAACGATTTGAAGTTGGCGTGCCACCTAAGAAAAATGGCGACTACGCTTTTCTTCTGCACATCGTCCGCTCACTCAAAAGCACCGGGAAAGGCGCGGTGATTCTGCCGCACGGTGTACTCTTTCGTGGTAATTCCGAGGCCGACATCCGCACGAACATCATCCGCAAAGGTTACATCAAGGGCATCATCGGTCTGCCCCCCAACCTGTTCTACGGCACAGGCATCCCTGCCTGTATCATCGTTCTCGATAAGGAAAACGCCGCGAACCGCACCGGTATCTTCATGATCGATGCTAGTAAGGGCTTTATGAGGGATGGCAACAAGAACCGTTTGCGCCATCAAGACATCCATAAGATCGTCGATGTGTTCACCAAGCAGATCGAGCTACCAAAATATTCGCACATGGTAAGTGTGGCCGAAATTGCAGCCAACGACTACAACCTCAATATTCCGCGCTACATTGACAGCACAGAAGCCGAAGACGTGCATGACATTGAAGCGCATCTGCTGGGTGGCATCCCAAACTATGACATAGATGCGTTGGGCCATTACTGGCAGGTTTTTCCTACGCTCAAGCAGCAACTCTTCGAAGCGGGGCCACGCCCAGGCTATAGCCAGCTCAGCGTGGAGGTTGCACAGATCAAACCAACTATCTTTACGCACCCCGAGTTTGTGGCTTATACCCAGGCGGTGACTGCGCTGTTTCAGCAGTGGCAAACAAGTAACACACCCTGCCTCAAGAGCCTCGGGGTGGGTAGTCACCCCAAGCAATTGATCGAAGCACTCTCTGAGGATATGCTGCGGATATTTGCTGAAGCCAAGCTGATCGATAAATATGATGTATACCAACACCTGATGAGCTACTGGACTGATACCATGCAGGATGACGTGTACATGATTGCGTTGGATGTTTGGAAGGCCAACAGCGACCTCATACCGTCGCAGCTTATCATTTACCGCTACTTTGCTGCCGATCAGCAGGCCATTGAGAAGCTAGAAGCTGCCAATGAAGCCATCGCACTTAAGATGGAAGAGATGGACGAAGAACACGGTGGCGAGGGTGGTTTGCTGGAAGAGGCGAAAAACGAGAAGGGCAAGATCATCAAAGCTAGCGTCAAGGCACGTTTGAAGGACATTTTCGCCGATCCAGACACAGAGGACGAGCGAACAATACTGAATGCGTATCTCGACCTACTTGAACAGGAGACAGAAGCCAGCAAAAAGATCAAAGATGCTCAAAAAGCACTTAATGTCAAAGTAACCGCCAAATACAAGATGCTGAGCGAGGACGAAGTGAAGACGTTTGTAGTAGAAGACAAATGGCTGACTACCCTCGCATCTGATGTGCAGACCGAACTGAACCGCATCTCCCAATCCTTGACGGGACGTATCAAAGAGCTTGCGGAGCGTTATGCAACGCCGCTGCCTAAGCTCTCAGAAGAAGTTGAGGTCTTGAGCGGCAAGGTGGAGGCGCATTTGAAGAAGATGGGGTTTGTATGGTAGCTAATGGCTGGAAAGAAATCTCATTAGGCGAGGTTCTTACGCTTCAGCGTGGTTTTGATCTTCCAAATAAGAAACGACAATCTGGCAATGTTCCTGTTGTATCTTCCTCTGGGATCAGCGGTAAGCACTTCGAAGCAAAAGTTGCGGGTCCAGGTGTTGTGACAGGAAGATATGGTACGATCGGTCAGGTATTTTTTATTAAAGAAGACTTTTGGCCCCTTAACACAACGTTATTTGTCAAAGAATTTAAGCATAACGATCCATTATTTTTATCGTTCCTATTATCCAGAATTGATTTTAAAACATATAGCGATAAAAGTGGCGTTCCTGGCGTTAATCGTAACGATCTACATCAAATAATAGTTCCACTCCCTCCTCTTTCTGAACAACTAGCCATTGCCAGCGCACTGAGCGATGTAGATGATCTGATCACATCGTTCGACAAACTCATAGCCAAGAAGCGCGATATCAAGCAGGCAACGATGCAGCAGCTTCTCACCCGCAAGACGTGTCTGCAGGGGTTTAGTAGCAAGTGGGAGATGAAGAAGCTAGGTGATGTGTTTAACGTAACTGCTGGCGGTGATTTTGACCCCTACCGATCATCATCCATCCAAGATGAGGTTCATTGCTACCCAATTTATTCCAATGCTCTTTCAAATAAAGGGTTGTACGGATTTTGCTCATACAGCGATCACCAAGCAGGCTCAATTACAGTAACGGCAAGAGGGACATTGGGCGTTGCGAACTTTAGGAACCAAAATTTTACAGCCATTGGGCGCGTGCTAGTTCTTGAACCAAGCATAATGGCGGACGGTCGTTTTTTCTCAGAATTTATAAACAATCAGATTGATTTTGTCGTCGAAAGTACTGGCGTTCCTCAACTGACTGCACCTCAAATTTCCAAATACAAATTGCCTGTTCCACCGTTCCCCGAACAACAAGCCGTTGCCGCCGTCCTCTCAGACATGGACGCTGAAATCGCCGCCTTAGAGCAAAAGCGCGAAAAAACTTGTTCCTTGAAGCAAGGGATGATGCAGGAACTGCTTACCGGGAAAACGAGGTTGATATGAGTACCGTCGGACAGAGAGAACGTGCCACTCAGAACCGCGTGGTCAAGTTGTTTCGAGAACAACTGGGATACCGGTATCTGGGCAGCTGGGAAGAGCGCCAGGACAACAGTAATATCGAAGAGGTTGATGTGCGCCGCTTTCTGAAGCGGCGGGGG
>Ga0209648_10002862_pt1 | contig 14373 bp, 14 predicted proteins | sample GraSoi2013_115cm_FD_185830 | JGI IMG/M metagenome (GOLD analysis project Ga0209648, IMG submission 185830) | Grasslands soil microbial communities from the Angelo Coastal Reserve, California, USA - Sample 9_17_2013_115cm (SPAdes) (version 2) | ecosystem: Environmental > Terrestrial > Soil >...
GCATTTTGTAAGTTGTTGAACCGAAAGGGGATGGACGACAGTAAAAAGGGACAAATGAGAAGAGAGATGGAAGGAACGGCGCGAAAGAGGAGATCGGCGAGGGTGCGGTCGATAAATCACGACCCATCCTAGCATGAATTACACGACTTGTCAAATACTATTATAGTACTAGTATTTAGCAAATTGGCATATTTGTTCGAAAGATTTTGCAAATAGAAGAAAACAAAGGGGTAGAGCTCACTGGGGGGAGGGGGCAGAAACTAGAAAGCAGAAACTAGAAAGCAGAAATGAGGAGGGGAGCCGCGCGGAAGTGTTAGACAGCCAGCGGATGAGGAAGGAGGTTAACGGTTCCGACCGGGTCGGGATCTTCGATCGACAGTTGAAAGCTTAAAAATGTTGGATGAGGGGCACCGGTTCGGAAGAATGGAAGCACGGAGAGCAACAAAAGGAAACGTCAACTACCCCACCCTTGCACAACCCAACCCGCAAGGATGGGGCACCCGCGCAGAAAAAGGCAAGAATCCGGGCGTAGGTGTCATGGTCACATCGTGATTTTGAGGCTGGACGAGGCCGGACCGAATTCAGCGCGCAGCATGATTGGCTCGACGCGCTCACTCGGAAGTGCGGGCAGGGGAGTCGAGGAGAGCACCGCGCGCATTGCGGAGTCGTCCACTGCGGCGACGCCGCTGGGCTGCGCGACGCGAACATCCTTGACCGAGCCATCGTGCTCGACCACGAAGGTCACAACGCACCGCGTTCCAGAGTCGCGAATATTCGGCGCGATCGATTGATCCCAATTCACCCGCAGTCGGCGCTCTACTGCGACAACGTATGATTCCAAATTCTGAGTGGGTGCAGCACCAGACTCCTTCGGTTGCGAATTTCTCGCAAGTGTCCGGTCCGCTGTGCCACGGAGCCGCGATGCCTCCATTTGGCACTGGCGATAGCTTCTGGAATATACCGCAAGGGCGAGAACACTTTGCACCGAATCCCACGCTAGGGCTTGGCACACAGGAACTTTCTGAGCGTAAGCATATAGGAGTTGGCCAAGTTGCCGCTCGCCTTCGCTCTGCGCGCCTCCGAAGAGAAGCGAAGCAGCTTGGATCGAGATCTGGTTCGCCGCTATGAATTCAATCCTACTATTCGGGATGCTGTTGAAGGCGTTGTCGATCAGCAATGCGATCTGCCCGGCCGCTGTTGAGAACTCCGGGCGAATCGAATCGGGGTACGTCGGCTCAGGGGGTCTTGTCGAGATTTCCCACTCCTCTTTTTGCCTGTCCTCTTTTCGCTGGCGCTCCAAATCCGTCCGTTTTCGTTTTTCGCCCCTTTTCTGCTCTTTGGTCTGCTTCACCACCTGGTCTTGCGTAGCCTTCAATGATTGAAGTTGCGGAGCGATGAGCAGGAGGCAGCAAAGGAAAAAGGCGCTGATAAGCAGCCTCGGCCACCGCGGGGCAACTTTTTCATTCATGGATGAGCCTCCTAACTTTAAGTGGGAGGGGGCATTCCGCATTTCTGGCCGGTCGAGACTGCGTAGGTACTCAAGTCTTTCTATGATCTTTTCTACAACAGTATCGGTGGCCCTGTCAAGGATCAAGCCCTTCCCCGATAATTTCCTCTCAAAGTTCTGGCATGCAAGTTTCGCGGGGAACTTCCAGCCCCGACTCATGTCCAGCAAGTACCGCCTTTCTCGGCCCAGCCCGAGTAATCGGACCATTTCTTCCTAATACGAAGTACACAACGACCGTGCCAGTAGATTTCGGCCATCTGAAGCGCCTTTTCAGGTGAGAAACCATACCGCAAGAGCAAAGACTTCACCTTTCCCACGTCCCATCCTTTACGACGGATATGGGCAAATACTATGAACCTATAGAACCTGCGCCAGTCCAGCGGATGCGTCACATTGCTACCGACCAGATGCGCAAACTGCCAAAGGGCATGTTCCACTGTGTCAGCGGGGGCAACGCCAATGTTTTGCTTTGGAAAGCGCGGCATTTCCAATCGTTTGTCAGTCATTCTCTCGGCCTCGAAGTCTCAATTCTAACGTGGACAGGCAGGACTTTCCCATCCTTGTGCAAATCCAAAATCGACTTGCCCCTCTTCGGGTAAGATTTGGGCGCAAAATGGGCGCATTCCGTTCCGAAAATCTGGCCACATCTTGGCCACAGAACCCGGCTTCCTAATTGCATTTTCAGGGTAGAAGGGGGATAAGGGCAACAGAATCAGCAGGACTTATGAGATTTACCGCAAATTCGATCCCCACCGCCCCTACCAGCATCTTTAGGATTCGCCAGCAGCTTTGGATTTTCCGTTTTTAGATTTGGCGGGTTTGGCCCAGCCGCCGAGGGCGAGGGCGACGGACATGCAGGAGTCGCGCAATTCGTCAGCGAGGGCGGGATCGACCAAGGCGCTGGCGACGACCATGCCAGGTTTCCCAAGGGTAAGGCGGAACACCTTGCGGAGGGTTGGAAGATTAATTATTGGGAGCCGCTGGATAGATTTTTGGGTTAAGCGCCGCGCAAGGCGACGAAACACGAACGGGGCGGCGGACGGTGGCGAAAAAAGCTGGGGCCGAAATCAAGCAAAGTCAATATGCAAAATCCGCAAGGAGTCGATTACGGACGGAAGCTGAACTCCAGCAGCGCCGTCGTTTCGCCATTGGCCGGCGCGTACTTCCAGTTCTTCGGCGTTTCTTCGACGGCGTTCACAAGCAAGGGATGACCGCCGATGATCTTGGTGGACTTGATTTGCCCGTCGGGTGCGATCACAACTTGCACCTTGACGACGCCGGTAAGACGGAATCTCCTGGCCGTTTCGGGATAAGCGGGCGTAGGGTTTGAAATTAACTTGCGAGTCTCCTGTGCCGGCAGTTTTACCGCCGCCAGGATCAGGGCCATCGCCAGGAAAGCGCGGGCTGTTATCCTTGTTACTTTCGCTTTCTGGTCCAGAATCATGCTTCTCTCCTCAAAATAGCGCCCCTCCGTAACCGGAACGCGCTGGAATGCACCCTTTCTGTCTATCGTGCTTCCTAAGACAAACGTATCGTAATTCTGCAGTACGGGCAGCCATAGCGGCGTGCAGGTGTTTCTCGCGAAAAACTGACCGTTGGGGCAGGCAAGGAATTTTTACATTGAGGAAGAGAGAACTTAGAGCATTCAGGTCAGCCACGGAAAGGACACACCATTGTGGCAGGACGGAGCAAAGTTCGCCGACTACAGAGTGCCTGCTTCGGCGATAAGCTAAATGACGCGGCGGGGCAAGAGCGGATTGAGGTGCATGGTGAGATCGTAGACAGAGGCGCCGCAGGCTTCGGAGACATCCTCGGGCCGCGAGCCGGGCTGCCAATCGAAAAAAGTGGCGAGGTCGCCGAGTTTGACGCGCTCTTCGTTTTCACGTGCGACCGCCAAGCGGTCGACGCCAACCTCCACGATGCAATGGCTTGCGGAGACGGAGGCGACGACAGGATAAAGGTTGCCGTTGATGCGAACCTTCGCACCCTTTTCGCGCGCGAGTGCGGCGTTGCGCGGCCAGCCATCGGCGTGGCCTACGGGCAAGGTGGCTACCCAGACATCGTCCTTCGCGATGTAAGCGCGGTTATACCCGGCGCTGTCTCCTTTTCGCAATTTTTTCACGTAGATGACGCGAGCCTTCAGGCTGATCGCGGGACGGAGATCCATGATCGCGGCGCGGCGAAATTCGTTTTCAGAGTAGATCCCGTAAATCGCCATGCCAGGGCGCACCATATCCAGGAACGCTTCGGGATGCTGGAAAAGACTGAAGCTGGAAGCGGCGTGTTTTTTGCCGAGGGCGATGCCTTCTTTTTCGAGGGAAGCGCAGGTTTCGTGGAAGTGGCGAAGCTGCTCTTTGTCGAACTCTGGGTCCTCGGTAAAGGTCATCATCGTCCCTTGGATTTGGACCGATTTGCGGCTGGCGAGATCGCGGACGAGCGGCGCGGCCATGTAGTGGGGCACACCCACGCGGCCGATGCCGGTGTCGATACAGATGTGGAGCGGAACGGGTTTTTGCGTTTTGGCGGCGATCTTATCCAGAGCGGGGCCCACCGGAGTGTAAATCATGGGCATGACGCCGCGAGCGGCCGCGTCTTCGAGGTTGTGCTCATCGAAAGGGCCGAGGAGGAGGATGGGCTTGCGAATGCCGGCGTCGCGCAGAGAGATGGCTTCGTGGAACTTCACGACTGCGAAGCCGAAGATTTCCGGCTGCGGCTCGAGGAGTTGTGCAACGTTCGTCACGCCCATGCCGTAGCCGTTGTTCTTGATGACCGCGAGGATCGGACGAGAGGCCACGCGGCGGGAAATTTCCTGGGCGTTGTGGCGCAGGTTTTCGCGATGAATTTCTACCCAGGGGTCGAAAGAGGAATCTTTCGAATCGGCCGCTTCCGTTGTTTGCGCAGCGGCGGCGACGGACGGAGAAGCGCCGAGCAAGACGGGGAGGGCAAGCCCAGCTTCGAGAAAAGATCGCCGCGAGGGTCTCATGAAGTAGCTACTTCTTGAAGAGGTTTTCGAAGGCCTGGCGGGCGTCCGTGTGGCGCCCGGGTGCGGCCGGGGGCACGGAACCAGGAGCCGCCGGCTGCGTGTAGGAAGTTGGCGCGGTATCTTTCTCGATGGTCATGCGGAATTCGTAGAAGGTGCAGGAGTTCTTTGCGTCCTTCGGAGAGATGCGCTCCTGGATCGGCTGGGTGCATTCGAATTGCGCGCCCGAATCGAAGAAGCGGCACTGTTTGCAACAGTGCAATTCGGCCTGGCACTTGGGACACGTCCCGTTGGGATCGAACCCCGGAGTAAGCACGGCGCCGCAATTCGAACAGCGAGCGCGCGTGACCGTGCCGACCATGCGCGGCGTGCGGGGGCCGAATTGATCGGCACCGCGCGGCCCGCCAGCGGGTGGCTTGCGATCGTGGGACTTGTCCTTTTTATCTTGCTTTTCCGCGTCACGGTAACCGCGGTGACCATACTTTCGATCCACAAACGCCTCCGTCCGCCAGTCTCGACGGACTGCAACAACTACAACTCAAACTTTTGCGCTGTCGCGCTTGCCAACTTGGCTTGAATCCAATCGGATTTGTTACACTCGGGCGGACCGCGCACTCATTCACTAGAGATTGCTTGCAGAACTGCGTACGTCCGACGAGCAGGAGATGGGACCTCTATGTTTGTAGCGCTCTGGGAGTACGAAGTCAAGCCGGGTTGTGAAAAAAGATTCGAAAGCGCCTATGGCCCGGCCGGCGGCTGGGCCCGGCTCTTCCGGAGCGATTCGAACTACCTCGAGACGCGACTTTTGCGTGATCCCTTTCGTCCTGCGATGTACCTCACTCTCGATTTCTGGAAATCTCGCGAGGCTTATGAAAAGTTCCTGGCTGCCCACAAGGAAGAATACCAAGGGCTCGACGCCGCCGGGGAAGAGTTAACCAGCGAGGAGCGACGGCTTGGTTGGTACGAGCTGGTTGAGCCGTGAATTAGCATCAACTATTTTGGCGGCGTTCTTCCTTCCCAGCCACATGGCGACGAAGCCGTCGGGTTCGAGGTCGGGTTGGAGAAATTTTTGAGGTGTGCCGGTGCTGCGGAGGACGGCTTCGGCGGCGAGGTAGCCGCTGCGCACGGCCCCTTCCATCGTGGCGGGCCAGCCGGTGTCTGTCCAATCGCCCGCGAGGAACAAGTGCGGGATGGAGGTCTGCTGCTTGGGGCGCCAGCGGTCGACTCCGGGCTCGGGCGAGAATGTCGCGGCGGCTTCCTTGATGACGGTGGCTTTGAGCAATTCGGCGTTGCGAGCTGCGGGCAACGCCTGCCGGACTTCTTCTAGACAGAGGTCGATGATGTCCTGGCGCGGTTTCTGCAGCAAATCGTAAGAGGCGCTGATGACCAGTTGTAGGTACTGTCCCGCCGAGGCGCTCTTCTCTTTTCCATTCGAATCACCGTAGAGAGCGGTCTTGTTGAAGATCCATTGGGTGGTGGTGTCCAAGAGCGTCACGAACGGCTCCTTCATGACCAGCCGGTCGAACCAGAAATGCACGCCGGTGATGGGCGCGACTTTGATTTTGTCCAGATTGGCGAGCGACGGATCACTCTGCTTCATGCTTTGCGGCAACAGCTCCGCCAGCGCGGTGTGGGGCACGGCGAACAGGTAAGCATCGGCGGATTCTTCGCGCCCTTCGTCGAGGCGAATTCCGGCGAGATCGCCATTCTCGATTTTCAGACCGCGAACAGGAGCGCGGAGAATCACTTCACCGCCGCGACGCTCGATCTCCGACTTGCAACCGTCGTAGAGCGCGGCCAGAGGAATGGAGGGTATTCCCATGCGGTAGCCCGTTCGATTCAGGAGGACCGTTTTCCAAAAAACATCGACGCCGTAGCGCGCGTCGATTCTCTCAAGCTCTTCGCTCAAGGCACTGACAAGGACAACCCGCCAGAAACGATGGATGGCGCGTTCCGTCTGACTGCGGCGGCGGAGCCATTCGAGCATAGAGATACCGCCGGGTTCTCGGATATCGGGCGGGCTGCCTTGATGCTGCAAAATGTCCAGCATGGCACGACCGATGGACAACTTGTCCCACAACGAGAGGGGGCTGAAGGAAGCAAAAGAACCCAAGATGTGGAATGGAGCAGGCAGGAGGCCCGCCTGAAATCGTCCTACGCGCCCCTGCGGATCGATCAAGAGGAGCCGATCAAAGAACTTGATCTTATCGGCGCACCCGACGCGGCGATAAAAGTCCTCGAGATTAGTGCAGCAGCCAAAGGTCACGTGCTGGCAATTGTCCACGTGCTCGCCGTCCGGCAGGACGTAAGACGTTGCGCGCCCGCCGAGGAAGGGACGCTGTTCAAACAGACGTACGCGCCAGCCGGAGTCAGCCAGCGCGACGCCGGCTGCCAGTCCCGCCAGCCCGCCGCCGATCACGATCACGCTTTTCAAGGATATTCTCTTCCGTATGGCGGCCGAAGCGCGCCTTGGCGATGAACATCATTTTTTCCGCTTTGGAAAGACGAATGCGCTGCCCGAAAACGGCGAAGTCCAGCAACGCGATGCGGCCGAGCAGCGCGCTGTAAGTATGAACCAGCAGCCACAGCGCGCCGCGGCTGTCAGCACCGATGAGTCCGAGCAAAGCAGAACCTTCTTCGTAGAGTTGCCAAGCGCGTTCGGCCTCGAAGCGCAGCAGTTCGCGAACGCCGAGAGTCGCTTCGCTGCGGCCAAAGTCTTCCGGTGGAACTCCGTAACGCTGCAGGTCTTCTTCCGGAAGATAGACACGGCCGATTTTGAAATCCTCGTGAACGTCGCGAATGATGTTCGTCAATTGAAAGGCGAGGCCGAGCTTTTCTGCCAAGTCCAGGGCCCTAGCGTCGCGGAAGCCGAACACGTGCGTGCAAGTGACTCCCACCGTGCCGGCCACGCGATAACAGTATTCGCGGAGGCGATCGAAGGTCGGATATGTCCGAACCATTAGATCCATCTCGGCACCGCTGATGAGATCGTGAAGATAGCGCGCGGGCATTTTGTAACGCCGCATAGTGTCCACGAGCGCGGGCAAGATGTCAGCCGCACCACCCAGGGCCGCAGATGGCGAGACTGTGGCGGCGGTGCCGTCAAAAAGTTGTTCCTGCCCGGTGATCGCTTCATCGAGAGCCGCGCGCCATTTCGCCAGGCCACGCTGCTTGGCGGCGAGGTCCGCGCCTTCGTCGGCAACGTCATCGACAAGACGCATGAAGGCGTACAAAGCAGCAAGCCCGTCGCGCTTCGGCTTCGGCAGGAGAAAAAAGGCGTAGTAAAAATTGCTATGGGAAGCGCGGGCGATACGGTGGCATTCTTCGTAAGATTGCGTCAAGTTCATTTGGTCCGCGGGCGCAGGGTCCCGACCTGATCGGGACAGAAGCTGTGCCACTGCAACTGCGGACATTGGCGCGGTCACATTCGAGCGCGGATTCCCGCCTGCTAAATGCGCTACCAGAGCGCGCGCCAGGAGTCCCGCTTGCTTCACTTTGCTGACGGCGGGGCGATGGTGGAGCGTGTCATATCCCATCGCTTCGATGGCATCGAGGACGGCCAGGCCGCCGTGGGTGAACATCTCCAGGTCCACGCTGAGGCGTCCATCGACCATTTTTGCAAGCGGCTGGCCTTCGGCGAAGAGGGCGCGGGTACGGGCAATGAGCTCTTTCATCAATAGGGCGTAACGCTCATCGAAGCGCCGTTCAACGATGTCGTGCTCGGAGAGTCCGTGCGCCGCAGCGGCATCGAGCGGAATGTAAATGCGTCCGATGTCCAGGTCGCGCGAAACATCCTGCCAGAAGTTCGCGAGTTGCAACGCTGTACAGGTGGCATCGGAAAGGTGCTGGCGCTGCTCGTCACGGTAGCCGCACAAATACAGCACTAAGCGTCCCACTGGATTTGCCGAATACACGCAATAGCCGAGGACGGCATCCCAGTTCGGATAGCACTTCACGGTCTGGTCCTGACGAAAAGCTTTCAGGAGGTCCGCAAAAGGCTGTTTCGGAACGTCTTTTGCGAGGATCGTTTCGCGAAGGGCGATGAAAACCGGATGCGAAGGCTTGCCTTCATAGCAGGCATCCAGTTCATGTTCCCACCAGGCTAGCAATTCCACCGCGCGCGCCGCGTTGGGAACTTCGTCGCCAAGATCGTCGGCCCATCGGCAGTAGGCATAGACATTGTAGAAATGGTGGTGCAGCGCTTTGGGAAGAAGCCACGATACGACGTTGAAATTCTCGTAGTGGTGCGTGGCCAGCCAGCGCGTGTACCGCTGAGCCGCTTCGGGCGAGCAGCCGGGCTCAGGCGCGCGCCGTGCAATGTCGATTTCGCCGGGGAGCAGCATCAGAAGAAGGGTTCCTCGCTCCACAATCCCGTCCGAAGCGCAAACGACGCGCTTCGCGCGGTTCCACAGAACCATCCAGAATCCGAAAACCAAAAATGACGGGTGGGTTTAGTTTGCACCGGAAAGCTACGGCCGCACGGCCAGCTTGGTCTCGCCACTGCGCGACTTCATGCGCGCAAACGCCTGCGGCAGGTCGGCCAGCCGGATTTCTTCGGTGACGAAATCGCGCGCCGAAATGTCCCCACGCCGGATGGCTTCCAGCGCTTCGCGAAAGAACCGCGGCGTATGATGAAAAGGCGAAATCAACTTGATTTCCGAATAGTGGATCGCGGCGGGGTCGATTTCCACGCGGGCGCCCGAAGGCAGGCCACTGAAGAAATTCACGACGCCGCCGCGCCGCACCATGGCCAGAGCCTGCTTCCAGGTAGCCGGATTGCCCGCCGCTTCCACCACGCAATCGGGCCCAAGCTGGTCTTCGGTGAGCGCTTTTACGGCGGCCACGACGTCTTCCGTCTCGGTGACGTTGAACGTCGCCACTGCGCCCAGCCGCTTGGCAATATCGAGGGGCGCCGCGCGCCGCGCCAAGGCGATGACGCGCACTCCGCGCCGCGAAAGCATGCGGACAAATTTCAATCCGATGGGACCGCAGCCAATCACCGCCGCGGTATCTCCGGTGCGGACTTCCATCTCGTGGATTCCGCGAAGCACGCAAGCTAGGGGTTCGGCCAGCGCCGCGCTCTGGTCGTCCACGGAGTGCGGCACTTCCAGCATATTTTCCACGACGATACGGCCGGGGATACGCATGTAGTCCGCATAGGCGCCATTGTTGAACAAAAGGTCGTCACAAAGATTTTCCTGGCCACGGCGGCAATGGTAGCAGCGCAAGCACGGCGCGGAATTCGCGGCGATCACGCGCATGCCAATCCTCCAGCGTGGATCCACCCGCTTGCCCACGGCAACGATTTCGCCGACCAGCTCGTGGCCAAACACCGCCGGAGGCTGAATCATTTTTGCGTGATAGCCGCGCTTCCAAACTTTGAGATCGGTGCCATCGGTAAGCGCCAGCCGGACGCGCACCAGGACTTCGTCGGCGGAGAGAGCCGGCACGTCAATCTTTTCAATGCGAAGATCTTCGCTGCCATAGAGCACGGCTGCAGTCATCTTCGAGGGCACCGTGACGTGGGTTACGGCAGCTTTCACTTCTTCGCCTACTCCCATCTTCTTTGGCGTCGTCGTGCTCATGCGTGAATGATCAAGATCTTGAGTGATTCCGCCGTCGGCTTGGCGGCCAGATCCAACCCCTCTTGGATGTTAGCCAACGGAAAACGGTGCGTCACAATATCCATGACCGGCAGTTTCTTCTTCAGCACCAGGTCAGCCCCTGCTTCTTGGATGTCCACGGCCGCACTGTAGCTGCCCAGTATTTCTTTTTCGTCGATGCCTACCGCCGCAGCGGGAAACTCAATCCGGGTTACCGGGTCATTCGCGGCGAACAACAACACACGGCCCCCAGGCCTTGCCGCTGCCAACGCATCCACCACGACCGACGGGTGAGCCACCGCTACCAATACAGCATCGGCACCACGACCATCAGTCCGGGCCTTGATATGATCCACAAGCTTACCATCACTAGGGTCAAACGACTCCAGTGCTCCTAAGGTTAAGCTCTTGCCGCGACGGACGGCCATGGGGTCACTGGTATAGAGCTTTGCGCCTTGCAAATTGGCCACCATGAGCAATTGCAGGCCGATGGGGCCGCAGCCAGCGATGAGTACGGTTTCGCCTGCCGTTACACGCGCCTTCTGAACAGCTTTCAAAATAGTGTTGATCGGCTCGATGAACGTGGCTTCTTCAAAGCTGACATCATCGGGCAAGGCGATGATCCCGCGTTCGGCCACCCAGGGCATGGCTTTTACGTATTCGGCGAAGCCGCCGCCGTTGGGCGTGAACCCGGCTGTAAGGCCAGTGGTCTTGTACTGTTTGCACTGCGAGAAGAGACGGCGCTCGCAATAGAAACATTTCCCGCACGGGATGTGATGAAAACTCATCACCCGGTCGCCCAGCTTCCACTTCGTCACGCCGCGGCCGATGGCCACGACCGTGCCGGCGACTTCGTGGCCCAGAATCTGCGGCGGCGGAACATAAGCGTGGAAAATTTTCTTGATGTCAGTGCCGCAGATGCCGCAGGCCGCAACTTTGATGAGGACTTCGCCGTCGGCAACTTCGGGGACCGGAACTTCCTCGACGTGGACGATTCCCTTTTCGCGGTAGACGCCGGCGCGCATGGTCTTGGGGATGGGACCGAGGGACCGAGCTGTCTCCACGATCATCCCGGTGCGGCTCATGTTGCTGAAACCTCTTTAGAAACGACTGCCAAAGGCTTGCCCGCCAGCGCGGCAAGAAACGCATCGAGAAAATCCGCCAGCTTCCTTGCGGCTTCGCCGCTGCGCTTGCCAAGGCGAATCAACCCCGGAATCGCCGATGGTTTCCGCACGATCTGACCAGCAAGGCGCGCCATACTCAGATCGCCTTCCTTGGTCACCACCTGGTCGAAATCGAGCGGCAAATCCTCATCAGCGATGTCACTGACGGCGCGCACTGCGATGCCTTCAGTCATCCACGCGAGTGCTTCAGACAGAACTTCAAAACTCTCCATCTCCACGGCATCGCCGATATCTCTAAGGGCGGCTTTATCCTGCGCCGTCCGAACCGTCGAAGGCGACGAATAAAACCGGTCTACGACCTTGGCTCCGCAGGACGCCGCGATCCTTAAAAGGCGCTGTGTACTCTCGACCTTTCTTCCCAATTGTTGGGTCCGTTTCTCGTCGGCAACTATTTCGCGCGCTGCGAGGATGTCTGCAACTTGATATTCGGGGCGCAAGGCACCGGCAAACCCGGTGGTTATACACAGGTCAAGGACTTCGCCCCACGTGAAATCGCACGTCTTACGGGATGCTGCTTCGGGTCCAATTCCGGTCAAACCGACAATGACTTCTATTCCTGAAATTATTGTCTGGTATGCTTCCGCTCCCTCCACGATCTTAAACGAGCGAAAATCATGGAGTTTGCGCCAGGGGGCGAATTCGGCTTCGACGGCGAATGTGACGAGGATACGCATAGTTCTTACGCGTTGTAACGTGGGCGCAGCCCGCCGCGGCGGGCGCCCCCACAAAGTCTTTGTCTCCGCCCGAGCACAGGCTAAAGCCTGTGCCACCAAAACCTTACGCGGCGGCGCGGGCCATGCGCTTGGCGCGGCTCTTGGCGATGTAGCCGTTCGCTTCGTACCAACGGACGGCACGTTCCAGCGCGGCAGCTACCGGCCCCGCTTGAAATCCCAGTTCACGCTGCGCGCGCGAGCAATCCACAAACATCATGTGGCGGGCGATCTTCACGCCCTCGATGGGAATGCCCGGCTCGCGCCCAAGCAGCCGCGAAAACACGGTATTGGCATAGGCTACGCTCAGCGCGAGTCCATGAGGAATCTTCAAACTAGGCGCGCGCAAACCGGTTATCTTCGCAAGCATGTCCAGCATCGCCTTGAGCGTCAGATTCTCTCCGCCCAGAAGATAGCGCTCGCCGACTTTGCCCTTTTCGGCGACCAGCAGATGACCCGCCGCGCACTCTTCCACGCCCACGAAATTCAAGCCGGTCTCGACGTAGCCGGGCATCTTGCCATTCAAAAAATCCAGAATGATTTTTCCGGTCGGCGTCGGTTTCCAGTCCCACGGGCCTACGGGCGTGGTCGGCATGGCCACGATGACCGGCAATCCGCCTTTCGCGGCGTTGAGCGCTTCCCTTTCGGCCATCCACTTGGAGCGCTTGTAGTGGCCTACCATTTCCGCCAGCCTGGCGTCGGTGAATTCGTTGGGAAGCTGCGGGCGATCGACGGCGATGGTCGCCACCGTGCTGGTGTAGATCAATTGTTCGACGCCGGCGCGCTTCGCGGCGTTCAGAATATTTTTTGTTCCGCCGACATTCGAATCGTAAATCTCCCGAGAGCGGCGGGCCCACAAGCGGTAATCCGCGGCGACGTGAAAGACGCGCTGGACGCCCTTCATGGCGCGGTCGAGCGAGGCGGGGTCGCGCAAATCCCCGGTCATATATTCGAGCGACAAATCCGCAATCGCTCGGTTGGTGCTCGAAGCGCGCAGAAGAACGCGAACGTCGTCACCGCGAGCGACCAGTTGCCGCGTTAGGTGGCTGCCCAGAAAGCCTGCCGCGCCTGTGACCAGCGTCGTCATGCGATCCTTATGCTTTCTTCGTTCGCGTGTTCTTCCTCTTCGAGACGGACGCCGTCTTCATCGGCACTTCGTGCGTCCCATCGTTCGCCGCTCACTACAGGTTGGACAAGCCGCGAAAAAGATTCCCACCACTTGCTCCCAATCAGCTTTCGCGCTTCTGCCGTTTTCCGCCGCAAAGCTTCGGCCTCCGTAATCGCAGAGCTCGATCCGCGGTTTTCCGCGGTAATCACGATTCCATCCACATCATGCGAGTGGGCATACCGGATTACCTCGGCGACCTCCCCCAATTCGGTCTCCACTTGAACGCGAGCGTGCACGCAAATCAAAAATCCGGAGAGCCGCGCTGCGCGGATGCCCTCCGCGGCCAATTCGAATGCGCCCGCGCGACGGCTTCTCGAAGTACGACGCTGCGCACCAGCTTCCAGGCGAACGGTTGGAAAGAGCCGCGACACGGGCTGAAACTCATGAATGCGGCGGCGAAGATGTGTTCCATCGGTTTCGAGAAAAACAAAGTGGCCAGTCTTCGTGATTGCTCGAACCAAATGCGAAATGCCGGGATGAAGCAGCGGCTCGATTCCTGCAATCCAAACGACCGGAGAGCCAGTGGAAACAATCTCGCGGATCCTTTCGTGGGAAACCGGATGGCTGGAATCGGGATGCAAAATTTCTGCGGCATCCACAAACTGGATGAGGCGGGCACCTTGGGTTAGACGCGGCTTCTGCGCGAGCCAAGCCATGGCGAGGTCCGCAGTAAGCCGCAGGGGAAACCGCACCATGCGCTTTAAAACCCGCTGCGCAGCCGGAATTCGCTGGGCTGGAACTTCAGTGCCGCGTACTCGTCCGCGCCGCGTGACTGGTTGGAATAGCGCGCCAGCGCATAGACCGGAAATGAATTCCGGTAGAGGTGATATTTCAAATAAAATACGCCCGGGAAACCGGTGCCGGTGAAATCTGGCTCGCTCCACGAGCCGTCCTCATGCTGCTTGTGAACGAGATACGAAACGGCTTTGCGGATGGCAGGATCGCTGACGTCCGTTCCCGCGAGCAACCCGATCAATCCCCACGCGGTTTGCGAAGCCGTGCTGGGGCCCTGCCCTTTGGTCGAGGGCATCTCGTAGCTGGCAAGCGATTCGCCGAAGCTGCCGTCGGCCTTTTGCACCGCGCGAAGCCAGATTACCGCGCGCTGGCAGTAATCCCGCGCGGTCAACGAAACCGTTTCGAGAGCGCGGAGCACGCCGCTGGTCCCGTAAATGTAATTGACGCCCCAGCGGCCGAACCAGGAACCGTCGTCGGATTGATCCT
>Ga0209648_10002863_pt1 | contig 14373 bp, 19 predicted proteins | sample GraSoi2013_115cm_FD_185830 | JGI IMG/M metagenome (GOLD analysis project Ga0209648, IMG submission 185830) | Grasslands soil microbial communities from the Angelo Coastal Reserve, California, USA - Sample 9_17_2013_115cm (SPAdes) (version 2) | ecosystem: Environmental > Terrestrial > Soil >...
CCACGAGCGTCGCCGCCAGCAGTCCACCGCTCGCGAGTCCAAGCCTTTTGAGGAAGTCGCGCCGGTTACAGAACGCCCGTTCCGGCGTCACACAGCGCTCGCGGACATACCAGTCAGGCCTAAGGATAAAGTTTGCCATAAACCCTTTAATGTCTTTGTCCAAGCAACAGGAACGAAACCGGGACCCCGAAGCCAAGCGCGAGCGACAGCCACACTGGCCACTTCTTCCGCGAATAGCGCAGTGCCATAACGCCTCCCAGCACGAGCGTAATCATGAGCCCCACCGCCATTGCTACGACCAGCCCTCGGAATAGGACCGGTGAATAGGAGGTTGCGGATTCGGTCGGGTAAATCTGGTCCACATGCACGGAGGTCAGCCGCGCCTTCCAGTCGCCAAGTTCACCGGTGCCCTTCTGACGATTGGGAGTGATGGTCTGATACAACCCGGTCGCCAGGAAAAACAGCAGCAACGGCGCGAAGAAGCACCCAAGGTACGTGTGTAGTCGGCGAAGCAGTTTCATAGATCTTCACAGGATTAGTCGCTTTGCCCTCTAATTCCTTACACGCTCTACTCGCCTCGCGGGGGGTGAGGCGTCGCCAAGTTGGATAACTGGTGCCGTATTCCATTCAGCTCATCGAGCTGAGAAAAAATCATTTGGTGCGCTGGCCGCTTCTGGTGGACAGACATCTGCGGAGATGCGAGCATTCCGATCCCGCCGCAGGGTAACTTGCCTCAAGAGTCCACGCTCGGCTCGGATAACGCACAATGCGGACTAATTAGCCTTAATTTTGACCGTTCTTGTAACAGCACCTATTACATCATTCAAGTCGGTTTATGATAGCGTCGTAGGATGATGTTATTACCCCAGCGCTGCGGGCGTGTGCAAGAAGGTGGTGGTGCAACCCGGTTTACCTTACGCTCGAGCCTTCCTGGGTTGATACAAATGGGAGCACAGAACTCGGCCGCGATTCGGCCGCCGGGGTGTGACTGTTATTGCCCTTGCACTAGGAATGTAAGGTTTTGCATTTCGCACTGACAAATCCAATGAGCCGTCGCAATCAGGCGGCGTGGGAAAACACTAATTCAAATGACTTATTTATGAAAACGACAGTGAAAGTTGGATTGATGGCTCTCGTAGCGGGAGTTTTATTGGTGGGCAGCCTTCCCGCGAGAGCGAACCAGCCAGTCGATTATTGGAGCGTCAGGGGACTAACGCGGCCCGGAGCCTGGTTTGAGAAGCATGAAACAGAGAATCCGGTAACGGTCGCGGTCAGTAAATCAGGCGAGGGTATTGGGCAGCAGAAGCAGACCGCGTCTAAGGTAGGGCAAAAAAGCAATCATAAAGCCGGCTCGGCATCGGCTGTTTCGCACTCATTCTCGATCGACGAAAATATACGAAAAGCCGACGATTACTGGGTTCCGCTTGGCAGGGCCCAGGGACAACCCTACGCCAGGGGGCCTCGATGATTATGTATCTCCTGCTAAACATATTAGCCAGGCTCGGTCTTCTCAGAAAAGACCTTGATTATCACCTGGTTGTTCAATCCAACCAGTGGCTAAATCGCTCCTCTGATTGATAGCGATTGCTAGGCGGCGGATCGCTCGGGCGATCCACTCGGTTTGACGGCTAGACCGCATCCCGGACTTGTATCGGCGAGCAGCTGGCGGCGAAGCCGTGGCGTAAAGAGGTCGCGCTTGCCGGCGCTTACAAGATCGAGGAAGCTTCGCGTCCATCGCCTGAGCCGGACATATACTTCCCACATCGACTCGGAGTACGCAGCGCGCCGCGTCGGAATCAAAATGATTCGGTTCTTGTGTAAGGTTCGGCGTCCGTCGTCGACTAATCTTCGAGAAACAAGAAATCTATATATGGCGAATGACGAGGCAATCCACGATGGGCGAATTGATCTAGCCACAGAAGTGGACGTCACGTCAAACGCCGCCCGTTTCTACAGCGCACTCCACCGATTCGCTGTTTCCCTAACGAGGAACGAGTCTGACGCGGCGGATCTGGCGCAACAAACGTTTCTCATTCTGGCTCAGCGATTACATCAAATCCGAGACTTCTCTCAGATCAAGTGCTGGCTGTTTACGACGCTTCATAGGGAGTTCTTACATAAAATCCGCCGCGGAAGAAAGCATTTCGAAGTGGAGTTCCTACCTGATATTCACGATCTGGCGACAAGGGAACCGGAGCCTTGGCGATCCTTGGATGGGCGAATCGTCCTGGATGCCCTTTTGCGCGTGGATGAACTGCGTCAAATTGTCAAAGGCCGCAGCGGAGGTAAGGAGCTTGAATTCATTGAACAACTACGAGCCTATTACCTTATACCTGGGACTATAGTTCAGGTGATCCAGAAGGACGCAGCTTCGGATACGTCGCAGATTCCACTCAAAAGAGTATCCAGGCCGCTTTGGACCCTCAGTAGATTTCTCAGCGTGCGTCCGATTACCGATCTAGATAACAAGATTGAACCCCCCTTCGAACCGGGTACAACCTTGAACAACGCAATCGGGCGTTAGGGAGGCGCGCCAATGAAAGCGTTACACATTATGTTCCTGTGCTTATGCCACCACTAGTTGGGTGGGCCGTTGCTGATAAGGTAGACAATCGAAACTTCGCTGTTGATACCTATTATCCGAATCGGAACGAGATTCACGCAGCTCAACAACGAGTCCAACGTTATTGTCAAAACAATTCGCAAGGATCCCGAAGTCCAACACGGTTTCTTGCAGTGTCTACTACGAGTGTTGGTCATATTGTTCAAGATCAATATTCGAAATTGCTCAACTCCGAGACGACCGTCAGCTTTTTCCGCCACGGGGATAGTGTTGAACTGAATGCATCGTGCATCATGATCTACGACACGGTTGCGAACCGGTTTGTGAGTAATAGCGGTTACGTATCGGTAGACTTGCCTCCACGTGGATCGGTGGCTCGCTTGGACGTTTACGTGGCAAGGTATATCGGAAGGGGATAGTAAGATTGAACGGATGTGTTCCAATTTTGGGAGCCTTGACAGTCTTCCGATCACTTCCATAGAGGTGTTCATTCCGGGCACTCCTGTCCAAGAAGCGTTTTAAAAAAAGAACTGACAAAAAGGCCTCCGTTTCTGGGAGAAGTATTCAAATCCTTACACGATAAAGGGCGAGGCTATAAAGCCTTTCTAAATTCCGAAGTCTTCCTGCGCCCCCAATGAAGAGATTCCTACTGGTCTTATCGGCTCTTTGTCTGATCCCAATGCACCTGTTTGCCTGGACTAACGGCGAGCTTCTCATCTGGATGGGCACCGACCGAGGGCATGGTCTTGAGCCGATAGCAAAAACTTTCGAGGGCGATTTCGGGGTTAAGGTCAAGCTTGAGGCGCCGGGAACCGCGGACCTCTAAAATGACTGTAAGCCGCCCTTGGAAACAAGTTTGGATCGTTTGTATTTTCGGCATCGATGGCTGTGATGTTTCATATCGTGCTAGTAACAAGAGGCGAAACCAGGGAAAACTATTTCTTTGGATTCTTGTGTAAGGTTCGGCGTAAATTGTCGACTAATCCTCCAGAAAGAACACAACGATGGCAATCGCGGAGGCAATCTGCCGGCGGCGGACTAATTCGACAAGTGAAGTAGACTTCACCTCAGTTGTCGAGCAATTCCACTGCCCCCTATTCCGGTTTGCTGTTTCTCTGGTGAGGAGCGAATCAGACGCCGCGGACCTGGTGCAACAAACCTTTCTCAAACTGGCCCAGAACTTGCATCAAATTCAGGACTTCTCTCAGATCAAGTGTTGGCTGTTTACGACACTCCGTCGGGAGTTCTTACGCACAGTTCGCCGCCGGAAAAAGCACCTCGAAACGGAGTTTATACCTGATATTCACGATCCGCCGACAAGGGAACCGGAGCCTTGGCGATCCTTGGATACGCGAATCGTCCTCGATGCTCTTGTGCAAATCGACGTTAAATACCGAACCTCAGTGGAGCTCTTTTACCTGAGCGAGCTTTCATACAAAGAGATTGCCGAAACTCTCAAGATACCAATCGGCACGGTTATGTCGAGGTTGTCAAGGGGCAAAGAACAACTCAAATCGATCGTGGCCAAATACGTCCATTGATAATTGGCCTGTGCTCGGCCGATTGCACCCAGCGTGTAGCGGAATAAAGAGGCCACTCGTGTATCTAATTTCTAGTCGCGAAAGTGACTAGCCTGAATCAATCACAAATCCTGATAGATTTGGTACCGATTCAGGCTGACAGATAACCAGAAAAAAAGGAATGCGTTGAGCAGCAGATTTCGTTCGCTCAAAGAGGGTGATAACGTCTTGCTGATCTTGTTTTGCGTTGTTTTGCGTACAACCACTGGCCTCCGCAGAAGGAACTTACATAGGAGAACAGATGCTACTTCATCCTTCGTGTGCCGGAGGGAGTGTTCGAAACCGATCGTGGAGCGCTGGAGCCTGCCGCAATCGGTGCTGGCTGCGTAGTGATGGCAGTCCGACCACTTTTGAGAAATGCCCTTTCGGGGTATTGGCGAACAATTACATGCCCCTGGCGCTGTCCTCCGCGCACCTGAAAATACTTTGTAGAAAGACAGCTCTCTTGGGAGAGTTTTGTGTAAGGATACTCTCCCTTCTACGACAAATCAGCAAATCGAAGAAACCTGTGAACAAAAGGCTCCACAAAGGAGAAGAGATCCGTACTCAACGGAGTAGAATATGAATTTCCTCTGACCATCGGGGCGCGCTAGTGAAACGGGGAAAGACCAGCTATCCGCAGGGGTTTCTCGCGTCGCGGTGCCCTCATAAAGAGAAATAAACAGAAACCACAAAGAGAAAGGTCACTACATGATTAAACCATCCACAGCTATAATTGCCGGCGCGGCCGTTGCCGGCCTTCTGACTGGGTCTTTCGCCGTGCGAGCCTATGCCGCGAGCACGTCGGAAAAAGCGGGGGTCTCTCTCCAAACCCTGGCGGACGATTCTGAAAAAGGCAAACACGGGTGCAAAGGCCAGAACGAATGTAAGGGACAGGGCGGCTGCAAGACGAGCGACGCTGGTTGTAAGGCCAAAAACTCCTGTAAGGGCAAGGGCGGGTGCGCCACGGACGGGAGCAAGCCTCCGACAGCATAGCAGTGATGATCTAGAAACTTGCTCAGTGAAGGTCAAAAGTCTGAAGACTCTGACCTTCACTTTGACCGATCCTCGACAGCAAAAACATGAAAGTTTCTATGAAATAGGGAATTATACGGGTCAGCTCAGGAAACGGAAATTTACGTACGGCAAGGGCGGTTGCCCGGCGTTACCTCACAGTCTGGTGTTCTAATTCATACGAGCATCGCGGGCAAAGTTCGTTCTTATCGGCGGCATCAAAAGTATTCTATTCCGTTCGAAGACTAGCACCCTGAGACTTCATACTGGATGATTCGAAAATCACCCTATTTCCAGGTTCATCAATCGTCAGGCGAGACTTTGAAAGCAAACCGTTACCGAGTAAGCCGGCTTCGCCTGGGAAGATCTGCTCCCTGTGAACACCCGTGCTGACCGCGTTGAATTGCTTCCCGAGCTGCACGGAAGTATCGATGTGCCGATCCGGTACGCCTCAGCACGAAAACGCTTTGACCCTGTAATTGTCCCGATAGCGCACCACACACAAGTCCGTGAGAACAAACAAAGCATGGAAACTACTTTTTCTTAAGTGTTTTCGCTGTCGTCGGGATTCTAATCTATGTAGGCGAACCAAGCCTCACTAAATAAGTCATGAAAATTAAAACTATCGTTAGAATTGGAGTCGCAGCTCTCGCCATGGGAGCGTTCTTTGGAGTCAGCTTTCCCGTTAGAGCTGGCGAGCTGGTTTGGGTTAGGGCGCAGCCGTTGAACTATTTTCAGGTAAGAGGACTTGTGCCGCCCGGATCTTACTCGCACATGGAAACCAAGAAACCTGCTACCATTGCAGTGAACAAAGCACATCAAGGTGTTGGGGAGCAAACACAGACAGCGTCTAAGGCTGCGAAACAAGCCACGCAGCACATTCGCTCTGCAAAGAAGGATTCCTGAGTTAAAGGCGATGCTAATGTTAAGCATCTAACCAATGACTATGAACACACATCCAGTCACCGGAAAAGGTGTTGGGGAAAAGAAGCAGACTACGTCCAAGTTTGGACAACAGAACCGCAGCAGTCAACCGACTTACAATAACGCTCAGACCGAATCCTCAGCGCTCCTCTCGAAGCACGAGTTTCTCCCGCTGAAAAGTTTTGCGCTGAGGCACCGGAGAGCAAAGCCTGTTTGCTCGGTGCTTCCGAGGTCTTCTCGAACCTTCGTCGTGCTCTAGGAGTCCGGTCTCTCGCAACGGTGGAAAGCACCTCCTCCATGAAAATGAAAGCAAAGCCGAGCGCTTGGCGAAATAGAGTCTTTCTTAAGATCTGGTTAGCGAGCCTGGTTTCTGGGACCGCGGTGGCAGCACACGACACAGCGGCGACATGGATGATGAACTTGATGTCGCCATCGGGCCTTTTCATTTCCCTGATGGCAAGCCTAGCATCACTACCGTTCTTTCTCTTCACGCTTCCAGCCGGAGCGCTCGCCGACGCTTTCAACGCGGGCATAATACTTCGGCTCGCCAATTTGTGGCTCGCAGGATGTGCAGGAGCCTTGGCGTTTCTGGGCTGGGCAGGCATCCTGAACCCGATACTACTTCTCGTGGGCGTCTTTGTGCTCGGCCTGGGCTTTGCGGTCAATGCCCCGGTATGGGCATCGCTTGTGCCACAACTCGTCACCGACGAAGAATTACCATCAGCTTTAACTCTGGGCGGCGTGCAACTGAATATATCGGGTATTCTCGGGCCCGCTTTAGCAGGCATTCTTCTTGCCAGACTTGAGGCACCTTTTGTGTTCGGTCTAAACGCTGCAGGTTTCTTGTTGGTCTCTATGGCAATTCCCGCTCTGCCAAGAACTGGCTGCGACTTGGGCAGGACGTTGATAGGTTTCGTTCGTTCGATTACAATTGCCGTTCGTTACGTCGGGCAGACCCAAAATGTACGAAACATCCTTTTTCGAAATGCGATCTTCAGTTCTCTTGTTGTCGTCATACCGGCGCTGATGCCGATTGTGCTCCTCAAAGAGCTGGGATTGGACGGATCGTCACTTGGGCTTGTCTTTGCCAGCATGGGAGTAGGCTCAGTCGTAGGCGCTATCTTTGTGATTCCGTGGCTGCGATCGCGGTTTCCGACAGACCGGTTGATGCTGATCGCCCAAATTACTCTCGCAGTTATCTATGTTCTCATGGCGATGGTTCACCACTGCCTGTACTGTCTGGTTCCGATGGCGTTCGCTGGCGCGAGTTGGACTCTCGCAGCCTCTGAACTGTGGGTGGCCGCTCAGCGCGCCATCCCAAATTCGGTCCGTGGTCGGATCAGTGCACTTATGATGGTCCTATCTCAAGGAGCCATGACTCTTGGCGCAATTGTCTGGGGCCTGAGCGCACATATCGCTGGTACTCGATTTACTCTGTTGACGGCTGCTTTTCTCTTTTGCGTCACAGCAGTTTCATTGAAAGAGGGCAGCCGGATTACTGACAATCGTGTTTTCGCCCCCGAAGAGCAAAAAGCTTAGCGCTAGTCGTAAATTGGTTTAAAAGATCGCAGCCAGCGTTTTCGTAAGCATCTTACGGACACGACAGATTCCCGGCGCAAACTTTTAGACGCATAGTCAACTCTGCGAAGCACCGATTGGGTTCGAGATCGCAATTACGTCGTCGTAAACCCGGCCGAGCGGATTCCAAAGCCAATCCTGGAAGGAATGAGCACGAGTTCGAAATGGGTATCCTCACTGGAATTTGGGTTTGGTTGCCGTGCAATTTTCGATGATTATTAAATATAGTGAGTGCAAAGACAGGTGGTGGTCTGACACGGCGCCGGTTCCTCCGGCGAGTGGCTCTGTTCGTGTCGCTGGCATCAGCCTCTCGTTACAGCGAGTCTCTCTGTGCAGATGAGCCGACTGGCGATCCTCTCGGGCAGGCATTGCCGCGACGCCTGCTCGGTCGGACCGAGGAAAAGGTGACTATGCTCGGCCTGGGTGGTTTCCACGTTGGAAGTCTCAGCGAACACGACGCGCAGGCGATGATCGAAGCCGCCATCGAGGGCGGCATTCGGTTCTTTGATACCGCACAACAATACCAAAATGGAGGGAGCGAAGCGAAATACGGACGATTTCTCGGCCCCATATATCGCGACCACAACTTCCTGATGACCAAGACGCGCGCACGTGACTTCAGCGCCGCACAAAGGGATTTGGAAGAATCGTTACGCCGCTTAAGGACCGGCCATCTGGATCTTTGGCAAATGCATAGCGTCGAATCGCCGGAGGACGTCGATCGACGCCGGCGTGACGGCGTTTTCCAGGTCACGGAAGAAACGAAGAAAAGCGGCAAAACGCGTCCCATCGGATTTACTGGATACCGCACGCCAACCGCTCACCGGCTATTCTTGGGAGTAACCGATCAATTTGAGACATGCCAAATGCCAATCAACGCCGCTGACCCCCAGTTACAAGAGCTTAATCAGATGCTATACGCAGAATTCCGCCATATCCGGCACGTCTGATGCCTGCGCACACACAGGAAAGCGAAACTCAAGGAACTCGGTCGATCGAACCCGACGCAGATTTCCGGACGCGTCTGATCGAAGGGAGTTTGGACTGCATCAAGGTGCTCGATCTCGATGGCCGATTGCTCTCGATGAACACCGGCGGAATGAAAGTTCTGGAGATTTGCGACCTTAAACCTCTCGTCGGCTCTTCATGGATTGAGTTTTGGAAAGGCGCGGATCGCGAAGCCGCGCAAGTCGCAATCAAGGCGGCTCGGGAGGGGGGCGTAGGCCGGTTCGTCGGTTTTTTTCCAACCACGCAGACGCACAAGCCGATGTGGTTTGACGTGATTGTCAGCCCAATTGTCGATTTATCGGGCAAGCCGGAAAAAATACTCGCGGCGTCGCGGGACATTACAGACTACAAACGTGCGGACAGGTCGCTACGCATCATCGCAGAAGGAACGGCGGCGGCGACCGGCGACGAATTCTTCCGGTCATTGGCAAGATGCGCGGCGCAGGCTCTGGAAGCACGTTATGCCTTTGTCGCAGAAACGCTCAGCGAGATGGAGTCGCGATCACTGGCCTTTTGGGAAGGTTCGGATTTTGGCACCGGGTTCACCTATCGATTTCCGGGCACGCCCTGTCAGCGAGTCGCGGCGGGTCACATCTGCGTGACTCCATCCGGCTTGCAGGCGAGATTCCCGGAGGACCTCTGGCTGCAACAAATCGGCGCCGAGAGTTACGTCGGCGTGCCGATGCGGAACGCCCAAGGCCGGACGCTCGGGCACTTGGCGGTGTTGCACAGGGAGCCGATGGAGCCGTCCGAAGAGGACATCGCGACGCTGAAAATTTTCGCGGCGCGTGGTTGTGCCGAGTTGGAGCGCAAGCAGGCTCATGAAAAGTTGAGCAAAGCTCACGCGGATCTCCGGCGCCTCAATCTCGAAACCGCGGCGCTCCTCAACGTGAACCGTGCCATTGGCCACCACCTGCATCGCGATGTTTTGTTTGGTGCGCTCGCCGATTGCTTGCAAACGGTGGTGCCGACCGACCGCTTCGGGATCGTCCTCCCATCCGAAGGCGACCAGCTGCAAGGTTACATACTGACCCAGCGCGATGTCAGGTCGGAGAGCCTGCAATCCACGACTTTCTCTTCCAAGGGAACCGCAACCGAATGGGTTTTGCAAAACCGAGAATGCTATGTTGCTGCGGCGCGGGATGAAATGCGCGACCGCTTTCCCGTCACTCAGCGGGTTATGCAGGAAGCGGAGATGCAGTCCCTGTGCGAGCTGCCGCTTGTCACGGGCGCGCGCATCCTGGGGTCATTATTTTTCATGTCATCGGCGAAGGCCGCCTATGGACATCTTCAGCAGTTCTTTTTGGAACAGGTGGCAAGCGCGGTGGCGGTGGCCTTGGACGATTGCCTGGCGCACGAAGAGGTGCGGCGACTTGGCGACGAACTGTCCGCGCGGAAGATTGCGGAATTGGAACACCAGCAACGACGCATGAGCGATGCGCTCCAGGAGGCGAGCAAAGCACTGGACGCCAGTGAGGAGCGTTTCCGTGATCTCTTCGACGAGGCGCCAATCGCTTATGTCCACGAGGGTCTTGATTCACGATTCATTCGCGCCAATCGCACGGCGATGAGAATCCTCGGCATTAAGCCCGAAGACGTCCCTACAACTTATGGAAAGACGTTTGCGCCCGACACGCCGGACGCCCAGCGCCGGATGCGAGAGGCGCTTGAATCGATCGGACGCGGGACGGACACCAGCGGCGTTGTGCTCGAAATGCGCCGCAAGGACAACGGCAAGCCGTTTTGGATTCAATGGTGGTCAAGGCCCGATCCCAGCGGCACCTACACGCGTACTATGTTCCTCGACATCACCGATCGCGTGCTGATGGAACAGGAAAAGGCACGGCTCGAAGCGCAGAACATTTATCTGCAGGAGGAAATCCGTAGTCAGCACAACTTCGTCGAGATAGTGGGCAATAGCCGCTCGTTGCTCGCCGTGCTTCAGCAGGTGGATCAGGTCGCGCCTACGGAAGCGACGGCGCTCATTAAAGGCGAGACAGGCACGGGCAAGGAACTCATCGCTCGCGCCATCCACGACCGCAGCCCGCGTCACGGGCGTCCGCTGGTGAAGGTGAACTGCGGGGCGATCAGCACGGGCCTCGTCGAGAGCGAACTCTTCGGTCATGTGAAAGGCGCGTTCACAGGCGCGCTGGCAAATCGCGACGGTCGCTTTGCCCTAGCCGACGGTGGCACCATTTTTCTCGATGAAGTGGGCGAGCTGCCACCGGATACGCAGGTGAAATTGTTGCGCGTCCTGCAGGAGCAGGAGTTTGAGCCGATAGGCAGCAGCAAGACGATCAAGGTGGATGTGCGAGTGATCGCCGCGACGAACCGCGACCTGTCCTTGATGGTGCGCGAGGGGAAGTTCCGCAGCGACCTCTTCTATCGCTTAAATGTTTTCCCGGTAACCATGCCGCCACTCCGCGAACGCCAGGAAGACGTGCCGTTGCTTACCATGTTCTTTCTGGAGAAGGTCGCTCGAAAACTGGGTCGACCGGTTGCCCACGTAACCGAGGAAACGATGTCCCGACTGTGTGCGTATTCCTGGCCGGGCAATATCCGGGAACTGCAAAACGTCATCGAACGTGCGGTCGTGCTGAGCAAAGGACCTGTGCTAAAGGTCGAGGGAAGTGCCTTATTCGATTTTCCGCGACCGGAGGCTACGGCAAGCGTCGCGGCTAAAATCCCGACTCCATCACCGCCGGCTGCGCCGGCCTCAAGCAGTGTCCCGTCGCTCGAAGAGGTCGAGCGCCAGCACATCGTCGCCGTGCTCACGCAAGCGAACTGGCGGATCGAGGGCGACCGAGGCGCAGCAAAACTGCTCAATCTTCAGCCGAGTACGTTGCGCAGTCGGATGCAGAAACTGGGCATCGTCCGGCGCCCGGTTTAGGTCGCACAGTCACCCGCGATATGGCGCGGCAGCTCGCGGCATTTCGTGGCCACATACTTCGTGGGCGCGGCGAGGAAAAAACGTTGCGGACACTATTTTGCAGAAATTTCCAACGACCGCTTGCGGAGATTGAAGTCGTGTCGGCGGAGCTCTCGAAACGGAGACTGCGAATGAAGTATGGGACCTAATCAACTCCAGGAGCTTAAGAGGACTGTCTGTTCGCTCGAAGACCGGCCCATTTTCGCGATGTACGGGTGAGAAGTGAGGCCTCCTCCAAGGCCTCGTAGGGCGGTGGCTTCCACGCGAATTTTTGCTCGTGGCACGGCGGATGCATATGCACGCCGATATGAGTTCAAAGACCTTTTTCGGAACTGGACTGAGGGTCACTCTTATCGGCGCCCCCACATGGATGGAACAGCCTTTCGACGCCTCCGTGGCCAAGACTATTCGTTGAATTCTTCACCTCCCCCAATGACGCCCATGTTAAGAATCTCCATCAACGAATCCGAAGGGAACGTCGTGACACTGCGACTGGAAGGCCAGATCGTCGGTGCGTGGATTTCCGAGTTGGGTGGAGCGTGTGAGCGGATGCTCACGGCGGGCCGCAAGGTCACCCTCGATTTGGGCGACGTCTCTTTGATCGATCGGCCCGGGCTTACGCTCCTCGCGTCACTTTCGCAGCGCTCGGTAGCGCTCGTGCGCTGCTCACCCTTTCAAGAGGAACAACTTCGATTGGCATCATCGCCACAACCTGACACAACGCACTAACTCCTCTATGAACCGGCTTCAAACCTTACCATCCGCATCTTCCGAATTTGCGCTGCATGCCGATCCGGATCGGTGGGTCGATGATCACGGCGATTGCCTGTATGGCTACGCGCTGATCCGCGTGCGGAAGCAGGAAGTCGCCGAGGATCTCGTGCAGGAGACGCTGCTCGCGGCCATGCGGCAGGTAGACAAATTCAGAGGCCGCTCGTCGGAGCGAAGCTGGCTCTGCGGCATTTTGAAAAACAAGATCTGCGACTATTTCCGAAAGGTTGGCCGGGAGACGAACTTCACCGACCTTGAGTTCTTCAGCGACGAACACTCGGATCGATTCGATGGCGAGAATTACTGGATTCATGAACGCGGCCCCGCGGATTGGAAGTCCGAGGGTGAACAAGCGATGAAGCGCGCCGAGTTCTGGCAGGCGCTGCAGGCCTGTCTCGACAGGCTCCCGCCACGCGTGGCCCAAGTCTTCATGATGTGTGAGATGGACGACGTACCGAGCAAGGAAGTGTGCGAGATGCTGAACATCAGCGAGGCGAATCTTTGGGTCATGCTCCACCGCGCCCGTATGGCGCTCCGGCAGGACCTGGAGGTGACCTTCTTCGAAAGCAATGGAGACACGAAGCTGTGATCGAGCCTACCAATTGGTGGAAAACGAACATTGTGCTGTTCACTCCGAAATGTCACGACATCACGCGCCTCATTTTCGAAGGTCGTCATCTGATTTAAGTTTGCGAAAAAGCGCAGATAAAAAAATCTGCTCATCTGGTGGTTCCGACAGTAGGTGGACAAAAAACAACGTTAAGCCCGATTTTCGCACCGGCTTAACATTGTTTTTTGTCCACTTACTATCGCAACCCCATCTGCGAAAGAGTGTAAGGTTTCACGTACCGGGCCGACTCACCACTGAGATGCCCTTTTCAACCGACGATCACGAACCGCCCGGTGCCTTCAGTCTCGGACGGCGCCCGGCACTGCTATCACGCGCTGCTGCAGCATTAGCAGCGGCATTCAATACGCCGTTGTCGGCGATTACTTTCGTTCTTGAGGAGATCATTGAAGATCTGAATAACCGAGGTTTCCTGGCCCTAGTGCTGATCGCATCAGTGACAAGTACTTTTGTCTGCCATATTTTTTTAGGTGAGGACCCGGCGTTTGTGATCCCATCGATCGGGCACTTTTCCGGTATTTTGTATCTGCTGGTGATTCCTACCGCAGGGCTTGCAGCGCTGGCTGGCGTCGCTTTCCAAAAAAGGCGCTCTGATCTGGCGAGACAAAATTAAACGGATCAAACGTATTCCCTTTTTTCTGAAACCAGCGGTTGGCGCATCAATGAACTGGATTCTTGGAATCTCGGTTTTCTTCACTATTGCCAAAATCGGCGTGTTCGGCCTCGGTTACGAAGATCTGGAAAAGATGTTCCACGGTGGCATTAGCGGCCCACAAGCGGGAATCCTGGTGATTGCAAAGTTAGCTGCGACGACTGCCGTTTATGCTTGGGGCGGCGCCGGGGGGATCTTCTCGCCCACGCTTTTCTTTGGCGCCGCAATCGGTCTTGTCTTCACTGACTTTTATGGACTCGTGCTGCACCTGCAGGTGAACGATCGCATCGCTCTCACAGTAGCTGGAATGAGTGCATGTCTGGGAGCCACGGTCAATCGGCCTCTTAGCGCGTCTCAAAACCCATTTGGACCTTTTCGCCGCAGATACGGGCGGGGTTTCTTCGTCTCTCCCAACGCTAGGGAACAGAGCCAAGCCATGGCAAATGCTAAGCTAGCTCCAAGAGAATCACTATGTCTTCAATGAATGTCTCCCGGATTTATGAGGACCAATACAAATATTGCAGCGAACGCTGAGCCAGGGGTTCAAACCGAGCATTTCCCCGAGCGGTTACGCGTGAATCAAGCCGAACTTATCTCTAAACTAAGGCCACACTACGACTTTATCGTCTGTGGTTCGGGCTCCTCCGGTTCGGTGGTAGCGCGCCGGCTGACTGGAAATCCGGATGTAAGCGTACTGCTGTTGGAAGCCGGCGGCAGCGACGATGTGCCCAGTGTCATGGACGCCGG
>Ga0209648_10002865_pt1 | contig 14370 bp, 10 predicted proteins | sample GraSoi2013_115cm_FD_185830 | JGI IMG/M metagenome (GOLD analysis project Ga0209648, IMG submission 185830) | Grasslands soil microbial communities from the Angelo Coastal Reserve, California, USA - Sample 9_17_2013_115cm (SPAdes) (version 2) | ecosystem: Environmental > Terrestrial > Soil >...
CGACGTCCTGGACCGGGTCGACCAGTTCGCCGACTTCGATCCCCGCCGCCACTACAAGTTGACGCTGGCCGCGGGTGAGCTGTCCGACGTCGAACGCAACGCCGCCGCCCTGTCGGTGCCGGCCGCGGCCCGGGCCGACGACATCGACCTCGACGTGCCGTGAGCCAGTTCCCGCCAGACTGGGTGCTTGCCGTGAGCCACGCCTGGCGTGGCCCGGGCGGTGCGGCGTGAGTTCCGGGCTCGACCGGCTGCATCCGGTCGTCGTGCACCACATCGTCAACACCCTGGGCTGGCGGTCGCTGCGCCCGCTGCAAAGCGAGGCCGTCTTTCCCGTACTCGATGGCGCGGACGCGCTGCTTCTCGCGCCTACCGCGGGCGGCAAGACCGAGGCCGCGGTGTTCCCGCTGCTGACCGCGATGCAAGAACAGGGCTGGTCCGGGCTTTCTGTCATCTACGTCTGCCCGCTGAAGGCGCTGCTCAACAACCTGCTGCCCCGGCTGGAACATTATCTTGGCTGGCTCGGCCGGCGGGCCGCGATCTGGCACGGCGACGTCACGGCACCGGCGCGGCAGCGGATCCTGCGGGAGCCGCCGGACCTGCTGCTCACCACGCCCGAGTCGCTGGAAGCGATGCTGATCAGTCTCAAGGTCGAGCATGGGCGGCTGTTCGGTAACCTGTGTGCGATCGTCGTCGACGAGGTGCACGCCTTCGCGGGCGACGACCGCGGCTGGCACCTGCTCGCCGTGCTTGAGCGGCTGACCCGTGTCGCCGGGCGGCCGGTGCAGCGGATCGGCCTGTCGGCCACCGTCGGCAATCCCGCCGAGCTGCTGAACTGGCTGCAAGGATCCGGCCGGGGCGATCGTGCCGCCATGGTGGTCGCGCCCGAAACCGCTGCGTGGCCGGTGCGTGCCCGCGGCGCCCGTGACGAGACACCGGGAGCCGCGCCGCCCGGGGAGGTCGAGCTTGACTACGTGGGCTCGGTGAACAACGCCGCGACGGTGATCGCATCGCTGCACCGGGGCGAGAAGAGGCTGGTGTTCTGCGACTCCCGGCAGCTCGTCGAGGAGATCGGCGCCGCGTTGCGGGACCGTGGGGTGACGACGTTCCTGTCGCACGCTTCGCTGTCGGTCGACGAGCGGCGTCGCGCTGAGGAGGCGTTCGCGCAGGCGCGGGACTGCGTGATCGTGGCAACCTCAACGCTGGAGCTCGGCATCGATGTCGGCGACCTTGACCGGGTCATCCAGGTCAACGACCCGCCGACCGTCGCCGCTTTTCTGCAGCGCATGGGACGGACCGGACGACGCGACGGAGCCAGCCGCAACTGCCTGTTCCTCGCGCTCGACAAGGGATCGCTACTGTGGGCGGCGGGACTCCTTTATCTATGGGGCCAGGGATACGTCGAGCCGGTCGTAGCGCCGCCGGAGCCACGGCACATCGTCGCGCAGCAACTCCTCGCGCTGTGCCTGCAGGAACACCGCATCGGCAGCCGGCTGTGGGCTGATGCGTGGAACGGCCTAGCTCCGTTCGACCGCAGTGCTGAGCCCATCCTGAGCTACCTGGTCGAGCAGGGGTTTATCGACCGAGACGGGGAACTGCTGTTCATCGGCCCCGAAGCTGAGCTGCGATTCGGGCGCCGGCATTTCATGGGCATGACCGCTGTGTTTACTGCCCCGCCGCAGTTCACCGTGCTGTCGGGGCGGCAGGAGATCGGGCGCACCGACCCGATGCTGCTCACCGAGAAAACCGACGGCCCGCGGCTGCTCCTGCTCGGCGGCCGAAGCTGGCGAGTGACCTGGATCGACTGGAAACGCCGCCGCTGCTACGTCGAACCCGCGGCAGGCGGCGGCAAGGCCCGCTGGCTGACTCCCGGCATCGCGGGGGGGAGCTTCGCGCTCACCCGCGCCGCTCGCGACGTGCTGCTCGGCGCGGACCCGCCGGTTGCCCTGACCCTGCGGGCCCGGCGGGCTCTCGCTGAGGTCCGCGACGAGCACCTGCCCGCCGTGCACCCAGGAGGAACGGTCATCACCCGCGAGGGAGACGACGTGCGCTGGTGGACCTGGGCCGGCTACCGCGCGAATGCCACGCTCGCCGCGACCTTGTCCGAGTTGACCGACAGCATGCAGCGTTTCGACGATGCAGTCATCCGCATGCGCGCCGATCTGACCCGCGAGATGTGGAAAGCCGCCACCGGCGATGCGGCGCAGCGGCTCTGCCTGCCCGAGGTGGACGACCGTGCCCTGGCAGGCCTCAAGTTCAGCGAGGCGCTCCCCAAGCGGCTAGCGGCAGCCACCCTCGCCGCACGCCTCGCTGACATGGACTCCGCAGCAAGGGTCCCGGACGAGCCGGTGCGCTTCGTCATCGGCCATGAGAGCGGAAACTGAGATGGCTGCGCGCCCCAGCCGGTCCGGCCAATAAGCGTTTGGGACATCTTGAGGTGAGGCTTCGAACCTCGCCCTGCCGATAGCGAAAAGCGGCTAGCGTGACCTGGCAGGAAGCACATCCGAACTCGCCTGTGCCCGTCCAGGTTGAGCTAATCTGGTGGAGGACCTGACAAAGCGCGCAAACCTGGCATCTCGCCGCCAAATGAGTCAGGAAGCGTCACGAATCCCTGCCCCACCAACCAGTCAATGGCTCTATTGACCTGCGTTGGCTTGAACAATCGGGCCTTCCGAGGCGTCCAACCAGCAACGTACATGCAGACCTCAGTCCGCGACTGCAGCACAGGTCTAGCCTTGGTCAAAGCCCAATGGGTCGTAGCAAGCAATTCCAGACTGTACGGAGTCTCCCATCCATCGAGCAGCTTCGCAACCGTCTGCAGCCTGGCCGTTGTCTCAGGGTGATCATCAAGAAACTTCTCTGCCGCCTCATAGGCACCCTCGAGAACGCGAATCTGCGGCTCTTTGCTGCGATCGCCAAACCCTCGTGTATAGTGGCCCTCCATCATAATCAGGACATGATTCAAGTTCTCGGCATAGGGCCCATATCTCGCCTTAGAGAATCTTAGGCGAAGTGACTCACCACTCTCCTGTAGGAAGTACGCCAGCTTTTGGACTTCCAAGGCTGAGAGACGGAACCAGTCAGACTCACGGTAGTATTTCATGAGCATCAGAAGTGCTGCTCGACCATGAGTCATTCGCGGCTTTTGCGATCTGACTGGCATATCATCAGCTGCAGGCGCACCAGTAGGCGGGTAAATTACTGCTTCAACTTCAATTGGCTGAAGAGTAGCTAAAATCAGCGGACGCACCTCTCTCCAGTCAAGGCCACCATTGCCGCAACCCAGCGGGGGTATGGCAATCGACGAAATGCCAAGATTGACAATTGTCTTGGCAAGGTCTCGTAGGCCGGTGCGGATATCGCCAAGACGGCTGCGCCCGCGCCAGTGGCGTTTCGTTGGGAAGTTAATAATGTAGTGCGGTTGATCCATTTGTCCAGTCTCCCAGACGTACATTCGGCCTGGAACGACCTCGCCACGTTTCGCAGCTCGCTCATAAGCTCGGTAGTTGTCTGGGTACGCCTGGCGAAACTGGAGCGCGATCCCCTTGCCCGCGACACCAACCGTGTTGACAGTGTTAACGAGCGCATCAACGTTCGCGGCTAGAAGGTTTCCGTGATCTTCGCGAATCATCTCACCGCCTCCTACGCTAGTCGCTATAGTACCACATTGAGGGTTATTCACGGGGGACGTCCGCCTGGTAACGAAATGTGTTAAATAGCGGCGCGCCTACGTGAAAGGCGGCCTGCTTCTCGAAAGGATTGGGTTATCCGACTCAGTCCAGGAGAAACAGGCCGCACATGTATCATACCACCGGATTCACCAAAGCCGAGATTACCGAGCTGTGCGCAAGAATTGAAACTCGCGAGCTCGCGCCGGGGATGCGTAAATGGCCGCCGATACTCGGACTGCGAAATGCGCTCACCGCAACCCTGACCTACATGCGCAGGAACCGGGTCCAGGCGGAAATTGCCGAGAACTACGGCGTCTCGCAGCCGACGATCAGCCGCGCTATCTCGGCAATTACCCCACTGCTGGTGCAAGCGCTTCATGACTACGTCCCCACGGCTCATGAACTCGACGCCGGGACATGCTACCTCGTGGACGGCACACTGCTCCCGTGCTGGTCGTGGAGGGCGCACCCGGAACTATACTCCGGGAAGCATAAGACCACGGGAATGAATGTGCAGGTCGCCTGCACCATTACCGGATGCCTGGCATGGATCTCCGACCCGATCTCCGGAAGCCGTCATGATAATCATTGCCTCGGCGAATCCAGCGTCCTACTTTCGTTCGACCCGCGCAACTGGCTCGGCGATAAAGGATATGTCGGCAACAACATGATCACGCCCTTCAAGAAGCCTGAAGGCGGCGAACTCCTGGATTGGCAGAAGGAGTTCAATAAGCAGGTCAACAAGATCCGCTACGTCATCGAACAGGTCATCGCGAACTTCAAGACCTGGCGGATCATGCACACCGACTACCGCCGACCGCTGGCAACATTCCCCGAAACCATCTCAGCCGTGGTCGCCCTGCACTTCTACGCAACCGCCTGAATAACCCTCATTGGTCTGACAACACAAGGAGGTTGATGATGGGAGTGTTGGATTATGTCGACAGCCCAAGCGCGAATCTCAGAGGTTCGTACGCCCACGGCCAAGACCGCGATCCAGGGGAATTTGTGATGAACCAGAAACTCGGCCTGCCGACGTCTCATGCGGTCGGGATCGGCGTCTGTGTCGTACCAGTACTTACGCTGCATCAGAGGCAAGTCGACTTCCTGCAGCTGACTAAGATCGCCAAAGAACGCTCGCGGTTCCTTAACCGGATGGCCATCAGTAAATACAAACGGCAGACCTAGTGAGGTTATTGTTTCGGCGGAGCTAACGAGGTAAATTATTTCATCCTGATTTTCCCTTCTACCAGTAACACTACCTTGTGAGTAGGTATAGAGCATCGGGGAGCGAGTACCAAAATAGAACGGAACGTAATCACAAAGCGTACCACCGGGAGCTATTTCGACTTGGGTGGCACGTCGTCGTTCTTTGAGGTTAGAGTATGCGATGTTGCGAGGGTTCAGGTCAGTTGATTGGCATATCCGGTCGCAGTAAAGAGCTTCGGACTCGACAATGGATGCTAGATTGCTCATGTGAGTGAAATGATATATGTAAGTTGGCAACCGAAGTCGCCTCCTTGAGTCGGCGCCTGGCCCCGCCCGAACAGGGGCTAACCAGGATACTGGCCGACTTGAGGTGCTTGTGCCCAGGGCCAGCGCGCTCGAGGCTCGCTCGTTACAGACTTATCCTGCGAATGGTGGAGGGCCTGCCGGGAGCAGGCGGAGATCCTCGTGGTACCGGATGAATAGCTCGTTCGGGTGGGCCACTTAGCCGGGATTGGGCGGTGTGATTCCTGGTAGCAGGCCTGCCGCGATGCCGGCCGGGTCGGCGACGTGATTTTGCTGGCGCAGCTGGGCGATCAGCTCGCCGAGGACGTACTCAGGGCGCGCTGCTACTCCTTGGCCGACGTAGCTGGTCATGGCCGCCAGGAAGCCGGCGGGTGCGGGCTGGGCGGCGTTGTGGCAGCCGACCAGGGCGGCGGCGGCTAGCTGCTGGGACCGCTGGGTGCGGCGGCCGGGTGTGACGGCCTGGAGCGCGCCGGTGAGCGCGGCCAGGGTGATCTGGGTCAGAGCGACGGGTGATCGGGACGCTGCTGCTGCAGTAGCGATCTCAAGCCAAGCCGCGGTCCAGGAGGTGGCCTGGTGCTCCCACCAGCCTGGCCGTGCGATCACTCGGGAATCGGTGGGGGCCGGCCGTCCGGATCGTCGCCGGGCAAGGTGGCCGCGCCCGCGTCGGCGAGCAGGATTTGCCCGGCTGCCCGCGCCTCGTCCAGGTAGGCACGAGCGCGCGCGGGGTTGGCGCGGGCCAGGACCATGCCGGCCGCGGCGCGCGCCCGGGCCGACCGCTCGCCAGTGCTGGTCTCAGCGGCGAAGATGAAGGCCGCCGAAGCCGCCAGCTCGCCGCCCGCACGCGAACCGCAATGCTCTGACGCGTACCGGGCGATGGCCAGCCACAGGTCAGCGACTGCAGGGCTGCCTATTATTCCACGATGCCGGTCGATCGGTGAGCGACGCGCTGGTCGTCATGGCATGGAACCTGCCGGCCGCGAGCCGGTCGGCCAGCCGGGCGGCGCCCAGGCGGTCAGCGGCCAGCGCGATGTCGCCCTGTCGAGGGCGGCAAGCTGGCCAGGTTCTTCTCAAACAAGCGCACCACGTTGCCTGCCGGGCGGCGATCGTCTCGAGCTGGTTGCGGGCGGCGGCGGCGAATTCCTGGCTGGCCGGCACGGTGACGGTGAAGCTGTCGCCGGTCTCCCTCACGGTCTGGGTCGTGATCACCTGCCAGTAGGCGGCGGTGCTGTTCGCCTTGACCAGGATCACGATGACCGGGGTGGTGTTGCCCAGCCATTAGGCCAGGTGATCGCTCGATGCGCGGAAGGTCCAGCCGCGGCCGTCGCGGGACGGTCGGGAGAAATAGTGGTCACCTCCCTCGATCTGGAGGCCGAGCCGCTCACCGGTGATGATCGGGTCCGTCGCGCTGTCCTTGACCTCGGCGAAGGCGTCAACGCCGTACTCGCGGCCGTGCGGCTCGAAGTAGATCCAGCTGAGCTCACGGCGCACGATCCGCGCTACCTCGTCCACGGCCCACTGCTCGGCGCGGTGGACCGGTGGTTCCCTCATCCCGGGCCGCCTGGCAGATGGGCGGATCCGCTAGTCACAAGCACAATCCTCGCGCCAATCCGGGCGAGTAGCTGGCAGATCCGGCGCGGCGACCGCAGAAGGATTGGCGTCGGAGGAACCCCGTGGGCCGTCAGCCCAAACCCCGGACCTAAGCTCCGGCCGACCGGCGGTGCGGATAGACGGCGGGATGCGAACGTCGTCACCCGACAGTAGTCACCCGGAAACCAGGCCATGCAGCCAACCGATCCTAACGCGGTTACCGCGGTCCAAATCCCAATCGCGAACTCGATGACCAGAACGTCCACATCGGGGCACACCGCGATCAGCCCCCCAGAGAAGCGAGACCAGCGCACCAGGCGGATATAGCGCGCCGAACCAAGGACCCCGGTCACGCTTCGTGACGAAGGTTGCGCCACACAGCCACCTCGTGGCCACCTCACCCGGCGAGTCGTGTCCGAAATTGGGAGCGAAACGGGAGCGGCGAGGCGCCGCCAGGTGCGGTCAGACGCGGTGACCGGCAGCCAGACAATGTCTGTGACCAGCGGAGACGCCTGTTAGCAGCGGTTTCGTTGGCTAGCGCTCTCAGTTCGGGACGAAGAGGCCGCCGGTTCAAATCCGGCCACCCCGACCAGGTAGATTATTTATTTCGAACGCTCGTACGATGCAGAAGCGACCGGTGAGTGACCAACTGAGTGACTATGGCTCTTCGCGGAATCCCGCGTCGCGATAAACCTTGGCTGCCCGGCCCATGATCCAGCTTCCGCGATACCTGTCTCGGCGGCGATGCTCCGCCGGCTTTCAACAAGTACCGGACAACCAAGATCCGTAGCACTCTTGTTACTGTATAGCAATGCTGATGCTACGGTAGTGGGGTGAGCGAGTTCGGCGAGGCGGTGCGTGCGGCCCGGCAGGCACGTGGGTGGACGCAGCGGGACCTGGCGTTGCAGGCAGGGGTGAGCCAGCGGGCGGTCAGCAGCTGGGAGCGTGGGGGATCCGAGCCAGGCGACGTGACGAAACGGGCTGTTGCTGAGGTGCTGCCCCTTCCCCCTGGCCTTGTGCCGCCCGACGCGGCACTCCGGACCCCTTCCGGCGGTGCACTGCTCGCCGAACTGCCCTTCGACGAACTGCCGCCAGATGAGTTCGAGAACTTCGCTGTCACGCTCTCCGGCAATCTGCATCCCGGGAGTGACGCATACCGGATGGGTAAGTCCGGTCACACCCAGTACGGGTTTGATGTCGTGGTCGAGCGCGACGGCGAAGTTGCTGCGGGTATCCAGTGCAAGCGGGTCCAGAAGTTCGGGCCGGAGGAGGTCCACAAGGCGGTCGCCGCCGCGAAAATGCCTGTCGGCGACGCCTACATTTTCTTGTCGCGCACGGCCAGCCCGGATGCGCGTGCTGCGATACGTGCCCATCGTGGCTGGCGGCTATGGGACAAGAACAAGCTGTCTCACGTTGTGCATGAGATGTCGCTCGATCGCTCTGTGCCCTTGGTCGACCGGTACTTTCCGCAGCTGCGGGAGAGATTTCTCGGTGTGCCACTGCCTGGGCCGTGGCTTGAGCCCGCGCAGTATTTCAGCCGCACGAGCCGGAGTGAACGCGCCAGCCATCGGTGGGCGCTGGTTGGGCGAGACGGCATTGTTGACGAGCTGACCGACTTTGCAGCCAGGTCACCGGGCCTTGTGGGCATGTTGGTTGGCCGTGGCGGGATCGGGAAAACCAGGCTGCTGCACGCGTTGTGGAAACGATTGGCCGCAAGCGAGACGAGTGTCCGGTTCCTGGAACGCGATCCGGTCATCGATCATCGCGCGTTCGAGCAGCTCCCCCTTGGCCGACTGCTGGTGGTCATCGACGATGCCCACGACGAAGAGGCACCTATCGGCAAAGTCGTTACGGGCGTGCTGGCGGCCAATCCCGACGCCACCGTCCTGATGGCGCTGCGGCCCGATGGCCAGGCCCGCTCACGCCGCCAGCTTCGCGAGGCCGGGCTGGACCTGCAAGAGGTCAGGCGCTGGGAGCTGGACGACCTCACGCTTCCAGCGGCCGAAGCGCTGGCCGGTGAGGTGCTTGGGCCGGAGCACTCATATGCGGCGCCCAGGCTCGCGGCCGCTACCCGCGACTGCCCATTCCTCCTGGTCACTGGCGCGCTCCTGGTTCGTGACGGCATGGTTGACCCGCGGCGTCTGGAGGGCGACGACCGGTTGCGCCGCGAGCTCATTGAGTCCCTGGCCGACGCCGTATCTCCGCGTGTTACGGGCCAGCCTGAGGTTCGCGAGGAGGTATTGCGGGCTGTGGCGACGCTTCAGCCGTTGCGTACTGCCGACGCCGATTTCCGGGCCTCGCTGGAGGCGCTGACTGGCCGCGCGTTCGACCAGCTCGCGCCGCACCTATCGGCATGGGAAGACGCCGGGATCTTGTTGCGTCGCCGCGAGACCTACCGAGTCGTCCCTGATCTGCTAGGTGATGCACTGCTGGCCCGCGCGGCCAGCGCCCGGGAGACTGGCGCGCCCACCGAGTATCTCGACCGAGTTCGCCGGGCTGCCCAAGGTGGCGCGCTGGCCAACCTGATAGTCAACACCAGCCGGATCGATTGGCAAGAGCCTGCGGCCCGCCGCGGTCGGCTGGTCAGCTCCCTGTGGGAGGCGCTGGAGCGGGAATTCCGCGCGGGCGGGGCGGCAGCGCGAATCGCCGTGCTGGAAGTCCTGGCGAAGGTCGCCTTCTATCAGCCCCAGCCGACCCTGGCGATCGTGCGCTGGGCGCTGGAGCATCCCGCTGCTCCGGAGAAGGTGCAAGCCGGGCTCGGATTTACCTATACGTATACCGACCAGGACGTCCGCGACGCTGCCGCGCCGGTGCTGCGCACCGCAGCCTATGACCCTCATGCTCTGCCCGAGGCTGCGGATCTGCTGTGGGAACTGGGCCGCAGCGATCCACGCCCGCCACACCAGCACCCGAACCATCCCATGAGAATGCTTGGCGAGTTGGCCAAATTCGACCGCCGTGGCGTGACGATCTACCAGAAGTCGCTGCCTGTCATCGTCGAGCGATGGCTGTACCGGCCACCGCGGGCCGACGACATTTATGCTCCCCTGGCCGTGTTGCATCCCCTGCTTGCGGCCGAAGATCACGACGAGGTCTGGAGCCCTCAGGCGCTGACCTTGCGGCCCTTCCTGATCAACCCGGACGCCGAGCCCGTGGCCGAGCTGCGCCGACAGGTCCTGGATCTGGCCTTCGGCCAGCTGGCATCGGCGAACCTGCGCCGCGCCGCGGCTGCCGCCGAGACGATCGGCGCGGCTCTGACCGGGCCACCTGGCGGATTCGGGCTACAAGTCAACGACGAGCAGCGCAAGCCGTGGGCAAAGCATTTCAGGCAAACGCTTGCACGGTTGCGCGAAGTGATCGACGCCCGGCCGCCCGCGCCGGTGGTGTCTGTGGCACTGCGGGAACAACTGCAGTGGCCAGCCGAACACGCCACCAGCGAGATCCACCAAGCATCCCGGGAAGTGCTCGCCATGCTTCCACGCGGGCCTGAGTATCAGCTAGCACGTGCACTACACGGTGGGCCGATCGACCCTCCTGCGGACGCTGCCACCCCTGTGGATTACCTGGATCGGCACCGGGCGAACGAGCAGTTCCTGTCAGGGTGCGCGGCCATCGCCGCCGATTGGCCAGATCATGAAGTTGTCGGCCTGATCGAACGGCTGCTTGAGGATCTGCGCCATGCCTTGCGCGACGACCCTGGACGTGGCCGGCCATTCCTCTGGACGCTGGTCACCGCTCGGCCCAGCCTGGGGGAAGCCCTGTGCGCGCGAGTGCAGAGCAAGCCAGCCGGTGTCCTGGCCTCGCTGGTCACTCCCACCCTGTCCGCGTTGGCCCAAGGAGGGCACCGGCGCGCCGTCGATCTGGCTCAGCGGCTGCTCAAGACGGGAGACATAGGCTTGGCGCGCGAGATCGCGCACGCGTTCGGCCTCCAGCGCGCCAGAACCAGCGTCCTGAACGGAGAGCCCGCCCTGCTGCGCAGCCTGATAGAACACCCCGACCCTGACGGGATCGCGCCCGCAGCCGCCCTTGGCGCCGTTCGCTACCTCGCCGCCGAGCACCGCGACCTGGCTATCGAACTACTGACCTGGGTACCCGAGGGCCGCAGCGAACTCGCCTTGGGCGAGTTTGCCCTGGCATTTGGACCGCATGGGGGCCTGGAGTGGGCAGGCCTGGCGCAGCGCCACAAAGACTCCTTTCTCAAAGCACTGCGCACCGCACCCTCACTCGAACGCCGCTATGAGATCGCCGAATTCCTGGCGATGCTCAGCCTGGAGGAACCCCACAGCGTCCTCGATCTGCTGACCGCCCGAATCGATGATGTCGAACCCAGCGGCAAGGTTAGCGGCGCGCTGCCGCACGCCTGGCCGGTCTCATTGCGTTTCCGCGACCGCGAGGATTTCCCAGACTTGCTCCGCCGTGTGCGTGAGTGGCTGGCCGCCGCACCCAACTCACCTTGGCGAAACTACCTCGGATCCGACCTGTTCACCGCAGTGGCAGGTTCCTTCGACGCCCAGACTCTCCAGGTCATCGAGGAATACCTGATCGAACCGGACCCTGCCAAGATCAAAACCGTGAGCATGATGCTGCGTGGCGCCCCCCGCTCACTGGTGTGGGACCTGGACTTCGTACGTCGCTGCCTGCGCGCTGCCGACTCATGCGGCGCCAAAAGCCTGGCCGCTATCCAAGGCTCCCTCCACTCCGCCCTGTTCACCGGCGGACGCTCAGCCGCTTTCAGGCAGCCCTTCCCGCAGGACGTTGAACAGCGCGACACCGCCGCCAAGCTCGCGGCACAGACGGTGCCCGGAAGCCTGGAAGAACAGTTCTACCGTGCACTATCCAAAGATGCGGAAACCTGGATCAACCACACCATCTCAGAGGATGACCTACCCATGGATGGCCGAGACTGGTAGAGGCCGATGGCGGGGTTAGCTTGGCGTGCACCGGGCGGAGTCCCCAATACTGAGCCAGCGCGGACGCCGGAGAGGGATCCGGTCCGCGCTTCTGGCGGGACCACGAAGCCACGAGCGCGACTGCGTCATTAGGCGTGTCCGGCGGATTAAGAGTCCGCTGTTTCGCATCCCTGGATGTCCACCGGCGTCCACCCATGCAGGTCACCGCCCGACATGCACCCCCCATGGACCGTGCTGGACGCAGGTGAACTGCAACTCAAACTGCAACCTAGTCTCCCCGTCTGGCGCCCGGAATCCCGTTGTTACAGGAAGCCATGGCTTGACTGGCGAGGATGTCACGTAGCTCGTACGTGACGCTGTCTGGGTACCGGTCAAGAGTCGCTTCAAGATCGCACCGCTGGGCCGGGGTTGAGTATCCGGCCAGTTCGCGCTCTAGCTCAGATCGCCGCTTGCGGTCCGCGTCAGGGCGGGCAGGGATTAGCAGGGCGGAATAGAGGAACAGGAGTCCGGGGAGGATAAGCGCGCCCCATGCGCCGCTGCGCAGCATGACACCGGTCACCGTGAGCACCGCCCCGGCGAGCAGGGGCCGCCAGCGGGGGCGCACGGCGCGTGCCAGACGCATCAGGCCGATAACCGTGAGCAGCGCGCCAGTATGGATAAACCTGTGGATCCGCCTGGTGCGTGGGAGCCGCGTGAGCTTCGGGGCACCGTACCTGTGGGCTGGGCCGACGGACGGGCTACACACCACCAGGTTCCGCCGATGCGCTCGCACTCTCATCGCAGCCTCCTGCGCGCCCCGGCTCCGCGCTGCGTGTCCTCCATGGTACGCCTTTGCGCTCTTTAGGAGGCGTGCCGCGCACGGACTAGTGTCCCTCTGTACGGACGGGTAGCTGTACTTCTGTGCTCTACGACTCTCCCCTCGTAACAGTCCTACCGATGGGCCGAGTCCATCAGCAGGCCCTGGGGGGTTGACCGTAGCGTGTACGCATGCCTGTCTCCACGCCTCCTCGTCCTGCTTGACGTCGACTCGTTGGCGGCCGTTGATGTGGCACATCGCCTAGTTACCCATCGAGGGTTCCTCCTACGGCCCGACATGCAGCCCTCATCTCACGGGCTGCTTGACAGGGTGGCTGGTGCCCTGGGCGCATCCGAGTAGTAGAGTAGGCCGCCCTGGCGTGGGGAATGGGTCGTCCGATTACTGAGCAGGTTCTATGAACAAATTCAATGCTAACTTCTTCATAGTGGTTGCCACCGTAATTCCTGTGCTGTATCTCGCATTGACGTTGCAAGGCCCGACGTATGAGAGGCTGATGACTCGCTGGCGCTCTGCCGTGAGAGAGGGTCATCGAGACCGAAGCTTTAAATCCGAGGCGCGCACTGTTACGGCGGCGATTTTCGCCATAGGCGGTGCGGCGGTCGTTCTTTATAGCGTTTATGCAGAATTCTTGTCGCTTAGAGCATTGTATTCGGAAACAGCAAATACGGCGACCCAACGTACAGTTCTTCAGGCGTCTGTAGCACTGCTTATCATGACTGCAGGTGGTCCTGCTTATGCGTTTGTAGTGGCATATGTTGGCACCTTGGTGGATGACTATCGAGCTGCAAGAGAGCGGAGAGCCAAGAGGCTAGCGGCAGAAAGAGCTAGGGACAACCGAGCAGTAGAATGGATGAAACGCCAAAATGCGGCGTGGCAGCAGAGGCAGGCAGCGCAGAAAGCAGAGCAACCATCTCCTGACGAGACCGACGCCACGAGGACGAGTGGCGATTAAAGCCTAGCTCTCAGATATAGTGGCTTACTTATAGCCACGAGTCCCGGCCATCCTTCCGATAGGCGCCAACACGCCGGGGAAGATCACGCGCCGCCAGGCCGGCGCGCTCTGCATGCGCCCTTGGAAAGAAGCTCGTAGCGAGAATAATCACTCGGAGATCGACCGAGCCGACGGTCTTGCAGACTACTCCGAATGGCGCGATGGCCTGGTTATTCTCCGAGGAGCGCTGCGACTTCGGGGCGCATTTGGGCCTTGCGCGAGTCCACGAGTCCCGCGGTCGGCCCGCGCCTGGACCCACCGCGACAGACCGTAGCGTGGCATCATCGTGTGGACGTCTTCTTACCATCTATCCGGGCGGTTACGCTGTCGCCACCCTGCGGAAAGCCAGGCTGCGGCGGTGCTGTAGGCCAACTTATCTGGTCATCGCTCGATCCCGGGCGCTGCGTGGTAGATCCGCGCTTCGTCGTTTCTTACCGTCGCTTCCCGGAAAGGCCGGTGCACGGCCACAATCAAACTAAGTGGTGGCACGAGGAGGAGAGGAGTTAGCCTTCGAACACGCGGAGCAGGTCTACCAGCTCTTCGGGGCCCCTGGCATTGTCAGATCGGCCAACTCCTTCTTCCCGCCGACAGTGCAGCGCCACGGCGCCCGGCGCCGACACAGACTAGACCGAGAAGTTGACAGGCTCGAAGGCTGCGAACCGCACCGGTCACTCGCCGGTGAACTCCATCAGGTAGCCGAGCGCTGTCTGGAGGTCCAGGCCGACCACGGGAGCGAGCGTTTCGGCTACCGTCATCAGCCCGGCAGCGTCCGCGACAGATGGCTGCTGCCTGTACAGCTCCCGCAAGCGCTCCTTCTTCCGAAGGTCGGCGAGCTGCCCGGACAGGAAACTGGCCGCGCGCTGGTCGGCCGGGCGGGCGAACTGT
>Ga0209648_10002867_pt1 | contig 14368 bp, 17 predicted proteins | sample GraSoi2013_115cm_FD_185830 | JGI IMG/M metagenome (GOLD analysis project Ga0209648, IMG submission 185830) | Grasslands soil microbial communities from the Angelo Coastal Reserve, California, USA - Sample 9_17_2013_115cm (SPAdes) (version 2) | ecosystem: Environmental > Terrestrial > Soil >...
GTCGTCCCTCCGTGGCTAGCCCCGGAGGGACGACCGATATTAGCCCAGCGCTTCAGCGCTGGGTCGCGAAGGTTAAGGGATGTGATTAACTTCCAGTGCAGCGTCCCGCGAGACCAAAGCGAGCTTAATGCATGGCTGAATACCCGTTTCTATGAGCTTCTTACTCCTCGGCATGCCATTCTATGATCAGGGCTTACGACGACACCACTTCTTCATAGCTTTGCAGCAAGAGGCCAAACGCCGCTTTCTGATCGACGGGTGGCGAGTAGAGATATCCTTGCGCCATCTCGCAGCCTAGCCGTTTCAATCCTGCAATCTGTTCCTCTGTTTCGGTGCCTTCAGCAACTACCTTTAGGCCTACGCTATGAGCCAACATAATAATGAGCCGAACGATTTCGTGGCTGTCGTGATCGGTATTCATGTTGGAGATGAAGACCCGATCAATTTTCAGGGCATCAATCGGAAAGCGTGGCAGCCGGCTCAGAGAGGAATACCCGGTACCGAAATCGTCGATGCTGAGCCGAACACCAAGCGCCTTCAGTTCGGATAGCACGGAGAGAGCTCGATCGGCATCTCCCATCGCGATAGTTTCCATGATCTCAAGATTGATCGTGTTCGGGTCAACTCCAGTATCCCTGAGCATTTCGCCGATATCTTTTGCTAATTCCGCTTGGGCGAACTGCCTCGGTGTTATGTTCATGCTCATGGTGAGCGGAGGGTCGCAGTCGAATTGCGATTGCCACGACCGGAGCTGCTGGCAAGCTTCGAGCAACAACGCCTTATTGATAGGCAGGATGAGTCCGGTCTCATCGGCGACCGGAATGAACTCGACTGGAGAAACCATTCCCTCAGGACGTAGCCAACGGCTCAACGCTTCAAAACCGATGATTTTCCCGCTCGTGAGCGAGACAATCGGCTGGTAATACACAATCAATTCTCCTCGTTCAATCCCGAGTCGAAGATCAGTCTCCAGCTTTAATCTACGCACCGCGCTGGAGTGCATTGCGGGATCAAAAACCTCACAACAAGCTTTCCCCGCTCTCTTGGCCCGGTACATGGCGATTTCCGCGTCCCGGAGTAATTCTTCGGCTTCGGCATAGGACGTGCTGCTTGACGCAATGCCGATGCTGGCAGCAATCACGATCCGTTGCCCCTTGATCTCGAAGGGAGCGGCCAGTTTATCTTGGATTCGCTGGGCAACTCGGATTGCGTCGCTTGGCTCAAAAACGTCTTCCAGAAGCACAGTGAATTCATCGCCGCCTAGTCTCGCGAGGCCATCGTGGCTGGGCCGGGAATCGAGGCTTCCCGCGCGGGCAATTGTGTCAGTTTCGCGGAAACACGCGGCCAGGCGCTTGGCAATTTGGATCAGTAGGTCATCACCTGCAGAGTGCCCTAGGCTATCATTCACAACCTTAAATTCGTCTATATCTACGAAGAGCACCGCGAACTTGTAATCCGAGTGACGCCGAGCGCGTATCACTGCATGCTGCAAGCGATCGACAAATAGGGCCCGGTTCGGCAGGTCCGTCAAGCCATCGTGGAAAGAGCTGTGCGCCAGCATTTCTTCCGCTCGCTTGCGCTCCGTGATGTCCCGGTTCACGATTACAAGTCGTTCGATCTCGCCTCCAGCATTCTGAATGGGGCTCGCTGTCGATTCAAGGATTCGCCAAGATCCATCCTTGTGCCGCATCCTGTATTCCAGCATTTGTCCCTGGCCGGTAGTGCGCGCCTTTGCCGCGGCCTGTAGCACACGATCCCGATCCAAAGGATGAATCTGATCGATGGAGGAACTGCCACTCAGGTCCTCCGTTGAGTACCCGAGCACCTTCTGATAGGCCGGGCTGTTATAAAGCCGGCGTCCTCCGCTGTCCACTACTGCGATCATATCCGCTGCATTCTCAGTGATGAGCTGGAACAACTCGTCACGCTCCGCAAGCTGGCGCCGGACTCGCTGAAGCTGAAGGTGCTGGTACATCGTGTAGATGTCAAACAACAGAACGAATGCAGCTAGGCCGCGAACCCATTCTCTGAGATCAGCCCAATAGGGAGCGGTGGTTTCGGCGTGGTCGCCGAAAAAAGTCAGAAAGACGATTCCCGCAGTCAGCGCGAGCGTGACGGTTACAGCGAAGCCCCAAAGCCACCACTCCCGGCCTTCGATCTGGCGAGTTCGGAGCGGAGTCTTCCTTTGGCTCCCCGGGGAGGCATCTTGAAGATTGAGAGGCATTTGGTGTAAATGAAATTCTAGCCTGCAGAAAATCCAACCCAAAGTTACAGAGGTCGGCTGGGCTTTGGTTCTGTTCCGTTTTCGTAACAAGATCGAAGGTTGTAAACAGGCCTGGTCGAATCTATGCGAGAGTGCTCATACCCTATCTTTATCTGTGGAGGGTAGTAAATGCAGCAGCCAACCGGCACGAAAGCGAAGAAGTCCTACGAAACACCAGCTCTAAAGAAACTGGCACCAGAAGAAGCTAAGAAGGCCCTCCTCGATCAGGCCCGCAAGGGTAATCAAGGGGCGAAAGACATTTTGGAACTGGTTCTCCCCACGCATAAATGATTAGAGGCGATGGAGAAGATGCAGGCACAATCTCTGCCTGACCTGGTGAAGATCGTTGAAAGACTGCACGAAAGGGCATCGTAAACTAAAGCACTATAGACATCCCTCTTTCTATTAGACCACGCCGACCAACGCTCAATAGAATTCTCTTTGGCCCTGTAATACGTTGTTCTTCGCGCCAGAGCTGCGGCGGGCGGTTCAATCCATTTCTGCGAGCGTTCGACGAAGGTGTTTTGGTCTCCAGCCTCATGTCCACAAATTGTTCACGAGGTCTCCGCCTCCATGCGCCGCGTGGTGCGCCAGGGGTTTACTCATCTGGCGTTGTATGACAAAGGCGACGACGCAATGCGGAATTACGTTCTGCACGTCGCGGACAATCGCGATTTCGTCCCCCCGACTCTGGTCGGGAACCACCCTCCAGGACGCCGAACGCGAATACATCTTCCTGACCGTCCGCGAATCAGGCGGCGTAATTGCCGGCGCCCACGGCGCCGCCGCCAAACTGGGCATGAAACGCACGACATTGCAATCGCGCATGCAAGAACTCGGAATCGCCGGGGAGAGAGGGCTTTTCTGATCCGGCTTTGAACCCACGATTTCAACCCACGATTCGCATGTCTCTCACGTCTTCTCAAGTAGTTAGGCAGCCACCTGGAGTCACTTAAGTTGTTGAGACTACAGCATAACGTAGCCTGAAAAGGCTGGCGTCGGCGGTTCAACTCCGTCCCTGGCCACCATCATTCTAAATAACTTAGCGCAATCATCAATGAGCTCCTAGTCCGCTCTCAGTCCGCTGTCGGGACACTAGAGTCGACTCCCCCGGCCACCATGATTGTGAAGAACTTAGCTCAACTTGCTTTTTTCTCAGTCCGCTTTGAGTCCGCGTTCATGCGCCGAATGGCGAGAATCGCAACCAGCAGTGCTCCTGCCGCTGCCATGGGATCCGTCGCTCACACTATGGCTGTAAAGCTGAAGTGTTACCTTGACGTCACTGTGGCGCAGCAAACTCTGTACTGTTTTCGGATCGGTCTTGATGCGGATGAGGAACGATGCAAGACTGTGACGCAGATTATGGGAGACGAACCGCCTACCGACAAATTATCTTCAGCCTCCTCTGCATTCGAGAGCGAGGATGGAGCGTTTGCAGATCAGGAGCGGGACACTGCCCAAAATGCCGAAGCTGCAGTCGATGAGACGCCACGGTAGGGGAATGCCGCGCATGGAGCCAGCGATAAGGGCAAGAGGTATGACACCAGCGCAGGCAACAAGGCCGAAGGTGACGACCCACTTGTTGCGGACCGGATCGATGTACGGACCGATAAAGGCCACAGCGATGACGACGTGAGCAAATGCGAGCCAGTCGGTTCCGTACGCAAGGAATGGATAGTGAGAATTTGTAGTGGACAGGGCTACGTAGACACGTTCGATCCAAGGGAGCAGACCGGTGGATTCGGCCATAGGCTGCAATGAGCCCGCGTGCAAAAAGGAGACAAGCCAGCGGAGCTCGGACTGAAGGGGAAATGCTGTGACACCACTCAGGACGAGACTGGCAATGAAGGCGGCGAGCCAGAACCGAATGCGACGAAGATGGTCGGTTTGTGGCATGTATGTGAATAGAGTAGCTAGTTACGCGTCAGGACGTCGACTCGTCGATGGGACGGTGTCGATCCTTTATGGCCGGGAATTGTCTTGTTGATGGTTTCGGACGCGATGATCGGGAACATATCGGGAACGGTTTTGGTTGGGCGTATTTTCCCGGCCCGCGTAACACGCGAAAGAACGCCTTCCAGCAGCGGAGTGACGCGGGTTAGCTGCCGAGCGCGGATGATCAGATCCCAAAGAGGTTCGAATTTCTTCCAGCCCGAAGCGTAGAAGAAGTGTTTGGCCTGATGCTTGAGCGTGCCATGATGCAGCGAGGCGCGCGCGATCGATCCCCACCGATAAAACTCACGATACGCCCAGTCGTACCCGGCATTCAGGGCCTCGGGCTGGAGTCGCGCCGGACGATAGACGACATGTCTAGTGTCGTAGAGATTCCAGTCCCGCGTCAGCATCCGCCCTTCACGCGTCATCCGGGCGTGCAGCTGCGTTCCGGGATATGGCGTTTGAATATGAAAGGTTGCTGTGGTGATACCGTGGGCAATCGCCCAATCTACCGTGCGACGGAACACGTCTTCACCGTCATCATCCATGCCAAAAACAAAGCTCCCGTTGATCATGATGCCGAGCGAGTGCAGGCGGTCGGCCACGGCCTTGTAGTCGCGGCCCAGGTTTTGCCGTTTGTTGCTTCTCTTGAGGTTGTCCGGTATGAGCGTCTCAAATCCGACAAAGATGCTGCGCAGTCCTGCTTCTGCCGCACGCTCGACCAGGTCGCCGCGCAAAATTGAATCCACCGTTGCGGCGCCCTGAAACAGGCGCCCCATGCCCCTCATGCCGGCAAATAGTGCTTCCGCAAACCGCCGGTCACCGAGCAGATGATCGTCAAGGAAATAGAGATGACGTCCAGGCAGGCGCTCGATCTCGGCCAGCGCATCATCCACCCGCTGTGTATAGAATCCTCGGCCACCCTGAAAGAACGCGTCTTTATAGCAGAAGTCACAATGTTGCGGACATCCGCGCGTTACCACGATGGAATTCGGCACCAGGTAATAGGCACGCCGAATCAGATCGCGGCGAATCGGCGGAACGCGCTCCAGGGTGCGGCCTGCCGTTGAGGTGTAAACCCGCTCCGGTTTGCCCGCGCGAAATTCTTGCAAGAATTTCGGGAAGGTTTGTTCTCCGGGTCCCAGAAAAATGGCATCCGCGTGAACCGCCGCCTCTTCTGGAAGGGAAGTGACGTGCAGCCCCCCGAGGCAGACAAACGCTCCCTGGCTCCGGTAATGGTCTGCAATCCGGTAAGCGCGATAGGCGTTGGTAATATAAACCTGGATCACAACCAGCTCAGGCGCATCGTCGAGAGTGAGCGGCTCCACGTGTTCGTCAACGATAACCGCGCAGTCATCTGGCGATAGATACGCGGCGAGCGTGGCCAGCCCCAACGGCGGGAACAACGAATACTTGATCGGACGCCAATAGGGATCAGTCGCCTCCGTCAGAGCGGGCAGGATGAATTTGACTTTGAGCGGGCGCAACCCAGGAGCAATCATGGTCTTTGCGCACCGCCCGTCGATGACGCCGCGGAAGGCGGAGGAGCTGACGGCACACCGCCAAAGCGACGTTCCCTGCGGCGGAATTCTCCCAACGCGGCGTCCAGATCGGTGAAGTCAAAGTCCGGCCACATGCGATCGGTAAACACGAGTTCGGCATAAGCAGACTCCCACAGCAGGAAATCGGAAAGGCGCTTTTCACCGCCGGTGCGAATCAGCAAGTCGACTTCTCCGCTGTCCGCGGTCAGCGCCTGCATCAGCATGCCTCGCACAAGATCGGTCGAAGGTGGCGGATCCTCAAAACGCACGGTGGTCACGCCGGCGGCGGCGCGGGTAATGGCATCGCGGGAAGAGTAATCCACGGCGATCCGCAAATGAAGGCGCCGGCCTTCGGCGGTTGCTAATTCGGTTTGAGCGATTTCCCGCAGCAGCAGTTCCGGCAAACGATCGCGCCGCCCAATTACTTGCAGCCGCGCATCGGCCTGCCTGAGTCTTTTCGTTTCCAGGCGCAGGTAAGCACGCATCAGCCAGAATATACTCTGCACCTCGTGGGTCGGACGACTCCAGTTGTCGGATGAAAATGCGTAGAGCGTCAGGCGTGTAATGCCCAAATCAGGTGCGCGCTCGACAACGCGCCGCACGGCGGCAACTCCGGCACGATGGCCTGCGACACGGGGCAATCCCCGCCGCGTGGCCCAGCGGCCGTTCCCGTCCATGATAATGGCGACGTGCAAGCCTTCAGGGAATGTACTTTGCATCGTAAAGCTTCCTCATACAAAAAACAGGGCTAACTGCGGAGTTCGTGTTCTACATCATGTTGTTGGAACTGCCGGACTTGGTCCCCTCTCTGACCCGCCGGATACCGGGAGCGAGCTATACCAGTCGATAAAGCGAGTAAAGTACATTGCGCCTGCAACGGCCGCGAAGCTGGCGATTGCGCCGACCAGCAAAGCATTATCCTCGAGCCGCAGCAGCATATAGATCAGACCGTACAGCAACGTCAAGACGGCAAGAGCGCGTATTCCTTGCGTGCGGGTGTGGAAGATCCATCCTGCGTTGGCCGAAAGCAGAATCACGGTGGCAGCCCCAGCAACCAAGAACCCAAGGTCGAAACCAATTCTTTCGGCGAGGGATAAAAGGAGCAGATAGAAGATGATTTGAGCAATCCCTACCAGAAGGTACTGTGCGGGGTGTACCCGCTTGCCGGTTGTAACTTCAAAGATGAAATAGGAAAGAAAGAGCAAGCCCAAAAAGAGAACTACATATTTCAGTGATCGGTTGACGGATTGGTAGGGGTCGGCCACTTCGATGAACGAAACTCCGAGCGCCGTGGCGTCGAGCCCATTGACGGAGTCGCCCGTTCCTTCGGCACGCACGCCGCGGGCAATGAAGGGTATTGACCAGTCTGCGGTGAAGCCATTGGCGGACACGCTCCGGCTTATGGGCAAGAATCCTCCATCGAATCCTGGGCTCGGCCAATCGCCCTGAATCGACAGGTGAGTCGTCTTGCCGTAGGCAAGTATGGCGATTCGCTGAGCTCCGGAGAACCGCAAAGCCGTCGACACATTGAATTGTGTATTTGGGCTTGTAATGCCCTCAGCCTTCGCACCGAACAGAGTGAGCGTGAGGTGCTGACTCTGATCTCCGCCCATCGAGATACTCTCGGCAATTGCCGCCGGGACGAGCGTCAAGCCCCTTCCGCCCGTCGTCAATACGGCGTCGGCCAGCGCTCCGCGAGCGTCGCTCACTCCAACTACAATTTCGGCACGGCTCCAGTCCAGTTCGGTGCCGAGCTGAGCTGCCGCGGGCACTCCCGTTAGGTCGAAAGCTGCGTCGAGCTTCAAATCTGCCTGAAACACCGGGACCTTGAAGAGCGAGCGGCGCCGTTCTTCAGTGACGGTCTTGATGACGGCCGAAGCTCGCGCGGGAAACACCAGGTACATGCCTTGTCTTGTAACATGACCCTGAGATTGCGGCGGGATAGTGTAGGGAATCGCAAGAGTCGGTCCAAGAAAGGTCTGCTGGCCGCCCACATGGCCGCTTATCTCTCGGATGACATCGGCCGCCATTTTTGTCCGGTCATCAACTAAACCCCCGACAAAGAAAGCTGGAATAGTCATCAACAGCGCCAGCCCGCAAACCACGATGAGTTTTACGCCCATTGACCGGGACTTGATCCCGCCATGCAAGCTCAATTGCAGCATTGAAACGTCGTTCACTTGACTTCCTCCATACAGAATTAACTTTGCAATGCAAAGTTAAGGCACCAAAAAAATCAGACCCGCGCTGGCACCAGTCCGCGTACCATTCCGGGCGTCGGCTCTTCCTTCGTTCCTTTGGCCGCATCACGCACCACCTGCTCGAGGGTGGAGAGGTATTCGAGGTAGCGCTTGCGGCCTGAGGCTGAAATACGGCAGACAGTCTGCGGACGATTGCGGTCATGGCCCTTGGCAATTTCGACCATTTTGGCCTCTTCGAGCACGCGCAGATGTCGGCTCAGGTTGCCATCGGTAAGAGAGCACAGCTGCTTGAGTTCGCCGAAGGTTACACCTTTGGGACTGCTGATGAGGGATGTCAACACGCTTAGACGGGCGCGTTCGTGAATCACACGGTCAAGCCCCTCATAGGCAAAGCGGCCTTCGCCGGACGGCGCCTTAGTTTTCATCTTCCGCCTCCCGCGCGGTAAAGAGCAGAATCGCCGCAACCAGCAGCTGCCCAGCGCCATACGGAATGCCCATTGCCCAGGGAGAGAACGCGCGCACGTCGGCGAGCGTGATGCAGAAAAGGCCGGTGAACAAGTACCAGACGCCTGCCGCGACCATGGGCCGCGGCAAAAAGCGACAGGACGAAAACACGCCTAGGCTGAAGATGACCTGCCACAGACCTGGCAACATCCAAAGAGCGGCGTGAGCATAGCGGACGAGCACGGCTGTCATGAGCGCCCCCACAGCGACTGACGGCAGAAACTGTTCGACGGCCATCCGAATCATTTCGTCTGCCATGCCGGAATGGATGCGGCGCGTCCGGGCATGCATCTCCGTTCCGATCAATCCAGCCGAAAGCGCGGCAGTTGAGATCCAGATCGCCAGATATGCCGGGATGTTTTTGGCTGGGTCAGGTAGCCAGAACGCCTGCGCCCCTGCTGCGGCAATCGCAGTGGCTCCTGTGGTGGCGAGCGTCACGGGGCCGTAGCCGCGAAACTCGGTACTGCGGGCCATCTGTCTGCGTATGCTACTGATGTCGCCAAGAGCCTTGTTGAGCTCATTCATATCAAAGTAACTTTGCATTGCAAAGTAACTCAACCGGAGCCGCTTGTCAAGAAGGCCTTCCAATAAAACCCGTTGGTGTCCAATGGCATACAACTTTTTCTTGACACCAGGTGTCCAATGGAGTACCAATGAATAGTGCACACGGTTGTTGAAACGCCCACTTACCTCTCTGCTGCTGAAAAACTCTTCAGCGAGGATGAGCGGGCCGACATTGTTCTGACGGTTGCAGCTGATCCGGAGTGTGGGAAGTCATGAAAGGAACTGGTGGATTTCGCAAATTGCGCGTTGCGCGCGGGGGAAAAGGTAAGAGCGGTGGGGCGCGCGTTATCTATACCCAGCGGGATAACACGGTTCCCGTTTTTCTCATTGCGGTCTTTCCGGAAAACGAGAAAGAGAACCTCACGAAGGCTGAAAGAAATGCTCTTAAAAAACGTGCCGATACAATTTTTGAAAATTACCGCAGGAGATAGGTTATGAAGACACAGTTTGAAGAGCTCATGAGCGGACTCGATGATGTCGAGTCTTTTCTCTCTGGTGAGAAAGAGGGTTTTAAGGTGCATGTTCCTGAGAAGGTCGATGTCAAAAGCATTCGCAACAAGCTGCGTATGACTCAAGCTCGCTTCTCGGAGGTTTTCGGCTTCAGCCTTGACGCCATCAAGCATTGGGAAGGAGGGCGCCGGACACCGGAAGCTCCCGCGCGCACCCTTCTCACTGTGATCGACAAGAACCCCGCCGCAGTCCTCACCGCGCTTCAGCCGGCGGCCTTCGCTGCTGCGGCTGGATCTTCCATTCGGTACAAGACCGTAAAGAAGACTCGCAGGAGCGGCCATTATGTTGCGAGAGCTTCTCAGCATGGAGATCGCTCCCATCGGTAGTACACACCTGTCGACATTCTTCGATGAACGCACAGCGCAGCGTGTGCAGTTCGGCGGTCGAGGCATAGACATCCGTTTTGGTGGTTGCCGTTGCCGGAGCCATGCTTACCCCTCGTCTTCGCGATGCTTTCGGAACATCCGCATTTCAAGTGTTGCAGAAGGAATGGGAAGACCAGCTCAAAGATCCCGACGACGTATTCTTTGCGGCCAAAAACCGAAAAGGGGAGGTCAGGGAGCAAATGAAGGACCTACAGCGCCGCCTCGATCGCATGAAGTCCAAGAAAAAGAAAGACCAGTACGCAAAAGGAAGGCATCCCGGAAGTGATCGTTATGCCGCTGCGGAGGTTCCGCAGCGGCAATTTTCTTACAGCCATTGCTGCATCTGTCCTGCAACTTCACGGTACTATAAATCCATAGTCGCTGCCCAGAGTGAGCTGTCGCGAAGTAGTCCGACGTTCAACTGGTGGAGCAAAGAACTGAACCGTTCCTGCTTCCTTTCCCTTGATGCTCTCCGCACACCGCGCAATCCCTCGGACATTCGTTGCCCGCCCTGGGTCGGGAGCATGCGCGACTGAACAGCGTTCTCCTCCGTCTGTGCGGAATCTTGGACCTTCAGGAATCGTCACCAGGCCTTTCGGAGAGTCCCAAGCCCTTGGAGATAATCCTCATATTCGATCCTGCTCTCCACCCCGAACTCAGTCAGGATCGTCATCATCTGTCCCACGGGGACTCCGGCAAGCACAGCAGCCCTGCCAAGCGACGCTTCGCCCTTCTTGTACCTTTCCACCGCGAGTAAGATTCTGCCACGTGTCACCATGTCCCGCACGGCCTTGGAAAGATCACTCCTCTGTTCCTTTGTGAGCTGCTTCAAAAATTCGAAATTCTCACGATCCATTCGGATGCTCATAGTCTTCGTCATGTCGCTTTCTCCAATATCCGTCGAGCGTCTTCTACAATTGATTGTTTGTAACGTCCATGCTTGGCCAGCATCTCAAGTTTAAGAAGGGCTTCGTTAGTCGAAGGTAATCGCTTCTCGCGCATTCGCACTACGATGCCTATCGCAGTGGTGAACGCAACACCAAGCAACTTGCAAGCATTGATCCCATTCTTGTCATCGATGCCCAAAACGCGAGCCTTCACCGCGAAAGCTAGGACGATCGCTTCAGCTTCACCCCTGCCGAGGCCAAGGTCCCCCTGCAATTTTGTAACGAGCTTCCTGTCCTTGACAGCAATAACTTTGATTCTCGACTCATCCAGCGCCTTTCGAATCATGAGCGCATCAAGCGATTTCTTAACGTCGCAGCATTCCTTCTCAACCTCAAGCGGAATGGCAACATCGAGCTCGACTCCATTCAGGAACAAATCAAGTGTCTCAGTCTTCGTAATCAGTATCAGCGTCGAAGAATCGAACACAAACATTGTATGACAATATATTACGACTGTAATGCTAACACGAACGCAGCCCATTTGTTCGAGAGTTGCATCAGGGTCTAGAGCCGTACCTCCTTGATTTTCTGAGCGTCAATCGGCTTCTTGTAAGCAGCCTGGCTTAAAAGGGCGAACGGGAGATCCTCGCGCGCCTCCGGTCCTGCGTCCTGGGGCGGGCCAAGTAATCGGTTGCCCGGTTCCCTGGTGACGATTTCATCCGGTTTCTGCAGGTAAGCGCGACGGTTTACGACAAGGAGGCAGATGTGAATCAAAAGAGTGAAGCCTACAGGCAGAAGCACGTACATAACGAGGTGAGCATTCACGCCCCAAATCCTCTGTCTCTTCATAAGGCCAGATTTCTTCGGAAAACGGGATTTGCAGACGTCCCAGGGAATGGACGGCATTGTGCTACTAAAGGAACAGCACGCGCGTAGCCTTTCAGGCACCCGCGACTATTGGGGTTGGGGACCGCCGAATGTAGCGCGCCGCGGGCCAACGTCCTCGATTAGCCCCGATGGGGATTTACCAGTGACTTGTTCCCGTGAACCTCGTGGAGCTTCACGCGTTGTCGCGCTGTCTACGGCACGTTGCCGGGCTATGTGCCTTTCCTCCTTCTTCGCTGCTTCGCGGCGACATCGCTCCTCGATAGACAGAACTGCTTCTGGGGAAGTCTTGCCGAACCGCTTGGAGTAGAGCTCTTCGATAAACTGCGGCAAGGGCAGCTTCCATGGCTCCTGCTTGTGGTTATCGATCTTGCCCAACTTCGCTGGGTTCATCCCCAGTTCGCGGGCCATGTGGACCTGGGCGTGAGACAAATCGTGGCGCTTTCGCGCCTCGATCCATGCCTGCATCTTCTGATTGGGCTTCTTCGTCTTCTTGGCCATACCATCATTTTTCCTCTCGACAATCTTCCAACATCTTCCGCATCTGACATGGTCGATCAGGGCGCTGGGGGCAGATCGAGGATCGAGCCCGTCCTGCTACCCCTGAGGTCGATTCTTTGCTTGCTCCATAGCGATCTGGTTGACATGTGACAACGCCTTCGACCCAGAGGCGCCCTCGATCGCCTTCAAGGCAATATCCTGCACCTGCTGCTTAGCCTCTACTAGTTGCTTTTCGAGCGTTACGATCTGAGCAGCCTGGCGGGCCAGAGTCTCCTCCAGGGTCCTCACGTGCAGTTCAGCAAGCCGCTTTTCGGTCTCCGCGTCCTTCTTCAGAACGAGCACCTCCTGCTCGAACTTCGCTTCCGTCTCGCGTCGCACCCGCAACGCTGCAGTCTCCGCCTCATTCTGGAGACGTGCAGGAAAACCCTCAACTTCCTTTCGTAAACGCGTCAGTTCGTCCTCGCGCTCTTTCAGTTCCGCGTCGCGCTGTCTCCAGCCTTTCTCCAGAGCCTCCTGACGGTCCTGGTTCTTTTTCTCCACGAGGCGCATCTCTTCTTCATACTTGTCCTGAGTTTTCTTGCGCTCGAGCGCCTTCTTATACTCATAATCTTCGATCTCGCGCTGACGCTGCTTCCTAAGATTCTCGTCCTGCTCCTTGCGCTCACGTTCCATTCTCGCCGACTCTTCCTCCCACGCCTGGCGCAGCGCACCTATCTCTGCTTCCGAGCGCTGCTTTTCCCGCGCATAATCCTGCACCATCTGATCGAGCGCCGTGGCCGCCAAGTCAATCTTATGGAGCTGCTCCAGTTCCTTCCGCTCGAGCGCTACTGCCTCCCGCACCGTGGCCAGTACCTTCACCTCCTGCGTGAGCTGCTCGGAAACATCGGCTAGCGCCTTGCCGACCTCGAGTCCCAGCCCTGAAATCTTCTGCACTACAGCCTCGACGGTTATACCCTCGGCGGCTTGCCGGACCTCGGCCGCCCGCAGTCGCGCGGCCCCCTCGGCCTTGGCGTCTGCGGCCTCGCGCGCAGATTCCACCTGCTCTTGGATCTCCACGAACTCCTGCTGCATTTCCGTTTTGCTGCGCTTTGCTCGCACAGGTGCTTTCATTGTCTTAACGGGCATAATCGTATTCCTTTCGCTGGCAGATTATCAGATTTTAACGCCCGTGAGTCCAGTCAGAGATATGTTCAGAAATTCTGGATAGCCTTTAGTTCGTCGCCGAATTGGAGTCTCACATAGGATCATGGTTGGCACTTAAAAGCCAACCCTTCGCTTGCGCAGCTTCGGAACCGAATGGCGTCGAGCACCACTGCTTCATGAAACCGTTGAATTGGGACAAGCAACTGGGGTTGGCATTGCCGCCAGAACGTGGGGCGGGCCAAAGCAACCAAATCTTTTTCATAGGATGAGCGTTGTGGCGATGGGCTACTTCAGCAGCTAGCCCTTAATAAACATAAGCATTACTGGGTTCAACGCGACTCGTCGTCAGAACTGCCTTTTCGTTGACGGGCCGTTGGTGCGTCCGTAAGATGAAGCGACCGGAGGCAAGGTATCCCTTAGTGATTGACCAGACCATCTCGCACTACCGCATTGTCGAGAAACTCGGTGGCGGCGGCATGGGCGTGGTCTACAAAGCCGAGGACACCGAGCTTGGCCGTTTCGTCGCCCTGAAGTTCCTGCCCGATGATCTTTCGCGGGACCGCAAGCCCTGGAACGCTTTCGCCGGGAGGCTCGCGCGGCATCGGCTCTCAATCATCCCAATATCTGCACCATCTACGAAATCGGCAAGCACGGCGAGCAGTCGTTCATTGCCATGGAGTTTCTGGACGGCGTAACCCCTGAAGCATCTCATCGCGGGAAAGTCACTGGACATCGACACCGTCCTCTCGTTCGCCATTGAGATTGCCGACGGATTGGATGCAGCGCATTCCCAGGGCATCGTTCATCGAGACATCAAGCCAGCCAATATTTTTGTCACGAAGCGTGACCACATCGAGGTCCTCGATTTCGGCCTTGCCAAGGTCGCGCCCGCATCCGGTTCCTCAAGTCAAATGGCGTCTGCGAACACTCTGACCGCTGTTGACGAACAGCACCTGACCAGCCCAGGCTCAACTCTTGGCACTATCGCCTACATGTCTCCGGAGCAGGCTCGAGCTAAAGAGCTGGACGCGCGCAGCGATTTGTTCTCCTTCGGAGCCGTGCTCTATGA
>Ga0209648_10002868_pt1 | contig 14365 bp, 10 predicted proteins | sample GraSoi2013_115cm_FD_185830 | JGI IMG/M metagenome (GOLD analysis project Ga0209648, IMG submission 185830) | Grasslands soil microbial communities from the Angelo Coastal Reserve, California, USA - Sample 9_17_2013_115cm (SPAdes) (version 2) | ecosystem: Environmental > Terrestrial > Soil >...
CGGTTCTCTGTTAGGCACTGCCGCTGTTACCGCTTTCCTCATTCCGTTTCGTGGCCACATCAATTCCACGACGGTTGCCCTGGCCTTTCTGCTGATCGTGCTCTTCGCCGCGATCCTCTGGGGAAGCAGACCCGCGCTTTTGGCCTCGCTGCTAGGCGTAGTTTGTTTCAACTTCTTCTTTATTCCGCCGGTCCACACATTCACTATTTCAGATCCACAGAACTGGGTGGCGCTCGCAGTTTTCTTCATTACAGCTCTTACTGTTGGGCAACTCTCTGCACGGGCGAGGCGGCGCGCCCGAGAAGCGGAGGCCCAGAGAACCGAAATCAAACGTCTCTACGAGGATCTGCAAGAAGCCTTTGACCGCGCAAGTGAAGCCGAAGCGTTAAAGCGCAGTGAGCGTCTGAAGTCGGCACTGCTGGACGCTGTCACGCACGATATTCGAACGCCGCTAACTTCAATTAAGGCCTCGGCTACTTTGTTACTGGAAGATCGTGAGGCAAATGACCAGATGGAGAAATTAAGTTCCGAAGAGCAAAACACAATGTTAAGAGTCATCACGCATGGAGCGGACAGGCTTGACCGATTTGTCGAAGGCATCGTTGACCTGGCCCGAATCGAAACGGGTGACATGTCGTTGTACCGTAACTGGGGTGCTGTCGATGACATCATCGACGCTGCTTTGGCGCAAGCCGAGCCTCTTACCCGACAACATCAAATTCGGGTCTCGGTGGAAGACGAACTACCGGTGGTCCGTGTCGATGCACGAGCAGTCGCGGAAGTGATCTATACACTGATAGACAACGCCAGCAAATACGCGCCGCCTGACACATTGATCATCGTTAAGGCGACTCGTGTGGACGATGACATGATAGAGATAGCAGTGGAAGATCAAGGGCCGGGTATTCCCGCACCCTTGCGCGAGCGGGTCTTCGAAAGGTTCTATCGCGCTGCCAGCAATGGACCAGCGGGCGGTCATACCGGTGGAATTGGCATGGGGCTGGCGATTGCCAAAGGAATTGTCGAAGCCCACAGTGGGCATATCTGGATAGAGGATGGCACCGCAAATCGCGGAGCGCGCATTGTCTTTACAGTCCCGGTTGGGGATGATGAACCTCGCGGTGCCAATGGAAACACGCAACCCGCAGAAATATTTGACCAGAACGAAACCGAAAGACTGACTCCCAATGGAGAGTAAGAAACGCATACTCGTCGTCGACGACGAACAGGAAATTACTTTGGTCCTGCGCAGCGGCTTGGCCAAGCACGGCTATGACGTGAGAGTCGCCGGCGAGGGCGAAGCCGCTTTGGACCTCTTTCAAGCATGGACGCCGGACCTGGTCGTCACCGATCTTTCCATGCCCAATATGAATGGCCTGAAACTTTGTCAGCGGCTGCGAGAGATCTCAAGCCTTCCCATAATCGTGCTATCAGTCAAAGGCGATGAAGCTACCAAAGTAGAAGCGCTTGACGCAGGCGCTGACGATTATGTGACGAAACCTTTTGGCATGGGCGAGTTGGTCGCCAGAGTCAGAGCGGCTTTGCGCCGTTCGCCTGAAGCCGGCGAAGAGGCGACGTTAATCGAAGAGGGAGATTTCCGAGTAGATCTTGAAACGCGCAAGGTTCTCGTTGCGGGGAGAGAAATACGGCTTTCGCCAAAAGAATTCGACCTGCTCGTCTACCTCGTTCGTCATTCTGGTAAGGTCTTAACTCATCGAACATTGCTCGCAAATATTTGGGGCGGAAATTACACCGACCAAACGGAGTATCTTCGCGTCTTCATCCGACACTTGCGTAAGAAGATTGAACCGGATCCGGCGAAGCCTCGCTACATCTTAACCGACCCCTGGGTAGGTTATCGGTTTGTTTCAGGCAGTTAAGACCGTTCTGGATCAACCCAACCGTCAGCGAGTAGCTCAACTTTACCAACTCAAGTCAGCCCTTGCGGAAATGCTTTCTTCCGGCGTCCTCTTCGCGCAGTCAGAATAATGTAGGTAATAACGGTCAGCGGAAGGACAAAGAATGCCATTACAGCAGCAAATGCGGGCAGCGCTTTGTGATGACCAGCTTCTAAGATCAGAAAGAGCACGAACGCGAAGTAATAACCCAGATACAGCCCGCCTTCCCAACGCTCGATTCGTCCCCCGAGGAAGAACACGGGTAGGCAGCTAGCAGCCACGGCAATCATGACGGGCATGTCGAAGTTCAAAGCCGAGACCGAGACGGCGACACCTTGAGGCGCCACTAAACCCGTCACGCCCATCACCAGCAAAACATTCGCGATGTTGCTTCCGACTATATTACCGACGGCTATCTCGGGTTTGCGGCGCAACGCCGCGACTATTGAGGTGGCGGCTTCTGGCAATGACGTGCCCGCCGCCACGATAGTCAATCCTATAACCGTCTCGCTCACACCCAAACTCTCAGCGAGCGAGACAGCACCGCTTACGAACCAGCGGGCACCGATCACGAGCATAACCAGGCCGATTGCGATGAAAACGACCTGTGTGATCACCGAATATCTTCGACTCGATGGCTGTTCAATCGCCGAAGCAGCAGGAACCTCGGTCACCCAGCTCTGGGACCGTTCGTGGCGGGCTCCCAGCACCGTAAACAGCGTATAAGCAACGACTCCGGCGAACAGCAACAAGCCGTCCCATCGACTAATCGCACCATCGAGCGCGAGCAAATAAAGCAAAACCGAAACCGCAATCATGATCGGCACATCGAGTCGGATCACGCGTTTGGTCACCGTCAAGGGAATGATTAGAGCGGAAACGCCGAGAACGAAGAGGACATTGAAAATGTTGCTGCCGACTACGATTCCGATTGCCAGGCCGTTCTGCCCGAGAACGGCAGATCGTGCACAGGCGGCTAGCTCGGCGGAACTTGTGCCGTAGGCCACGACGGTCAATCCCACAATCAATGGTGAGACACCCAGCGCTGAAGAAAGCCGTGCGGCGCCACGGACTAAAACTTCCGCGCCCATGATCAATAGGGCCAGTCCCGCAATTAGCGTGATGGTCGTAGTGTGGAGAATCGACACCGATCAATTCCCTAACAATTCAGCGACATGAGAACATGCAGGTATTCTATCAAGAATACCTCTTCAGCGATTGTGAGTCTGAGACCGACCAAGTAACGATTTCTACCCGGCGCTCTTTCTTCACCTTATTTCTGAGGCTTATTTGCCGGTCTTTACGAAATTTTAATAAACCTTTAAGGCCTTCCTTATCCCAACCAAATTACGATCTAGCTGTTAAGAATCGTCTGCCCAAACAAACGTTGCAGATTTGATCGTGAACGCGATGGCATTAAGTAGAAGACAAGTCAGTCCTGACCACTTGGCGAACGACTCCTCCCCAATCCAGTACGTCACGGAGAATGGTTTCAGCATCATCCGACTCTGCGACATCGATGAATCGATTACGGCTGGAGGAACCAAACACTCCTTCGCGGTTCGCGATCCGCACCGATATGAACTGGAGATAACCATTGATATCTCTGACTCAGCGGTAGCAGAAATTATCAGCCGGAGCAGGGGACGGCTGTCCCTTAATAGCTCTTATTGGATCTGCTGCGCCGAACGACACCTGGCTGATTACCTCTGGGAAAACGGCGACTATCCGCCGGAGGCAAGACTCAAGGTAGAAGTGCTGACTCTTAATGATCTCAATTTGGCGCGTCAGTGGGGCAACTGAACGAGAAGGATATTGAAAGTGCGGAAGTAATTTAGTCGGACGCTCAATCTCAACTATCAGGAACGGCTAAGGAACGATGGCGGCAACCACTGAAAACCAGAAAACTAACGGACGCACGCAGGTAATCGTGGCAACCTCGGTGATGTTGTCGTTCATTTCTTTCTGGAGAGCGGCGGCAATCGTCCTCAACGATCTAGGCTCCTCCGCTTACTACGTCGGCGGTATTGCAGAGAAAGCCGTCGGCCAGGCTGCGCCCTGGTTCATTTTCGGCGTCATGCTCTTCTCGTACGCAGTACGCGCGATCTATGTTGAATCTTGCGCGATGTTTACGCGCGGGGGCGTCTATCGCGTCGTCAAAGAAGCCATGGGCGGCACGCTGGCGAAGCTTTCCGTCTCGGCTTTGATGTTTGACTACATCCTCACGGGCCCGATCTCAGGCGTGTCTGCCGGACAATATATTGTGGGCCTGGTATCACAAACGAGTGTTTACTTTGGTCATCCGTGGGTGCCCTCCACCGATACCGTGAACCATCTGGCCGCCGGAATCGCCGCGCTCGTCACGATTTATTTCTGGCGGCGTAACACTCGCGGCATTCATGAGTCTTCCGAAGACGCGCTGCGAATCATGTATGTCACAAGCGCCATGGTGGTGCTACTGATTGGCTGGTGCGCTTTTACTATCCTGACTCGACCCGGCGCGCAGCGGTTACCGCCATCACCGACGCCGCATAATTTGGTCTTCAATCACGACGCGGTCGGCTGGATGCCGAAAATATTACCGAGCGCTTTCGAGCCGGTGAAACCCGAAGCACAGCCGAGCGCTTCCGCTGCGCCAGCATCCGCGGAACCACGTTTCAAGATTCCGGCGAGAGCGGGAATGCTGATTGGTTTAATTGGGATCCTGATGGCTTTCGGTCATTCGATTCTCGCGATGTCGGGCGAAGAATCGCTGGCGCAGGTTAATCGCGAGCTGGAGTATCCGAAACACAAGAACCTGATGCGGGCTGGTTTTGTAATCTTTCTTTACTCGCTGCTCTTCACTTCACTGGTCTCATTCTTCGCCTACGCCATCATTCCCGACAAAGATCGTCCGCAGTATTTCGACAATCTAATTAGCGGCATCGCGGTTAATCTCTCAGGTCCGATGACCCTGAAACTGGCATTTCAGGCGTTTATCGTCATCGTCGGGTTCTTAATGTTGGCCGGCGCCATTAACACCGCGATCGTAGGCGCTAACGGTGTGCTCAATCGCGTCAGCGAGGATGGCGTGATGACGGATTGGTTTCGCGCTCCTCACAAACGCTTTGGCACAACCTACCGCATGATCAATCTGATCGTCGTGCTGCAGCTCGTAGCGATTCTCGGCTCGCGGGGCAACACCTACACCCTCGGCGAGGCCTATGCGTTCGGCGTGGTCTGGTCTTTCGCGTTCAAAGGCCTTGCGGTCCTTGTCTTGCGCTTCAAGGATAAGTCTACACGGGAATGGAAAGTGCCTTTCAATATCACGCTCGATGGGAATGAGCTGCCTATCGGGCTGGGGCTAATCACCGCACTCCTTTTCGCTGTCGCCGGAATCAATTTGCTCACGAAAGAAATAGCCACAATTTCGGGGCTCGTATTCACGATCGTCTTCTTCACTCTGTTCCTGATATCGGAACGAATCAACGAGCGACGACGCGCGGAAGAGATCCATACAACCTCCGCGATGGATCAGTTTCGTTTGAACGCTAACGAAGCGGTTTCCAACGAGACCGTGGCCGTGCGCCCCGGTAACACAATCTGTTTGGTGCGTGACTACAACACTCTCAGCCATCTGCGTAAAGCCCTCGAGGTTACCCACACCGGCAAAAGAGATTTGGTTGTGATGACGGTACACTTGCTGCGCGGTCCGGACACCGGCTATGAAGGCATCGCCGAAGACCGGCTCTTCAGCCGCTACGAGCAGTATCTGTTCAGCAAGGTTGTGGCGCTGGCAGAAAAGGCTGGCAAGACCGTGCATCTGCTGGTCGTTCCTTCGTCGGACATTTTTCAGGCCATTGCTCTCACGGCGTCGCAGTTACGCTCGGCCGAAGTCATCGCGGGCTCCTCATCAGTGATGACGCCGGAACATCAAGCCAAACTACTGGGTGATGCCTGGGAGCGGCTGCCGAACAAAACCCAGGAGAGAGTGCGCTTTCGCGTGATTAGCCCGGACGGGGACATTAGAGACTTTTATCTTGGCGCTCATGCGCCGGAACTTACTGATGAGGAGATCAACTTCATTCACAAGCTCTGGCTGAACGTGAGAAGTGAACGGGGCCTGGAAGATATCCGGCATAAGCAGATTGTGATCGCGGCGCTGGTACGCCTCGCCGACGAATTGCACCAGGATCGACGCCAACAGGTGCTCGAGTTTCTACGCACCTTAAAGAAGGGCGAAAAGATTCAGGCACCAGACACACCTCCACCCGCAACAGAGAAAGTGAAAGACTGAAGCTCTATCAACGCTCAATTTTTCAGCAGCCTGCTAAGCCATTGAAACGGTTTTGGGGATTAATCCACGTGCCACCGCCTTCTTTGCGGCCAGTATCCGCCAAGACTGTCCAGACCGTATCGATTTTTCGGATAGCGTCGTCGTTCAGCTCGCCTCGGCCGCACATGCTCTGGTGGTCAGCGCAAACCGACGTCTAACCATTTCGTCGTTCGACGGACGCCCAAATCGTTTACGAACTTTTAATAAACCTTTAAGCCCTTTTTTACGCCGACCTCTCTATCATCTAGCTGTTGACAAGCGTCTGCGAGAAAAAGCGTTGCAGATTTGATCGTGGGCCGATGGCAGTAAACAGAAGACAAGTTATACCCGACAGTTTGGCGAAGGAGGTCTCGCCAATCCAGTACGTCACGGAGAACGGCTTCAGCATTATTCGTCTGTGTGACGTTGATAAATCGGTGATTTCCACATCGCGCGAATGTCGCTTCCTGGTCCGCAACGAACGTGGGTGGGAGCGTGAAGTTACGGTCGCGTTTGAAGAAAGCCTTATCGCGCAAATACAGAGTCGCAGGCATAGTCGTTTATTGGACAGCAGTGTGCTTTGGCTGGTTTGTGCCGAACAGTTCCTCGCGACGTATCTATGGGAAAACGACGACTACCCTGAGGGCGGACAGTTGATCATAAGCGAGCTACCGGCTGACCAATTACTGCTAGCAACACACTGGAGCGACCAGCGAGATGACTAGCGAACTGTTGGCGCTGAGAAAGTAAGTTGGATTTGAGATGTTATCGATGATTGAAAATAAGGCTTTCCTGAATACTCCTGTGCAACCGCAGCGACCAATCGAATACCTCACCGAGAATGGTTTCAGCATCATCCGCCTCAGCGATATCGACAAATCGATTCCGGCTGTAGGGGCGACGCACGAGTTCCTGGTTCGCGACCCACACGGATATGAACTCCATATCACTGTTGAGATTTCACGCGACGCAATAGCAGAGATTAGTTGGCGGTCTCGGGGTCGTATCTCGAATGAAAGCTCCTACTGGCTCTCTCTGGCGGAACGACACCTGGCTACCCATTTGTGGGAAAACGACGATTACCCGCCGGATGCAAAGCTTGAAGTCGTCGATTTGACGCTTGACGACATTGATCTGGCCAGACGTTGGGATCGCGACGCGTGACAATGGGTCGCTGCACCAGAAGCGAACGGTGTTCTTGAAGAAGAAGAGCAATGGGGTTGAAAATGAGCAGAAGTAGGAAAATGGTTCTTGACCGAGATACTTTCGAACTTATCTGGAGAGCGGGATTGCGATTAGCGTTATTTGTGCTGGCGATAACCGCTCTAACTATCAAGGGTCAAGCGCAACCGACTGGTCCGAGCACAAAGGAACGCGCTAACACTGAAGAGAAAGACACGAAGGCTTCTCAATCCGACGCGATGTCCAGTCCGACGGTTGCTGGCACCGTCCCTCAAGAGACACCGTCGCCATCACCGCAAACTCAATCACCAGACTCAATGTGGCACTACGGCGGATTTGTAGATGTCGGCTATCTGTTCGATTTCAACCATCCAGCGAATCGTGTCTTTCGAAGTCGTGGCACCACATGGCACGTTGATCGACCACAGATAAATATGGCCGCGTTTTATCTCAGAAAGAAGGCTGTTGAAAAATCACGATGGGGCGTAGAACTAACCGCGCAAGCGGGCAAAGACGCTGAGGTATTTGGCTTTTCGGCAACAGCTCCAAACATCGGCGGTTACAAATTCCTACGTCAACTGGGACCAACGAACGTTTCCTACCTCGCGCCGGTCGGTAAGGGTCTGACAATCCAGGGCGGAATCTTCAGCAGTTTTATTGGGTACGATTCGCTGTACGCAAAAGACAATTTCAATTACACCAGACCGTGGGGAGCCGATTTCACGCCATACTTCATGATGGGCGTAAACCTGAGTTACCCATTCACAAAGAAGGTCACCGGCACTTTTTTCGTCGTCAATGGATACTGGCACCTCGCCCACGCGAACAATGTTCCCAGTTGGGGTGGGCAGGCGGCTATCAGTGCGAGTCCCCACCTAACCGTCAAGCAGACGTTTCTGGTAGGACCTCATCAATCGAATACGTCATTCAACTTCTGGCGCTTTCTTTCGGATACGATTGTCGAGCACAAGACAGACAAACGTACGATAGCTTTCGAGACCAATTTTGCGACCGAACATGTCGATGCAAGTGGAAGTCCTCGCGCCTGGTGGTTTGCGGCCCAGCTACCAATGCGCTGGACTTTGAATCCGCTTTGGGCCGTCGCGGTTCGTCCCGAGCTTGCGTGGGATAGCCAGGGACGATGGACACTAGCGAGGCAGACCGTTACCGCCATTACCAGCACGCTGGAATATAAGCTACCTTACAAATCGAGTAACACGATCTTTCGAGTGGAGCACCGCTATGACCATTCGACGGGACCAGACCGTGGATTCTTTCGAGGCCGCGTAGTCAGTCCGGGAGTGATCGGCTTATCGCCCGCCCAGCATCTTCTGATTTTCGCCACGATATTTACGTTCGACCGTTAGGTAAGGAGTTTGAACCTTATGCTTGATCTGATCTTTATTGGCGTCACGATCGCGTTCTTTTTGATCGCGCTCGCCTATGTGCGTGGTTGCGAAAAATTACAGTGAGGAGAGTTACAAGATGAGTCTCGAAACGATCTTGACCATGGCGGTCTCCTTTTTGTTGCTAATTTATCTTGTCTTCGCGCTGTTGCGCCCAGAGAAATTCTGAAGTTTCAGAAGCCCGACCGTCAGGGAGGGCCTGATGCGTTAGTAGCCCTCCCTGACGGTCGGGCTGCTGACACTAACTGCTTCCAAAGATTCTTATGACATTCAATGGTTGGTTACAAATCCTGTTGTTCTTCCTGATCATTCTCGCGGTGACGAAACCGCTGGGCGTCTTTATGGCCCATGTTTTTAATCGTGAGAAGACTCTTCTCGATCCCGTCCTCCGGCCACTCGAACGGCTGATCTACAAGTTGACCGGAGTTGATGAAAAGCGCGAGATGCGTTGGACGGAATACGCCGTAACGATGCTTTTGTTCAGCAGCGTTTCGATGCTGCTCCTGTATTTGATTCAGCGTTTGCAGGGCCACTTGCCCTTCAATCCACAGCATTTGGCTGGTATCGATTCGAGGGGCAGCAATACCAGCGGCTTTGTTGGTTCGGCGTTCAATACCGCAGCATCGTTTACTACCAACACCAACTGGCAATCTTACGTCCCCGAAACGACGATGAGCTATCTGACGCAGATGGCGGGTCTGGCTTATCACAACTTCGTTTCAGCGGCGGTTGGCATCGCGCTCGCCATCGCGTTCATTCGCGGCATTGCGCGCCGCGAAATGCAAACCATTGGCAACTTCTGGGTGGACATGACGCGCGCGGCGCTGTGGGTGCTGTTGCCGATTTGCATCGTGGGCGCGCTCGCGCTCGTCTCGCAGGGCGTAGTGCAAAATCTTCGACCCTACGACACAGCGCAGTTGGTTGAGAAGCAGACGATTGAAGTTGACAAGAAGGACGCCGCCGGAAATGTCATCAGCAATCCCGACGGCACGACGGTCAAAGAGACGCAAGTGGTCGAGACGCAATCAATCGCGCAGGGCCCGGTGGCATCGCAGGAGGCCATCAAGCAGTTTGGCACCAACGGCGGCGGCTTCTTCAACGCCAACAGCGCGCATCCGTTTGAGAACCCGACGCCCTTCTCGAATCTCATCGAAATGCTAGGCATCTTCGCCATCTCAGCCGGACTGACGTATACACTCGGCAGGATGACCGGATCACAGAAACACGGATGGGCTGTGTTCGCAGCTATGTCGGTGCTGTTTTTCGCCGGCGTGATCGTAGCCTACCGGGCAGAGGCGCGTGGTAATCCGCAGCTTGCAGGAACGGATCAAACTGTCAGCGCGCTTGCTCCGGGCGGCAACATGGAAGGTAAAGAGGTGCGCTTCGGTATTGCTAACAGCGCGCTCTTTGCTACCGCCACGACCGATGCCTCCTGCGGCGCTGTCAACGCGATGCACGATAGCTTCACGCCGTTGGGCGGTCTCGTTCCACTCGCAAACATAATGCTCAGTGAAACGATCTTCGGAGGTGTAGGCGCCGGCCTGTATGGCATCTTGATTTACGTGGTGCTGGCAGTCTTCATTGCTGGATTGATGGTTGGGCGCACCCCTGAATATCTCGGCAAGAAGCTCGAATCATACGACGTGAAAATGGCGATGCTCGTGGTCCTGGTGTTCCCGCTGGTAATTCTGATCTTCGCGGCGATCTCAGGGGTCGAACCATCCTTCGGTACGTCGCAGTTGAACAATGCGGGCCCGCATGGCTTGTCTGAGATTCTTTACGCCTACACCTCTGGCGCTGGCAATAATGGCTCAGCCTTCGCGGGCATTTCGGCGAACACGCTTTGGTATAACACGACTATCGGCATCACGATGTTGATCGGTCGCTTCATGATGATCATTCCGATGCTGGCAGTGGCAGGCAACCTGGCACGCAAAAAGATTGTGCCGCCATCGCTGGGAACATTTCCGGTTACCACACCGCTGTTTACCGTGCTGCTGGTCTCCGTCATCGTCATTGTGGGCGCGCTCACATTCTTTCCGGCGTTGAGTCTGGGACCAATCGTGGAGCAATTGCTGATGAACGCGGGAAAGACGTTTTGAATCTCCCTCTCCCACTGGGAGAGGGCTGGGGTGAGGGGTTTAGGGCAAGCGTACTGACGCCCTCACCCTAACCCTCTCCCAAAGGGAGAGGGAACAAAAGAGAAACCTCGAGTTGAGATCGAAATATGATCAGGAAAAACAAAAACGTGGCTGTCTGGAATTGGTTGATCGTCAGACGCGCGATCGTCGATTCATTCTCGAAGCTGAATCCGCGCTCGATGATGACAAATCCCGTTATGTTCGTTGTCGAAGTTGGCAGCGTTTTGACGACGCTCCAACTCATTCGCGGATTAGTCGCGCCAATTCCTGGCGTAACCAATACTAAGTTTGAGCTGCAAATCACACTGTGGCTGTGGTTCACAGTTCTGTTTGCCAACTTCGCAGAGGCGATGGCCGAGGGAAGGGGCAAGGCGCAAGCCGACAATTTGCGCAAGAGCAGGACCGAGACAACGGCCAAACGGCTGTTGGCCAATGGCAAGACTGAGATCGTTGGCGCTACAGAGTTGCGGAAAGAGGATGTTGTGCTTGTGGTCGCGGGCGAGTTCATTCCCGGTGATGGTGAAATCGTCGAAGGCGTGGCGTCGGTCGACGAGTCCGCAATTACCGGAGAGTCTGCGCCGGTGATTCGTGAAGCGGGCAGTGATCGTTCGGCTGTTACTGGTGGAACCCGTGTGTTGTCCGACCAGATCAAGATTCGCATCACCTCGAATCCGGGCGAAACATTCATCGACCGCATGATCGCGCTGGTGGAAGGTGCCGAACGCCAGAAGACGCCGAACGAAATCGCGCTGAATATTCTCCTGGCCGGCCTTACAATCATCTTCTTGCTGGCCGTGGTAACGCTTCAGCCGTTCGCGATCTACTCCCGAGCACCACAGACGATCTTTGTGCTCGTGTCATTGCTGGTCTGCCTGATTCCGACAACCATTGGCGGCCTGCTTTCGGCAATCGGAATCGCTGGTATGGATCGCCTGATTCAACACAACGTGCTGGCAATGTCCGGCCGCGCCGTCGAGGCGGCGGGCGACGTGAACACTCTCCTACTGGATAAGACCGGAACCATCACGCTTGGCAACAGACAGGCGACCGAGTTCATTCCACTGACAGGAGTGGATGAGAATGTTCTTGCTGATGCGGCACAACTTTCCTCGCTCGCGGATGAAACCCCGGAGGGCCGTTCGATCGTTGTCCTGGCGAAAGAAAAGTACGGATTGCGAGGGCGCGAACTCGGTATTCATGAAGCGACGTTCATTCCTTTTACTGCACAGACAAGAATGTCAGGCGTGAATGTCAATGGGATTGAGATCCGCAAAGGCGCCGTCGATGCAATTGCGAAATACACGGCTGGCAATGATCAAGGCCCGTCGGCCGAATTAAGCAGTATCGTGGAAAGAATCTCGACGGAAGGCGGCACACCGCTCGTTGTTGCCTATAACAAGCGCGCTCTGGGAGCAATTTACTTGAAGGACATCGTTAAAGGCGGGATGAAGGAACGATTTGCACACCTACGACAGATGGGAATTAAGACCGTCATGATCACCGGCGATAATCCGCTTACGGCGGCGACGATTGCTCGCGAAGCCGGAGTGGATGACTTTCTGGCCCAAGCGACGCCGGAAGATAAGATGAAATTGATTAAAGATGAGCAGACAGGCGGCAAGTTGGTCGCAATGACCGGCGATGGAACGAATGACGCGCCGGCTTTGGCGCAAGCTGATGTTGGCGTCGCCATGAATACTGGAACCCAGGCGGCGAAAGAGGCCGGCAACATGGTGGATCTCGATTCGAATCCCACTAAGTTGATCGAGGTCGTCGAGATTGGAAAGCAACTGCTAATGACGCGCGGCGCGCTGACCACATTTTCGATTGCTAACGACGTGGCGAAGTACTTCGCAATCATTCCGGCAATGTTCGCTGCGGCATTTCCGGTCTTGAATGCGCTTAATATCATGGGCCTTCGCACGCCTCAGTCGGCGATTCTATCGGCGGTGATCTTCAATGCTCTGATCATCATTGCACTGATTCCTTTGGCCTTGCGAGGCGTCAAGTACCGGGCAATGAGCGCGGCCGCGCTACTGAGGCGCAATCTGTTTATCTACGGATTCGGCGGGCTGGTCGCGCCGTTCATAGGAATTAAGATCATTGATGTGATTATTCATGCGATCGGTTTGGCGTGAGTGTCAGAAGCCCGACCGTCAGGGAGGGCTACTAACGGAAAGCGGGCCCGACCGTCAGGGAGGGCTTCTGACACCGATGCCGAGGAAAACAATATGAAGAATCTTCTAACAGCAATCCTTATGACGATCGTCACCACTCTTCTTTTCGGTTTGATTTACCCGCTCGCGGTGACTGGGATTGCGCAGCTCGTCTTCAACGACAAAGCTAATGGTCAACTGATCAAGCGCCCTGATGGAACAATCGTCGGTTCAAAGATCATCGGCCAACCGTTCTCCGGCCCAGGGTATTTTCATCCCCGGCCAAGTGCTGCGGGGTCTGGATATGATGCCGGAGCATCTTCCGGATCGAATCTCGGGCCAACCAATCAGAAGCTGATCGACCGCGTAAAAGCGGACGTAGCGACTTTGCACGCTGAAAATCCAGGCAAGCCTGTGCCGATCGATCTGGTCACTACTTCTGCATCTGGACTTGATCCACACATTTCGCCGGCAGGGGCTGACTTTCAGATACCGCGCGTGGCGCGTGAGCGAGGCATGAGTGAAAATGAAGTCGCTTTGTTAGTTGCAAAACACACCGCAGGAAGGACGCTAGGGATATTGGGTGAACCGCGCGTAAATGTTCTTTTGCTGAATCTGGAACTTGACGAGCGCAAACCAATGACTAAGAAATAGTCCTTCTTAAGAACTATGCAAGAAGTTGTTCGCAGACGATCTCCTGAATCCCTGCTTGCTAAACTCCAAGAGGAGGGCAAGGCGCGGCTGCATGTTTATATTGGGGCCGCCGCCGGTGTCGGGAAGACCTACCGTATGCTGGAAGAGGCCCATGAGCTCAACCGACAGGGCGTTGACGTAGTGCTGGCTTTGATTGAGACGCACGGCCGCATCGACACCGAAACCCTGATCGACGTCCTTGAGCGCGTGCCTTTGAAGCGAATCGAGTATCGCGGTGCGATTTTCGAAGAACTTGATGTGGACGCAGTGATTGCCCGCCGCCCCGCAGTGGCGATTGTGGACGAGTTGGCCCACACCAATATGCCCGGCTCGAAACACCAAAAGCGTTACGAAGATGTGATTGATTTAGTGGATGCAGGCATCTCCGTTATTACCGCCGTCAACATTCAGCACATTGAGTCTCTCAACGATGCAGTCGCGCGTATCACGGGCGTTAAAGTAAGAGAGACGATACCTGACACTTTTCTGCAGCGTGCGGATGAAGTAATCGATATCGACGTCTCGGTCGAGACGCTGCGAACGCGCCTGCGGCAAGGAAAAGTCTACGGCGTCGAAAAGATTCAACAAGCCCTGA
>Ga0209648_10002870_pt1 | contig 14355 bp, 6 predicted proteins | sample GraSoi2013_115cm_FD_185830 | JGI IMG/M metagenome (GOLD analysis project Ga0209648, IMG submission 185830) | Grasslands soil microbial communities from the Angelo Coastal Reserve, California, USA - Sample 9_17_2013_115cm (SPAdes) (version 2) | ecosystem: Environmental > Terrestrial > Soil >...
CTCGCGGCGTGATCAGCGCGCTCTTGTTGCCCACCGAGTCGTAAACGGTCATCGTGCTGATGTAGCGTGTGGGGCTCCCCGGGGTGGTGGCGATGAATGGCTCATCGACTTCCACCTGCCGGTTGAGCTGGTCGAATTTGTAGTTCGTCGGGTTGGTGTTGGCGTCCCTGACAGTGACCGCGTTGCCATCCTGGTCATAGGTGACCGACTGCGAGCGTCCCTCGGGATCAGTTGTGACGGTCACACGATGGTCGAGGTCGTGCTGGTAGTAGGTCGTGTAAGCGAGGGTGCTCGATGCGCAGTTGATGGTGGCGGCCGTGAGCCCGGCCAGCGGCTGCGTAACCGAGGTCATGTCTCCGGCCGCGTTGTAGCAGGCGACGGTGACCAGCGTCTGCAGGCTTCCGTTCTGAACGCGGTTCTGCGTCTGGCTGACTGTCCGGTCGAGCTGGTCGTAGGCGTAGAAGACGTTGTGAGTGTTGTTGGCGTCAGGACTCTGAACGCCGATCGGGAGAGTTATCTGCGTCAGCCGCCCGGCGATGTCGTACTGGTAGCTGGTCCGCTCGCCCGCGGGATCGGCCGACGTATCGGGTGACGTCATCATCGACTTCCGATCCATCACGTCGTAGCTGGTGGCGGTCACGAAGCGATCGGCTGCGGTGTAGTAAGAGGTGGTCTGAGAGGTGACGTTGCTGTTCGCGTCGTAACCCGTGTCGGTGGTGATCAGGGTCCCGCTGATGACCGTGGCCCCAGGCGGATTGAAGGCGGGGAATTTCGGCTGGGTCGTGCGGCCCAGCCGGTGGAAGCTGTCGTAGAAGAACTTGGATCGATACTGGTTGTCGTTCGGACCGCTGGAGTTGGCGTGGTTGGCATCCTGAATCCAGAGGATGTGTCCGTCGTTGTCGAACGAGCTCTTGGTGGTGTTGCCCAGGGCGTCGATGACCTGGGTCACGAGACCGTTCGCGTCGTAGCCGTACCTGGTGGCGGGATCGTTGCGCGCGTCCGTGACGGTCGCGATCGTGCCATCTGTGTTGTACGTGTAAGACGTCGTGTCTCCGAGCGGGTCCTTGACCTGGTTGAGGAAGCTCTTCGTGCCGTCATAGATGAATTGCCAGGTGTATGTGGTCGCCGACGGCATGCCCAGCGGATCGGTCTTGGAGGTCATCACGCTCGCATGGCCGATGGCACGGGCGAAGCAGGGCGTCGTCGCCGCGATCGCGCTGGTACACCAGTGGGCGGCCACGTCGTTGCTGTCGATCGCAAAGTTGCTGTAACCCAGGTGGGTGTCGTTGCTCAACGGGTCGGTCTTGTCCGTCAGGTAGCCGTTCTCGTTGTCCGTGTACCTGGTGACGTAGCTCGAGCCACCCGTTTCCTGGACCTGGGTCACGGCGAAATCGCCGTTCCACTGGAGGACGGTGGTCTGCTGCAGCGGGTTGGTGATCGTGGTCACCTTCCCGTCCGCGTCGTAGGCGTATGTGGCCACGCGGGACTGCCCGCCGGGAGCCGGCGGAGTCACCGTGGCGACCTGGTTGGTGTTGTCCCAGGCGAAAGAGGTACCGATGCCCGCGCGGTTGATGATCGTGCCCACCTTCCACCGGTCGAGGTTGCTACTGGTCGGACCGTAGTAGTCGAAACGCGTCTCAGGGCGTGTGGTGTCGACCACGCCGTTGGGGTCGCGCACGCTGTAGATCCGCGTCGACTCTGGAGAGGTCTTGGGGTCGGGATTGATCCGCGCGATGGCGCTTGAAATCGCGGGCGCGTCGCAGATCGCCGTGTTGCAACCTGACGCTCCGCCGCTCGATGTGGTGTAGGTGAAGACCCAGCTGCGGTCGGCCAGGGAGGTGCCGTCCGCGTTGGTGCCGCCGCGCTCGGTCAGACGCAGTAGGTTGCCGTCGTCGTAATAGGAGAAGTTGAGCGCATGACCACTGTGGTCGGTGATCGACTTGACCTTGCCTCTTACGCGCGACTTGACCGAGTCGGCCTTCACGAAGTAGGCGATCGTGTACGAGCGACCGCCGGCATCGGTGACCGAGGTGACCTTGAACTTCGGGCCGCCGGGGTCATCACCGGGTTGGACCGCGGTCAGGACGAACGTGATCGTGTTGCCGTAGCGGTCGGTGACGTAAGTTGGATACCCGGCCTGGTTGTAGAAGAAGGTGACCCGGTCGGGTCGGGTGAAAGCCCACCACCGCGTCGTGTCGGTCGTCGAGTACTGGCGCAGGTAGAGGTGGACACCCGGAGGCTCGAGCCAGTACACAACCCCGTTGGCGTCCTGGAAACCCTGGAAGCGGTGCTGTGTGCCGTCGCCGTCGACGAACTGGATCCAGCGGTTGGAGCGGCCTGCGATCGAGTCCGCGTCGTTGGGGTGGATTTCGATGGGATCGCCGAATCGGGTCAGGGTCGAGATCGAGAGCGACCAGTTGTTGCCCGCCGGCGAGTCCGAGTGGTTCTCCAGGCTGTTGTAGGTCAGGTCAACCAGCGTGGCCAGGCCGCGACCGGGTGAATTGAAAGGCGTGTAGTGGAGGATCGAGTCCCCGTTGGCCACGTTGACCAGCGACTGCATCCCACCCCCGACGTCCTGGGACACGTACTGGTAGTACTTCTCCAGACCGAGCGCCGTGCGCAGGGCCTTGCTCACCAGCACAGGGTTGTCGGACGGCTGGTTGCCCTTGGCCGCAAACAACGACCCAGTCGAGCTATCGAAGAGGTCGATGCGCAGGGTATAGAGGGCCGAGTTGACGCCGTCGGGCAGCGTCGGCGGTGTGACCGTAACCACGATGTTGTTCGCCGTCCCCCCGTTCTTGGTGACATTCCCAGGCAAAGAGACGTTGGCCCCGTCGGTATAGACCGGAGGCGAGTCAGGACTCACCCACCGGTAGCGCAGGTAGGTGTTTGTGCTGGACCAGGTCGTACTGCTCGTGTTGGTGAGATTGATCTTGATGGGATAGGTGGTCTGATTCGATCCCAGGGAGGGATCGTAGACAACCGCCTGGGGGACACTGGTCGCGGCGATCGGCGCGATCGTGCCTTGATATTCGGTGCGCGAGGTGTTCGTAACGCTCACATTGACCGCGGCCGAGGTGACGATCAGGCCGCTGCTGTCGTAGACCTTCGTGGTCAGGCTTCGACTCCCGTCGAAGGCGGGCTGGGTCGAATCGAGCGTGCTCCAGGACACGGTCGAGGTGCTTCCGCTCGCGGGCGCGGTCACCGTCGCGAACAGGGTGTTGTCGAAATAGAACTCGAGCTTGCTCACAGTCAGACCGGCGGCAACGCTTGCGGTGGCGCTCACGTTGACGGTGCCGGTGACGCTGGCGTTGCCCGACGGGGACGTGATGCCGGTAGTCGGATTGGCATAGTTCGCGACCGTGAACGCGGCTCCAGGCGAGGTGGTCGTGTTGCCGGCATCGTCGTAGGCCTTTGCCGTCACGGTATGCCCGCCATTGGCTACCAGCGCCGAGTTCCAGGTGTAACTGAAGGGGGCCGCGGTCGAGCTGCCGACCAGCGATCCGTCGACGTAGAACTCGACCTTGTCCACCCTTCGATCGTCGGAAGCAGCCGCCGAGAGGACGACCGCACTCCCCCGAACCACCGCTGCAGCGGTCGGCGACGCAACTGAGACGGTGGGCGCGATTGCGTGGCTCCCGTCGGAGTACGTCAACGTCAACTTCGGCCGCTCCGACGCCGAGCCTGTGTAGTCGCCCGCGTAGTACCGGAGCAGGTTGCCTGCCACGAACGCCTCGTTGTCCAACTTGACCATGACGCCGTAATTCGGCGCCGTACCGTTCGCCCACTGTTGCACGATGGGCGTGATGTTGAAGCTGCTCCAGCTGGGCGCCTCACCGGCCGCCACGCTGACTGTCCCGGACTGGTCCGAGGCGCCGCTGGCTACGTCGCCGCCCTGGTTGGCCCAGGCGATGCCTCCGTTGGCCTCGTACCAGGTCACCCCATCTCCTGTGCAGGCGCCGATGCTCGAGTTGCTCGATCCCTCGGCCCAGTCGTGGGTGACCCTGTACGCGTGCAAGGTGTCTGCGGCCGGCGCCGCCTCGTAATGCCACATCGCCAACGTGGCGTTGGTGATGGTCGAGCCGGTCGGAATGTCGTTCAGCGGAAAGTTGAGGAAGGCGCGGGAGATCCGGCTTGTGTCGGTGCCCACGGTCATGTGATCGCTCGTCCCGTATGTGGAACAGATGGTGGAACCCGACAGGAAGTAGTTGTAGGTGTCTTTGCCCTCCGGACCAGGCTGGAGGACCTTGGTCGCCTGGCCGTCGGCGGGCAGGGTGACCTGCACGTAGTTGGAGGCCGAGGTGTTGGCCACCACGTTGTAGTAGAAGCTCGCGCCGGGCGCCGCCGTGGTGTCGCGGAACGAAGTTACGGCAGAGTCGGTGATGGTGGCGAGGAGGGTCGTACTTGAAGGGGTGAAGTTCGCGGTCTGAGACCGGTGAACTTCATATTTCTGGAAAGGACCACTGACTCCCGCGAACAGTGTCCAGCTGAGGTCGGCACCGTTGGAGTGCAAGGTCGTCGGCTGGTTGAGGATCACAGGGTCCGCGGCATAGGTCACATTAAGTGCGGGCCCCAAGGTGGAGTCGGTCGTGTATTGGTCCGAAGGCAGCGCTGGTCCGCTTACCCCGAGCACGTCCTGGTTGCGCTTCACCAGCAGCCCGTAGTTGGGCTGGACGCCGCCATACCAGTTCTGGACTGTGCCGGTGACGTCCCAAAGCAGCCACCGGTAGTTGCTGTCCAGGGTCATGGTGACCGTGGACAGCACCGTGGAGTCGTAGGCGAGCTGTTGGGTCTGAGACCCTGGCGACCAGGCCGCCGTCATCCGGTGAGCCTCGAGCGTGTGCGTAGTCCCGCCACACGGATTGGTGGTCGAGATGCAGTAGCCGTTGTAGAAGAGCCCGAGGCTGGCGCTCGAGATCTGGGCGTTGGCCGGGATCGAGCTCAAGCTGAACTGCACTGCGCTCCAGTCGTAGTGGGCGTCGCTATCGCCGATATGCATCATGCCGTTGTTGTCGAGAAACCCCGTATCCGTGGGGACGTTGCCGTGGAAGTAGGCATCTTGAGAATCAGGCTGGATGGAGATGGTTGGATCGAGCTCGACTGGAAATACGCGCTTGGCGTTCTTGAACCATGCGGGATCGATTGCCAGGTCGATGACGAAATTGCCGCCGGCTTTGGTCACAATGAGGGAAGCGTTCCTCTCTGGTTCAGCCACCGTGCCCGCAACGATCGCTCCATCCGTGGCGCTAGGTACGGCGAGGGTGAAGACCGGGTCGTCCTGTGGCGGGAGGAAGAACTGCCACGATCCATCGGAGGCCCGCACCGCCTTGAGCGCTGTACCGGCGGGGATGGCCAGGGTGAACCGATAGTGGTCGGGCACACTCGGGTTCGCGAGCACCAACGTCTCCTTGACACCCGTTGCGCCTACGTCATAGAGGAGGTCGACGCCCGGAAACGGTCGTGCGTAGGAAATGCGCGAGCCTTTGACCGTGGCAGCGGCGGCGCCGGCGCCATTGAGGCTCAGGTCAAATGACTTGCCCCTTGCATCGATTTTCAGATAGTCCTGGGCCAGCGCCTTTTTGAAGCTGACGCTGTAGGCGTTCGCACGGTTCGACCAGGCGTAGCCTGAGCTGCCCGCGGACACCAGCGTGGAGTCGATCGGCTGCCACCGGCCCTGACGGTCGCGGTAGTTGACGGGTCCGGTTGCGATTGTGGTGGTGTAGGTCCCGTTGCTGTTCCGCGAGGTCTTCGAATTCCTGGTGCGGCGATCAGGCAGCTCTCCGGTCGGGGCTGGCGCCTGAACGGCCGGGCGAGGCGTCACCGATGTCGCGGCGTAGGTAGGTGTTATGGACAAACCAATGGCAAGCGCAAGCAGACAGGAATTGAGCCTTCGCAACTCTCAAACTCCCCCAAAGCCCATCGACCCCGCGACTAATGCGGCGGATCGTCGTTTTGCAAATCTAGATCCAACTGAATCGCGGCGCGTCCGTATCTGTACTGAAATTTGGACCTAGTACTCAAGGAGTCAAGCGCGTTTACTTAACGGTGCGAGGCTTTGGTTCAACGATGTTCGATCTGCCCGCTGATATGGTCACGGCGGCGGATTTCGATCTTGATGGAAGGCTTGAGTATGTCGTGGGGCGAGTTGACAGCCGCCGGTTGATGGTTTTTTCAAGTTGGTCCGGCAACGATGAGTGTCAAGCGACGATCGTGCTTAACGGCCAACCGGTTGCGTTGACCCACGGCGACTTCGACGGCGACGGAGTACCGGAGATCGCGGTGGCGCTCGCTGATGCTCGTGTCGAGTTGCTTGTATCCGACCCAAATCTCAATTTCTCGTTGGCGGCAACGCTGCACCTCCCCGCGACGCCCTGCGACATGGACGTTCAGATGGTCGACAGGCACCACGCGCTCATCGTGGCTACGACCTCGTGCGTACACACGGTTGAGTTGACGCAAGCGGCTGCCGTTGATCCAAGGGCGAGCCGTTCGGCGAACGAGGGGGCGATCCATCGAGAATCAGTCAGGCAGCGAGCGATCCAGGAGGATCTCGAAGTTCCAGGACTTACAGAGCGAGAGCGCGAAGTCGTGTTACTGGCGCTCAAGGGAATGACGGCTCGCAAGATCGGCGCCAGGCTGTTCATCGCGGATCGGACTGTTGAGACTCACCTTGCGCACGCGTACGGCAAACTTGGGGTCCGATCACGGTTCGAGTTGATGGCCCGCCTATCGGACGGCACACACACCGGGCTCATCGCGTGATGGAGCACCACGCGCCCGGCCAAACCAGTCGCCCGAGCTCGGCGACTTTATCCGTACAGGTGGTGCCCCGCGAGGGATTCGAACCCCCGACCCTCTGCTTAGAAGGCAGATGCTCTATCCACTGAGCTAGCGGGGCAATGCCGACATTCGGGAGAATACCCAAGGGGCGGTGGAAGTATGAGCGACTCACTCGTACGGTTGAGCGCGATCCTGGCTGAGGTCACGGACCTGAGCCGGGCCGCCGCGTTGCTCGAGTGGGACCAGGAGACGTACATGCCGCCGGGCGGCGTGGCCCAGCGCTCCGACCAGCTGTCCACCCTGCTGCGCCTGTCCCACGTTCGCTTCACCGCCGACGAGGTCGGCCACCTCCTGAGCACGCTCGAGGATGAAACCTCGGGCCAACCATTCGACTCCTATGAGGCCAGCCTCGTCCGCGTCACGCGCCGAGACTACGAGCAGGAGCGCAAGCTGCCGCCCGACCTCGTGGCAGAGGCGGCTCGGGCCGGCTCCGCGGCGCGGCCCCTGTGGGAGAAGGCGCGGCGCGAGGCCGACTTCAAGATCTTCGCGCCGGCGCTCGAGAAAAATGTCGAGCTCAACCGGCAGATCGCAGACGCGCTCGGGTACGCGGAGCGTCCCTACGACGCGCTGCTCGACCGCAACGAGCCCGGCCTCACGACCGACCAGCTCGAGACGATCTTCGCCGAGCTCAAGAGGGCGATCGTTCCGCTCGTCGCGGACATCGCGCGACACGCGGACGCGGTCGACGACCGCGTCCTCTATCGCGGGTTTGACCCCGCCGCCCAGCTCAGGTACGCGCTCGACCTGGTCGCGAAGCTGGGCTACGACCTAGAACGTGGGCGCCAGGACATCTCGACCCATCCGTTCTCCACGTCGTTCGGGCCGGGCGACGTCCGAATCACCACGCGCGTCTCGCGCGACTTCTTCAACGAGTGCCTCTTCGGCTCGATCCATGAATCGGGCCACGCGATGTACAACCAGGGCATCGGCGACGACATCGACCGCACTCCTTTGTGGGGCGGAGCGTCGCCGGGTGTCCACGAATCGCAGTCGCGGCTCTGGGAGAACCTGGTCGGGCGCAGCCAGCCGTTCTGGAAGCATTTCTTCCCGACCCTGCGGAGCGTGTTCCCCGAGCAGCTGCGCGGTGTGGACGACGAAGCATTCTTCAAAGCGGTCAACAAGTCGTATCCGTCGTTGATCCGCGTCGAGGCGGACGAGGTGACTTACAACCTGCACGTCCTGCTCCGGTTCGAGCTCGAGAACGAGATGCTCGAGGGAAAGCTCAAAGTCAAAGACCTGCCCGAGGCGTGGAACTCGCGGATCAACTCATACCTCGGCATCAATGTGCCCAACGACCGGGAGGGTGTGCTGCAGGACATCCACTGGTCTTACGTGAGCTTCGGCGTGTTCCCCGGCTACACGCTCGGCAACCTGATCGGCGCGCAGCTGATGGAAAAGATCCGCAGCGACATCCGGGATCTCGATGGCCAGATCGAGGCCGGCCAGTTCGCGCCTCTGCTCGGCTGGCTGCGCAAGAACGTGCACCGGCACGGGCGCAAGTTCACACCCAACGAGCTGCTCGAAAGAGCAACTGGCAAACCCCTCGAAGCCGGGCCGTGGATCGCCTACGTCAAGCAGAAGTTCGGATCGCTGTACGGGATCAAGCCGGCCCGGGTCTAGGGCCGCGCAGCTAGTCAGGTCCTCGGGCGGCCGGCCCAAAACTTATCGTCGGCGGGATTGTCAGAAAGCGCCCATCGTCGCCGCGCACCAGCTGCCAGTTGCCTTCGTGCACCATCCAGTGGTGCCGGGTGCAGAGCAGCGCCAGGTTCGGCGCCTCGTTCGTGCCGCCATGCAGCCAGTGCACGAGATGGTGCCCTGAGCACCAGCTTGCCGGCCGCTCGCACCCCGTCCAGATGCAGTGTTCGTCGCGCACGTTGAGGGCCTTCCTTGCGGGGCCCTGAATCGTGCGCCTGGCCCGCCCCACGTCGATGACCATCGAGTCCGACCCGAGAATGATTCTCGTGATCGAGGCATCGCAAGCCAGCCGTTCGACCGTCTTCGAGGAGATGGGCAGCGACAGCTCCATGTCGGCTGCGGCCGCGCCGGGCAGGCCTTGCAGCGTCTCGAGCGTGGCGGTGACCATGAGGTGGGTCCGCTGGCTGCCCCGCTGAGGGATCAAACCCGCGTCCAGGGAATGCATGGCTAGCTCGACCGCAGCATCCGCCATCCGGTGCTCCAGGTCGCGGTCGTCATGCGCCCCGGACTTGCGCGCCAGCGGCTTCAGGGCGGTGAGCAGCACCGCGCCACCTTCGGGATCGAACTGGCCGCTCACGAGCACGGTGCCATCCATCCAGGTGCTCAATTTGAGGCGGCGGTTCTGCACGAGCTCGGCCTGCTCCTCCGCATAGCCCCTGGGGTCGGCCGCGTGGCGGTAGTGGGTGCAGATGTAGTGGAACTTGCCGGGTGAGTTGTCGCGCGCCTTTTGGATCAGCGCTTTCTCGTCGAAGCGGTCACCGAGGGCTTCGGCGAGAAAGCGCATTACTGTCATGTGGGCAAAACCGATCTCGCCTTCGACCACCGCCTTGGTGGACTGCGGCATTCGATTGAGCGCCTCGCCGACAGCAATGCTGTTGGCGGCCGCGCCGCTGGTCACGTGGCAGTTGAACCGGATCCAATCGTTCGGGCTTATGAAGCCGTCGTCGTCGTACTTCTCCCTGGTCGCAAACTCGGCGGCAAGGCGGGCGATATAGAGCTCCCTGAGATCTCTCGCGTGGTATTCGCGCCGCAGCTCTTCGGCGATTTCGTGGTCATAGAGCTGTTTGAGATCGGTGGCCGGCTCGACATCCATGAGCCGATCTTACGAACAGATGTTTGAGCGTTCAATCCCGCTTGTTAAGACCGGAGTAATTGCACCGGTTGGGGAATAGCTCACTCTGCCCAGCGAGACGGCCATTCGGGCACAAGTGGCCTGGTGCCAGGCCATAGCGACGGCCATTCGGGCACAAGTGGCCGGGTGCCAGGCTATAGCTACGGCCATTCGGGCACAAATGGCCGCATTTTGACGCGGCCCCAGCTATCCGAAGTCGATCGGAGCCAGGACTTCTCGGTTGACCTCGAGCTTGAAGATGTCCGGCCGCCCGTAGTGCCCCGCCACGTCCAGCGTCCGCTTCGCGGTCGACGCTACCACCGGGTCGCACTCGGCATACAGGATGCCGTGCTCCTCGTGTAGCGGCCCCGCCACGATCCTTCCGCTCGGACTCACGATCACCGAGTCTCCGGGGTTGTACCACTCCTCGAGATCCGGGAACAGCTGCGCGCGCTGCGGAAAATCCCGAGGGATGTCCTTGCCCCGCATCGCTGTGCCGTTGCCCAGCACCCAGCACCGCCCCTCGGCCGCGATGTGCCGCATGGTCGAGATCCACGTGCTGCCCTCGTCCCACGTCGGCGCCACGTAAATCTCGCATCCCTGCGCGAAGATCGCAAACCGAGCGAGCGGCATGTAGTTCTCCCAGCAGATCAGGCCGCCGACCCTTCCCATCGGCGTCTCGCTCACCCGCAGCCCGCTGGCGTCCCCCGTCCCCCACACCATCCGCTCAGGCATCGTGGGCATGAGCTTGCGGTGCCGGTTGAGCACCTCGCCGTCCGGCCCGATCAAAACAACCGTGTTGTACAGAGTGCCGCGGCTGAACTTGCCGTCGCGCTCGTGGATGCCGATCGACACGGTCACCTTGAGCCGGCGCGCCGCCGCCTGGATCGGCTTCAGATCTCCCGCATTCAGGTCGACCGCGTTCTCGATCAGCCGGCCGTGGATCTCACCCGTCAGCTGGAAGTCCGTGCCCGGCCGCAGGCGCCACAACCACTCCGGGTACCCCGGCAGCCACGTCTCGGGAAACGACACGAGCCGCGCGCCCGAAGCGGCTGCCTCCTCGAGCAGCTCGACTCCGCGCTCGAGCGTCTTCGCGCGGTGCAGCGTGACCGGAGGATGCTGGACGACCGCGACGCGATGAGGTGTCGCGGCCTTCTTCACGGCCTTTTTCGGCATGGCGCACATGTTGCGCGCTGCCGGTCAGATTTTGTAGGGGAAGTCGCCGGCCCGCGCGACCATGCCGGGCAGCTCTTTCCCCAGCAGCGCACCCAGCCACTGCGACGTCGCGATCAGCAAATCGAGGTCGATGCCCGTCATGATGCCGAGCCCGCGCATCAGGTACACGAGGTCCTCCGTTGCGATGTTGCCCGTCGCCTTCGGGGCGAAGGGGCACCCGCCGGCGCCGCCGACCGATGCATCGAGCGAGGCAACCCCCTCCTCCAGCGCAGCCACCGCATTCGCATATCCGGTGTTGCGCGTGTTGTGGAAATGCGCGCCGACGGTTGCGCCAAGACCAATTGCGCCGCCCACCAGCTCCTTCACCTGCGATGTAACGCCGACCCCGATCGTGTCCGCCAGGCAGATCTCATCCGGCGGTATCGCCATCAGCTGCTCGACGATGCTCAAGACGCGTTCGGGCGGAACCGGTCCCTCAAATGGACATCCAAAGGCGACGCTCAGCGTCACGGTGATGGGCACCCGCTCGCTGCGCGCGCGCGCCACCATCGCGAGCGCTGTCTTGAGTCCCTCTTCTGTGGTGGCGTTCTGGTTGCGCCGCCCGAACTCGTCGGTCGCCGCGAACGCGTAGTGCACCTCATCGACGCCCGCCGCCACCGCGCGCTCGTAGCCCCTGTCGTTCAGGACGAGGCCGGCATAAGAGACGCCCGGCCGGCGGTGCAGCGCGGCCATCACCTCTTCGGCCCCCGCCATCTGCGGCACGAGCTTCGGGTTGACGAAGCTGGCGGCTTCGATCCGCTTCAGGCCGGCGGCCGCCAGCCGGTCGCACAGATCTGCGCGCGCAGCGGGCTCGAGGGTGCGGGCTTCGTTTTGAAGGCCGTCCCGTGGCCCGACGTCGCAGACGACAACGCTCACATGATTAAAGGTAGTGCGGCGGGCCACGCCGGCCCGCCGCACCTGTGTTTGAGCTAGCTGATGCTCGCGCTGTAGATGTTCTGGTCGAGTCCGCCTGTGCCGTCAAAGCACGTGGTGAGAGAAGAAGTGCAGGTTCCGCCCGCGGCCGGAGTACCCGCCACGTCGTCGCCGTCGGGTCCGCCTCCGACCACCGCATCGCGCTGGTCGGTCCAGGCAGCGGCGATCGAATTGCCGACGGCCGACACCATGATGTAGTCACCGAAGAATGGGACGCGCCGGCCCCCGAACTGCTCGAGGTTGGGGTTGGTCAGCGCCGACGTGAGCTCCTGGTGCGACCAGGTGGCGCCACCATCGGTCGAGCTGGAGTACCAGACCCCGAGGCACGCGCTGCCGACGCCGGTGTCGCTGTTGCAGGGCGACTTGGTCGCTGAATAGTTGGAGCCATCGGCGCGGCTGTCGTAGTACACGACGCTCAGCCGTCCCGCCGAGGCCGTGATCCACGGGAAGAACTGATGGCCGGCGGATTGTGAGTCGACGGCCTTCGCAGCGGACCAGCTGGCCCCGCCGTCGGTCGACTTGACGAACTGGGTCTGCCCCTGGCCAGAACCAAGCACCGCCTGGAACGCCATGTAGATCGCGGCCTTGCCGGCCGTGTTGTCAGTGGCGATCGTTGGCTGCGCGAGGTCGAACCGGGGGAACGTCTGGCCGGACGTGCACGCGAACGGACCGTCACCGCAGTCGCGTGAGCCGTTGCCGGAGAAGGCGCCGGAGGTGAACGGGTTGAACTGCACGACGATGCTGTCCTTGCTGAAGCTGGCGCCGAAATCGGTCGAGCTGGCGAAGGCTGCGCCCTCGGAGAAGTTGCTGCCCAGCGACTTGGTGCCGCCGGTGTTGGCATTCCAGGAGACGTACACCTGGCCGCTCGGCCCGATGGCGATGTTCGGGCCCTGGTTGTTGCAGATCGTGCTGATCTTCATCGGCGTGCTGAACGTGGCGCCGCCATCGGTCGACCGCGAGAACAGGATCTCGTTGCAGCCCCGGCCGTGGAAGTCGGACCACGCCGCGTAGACGTTGCCCGTGGCCTGGTCGACCTGGATCCCTGTCTTGTCGTTGAAGGAGCCCTGGCCGAAGGTGTTCGTGGCCAGGATCACAGTTCGCAGGTAGCGGGATCCGTCAGTGCTGGTGTCAGCCGGGTTGGACGGCGCGTAGGTGGCGACCCACACGTCGCCGGTGTTGTCGCGGAACGACGCCGAGGGCCCATCCTCGATTCCGCGGTTGAAGTTGTTGCCCATGAAGAAAACGTCGCCCTTGGCGTCCCAGGCCTGGACCGGGTCGCCGGCGGCAAAGGCGCCACCCAGCGCCATCTGGTGCACGGGACTCGCCGCGCCTTGCGACGAAGCGTCGTGCAGATACCCGGGAAGCAAGCTGTCGGCCCACGTCGCACCGCCGTCGCTCGAGCGGTAGAAACCGGCCCACGCGTCACCGTTGGTCGGGACCGTGCAGTAGTCGTTGCTGCCCGAAGTGCGCACCTGCGGGTTGCGCGGGTCGAGCGCCAGGGTCGGTTCGTTTTGCATGCGCCGGTCGATGCCGCAGCGGGCCAGCGTGGCGTCGGTGTAGCTGCCGCCACCGAGCTGGTCGGCACTCACGTACGTGCTTCCGACGTCATTGGTCACCCGGACGTTGGCCGGGGTCGTGATAGCTGCGCCGGGTGATGCCTGCGCCAGGACCACCACCAACGCGGCGCCCAGAATGGCGAAACGAAGTTTCCGCACCGCACCCTCCTTGATGAACCACCCGTGATGGGCTGCTGAATGAGCCTTAAAACTTGCCACAAAACGGGCCCGAGCGCCAGTCCCGTATTGGGACGCCTAGCTCACGAGGTCGGTCATCGGCCTGGCTTGTGCCGCGTTGCCAAGGCGCCCGACCCCCAGGAGGTCCTCGATGGTCGCCAGCAGCGAGTAGTGCGTGTACGGCCGGCTGCTCACCCGGTGGCCCTGATGAGGGGCGACGACCATCGACAGGACGCGGTTGCCGGCGCCGCCGTCGTCTTCATCCCAGACGACGAACAGAACCCCGCCCGAAGTCCACGCCTTTGACGCGGTGATCAACCCCACGGTCTGGCGCAGCCAATCGTCGCCCACGGAAACACTGCAGCTGTGCTCGTCGTGGCACATGTCAGGTGTGATCCAGCTGAACACCGGCGTGTTCCCTTTGAGATCGGCTGCCAGCAACGTGAGCGGCACGACGTTGACCGGGCAGCGGCCCCCGTAGTACGCGAACGGATTGTGGCCGGGGTCGTAGGGCACCGGGCTGTCAAGGCAGCCCGCGCTGCCGAGTCCGTCCATGTAAGCCCGCCAGCTCACGTGCGCCTGGCTGAGCTGGTCGCCGATGTCCTGGGCCGGCAGCGCGTGGTAGCTGTCGTCCGTCACCCCCCACGTGCTCCCCGAGGTCAGCGCCAGGTAGTTGGGAACGCTCGGATGCGCCACGGCCCGGTAGTTCGCGGCCTCCCGGTACGTCGCGGCCAGCGAGGCGGTGAACGAACCCGCAAGCGCCTCCTCGGGGGACTTGTTCTCCATGACGATCACGAAGACGTGTCGCGGCGGAGGCGCGGGGGCTGG
>Ga0209648_10002871_pt1 | contig 14354 bp, 13 predicted proteins | sample GraSoi2013_115cm_FD_185830 | JGI IMG/M metagenome (GOLD analysis project Ga0209648, IMG submission 185830) | Grasslands soil microbial communities from the Angelo Coastal Reserve, California, USA - Sample 9_17_2013_115cm (SPAdes) (version 2) | ecosystem: Environmental > Terrestrial > Soil >...
GTTGACATGTTTGTTGCCCCGGAACCGGATTCGCCCTACCTTAACTTTCGGCCCCTCGCGGACAACGAAAGTGATGCCGACGGCAGCCGGCGGGATGGGTCGCACTTCGGTGCGGATCGTGGCGAACTGACGCCCGTGCTCGGAGAGCAGTTGCTTCAGGGTAACTTCGGCCTTCTTGATCTTCGTCGGATCGTACTGGTTCTCAACCGCGAGTCCGACTTTGCGCTCCTTGAACCGGTCGAGCACGTCGCTGGTGGAAACCGCGTTCAGACCGGCGTAGTTGATCTCGCGGATGGTGGGCCGCTCTTTGAGGTAAATGTGAAGGATCCAGCCTTTGGCATTCTGTTCGCGCTCGAAGCGGATGTCCTCAAAGTAGCCTGTATTCCAGAGGGCGTTGAAGTCGCGTTCGATGGCGGCGGTGTCGTAGACGTCGCCGACTTTGGTGAAGATGCGGGCCTTGACCGTCTCGGCAGGTATGCGTCGGTTGCCGTGGACGCTGATGCCGACGATGAGGTCTTGTTGGCCGACGACGGGAACAGCCACGAGCAAGAGCGTCAACAGACCGAGGAGGCGATTCCAGACAGAACTGTGCTCCCAAACTCTTATGGTGGAAGGAGATGGAGAGCAAGACGGGTCTCGCTGCGAGCTCTTCTCGTGGCCGAGTCGCGGGGCACACACAGGTATGGCCTGATAATGGCGATGAATTGCAACTACCTCGAAAAACTAGAGTTAGGAAAACGGCAATTATACGGTAGAGAGTGAGAACCGTCCAAGGCAGGGGCGAATTTCCCTCTGGAGTCACGCCTGAAAAAGTTCTACCTCAACACAGACGGAGTAAAACGTCGCCGCGTTGCCCATGTCAGTAAGTTTTTCTGAGGTTAGTACATTGATATTGCGGCCGCCGGGGCCGAATCGCGCCCAATCGAGCCGGGCAGCGACGACTCCGGGATGCACCGAACCGTCCACCCGGGCCTTGAGGACAATCTCGCCGCGGGGGTTGAAGGCGCGAATTTGGTCGCCATCGCGGACGCCGCGGGCCGCGGCATCGGTGGGATGCATCTCGAGATCCCCGATCCATGGTTCCATCTGGCGGACGGATGGGAGGTTGGCGAAAGACGAGTTGAGATGGTTGTCAGGCTTGCGGGCGAGAAGTTCGAGCGGGAAACCGGCGGCTTTCGATCCAGATCCATGGCGCGATTCTCCGGGCGGAGAGAAGGCGACGACCGGATCGAGGCCCTGACGCTTCAGAGTTTCGCTGTAGAACTCGGCTTTGCCGCTGGGTGTCGGGAAGTTGCCATGGGCGAAGGGTAGGAATGGGGCTGCTGTTTCTGGCGAGCTGTGCTCGGCTGGACGGACGAATGCGTCCGTCCCTACCTGGTTCGTTGTGCTTTCGAAATTCAGGCGGATGCGATGCTCGCGTTCCAACCGGTCTCGCGTGATCCCTTTGAGTCTCGGATTGGGCGACTCCAGCGCGCGGTCGATCATGGAATCCACCGTTTCGCGGAAGCATTCGTCTTCAAAACCCATTCGTTCGGCGAGCGCGCGGAACATCTCGACATTGGACCGGCATTCGCCGAGCGGATCCATCGCCTGATTCGAAACCTGAAGGTAGTAGTGGCCGTAGGCCGTCTGCAGGTCTTTGTGCTCGAAAAAAGTGGTGGCGGGCAGCACGATGTCGGCGTAATCGGTGGTGTCGGTGAAGAACTGCTCGTGAACCACGGTGAAAAGATCGGAGCGCTTTAATCCGCGGACGACTTCGTTGTGGTTGGGGCAAACCGCTGCGGGATTCGAGTTGTACACAAAGAGCGCCTGAATGGGCGGCGCGGTCAACGAGTTCAGCACGCTGCCGAGTTGCACCATGTTGATGATACGGGCAGGGCGCCCCAGGGCTTTCTGCATCAACTCGGGCATTTCGAGCGCTTCTTTATTCAACCCGTAAGCGCCGCTGAGCGAGAGCTGGAGTCCGCCGCCGAGTTCTTTCCAGGATCCGGTCAGGCAGGGCAGCATGGTGACGGCGCGCATGGCCATTCCGCCGCCTTCGGAGCGCTGGATGCCGTAATTGACGCGGATCACGGACGGGCGCTGGGTGGCATACTCGCGAGCGAGCTTGCGAATGTCGTCAGCGGATATGCCGGTCCACTGAGCAACTTTTTCCGGCGGATACTGGTGCGCGCGAGCCTTTAGGTCTTCGAACCCTACGGTGTAGCGCGCGACGTAGTCGTCGTCGTAAAGATTTTCGTTGATGATGACGTGCATCAAGCCGAGAGCCAGCGCGGCATCGGTGCCAGGATTGATCGGCAGGTACCAGTCGGCTAATTTCGCCGTCCGCGTGCGGTACGGATCGATGACGACCAGCTTAGCGCCCTGGCGGCGAGCGTCTTCGATGAAGGGCCAGAGATGAACGTTGTTGCCGTGAATATTCGAGCCCCAGGCGATGATGTAGCGGGAATGCGCAAACTGTTCGGGCTCGGTGCCAAGCTTGACGCCAATTACCGATTTCAGGCCTTCCTCGCCGGCAGTGGAGCAGATGCTGCGCTCCAGTTGCGAAGCGCCCAGGCGGTGGAAGAAACGGCGGTCCATGGAAGCGCCATTGAGCGCGCCGAGCGTGCCGCCGTAAGAGTAGGGCAGGATGGATTCGGGGCCGTATTCCGCAACGATCTGGCGCAATCGATGCGCAATTTCGTCGAGAGCCTCGTCCCAGGAGATGCGCTCAAAAGCAGCCGGTGGAGCGACGGGCGCCCCCGCCCGTCCTTCCAACTCGAAGCTTCTATCATGTGTGGCGCGGGCGCCCTCGCCCGCGTTCGCACCATCCGCGCCCGTTCCCTTCGGCTTCACCCGTCGCATGGGATACAGCACGCGATCTGGCGAGTACACGCGGTCCAGATACTTGGCGACTTTGGCGCAAAGGAATCCGCGGGTAACGGGATGCTCGGGATCGCCCTGAATTTTGGTGGCGCGGCCGTCATCGATGGTGATCAGGACGCCGCAGGCGTCAGGGCAGTCGTGCGGGCAGGCGGCGTGGACGACGCTCTTCATTCACGGATTATAAAAGATTCCGTAGAGACGGGGCTTGCCCCGTCTGCCGCCGCTGCTGGTGTGACCTGGGTTGCTAGGAGTACGGCTTGCACCTTAGAATGACAAGCCTCGAGGGACCACCGATGCCTCCCACCCTAGCAAACGGCAAGATCTGCTACATCGAGATGCCCGCAGCCGACATTGTGCGCTCTTCAAACTTCTACAAACAGGTCTTCGGCTGGAACATCCGGAAACGCGGCGATGGCAGCACCTCCTTTGACGATACGACGGGCGAAGTGAGCGGCACATGGGTACTCGGGCGCCCGCCGGGCGCAGCGCCCGGCCTCCTTCTTTACGTCATGGTCGACAGCGTGGCCGCAACCCTTGAAGCCATCGTCGCCAACGGAGGCGAGATCGTGCAGCCCATCGGCGCCGACGCGCCCGAGATCACTGCGAGGTTCCGAGATCCAGCAGGAAACGTGATCGGCCTCTATCAACAACCGGCCTGATCCCGGCGATCGGCGGCCTCCGATCTTCACTCGAGACTGCACTCGACGCTACTTGAATTCCAGCACTTCTTTTTCTTTGGCTTTGCTCATCTCTTCCATCTTCTTGATTTCGTCGTCGGTTAGCTTCTGGATTTCGTCAAGCGCGCGCTTCTCGTCATCCTCGGCGATTTTCTTGTCTTTCAGCGCCTTCTTAATGGCGTCGTTACCGTCGCGACGGATGTTGCGCACCGCGGTGCGATGCTCTTCGAGAATCCGGTGCAGATGCTTGACCATCTCCTTGCGGCGCTCTTCGGTGAGCGCGGGAATAGGCACGCGCACTAGCTTGCCGTCGTTCATCGGATTGAGGCCAAGATCGGCGCCGCGAATAGCCTTTTCGATCACCGCAAGCTGCGACCCATCGAACGGTTGCACCGTGATCATTTGCGGCTCGGGCGCGTGAATCTGGGCGATCTGGTTGAGCGGCATCTGCGACCCGTAGTAGTCGACCGAAACGGTGTCGAGCATGTGAACGTTCGCTCGCCCAGTACGCGTGGCCGCCATTTCGCGGCGGAAGTCTTCCACCGCCTTGTCCATGCGCGTCTTAAGTGTTGCGTAGACTTCTTTCAGGGCAGGATGAGCCATGGCTCGGAGCTCCTAGCATGCAGTGGAATCAAAACCGTAAATTATAAACCCAAGTGTGAGGTCGGAGGTTAGAGGTCAGATTGCAGAGGTGAAACCATGGGTTCTCACCTCTGCAATCTGACCTCGAACCTCTGACCTTTCTACGCGCTGACCAGCGACCCGATCTTCTCACCCAACACAACGCGCCGGATATTGCCGCGTTGGTTCAGGTTGAAAACGATGATGGGGAGATTATTGTCCTTGCACAGCGAGATGGCGGTCGAGTCCATGACCTTAAGGCCCAGCTTCAGAACGTCCATGTAGGTAAGTTGCGAAAATTTCTTGGCATCCTTCACTTTCATCGGGTCGGCGTCGTAGATGCCGTCCACTTTGGTGGCTTTGAGGATGGCATCGGCTTTGATTTCCATGGCGCGCAACGAGGCGGCGGTATCCGTCGAGAAATACGGGTTGCCGGTGCCTCCGGCAAAGATGACGACGCGTCCTTTTTCAAGATGCCGGATGGCTCGGCGCCGAATGAAGGGCTCGGCAACCTGGTTCATCTCAATGGCTGTCTGCACACGAGTGAAGACGTTCTGTTTTTCGAGAGCATCCTGCAGTGCCAGCGCGTTGATGACGGTGGCCAGCATGCCCATGTGATCGGCGGAGACGCGATCCATGTCCTTGGCCTGCTCGGCAACCCCGCGAAAGAAATTGCCACCGCCCACGACGATGGCCATCTGGATGCCGAGAGTGCGTACATCGGCAAGTTCGGCCGCGATTTCGTGAATGCGGGTGGTGTCGACGCCGAAGCCTTGAGTCGCGGCAAGGGCTTCGCCGGAGATTTTTAACAAGATGCGCTTGAAGATCGGTGCAGACATGGCAGGTCGGGTCCTTCACTTCGCACAGGATGACTAGCTACGATGACTAGCCTACGTGGGGAGAAGCATAAACGAAAGGGGCGCCGCAGCGCCCCTGAATTATTCGGCTGCTACTTGGCAACCGGCGCAGACGCCTCGCCGCCCTCGTCCGGCGGGTTGTCCGGCTTTGCGCTGGTGAAGGCGACGGTAGCGGTGGCATCGCCGACCTTGAAGCGGGCAAAGCGCCGCACGGCGATGTTCTCGCCGAGCTTCCCCACCTTGGCGGCGATAAGCTGCGCGATGTTGATAGTCTGGTCCTTTATGAAGGGCTGCTCGAGCAGGCAGACTTCTTCGTAGAACTTTTCCATCATGCCGGCGACCATCTTCTCGGCGATGTGTGCAGGCTTGCCGCTGGCAATGGCCTTCGCGAGATAGATGTCCTTCTCGCGGGCGTAATCTTCCGGCGTGACGTCTTCTTTCCGCACATACTTCGGATCGCTCGCCGCGATGTGCATGGCGATGTCGTGGACCAGCTCTTTGAAGTCCTCGGTGCGCGCCACGAAGTCGCTTTCGCAGTTGACCTCGACCAGTACGCCGATCTTTCCTCCGGCGTGGATGTAGTGTGCCACCGAGCCTTCGCTGGTCACCCGGGTAGCCTTCTTGGCGGCGACCGATAGACCTCGTTTGCGCAGCCAGACGATCGCCGCTTCCAAGTCGCCATTCGAGTGAGTCAGCGCCTGCTTGCAGTCCATCATCGGTGCACCGGTTTTGTCGCGAAGTTCTTTGACCTTTGCGGCAGAAATATTCGGGCCCTTGTTGTCGTCAGGTTCTGGACTTACTGGGGTAGCCATGATTTTTGAGTTCCTTTGCTTCTACAAAACTCGACCCGCGCACAGGCAAGCTGCGCGGGTCAGATCTGGTGCTTGCGAGTAGCCAGCAGCTAGAAGCTTCTAGCCGATACTAGAACCGGCGCGTCTCGGCCTGCAGCTCGTCGACGTCTTCGGTAGCGGCTGAGGGTCGTTTGCGCGTGCCCTTGCCCAGCACGTCTTCCATCCGAATCTCTTCGCCTTCGGGTACCGCACCTTCGGATCCGGCAGCGGCCGCGGCCGTTGCGCTCTCGGCTGCGACTTCGGCAAGCACGTCTTCGGCGACCGGGATCGGTACTACCGGCTCCGGCTCTGCCACCGCCTGAATGTCCGCCATCTGCTTGTCGTCCCTGGCATGGACGCCCTCGGCAATCGACTCCGAGATCTTCGAGGTGAACAGCCGGATCGCCCGTAGTGCGTCGTCGTTGCCCGGTATCACGTAATCCACTTCGCTCGGGTCGCAGTTCGTGTCGACCACGGCGACTACGGGGATGCCCAGCTTACGCGATTCGCGCACCGCGATCTGCTCTTTATTGGAGTCGACGACGAAGATCGCATCCGGCAACCGCGTCATGTTCTTGATTCCGGCGAGATTCGCCTGCAGGTGCTTGCGCTCGCGCTCAAGTTTGATCACTTCTTTCTTCGGAAGCAGATCGTAACGGCCATCGGTGGCCATTTCGTCGAGTTCCTTGAGTCGCTTCACGGATTTCTGTACGGTGACCCAGTTGGTCAGCAGGCCGCCCAGCCAGCGCTGGTTCACGTAGAACATCGAGCAGCGCTGCGCCTCTTCCGCGATTGCATCCTGCGCCTGGCGCTTGGTGCCAACGAAGAGGATGATTCTGCCGTCAGCGGCCAGTTCCTGCACGAATTTCGACGCCTCTTTGAACATCTTCAGCGTCTTCTGCAGATCGATAATGTAGATACCATTGCGCTCACCAAAGATGTATTCCTTCATCTTCGGGTTCCACCGCTTCGTCTGATGCCCGAAGTGAACGCCTGCCTCGAGCAACTCCTTCATTGTGATATTCGCCAATCAACCTCCTCAGTTGGTCTGCATCCGGACACTAAAAGGCCCCGGATTGCCATTCCCGTCCACCCCGCCTTCGGGGGAGGTGGGGGGATGAATTTTAAAAACAGCTATCAGCCGTCAGCACTCAGCCTTCAGCTAAACCCAAAACCTTACCGCTTGCTGAACTGGAAGCGCTTGCGTGCGCCCTTCTGTCCGTACTTCTTGCGCTCTTTGGCTCGCGGATCACGCGTAACTAGCCCCTCGGCCTTCAGCTTCGCGCGAAATTCAGCATTGAACACCATGAGCGCGCGCGTAATGCCCAGGCGGACCGCGTCGGCTTGTCCAGCGACTCCGCCGCCGCACACATTCGCTAGCACGTTGAAAGTGGCCGCGCTATCGGTCGAGACCAGCGGCCGCTTCGCCGCGATACGCTGTGAGGGCGTCACAAAGTATTCATCGAACGCCTTACCGTTAACCTTGAACTCGCCGCTGCCAGGACGAAGAAAAACGCGCGCGATCGCCGTCTTCCGGCGTCCGGTTCCGTAGTATTGAACAGTTTCTGCCATTTAAGCATTTAGCACTTAGCATTTAGCAATAAGCCAAACCACCGCGTGCTTCAACCCTTTCCAAAATTATGCGGTGCCGGTTCTCACAAGACCTAAGACCTGACACCTGCGACCTGACACCTTGTTTGCTACGCAAACACCTTCGCTTCGGGCTTCTGCGCCTCGTGCGGGTGCTTGTCGCCTCGGTACACCTTCAGCTTCGTAAACATTTGCTTGCCCAGTTTGTTCTTGGGAAGCATGCGTGACACGGCGTCTTCAATCACCAGTTCCGGCTTGCGGACCATGCGCTTCTTCATTTCTTCGGAGCGCAGTCCGCCGGGATACCCGGTATAGCGGTGATAGACCTTCTGATCGGCCTTCATGCCGGTGATCTTGATCTTCTCGGCGTTGATGATGACCACGTGGTCGCCGGTATCGATAAACGGCGTGTACTTCGGATTCTCTTTGCCCATCAGAATGCGGGCCACGCGCGAGGCGAGGCGGCCGAGCGGAAGTCCGCTCGCATCCACCACAAACCACTTGCGCGCAATATCTCCCTGTTTTGGGAAATAGGTTGACATCGGAAATCTCCCAGAAAATTAAAGAACGCTATGAAGACCGCTGAGTGCCCTAATCAACAGATTATCCACGCAGAACGCGCGCTAGGTGTTCCAGGCGGGCAGCCGCAGGACTTCCAAAGGCCTTTAGAATAGCCCAGCGTCGACGCGCTTGTCAACGAAGAGGTTCAGCGGCAAGGGGTTACCGGAAGCACCTGCCCCCCAATCAGCGGACTTCCTAACCACAAAGGACACGGAAGGAACACAGGGGACACCGATCGGGAATCGGGTTTGCTCTGTGACCCCTGATGTGGTTCAAGCTCTCCTGTGCCCGGGCAAGCATCCAACGCCGAATCAGCTATGGCGCCGAAATCTTGAACAGATTATTCGTCAGGTCGCTTTCCGGAACACTGCCATCGTTGACCACGATTTCTCTCGCCGTGCCGGGCAATTCCACCCGCGTGGTGGCTGTGCCTTTGGCGCGCACCTCAATCCGCTTCGTGATCTCGCCGCCTTCAAACAATATGGTGAACGGAACTTCCGCCCCTGCGTTGCCAAGGTTCTCCAGCGTTACCGTAATAAACTGGACACCTTTTTCCGTCTTCCACGGATGCACCGACTGCACATGGAAATCCGGCAGACCGCGATCCTGATACACCCAGTCGTCGAAGAACCAACCCAGGTCTCGCTTGGCGGCGGATTCAATCAACTGCTCCACATACTTTGGGGCTTTGTCATTGTCGTTGTCGTCCTCCGCCCGATACTTGCGAATGGCCTGTTTCAACGCATCGTCGCCAACCATGTCGCGTAGCATCCACCACACATACGCAGCCTTGCTGCGATAGTAGGTTTCATCAAGGGTCCAGGCCAGCGATTTGCCAACGCTCTTTTCCCCCAAGCTCTTCTGGTCGACGTTCTTCTGCAAAGCGGCCGACACTTCTTTTTCTGAATCAAGAAAGGCCGCGCGGTGCAGTCCAAGGAAATCGAGCGCCGCCTGGCGTCCACCTTGCTCCTGGCGATACATCGCCTCCGCAAAGTGAGCTAGACCCTCGTAGACCCATGGTCTCGACGATGGCAAAGCGGAATGGACCAGTTCGTGAACCAGGTTGATTCCGGCGAGCTTCGAGTCCTCCGCGGCCATGGACGCCATTAGCAAGGTGCCGCTCTCAAACGGAGCCGATTGTGGATCGGAAAAATCGGCGATTGCAACTGGTGCGCTCGGCTTGCCAAACCATCCGCTCACAAACTTCATTGCCGGATCGAGCGCGTTGGAATAAGTCGCCGCTCCTGCTTCGTGGCCAGGAAAAGTGAACAGATTCAAGGGAGCTTTCGACACGGCGACATACTTCGCCACTACGAGGGTCGGGGTGACTGTACCGAGGCGCTTGTCGTCGCAGAGCGCAAGCGCGGACCAAATCCGCCCATACTCTGCGGAACCTCCTCCGCGGGCTCCGCACAGAACAGTGGGAGGTCCTTCACCGCCTTCGCCAGGAAGACCGAGAACGGCCTTGAATTCGCTTCCTGCCTCTCTCGCCTTCCATCGATCCACCACCTCAAACAAACTGTTGCCCTCAGAGAAATCCGCCGACTCGGTCGTAATCGGATACCACGCCACATATCCCGCGCCGCGCACCGCCGTGAATGATGGACTGATCTGGTCCCAGCTCGAACGTCTGGCGATTTCTTCCGGTATTCCGATCCGCGTCAGCCGCGTTGTATCCAGCGGAATCACGCCCTCGTAGCCGATTTCGAGCTCCACGGAATCTTTCGGCTTGATGTCGGCGGGCAGTGTAACGATGGCTTCTGAAAGCGCGCCTGTGTGGTCAATGTCGGAAATGTAGGATTGCGAAACAAACTGGACGGCCTTGCCGTCCACCCGAATCGAACGCCAGTTGAGAGATGACGAAATCTGCAGGGCTGCGATCTTCTGCGGATGCGCCGAATCGTTGCGCAACGTGATCTTGCCCCGGGCACCGAGCCGCTGCTGCTCCGGTTCCAGACGAATCTCCAAATCGTATTTCGCAATGGTGAAGGCTTCGCGCTCTAAGGCCCACGCCGCTGAAGCGAAACCGCAGAGAACGCAAATGACGCAGAAGAACTTCATGATTTCTTGGATGCGCCCAGCCGTCTCTGCCGCACAACTTCATACAGCATCACACCCGCAGCTACCGATACATTCAGCGATGGCACCTTCCCCAGCATCGGAATCGACACCAGGAAATCGCAGTGTTTGCGCACCAGGTCGTGCAGCCCCTTGCCTTCGGCGCCGAGCACGATGGCGCAATGCATCTTGTAGTCAACCGCATCGTAAGTTTTCTCGCCGCGTTCGTCCAATCCAACGACCCACATATCCTTCTCCTTCAATTCCTCGAGCGCGCGCGATATGTTCGTGACTTTGGCGACCGGAAGGTGTTCGCTCGCCCCGGCAGAAACCTTCGCCACCGCCGCTGTAACCGCAGCCGAGCGGCGTTCTGGAATCACCACACCATCGGCTCCGGCCGCGTCCGCGGTGCGCAGAATCGCTCCCAGATTGTGCGGATCCTCGACGCCATCCAGCACAACGATCAGCGACTGCTCGCCGTGGCGCGACGCCACAATGTCATTGAGATTGCTATATTGTTTTGCTGAAGTCGCGGCCACCAGTCCTTGATGCGCTGCGTTGCCGGCAATTTCGTCGAGTTCCACGCGCGACAAAACACGCACCGGAACGCCGATCTTGCGGCACTCGTCAATCACCCGTTTCAGCCGAATATCGTTTCGCTCTTTGGCGACAGCGACCCACTCGAAGTTGCGTCCGCGCGCCTTGAGCGCCTCCGTAACCGTATTAATTCCATAGAGAATATTCACGCGGATTAGTTTACCGCGTGCGCGTCCCGACTAAATTCTTCACCACAGGGACACATAGGAACACAGGGGAAAGCTCGAGAAATTCCCTGTGTTTCTCGGTGTCCCCTGTGGTTATGTTTTTTTGCAGTTTGCTAGACTGAAATGTCAGGGAGTCTCTCTTGAACAACGTGTACATCCTCTCCGCCGCGCGCACGCCCATCGGCAAGTTTGGAGGCTCGCTCGCCGCGCTCTCCGCCGCGGATCTGGGCGTGGTCGCCGCGAAATCAGCGCTCGAACGCGCCGGAGTGCAGCCGCAGCAGGTGGAAGAGACGATCTTCGGCAACGCGCGGCAGGCGGGAGGCGGTCCCAATCCCGCGCGACAAATCTCCATCCGAAGCAGCATCCCTCAGGAAGTTCCCGCCTACACGGTGAACAAGGCCTGTGCGTCCGGCCTCAAGTCCATCGCACTGGCATTCCAGGAGATTGCTACCGGCAACCTGGAGTGCGTGCTGGCGGGAGGGACCGAGTCGATGTCGCGCCTTCCTTATTATCTCGAGGGCGCTCGCTGGGGATATCGTCTCGGCCATCAAGAACTCGTCGATGGCATGGTTCGCGACGGATTTTTCTGCCCCATGGCGAAGATGCTCATGGGCGAGACCGCTGAGATTCTGGCCGCGCAGTACAATATCTCGCGCGAAGAGCAGGATCGGTTCGCGCTCGAATCGCAGCAGCGCGCCGCAGCCGCGCAATCCAGCGGACGCTTCGATGCCGAAATTGCTCCGGTCACAATCGAAGGCAAGAAGGGAACAACCGTATTCTCACGAGATGAACATTTGTTTCTCGACGCGACCCCCAACGCGATGATGGAGAAGATGGCCAAGCTGGCTCCAGTTTTTTCCAAGACCGCCACCGGCACCATCACTGCCGGAAATTCTTCGGGCATCACCGACGGCGCGGCGGCGGTAGTGCTGACGAGTGAGAAATTCGTCCAGCAGAATAATCTGAAACCGCTGGCGCGAATTCTCGCCACGACTTCCGCGGGCGTGGACCCGCGCCTGATGGGCATCGGACCGGTGCCGGCGATCCGCAAGATGGAAAAGAAACACGGCCTCAATCTCAACGCCTTCGATCTGGTCGAACTGAATGAAGCCTTCGCCGCCCAGGTGCTGGCCTGCGATCGCGAATTGCATTTCGATCGCGAGAAACTCAACGTCAACGGTGGCGCCATCGCCCTCGGCCATCCCATCGGCTGCACTGGGACGCGCATCACGGTGACGCTGCTCCACGAAATGCTCAAGCGAAAAGCGCGCCTCGGCTTGGCCACGCTCTGCGTCAGCGGTGGCATGGGCATGGCGCTGGCTATCGAAAATGCTTCGTCGGGGAGCGGTTAGTGGAGAGCCGGGTGTCCCCCGCCCGGCCGCACCGCCAGACACCACAAGGGCGTCAGGATGCTGATTCTAGCGCTTCTTTGGTCATTGACACTGGCGGCTTACCCGCTGCGGTAGATATACTCACTATCAAGGATATGGCAATCGCCGCCGCAACTGCGGGTTCCACCAGCTCGGCTCGAAACCCTATGCCCCTCTCCGCGGTCATCGTCGACGACGAACAACTGGCACGCGACGAGCTCGCCTACCTGCTCAAGAACCTGGACGATGTGAACGTAGTCGCGCAGGGCAAGAACGGCCTGGAAGCCATCACCCTGATCCGCGAACACAATCCGGACCTGGTGTTTCTCGACGTCCAGATGCCGGGCCTGGACGGTTTTGGCGTAATCAAGAAGCTGCTCGACCGCAAGGTCCCGCTTCCCAAAATTGTCTTTGCGACCGCCTTCGATCAATACGCGGTGAAGGCCTTCGAGGTAAACGCGGTGGACTACATCCTGAAGCCATTCGATAAGAAGCGAGTGGCCCTCTCCATCGAGAAAGCACGGGCAAAAATTGCTGCGGGTGGCGGCCCGGAGGAAAAATTTGAAACCCTGGTGCGGATGTTGGAATCGCAGAAGCCACAGACGGCCAAGATTCTGATCAAGGCCGCGGGCAGGTTATTCCTGGCCGATCCGAAGGATATCTGCTACGCGACCATCGAAGATGGCGTGATCACGGTGGCCACCAGCGGCCATGTGGGCATGGAAGGCCAGTCGAACTGCCGCACGCTGGAAGAACTCTTCGACAATCTCGACCCCAGTTTGTTCTGGCGGGCGCACCGGTCCTTTCTGGTCAACATCAATCACATCCGCGAAGTCGTACCCTGGTTCAAAAGCTCCTACCAGTTGCGCATGGACGACAAAAAACAGACGGAAATTCCGGTGAGCCGCGCTCAGACCCGCCGCCTGCGGGAACTGTTCAACCTGTGACGAGAATTGGTAGAAAACAATTGGTAATTGTGTAATTGGTAATTTGGTAATTCGATCCCGTGTCCCCCTCTCGGCGTCTCCTTGCTCTGATTTTCAAATCACCAGATTACCCGATTACCAAATTGCAAAATTGTTCTAGTCGGGTTTGCACGAAAAAGGGGGCGGACGCGAAAACAGCTGGTCGTCCGCCCCGGGGAGGGATTTCGCTCAGGAAGCAATGGCTTGCAACGCGATCCGGTTGGGAATCACCAGCGTCGCACCCTCAAGCCGAATTAGATCTTTTCGCTTCATATCGCTCAATAAGCGGGTTACGGTTTCTCGAGAAGACCCGATCATTTGGGCAATTTCCTCATGCGTGAACTCCGTGGATACGCGGAGTCCCCAGTTGCGCGGCTCGCCCGAGACCCAAGAGAGCAGCAGGCGCGCGAGCTTCTCCGTCGAGCTGCGGGCAAGCAGCAGTTCGTACACATCGTCGAACGAGGTCGTGACCTCGCGCGCCAGCATGGTGGCGCACGCCAGCGCGGCGTGGCTGTCGCTTTCGATCAACCGCAGGAAGCTGTCGCGTTCGACGAACTTGATCTGGCAAAGCTCGATGGTGGTGACCGTAATCGGGGAGGGCCGCCCGGAGACGACCGCGCTCAGTCCCAGCACCTGGCGGTCTCCGGCAATTTTCAGGATGATCGTCTTGCCATCGCGGGCCACGACCGAGAGCTTGGCACGGCCGGAACAGGCGATGTACACACCGCGCGGAATTTGACCTTCCGTCATCAGAGTGGCATTGCTCGGATACAGCGTCAGGTGCCCCATCCCGTTGAACTCCGACATCAGCGGCTGAGGCAAATTGCAGAAGTCGCTATTGTGCCTCAGGGTGCAGCTCAAACAGTCGTTGGGAATCGCAAAGCGACGGGGCAAACCCATATCAAACTCCTCCTGGTCGGCATAACTCGGCTCGCGGACTCATTCGCCGGGGGGAGCGTAAATGCGCCACGTGGAGAAACGGTGCACACCAACTGCCACATACTCGAATGGACTAAATGGCTGTAACTTCACCGCTTAGGATGGTCTGAAGGAACAGCTTGCCCAAAACAGATGCCATAACACCGGCCCGGCTGCCGATAGTTCGGCAGACACGAGGTTCGTATCAGGTCATCGCTCTAGCGACGACGTCGACGTGCGCGGCGAAGGGGGCTCCAGAATTAGAGCTGGATTCGACG
>Ga0209648_10002874_pt1 | contig 14351 bp, 11 predicted proteins | sample GraSoi2013_115cm_FD_185830 | JGI IMG/M metagenome (GOLD analysis project Ga0209648, IMG submission 185830) | Grasslands soil microbial communities from the Angelo Coastal Reserve, California, USA - Sample 9_17_2013_115cm (SPAdes) (version 2) | ecosystem: Environmental > Terrestrial > Soil >...
GAGCAGTACCGCAGGAAGTACCAGGACGAGTCGACGAACGTGTCCATCGTGTCGGTGTCCCTGCGCGCGGGCCCGCCGCACTTCGGGCACTCCACGTTTACCCAGTCGGCCGCGGCGGCCAGCGGCGACACGCCCTTCGGCACCAGATCCTGCCCGCGCAGGTCGGGCAGGACGACGGGCAGCTGGTCGTCGGGAACCGGGATCTCGCCGCAGGACGGGCAGTGCACGATCGGGATCGGTGTGCCCCAGAACCGCTGCCTGGAGACCAGCCAGTCGCGCAACCGGTAGCTGACCGCCGCCTCGCCCTGGCCGCGCTCGGCCAGAATCTCCGTGATGCGGCGGATCGCCGCCGCCTTGGGCAACCCGTCGAGCGGCCCGGAGTTGACCATCATGCCGTCACCCGCGGTGGCCACGCCCGTCTGCGCCGGGTCGGGCTCACCCGTGTCGAGTACCACGCGCACGGGCAGCCCGAACGTCCGGGCGAAGTCGAGGTCGCGCTGGTCGTGCGCGGGGACCGCCATGATCGCCCCGGTGCCGTAGCCGGACAGCACGTAGTCCGCCGCCCACACCTGGATCCGCTCGCCATTCACCGGGTTGACCGCGTAACGGCCGAGGAAGATCCCGGTCTTCTGCCGCTCGGCCGACTGGCGCTCGATGTCGGACAGCTTGCGGACCTCGGCCACGTAGGTTCGGAGCGCGTCCAGGCGGTCGGGCGTACACAGTTCCCCGGCCAGCGGCGAGTCGGCCGCGACGACGAAGAAGGTGGCCCCGTACAGGGTGTCCGGCCGGGTCGTGAACACGGTGACGGGCTCGTCCCGCCCCTCGATCACGAAACGGACCTCCGCGCCCTCGGATCGCCCGATCCAGTTGCGCTGCATGAGCAGCACGCGCTCCGGCCACTTTCCCTCGAGCTGTGCCATGTCCTCGAGCAGCCGGTCCGCGTATTCGGTGATCTTGAAGTACCACTGGGTCAGCGTGCGCCTGATGACCTCGGCGCCGCACCGCTCACACCGCCCGTCGATGACCTGCTCGTTCGCGAGCACGGTCTGGTCGACCGGGCACCAGTTCACGTACCCGTTGCCGCGGTAGGCGAGGCCACGCTCGTAGAAACGCAGGAACAGCCACTGGTTCCAGCGGTAGTACTCGGGGTCACAGGTGTGCAGCCGGGTCGACCAGTCGAACGACACCGCGTACCGGCGGAACGACGCGGCCTGCGTCTCGATGTTGGCGTAGGTCCAGTCGGCGGGATGGGCGTTGCGCCTGATCGCCGCGTTCTCCGCCGGCAGCCCGAACGCGTCCCAGCCGATCGGATGCAGCACGTCGAGGCCGCGGTGGAACAGGTACCTGGCCACCGCGTCGCCGATGGCGAACGCCTCGCCGTGCCCCATGTGCAGGTCCCCGGACGGGTAGGGGAACATGTCGAGCACATAGGCGCGCTGCCGGGTATCCGCCGGGTCGCCGGACGCGCGGAACAGGCCGAGCTCGGCCCAGCGGGCCAGCCATTTGTCCTGGACATTCCGCGGGTCGTACTGGACGGCATCGGCCCGCGCGCCACGCGGAGGCTGCGCCACACGTTCCGGCTGCGCAGCGTTGCCCGGCTGCGCAGGGTGATCCGGCTGTGCCTGCTGGCCGGCTCCGGCGGTCTCGGCGGCTGTCATCGTTCCCTCACGGCTTTCTCGATCCTGCGCGGCGTGCTCCGAGCCCGCGCCGCGCTCGCGGCCCTGCGAACAAATAAAATGGCCCCCCGGTCACGAGGGGCAGCCGCGCCGACGGCAGGAAGGCCGACGCGGCTAGGTAAGGAGCAGCCGACCGGGACGCATGCTGTCAGGGTAGCGCACGATGTGTCCTGGCCGGACACCATCGCGTGCGCGGCCCCGGCTGCCGTGCAGTGTTGACGTAGCAGGGTCACGCAGCATGGCCCAAATTATTGAATAGTCGTCACCTTATTGAATAGTCGTCACCCGAAGGCGAATGCTATCAATTGTTTTTAGCCCTTGACCGGGCCTTGTGCTGCCAATATGGTCATCAGCAACCTGCCGGTGAGCACTTCTCAGCGCCTTCGGCGTGGCATTCTACTTGGCGTCTAGGCCCTAGGGCACGTGCCCGTGGGCACAGTACTTCATTGAGTTTTCTGTCGGTCATTTCCGGGTTTGCGCGGCGGCGGTTTCGCGCTCGCGCCTCCGGGTCCGGGGGGCATCCCGCCTTCGCCGGGTGGGAATCCGCGGTCGCCCACGGGCTGGTGCCGCCGCTGGTCGCGCGGCTGCGGTGGGTCCGGGGCTCGCTCCGGCTGGCACAGGGGGAACAGGTGGACGTTCGGGGGCGTGCGGCCCGCATGTGGCCGGTTCGGGACGTTGCTGCCGGGCCGTGGGCTGACAGCAACGTCGATTCCGGCAAGTGCCGGTTCAGGGTTTCACCGGCCGGCGCAATGATTTTGGCCGCAACCGCCGCCAGGCATTTGCCCGGTGCTTTCAGTGCGATGTTCGCTGCCGTGTTCGCGGCGGCGGGCCGCGGGGTCGCCGCCGGCCGCCACGCGGCGCCTGGCCGCCAGGTCAGCATCGGCCGCCACGCGGCGGCCGGCCGACGCGGCGCAGCCGGGCGCAACGCGATCGCGGGCGGTCCGGCCTCCTGCGCCCCGGCGGGTCACTCCACAGCCAGCACCGGAGCCGACCATGTCTGAGCAGGCAATCGCCATCGTCGGGCTCGCCTGCAGGTACCCCGGCGCGCCCGACCTCCAGTCCCTTTGGGACCTGGTGCGCACCGGGCGGCAGACGTTCCGCCGGATCCCGCCGGGCCGGCTCGACCTCGACGGTTATGGCCACTATGGCCGCGGCGACGATGGCCACGGCGACGATGGCGCACCGGACCTGCGCACGCGGTGGACGGTGCCTGCTCGTCGTCCCTGATCGCGGTCGCTGGCGCCTGCGCCGCGCTGGCGGCGGGGGCGACCTCGACTTCGCGCTGGCCGGCGGGGTGGACATCGGTCTGGACCCCGTCGACCTCGTCGGGCTGGCCAGGGCGGGCGCGCTCGCCACGCAGGAGATGCGCATCTACGACGCCACACCGACCGGGTTCCTGCTCGGTGAAGGCTGCGGCATCGTCGCGCTGATCCGGGCCGAGGACGCCCACGCGACCGCGGTGCCCGTCTACGCCGACATCACCGGCTGGGGGATCTCATCCGCCGGCAACGGCCGCGCCATCTCGGGACCGGACGGCCTGCTGCTCGCGCTGCGCCGCGCCTACAAACGGGCCGAGGCCGATCCGGCGCACGTCCAGCTGTTCGAAGGGCACGCGGCCGGGATCGCCGCGAGCGACCTCGCGGAACTGACCGCGCTCACCTCGTTGCGCGCGGACGCGCCGCCGCGTGCCGCACAGCCTGCCGCGCTGGGCTCGATCAAGGCGAACATCGGTCACACCAGGGCCGCGGCCGGCGTGGCCGGCCTGCTCAAGGCCGTGCTCGCGATGTCGGCGGGTACGCTGCCCCGACGACGGGCTGCCAGCAGCCGCATCCGCTGCTTCGCGGCGCGCCGGCGGTGCGTGTGCTCGCCGCGGCGGAGCCGTGGCCGAACGGGCAGCGGCCGGCTCGCCGCTCGTGCTCGACGGCGTGCACGACGACGGCTGGTTCTTGCTTCGCGCCGGGGACGCCGCGCTAGCCAGTACGGTCGTGGCGGTCAGCGGTGTGACCAGCCCGGTAGCTGTGGCGATCATGACGGCGCGAGGTTCGGGCCAGGCTGGAGCCGGGTTCGGGCCAGACTAGAGTCAGTACCCGTGACCGCTGTTTCGCCGACTCCGCGCGGGCCTTCGCCGCGCCGTGCCGCGCGGCGCGCGGCGGCGGCGGGGCCAGGTGTACCGCGTCCGGCCAGCCGATGAACACGGCGACAGGTGCGGGCTTCCTCGAACCTGCGGAGTGGTTCGCGAGCCTGCCGACCGTGTACCTGGCCGCCGGTGCGCTGATCACCGACCCGAGCGGCCGGGTACTGCTTGTGAAGCCGAACTACCGCGACCACTGGGCGGTGCCCGGGGGTATCTGCGAACAGGGCGAGCCCCCGCACGAGGCATGCGCCCGCGAACTGCTCGAAGAACTCGGGCTCCCGATTCCCGCCGGCCCGCTGCTCGTCGTGAACTGGACGGCACCCGAGGGCGAGCGCCCCAAATCGATGATGCACTTCGTGTTCGACGGCGGCACGCTGCGTGACGGTAGCGAGATTCGGCTGCAGTATGAGGAACTCGACGAGTACCGGTTCGTCGAGCCGGGCGCGGTGACGTCATACCTGCCGGACTACAGCGTGCCGCGGATCGGCGCCGCGCTGCGCGCCCGCGCCGAACGGACGGTGATCTACCTGCCGTCGGGCGAGCCTTATCCAGCCTGACGCCTGCGTGCTCCCGGCATGAGTCATGACCGCGCGCGGCTCAGCGTGATCGTGGTCCAGGCGCCGATGTGGATGCGGTCTCCTTCGGCCACGTCGACCGGCGTGGCGATCTCGACCGCGGCCGGCCCGTCGTTGATCACGGTGCCGTTGGCGGACCCCGGGTCAAGCAGCTGCCAGCCCCCGTCCGGCCGGGCGATCAGCACCGCGTGCAGGTGCGAGACTCCAGGATCGAGTGGCGGCCCGGTCAGATCGATCTCCGGTGACAGGCCGCGCGAGACACTCCGCCTGCCAATCCTGACCTCGGTCCCGGCCAGCGCGAAGGTGCGCTGCGGGCAGTAGGCAGGGAACTCGATCGCGCCGGCGTCCGGCCCGTCCCTGGCTATCACGGCGTCGTAGTAGCCGCGGTCCGCGGTGACCACAGCGGTCCAGGTGGCCGGCGTCTCGGGCTGTCCTGGTGGCGCCGCAGGCGCGGCCTCCTGCGGCGGCGCCGCCTGCACGGGCGGCGTCGTGGTGCCCGTGACGAAGTCGCGTCCGCAGCCCTCGCAGAACCGCCCGGTCCGCGGCGCGCCGCACTGCGGGCACGTCGCGGTTTCGGGCGAGGCGCTGGCCGGTGCACTGCTGGCCGACGGGCCAGGCGGCGCGGTGGCTCCCTGGGACTGCGAGGCTGGCGCAGGTGGCGTGGCCGCGGGCGACGGCGCGGGCGGCGGCGGAGCCGCGGGCGCTGGCGGAGCCGCGGGCGCTGGTGCGGGTGCCGCGGGCGCTGGCGGAGCCGCTGCGCCGACGCCGGCGCCGGCGGATCCAGGACTCGGGGGGGCCGGGGGGGTCGTCCCCCCGGGCTGGCCCGGCGTGATCAGGGCGCCGCAGACGTCGCAGTAGTCGCCGGTGGCCGACTCGTGCCCGGACGGGCAGCTTGGCATGACGGTGCCATCTCCTTCAGCGCGCGGCCTTGCCGACGCGCACGGTCTTGGTCGAGCGCGTATCGAGCGCCATCTCGTCGGCGTCGGCGACCTTCGCCTTCAGGCGGACCGTCCCCGTCGCGGGGTCGAGCACGTCGACGACCTTGCCGAGCAGCCCGGCGACGGCGTCGTTGCCCGACGTGGTCGCCAGCGCGACCGCCCGGCCGAGCTTGGCGGTCGCCGTGTCGAGGTCACCCGCCTTGCGGGCCTCGAGCCCGTCCTGGATCGCCGCCGCAAGCTCGGCCTGACCGGTGTAGTGAGCGACGTTGGGGTTGATCCGCGTCGACAGGGCGGTGTCCTCGGTCCAGACCGCGCGGACCAGCCCTTGCGCGAGTGGCCGCGCGGCGCCGTCAGGCCCCAGCGCGGTGAGGCTGACGCGTGCCGCAAGCATCTCCTCCCCCACGTTCGCCGCGGGCACCTCGACACAGATGTGGTAGTCACGGCTCTCCTCACCCCACGCGCCGGTGGGATAGTCGCCGATCTGCGCGCTGACCGGTGCGCGCTTGGCGGTCAGGTCCTCGACCGTGGGCATGACCTGCTTGACGAACCGGACCGTTGCCTGCTGCGGCGTCCAGACCCGCAGCGCCACGTCGGCGACCGCCTTGCCCATCGCCGCCGCCGTCATCGCGCGGAAGTCGGCTTCCAGGCCGTCCGGGTCGGCGACGATGTCCACCGTGCCGAGCAGCGCCGACGCCACCTTGCGCAGCTCAGCCACCACCCACGCGGTGCCGACGCCGCGGCAGTCGCAGGTGAAAGTGCCCGTGGCCAGGGCGATCGCGGCGTCCAGATGCGCCGGGGTCTCGTGTTCGTTCTTGCCGTCGGTGAGCAGGATGACGTGCCGGATCGCGTCCGGGTGAGCGGCGAGAAGCTCGCGGGCGAGCCGCAGCCACTGGCCGATCGCGGTGCCGCCGTTCGGGCTGAGGCCAGCGACGGCGGCCCTGGCCTCGGCGCGGGTGTGCTCGTCCGCGCTGGCGAGCCGCTCGTGGGCGGGGTACACCATCCGGGCTTGATGCGTGCCCGCCACCACGCCGAACGCGACACCGTCCCGCAGGGTGTCGATGGCGGCGATGGTCGCCTGCTTGGCGGCCGACATCTTCGTCGGCGGGTAGTCCATCGAGCCTGAGCAGTCGACCACGATGACCTCCGCGGCCTTCGCCGGCGGCGTCTGTGCCGCGGCGCCGCCGGCGAAGTCCGCGGTCACCGTGATGATCGCGTTGACCTCCTGCGCGCCCTCCGGCAGGTACTCGTTCTGGTAGACGTCAACGGTGAAGTCGCTGTGATCAGTCATGCGGGCCTCGCACGGGAGTCGCGGTGTCGTCGGTGTTTGCGGGTGCTTGCGGCGGCGGAAACGGGATCACCGCTACGGTGATGTTGTCGCTGCCGCCCGCCTCGAGCGCGATCCGGAGGAGGTGGCGGGCGGCAAGCAACGGGTCCTGCGCCGCCTGCGGCATGGCGGCGCCCGCCAGCGCGGCGGCCTCGGGCAGGTAGTTCCACAGGCCGTCGCTGCACACGATCGCCACGCCCGGCCCGCCTGGTTCGGTGACAGCCACGTGCGGCCGCACCTGGCCGGCGTCGGCGCCGAGCCACGCGGAGATCGCGTGCGCGTGCTCGTCGGCGTAGGCCGCGGCCTCGGTCAGCGCGCCCGAGGCCACCATCGCGGCCGCCCACGAATCGTCCGTGGTGAGCTGCGCGGTCGGCGCGGTTCCGGTTGCCCCGCCCGCCAGCCAGTACGCGCGGCTGTCGCCGACCCAGCCGATCGTCATATCCGTCGCGGTCACCACCGCGGACACGTATGTGGAGGACGGCGGGTCGGCTCCGCCCGCCGCGGCGGCCTCGGTGATCGCGGTCCTGGTCGCCGCGACCGCCGACGCGCCGGCCTTGAGTTCGCGTGCCATCGCGGCCAGCGCGGTGCCCGCCGCGGCCTTCGAGGCATCGGCCGCGCGCACGCTGGACGACACCCCGTCGCACACCACCGCGAGCACGGCCGCGCCGACCGCAGAGCCATCCACGCGGGCGAGGGCGATCGCGTCCTCGTTGTCCGGGTGCCGCCGTCCCCGGTCTGACACCCCGGCGGCGATTCCCAGGTCGATCTCCACGTGATCACGCCCGGCCCGCTGCCTGCGCCCGCACCGATCGCAATAGCCGTCGGCAGTGATCAGGGCAGCGCCGCACGAGGCGCACGGCGGCGCTGATTCCGTTGCGGCCCGGCCGCCTGGAACGCCCGCACCGCCGTCGGCCGGAGCACCCGCACCGCCGGCGGCCGGAGCACCAGCACCGCCGGCGGCCGGAGCACCAGCACCACCGGCGGCGGTAGGTTTCGCCACCTCGCTGCCGCACGACTCGCAGAACCGGTCGCCTTCGCCGACCGAAGCCCCGCAGGCCGGGCACGCGGTCATCGGCCGGTGGCCTTCACCCGGGCCCGCTGCGCCACCGCGGCCTGGTACCCCGACACCGCCTTGGCCGCCTCGCCGAGCGCGCACGGAGCCGTCCACAGCAGGTCACGTGCCTGCTGGAAGATCGCGTCAAGCTCGAGGTCCTCCGCATACCCGAGCCCGGCCGCCTTGGCCTGGTAGGCCTGCAGTCGGCCGCGCAACTCGTCGCGTTCACGCAGCGGCGCCGTGATCGCGTCGAGCGTGGCACGCACCTGGGCCAGCGCCCGGCTGGCGTCGCTTTCCACCGACGGCATCGCGACCGCGAGCCCGGACCAGTCACCGGACGCCCGCATCCGGCGAAGCTCGGCCAGCCGGCCGTGCAGCGGGCCCGCGGGGCTCGCGATGCCGGTGGCCGGGGCGACGACGACCCGCTCGCGTACCCGCGCGTCGGCCTCCTGAGCCTGCGCCGCGGCGGTGTCGACGGCCGCGAGCGTCGATCCGATCCCGCTGGCCCGGCCGTCGAACTCGGCACGGAGCTTGATGATCTTGGTGAGCTGATCGCGGAGGGCGCCGATGCCCGCGTCGACACGGTCGAACGGCGCGGTCTGTGCGGTGCCCCGCTGCCACAGCGATAGCGGGTCGGTCGTGACCGCGGTGCGGATACGCGCAAGCTCCTGCCTGAGCTGACCCGCCGCGGCCGGGTCAGGCACGAGGTCCGGGCCGAGCGAGGCGATGTCGCGCTCCGCGGCACGCAGTTGCTCCTCGGCCTGCATCATCCTGGCCATCAGGGCGGACCAGGCGCTGTCCGCCGCGGTGACGAGCTCGGTGACCGTGGTGAACTGCGCGTTCATCCGGGTCACCAGGTGGGCGAGGGTAAGACGCTCGGTCTGCCGCTCCGGCCCCGCGAGCTTGCGCTGCTCGAGCGGGATATCCGCGCCGACGAGTTCGGCGGACGGCCCGGTCAGCATCGTGGTGATCTTGGCCAGCTCGGCCTGTCCTGGCCGCGGGTGCCTGGCGCGGAGCGCCGCCGCGGCGTCGACGGCGGATTTGTGCGCGTCGAGGCCCTGCCATAACGTGCCGACGGTGGCGCTTGCCGCGGTCCATCGCTCCAGGGTCACTCCGGCGAGGCTGGCGCCGTCGAGGAGCCGGTAGCCAGGATGATCGGTGACTGCGAGCAACGCCGCCGTGATGTCGTCCTCCTCCTTACGCAGGCGGCCGAGAGCCTCGTCCACCTCCGCGCGGCTCATCGCCGCCCCGCCGGTACCGCCCATGACCACCTGGTCCTCTCCCCCGTGCCACTTTGGTGCCCGTGCTGCTCAGGTGCCTGCGCTGCCTAGATGCACTGCGGCGCTGCCCGGCAGGCGAAGAAGTGCGCAGCACATGGTACGCATCTTCCGGTTACCTTCCGGCGGTGCAGGGGTTTGAAACGACAATCAGCCCGACGCGACCGGCTGGGTCACCGGCTCGCTAACCGGCTGCGTGGCCGGCGGTGCCGCTTGCTGGGCCGCGGGCTCCCAGTCCGGGCGCAGCGGCATGCCTGACCGGCCGTCAGAGCCGAGCTTGACGCACAGTACCTGGTGCAACTGGATATGGTTGCGCTCGAAGCCGAGCCGGGACCCGGCCATGTACAGCCGCCAGACGCGCGCGGTAGCCGAGCCGACCTCGGCCACGGCCTCGGTCCAGTTCGCGTCGAGGTTCGCGCACCAGCCGGCCAGGGTCATCGCGTAGTGCTCGCGCAGGTTCTCCGCATGGCGCACCTCGAACCCGGTGTCGTGCATCGCAGAGACGAGATGCCCCGGTCCCTCGAGCTCACCGTCGGGGAACACGTACCGGTTGATGAAGCCACCCTGGCGGATCGCGGGCTCGCTGTTGTCCGGCCGGGTGATGCAGTGGTTGAGCAGCCGGCCGCCCGGCGTCAGCTTCGCGTGGAGAAAGGAGAAGTAGCCGGGCAGGTTGGCCTTGCCGATGTGCTCGGTCAGCCCGATCGAGCTGACCGCGTCGAAGCCGCTCTCCGTGACGTCCCGGTAGTCGAGGTGGCGAACCTCCGCGAGATCGCCCAGCCCTTCGGCCTCGATCGCCCGCTGCGCCCATTCGGCCTGCTGGCGCGACAGCGTCACCCCGAGCGCGCGCACCCCGAACTCGCGCGCCGCGTGCATCACCATCCCGCCCCAGCCGCAGCCGACGTCGAGCAGCCGCATCCCCTCACGCAGCCCCAGCTTCCTCGCGACCAGGTCGAACTTGTACGCCTGCGCCTCCTCCAGGGTGGCGTCGGGACGGGGGTAGCAGGCACAGGTGTAGGCCATCGAGGGGCCGAGCACCCACTCGTAGAACTGGTTCGACACGTCGTAGTGGTGGGAGATCGCGTTGGCGTCACGCTGCTTGGAGTGCCGCCGCCCGGCCACCCAGCGGCGGCCCTTCCGCACCTCCTGCGGTGGCGGCGGCACTCGCGGGAAGAGGATCTTCACCCCGCCAAGCTCGCGCAGCAAGCGCAGCCGTTCGGGCAAATTCATCGTGCTCAGCTGCGCTTTCGACATGCGGACCAGTGCGGTATACATGTCGCCCACGACGTCGATGTGCCCGGCCACGTAGCCGCGGGCGAGGCCGAGGGCTCCGGGCGCCTGCGCGAGGTAGGAGACGGCGACCGGCGAGCGGACCGTTACCTTGATCCCGGCGTCCGGGTCGCCCGCGGTGCTCCCGTCGAACGCCTGGAACTCAACCGGCGCGCCGGGCCCCGCGACCCGTTCGAAGACCTGAGCCAGTGCCATGTTTCCGATCCTCCTCACGCGCGATCTCCCGCGACCGCTCGACCATCACCGGGCTGACCTGCGGCTAGCGGCCGCGCACGCACTTGTCGTACAGGCCGAGCAGGCGCCCGTCCGGATCATACGTGTGCTTCAGCTCCGAATACTCCTGCCCGTCGTACTGCCGCCAGAACTCGTCTTCGGTGTAGAACGCGGTCGAGTACAGGCCCTTTCTGCCGCCGAGCGCCGCGACTTCGTCCTCGACAAGCCGGTTGTGGTAGCCGTCGGGCTGGCCGGGCGCGAGCGGAACCGTGCCCCAGAAGCCGAAATTCACGTAGACGTGACCAGGCTCGAGCGGGTAGAGCGGCCAGGTCTGGCTGGAGCGCAGCCGCAACGGGCACATCCACACCGGGCGCATGCCGACGTCGCGGAAGAAGAAGTCGAGGAAGGCGGCGCCGCCCTCGACCGGGATCTCGACGTCCTGTATGACGTCCTCGCGCGTGCTGACCTGGCGCGCGGCGTTCATCTGCGCGGTGAGCCCGTACCTGCGGTCGAACGCGACGAGCCGCCGGTAGACGTCGGACCGCCGGTACCGGCGCGGCCACAGCCGGCGGATCGCCCGATTCTGGACCCCGAACGGGCGTGAGCACCAGAACCAGTCGGTGTCCCACCGCCACAGGTAGTCGCGGATGGTGAGGAAGTCCTCGCGGTGGTCCTGGACGGACCGGTAGTAGATCTGTTGCCGGGTGTAGTCGCTTATCCACGGTGCGACATCGCTGAACGTCGCGAGCGTGAGGTACAGCTCGTCCGGCCCGAACGCGATGCCGTCGATGAAATCGACCGGGGCGCCGTCGATGGTCCCGTCCGCGGCGATCTGGCCGACCGCGCGCATGCAGTCCGCCACGCTCCGCAGCGGCCGGTGGCGGAGATGCACGTACGGTTTGACCGGCTCGAGCTCTATGGTCAGCGAGAGCGCGTACCCGAGCGTGCCATAGGAGTTCGGGAAACCGCGGAACAGCCGCGCGTGCTCACCCTCTGGTGCGGCTGTGACGACCCGGCCGTCCCCGGTCAGGATCTCCATCTCGATGACGGATTCGTGCGGAAGGCCGTTGCGGAGCGAGGTCGACTCGATGCCGAGACCCGTGACCGCGCCGCCAAGGGTGATCGTCTTGAGCTGCGGCACGACAAGGGGCATCAGGCCGTACCGCAAGGTGGCGTCGGCCAGGTGCTCGTAGGTCGTCATGCCGCCGACGACGGCGGTACGCGCCGCCGGGTCCACGTACAGCACGTGATCAAAGGCGGAGACATCGAGGCGGCCCTCGCCGGGCGAGGGGTTACGGAACCGGAACAGGTTGGACGTTGGCTTGGCCAGCCGGACAGATCCCCCCGCGGGGAGGGTGTCGTACGCCTCGCGCAGCGCCGCGACCGCAGCGCGGTGCCGCGCGGCAGCGGCGCCGCCTGGCGGGGTGCCCTCGCGGCCGGCGGCACCGCCGGACCTGCGGCCGTCAGGCGAAGAGCCTGCGGTCCGCGCACCTGTGATGCCTGTCACGAGCCTCTCCCCTCCACGCGGGTTTCCCACTGCGGCAGGGTAGATCCAGGAGGTACCGATGGGAAAGTTGTACGCCGAGCTGGACGAGCGCCTCACCGAGTTTATCGTGGACCAGCCGGTCTACTTCGTGGCGACCGCGCCGCTGGCGTCCGGACCGGGTGGCGGTGGGCACGTGAACGTCTCACCGAAGGGCTGTCGCGGCACCTTCGCGGTACTCGGCCCGCGCACGGTGGCGTACCTGGATCTGACCGGCAGCGGCGCGGAAACGATCGCGCACATCAGGCAGAACGGGCGCATCACGATCATGTTCTGCTCCTTCGGCGACCGGCCCATGATCTTGCGGCTGTACGGGACGGGCCGGGTCGTGCTCCCCGGCGAGCAGGAGTGGGGCGACCTGCTTGGGCTGTTCACCTGGCAGGCTGGCGACCGCGGGGACGGGGACGGGAACGGGAACGGCGACCGTGGGGACCGGCGCGCCGTCATCGTCGTCGAACTCGCCCGGATCGCCGATTCGTGCGGCTACGCCGTGCCCCTGATGGACCTGCGCGGTGAACGCGACCTGCTGATCCGCTGGTCGGAGAAGAAGACCCCGGACGGCCTCGCGCAGTACCGCGACGAGCGCAACGTCGTCAGCATCGACGGCCTGCCAGCGCTCCCGCCCGCCAACCTGGCCGTGACCCAGGCACCAGGCACGGCTTAGCCCGGCCCAAACCCCCCGGAGCGGAACCCCGGGCCGGAACCCCGGACCGGAACCCCGGGCCGGAACCCCGGACCGGAACGCGCTGGACCGGAACCTGCTGGCCGGAACGCGCTGGGCCGTAACACGATGGACCGGAATGCGCTGGGCCGACGGCCTACGTGCGCTGCTGGCACACAGTCATCGCGGCGGTGCTTTATCTTGGCCACGTGTTCTCCGCTCAGTTCTCCGCCAGGCAACGGGTTTGTGTTCGGTTGAAAGCAAGCCGTGACAAACACGCCGGGACGTTCGTAGCTGATAATTTCCGCAACGCCCGAACGTGTAGGACTGGCACTGTCATAGAGACTGGGTACACCTGCCCGATGGCCCGCGGTCTGCACCGCGTCTACCGGGCCCGAGGACGACAAGGGGACGAGCCCTGCCCATGACCACCACGCGGCTTCAGTCGAATCTGAAGCTAGGGGCGTACCCGACGGCGGCCTCGTGCGCGCGGCTGCATGCCAAGTCGGTGGCGTGGGAGTGGGGACTTGCGGAACTCGCGGAGACCGTCGAACTTGTCGTTTCCGAGCTGACCACGAATGGTGTCAAGGCGGCGGCCGCGCTGCAGCATCCGGGTGACGTGCTGGGCGTCCCTTACGTGTGGGTGCGTCTGACGCCAGGCCAGGGGCAAGTGCTTGTCGAGGTGTGGGACAGCAATCCGGAACCCCCCCTGCGCGCCGATCCCGATCTCAATGCGGAAAGCGGCCGCGGTCTCCTCCTCGTCGAAGCCGTCTGCGCGACATGGGGGTATTACCACGTGACCGAGGACGCCGATGACGGGTCACCCGGGCCAGAGGGTGAACGCCAGCCGACAGGAAAGGTCGTCTGGGCACTGGTCGCGGCGACCCCGAACCATACGCCAAGCGGCCCAGCGGACCCATTTCCTGACGGCGCCCCTTCCTGACAGCGTTCGCCGCGATCACGCTGATCGCGCCCGGTGCGCCGCTAAGGTTGGGCACATGCGATTCGCGCTCGTCGATTCTGGTCTCGGGGTTCTGCCTGCGGCTATGCATCTGCGCAGGCTGTGCCCGGGTGCGGAACTTGTGCTTTCGATGGATCCCGAGGGGATGCCGTGGGGCCCGCGCACCCCGGACGATATCGCCGAACGCGCACTCGCCTGCGCTCAGGCGACGCTCCCGTGGGATCCGGACGTGCTGGTGCTCGCGTGCAACACCGCCTCGGTCCGCGCGCTCGACGTGCTGCGCGCCGAACTCGAACCCGCGCTGCCGGTGGTAGGCACCGTCCCCGCGATCAAGCCAGCCGCCGCGGTGGGCGGTGCGATCGCGATCTGGGCGACCGCCGCCACCACCGGGAGCCCATACCAGCGGCAGCTCATCCGCACGTTCGCCGACGGCGTGCCGGTGACGGAGGTGGCCTGCCCCGGCCTCGCCGACGCGATCGAGCTGGCGGACCCGGATGCGATCGCCGACGCGGTCAGCGCCGCGGCTGCCCTCACCCCGGCCGAGACGAGGGCGGTAGTGCTTGGCTGCACCCAGTACGAGCTCACGATGGACCGGATTCGCGGCGTCCTGCCAAGAGTCCGGCTCTACGGTTCGGCGCCGGCGGTGGCGGCTCAGGCGATCCGCCGGATGGTGACCCGGCCACCCGGCATACCCGATGCCGCATCGGC